>OBLU010004543.1_pt1 | contig 12516 bp, 16 predicted proteins | sample 1518681 | NCBI WGS metagenome assembly OBLU01 (sample SAMEA3539304, study PRJEB22396) | soil metagenome | biome: tundra; feature: field; material: soil | place: USA | collected 2010-05 | depth 0.15 m | reverse complement strand
TGTTCGTGGTGATGCTGGCCACTTCAATGACGGCCTCGGTGGTGGTGTTTTCGAGGTGGTCTCGATCCACGACGATGGTCCCCTTCAGCTTGCCAAAATAGCCGGGCACCTTGGTGAAAAAGTGCGAGATAGTGAAGCCGACCCAGGTATGCACCGGGTCGATGTCGTAAGTTTCAACGGCCGCTTCGGCGGACGTTAGCGGGCCCAGAACAAGACCGGCGAATACAAGGGCAAGTATGGATCGTTTCATGGATGGTTTCTTTCTACGTTGGATTGAGCTCTCGGGTTAATCGGCTTTCCTTTGTTTGTTGGCCTAGTGGTAAGTCCGGCAGTGGGACCGAAAATAGTGGAATCTCGCGGCCCGTAATCTTTGACATCATTGGTTTGGCTTTGGTGTGGAATCTGCGTTGATCACGACCCGGAACACTTGGCGAAGACCTCGTCGCACTGGCGGGCAAGGGAGAAATCTTTTTCGGTGAGTCCTCCTTCATCATGGGTGGTGAGCTTCAACGTCACCTTGTCAAAACGAATGTCGATGTCCGGATGGTGATTGAGTTTTTGAGCTTTCCTGGCGATCCGGTTGACAAAATCGATGCCTTTTAAGAATCCCTCAAACTTAAAGGTCCGAAGAATTGTTTGAGCGCGTTTCGACCAACACGGGACGGCTCTTAAGTGAAGGCTGACTTGTTTGGCGGTTAAGGCTGGCATAATTGCAGCTAGTTTTTCTTCCGACCGGAGCCGCTCTTTTTGCCGCCGCCGGTGAGTTTGTTTACGGTGGCCCAAGCTCGGGCTTCCGCGGTTTTCATGCTGAGCCCCTTTTTCTCGTAGCCGGCTTCGATGTGTTCCGCCTGACGCTTCTGCTTGTCAGTGTAGCTGGATTTATCGCCTTGCGGCATGGGTGGTTCTTTCCTTCGGACGGGACGCCGTGGGTTCAGTTCGCCACGCCGCTTCGCTCTTTTTCTCGTAATCGTCGAAGGCTTTGACCAAGCCGGTGAGCACTTCCGCCGAAGTCTCGAATAGCGCCTGGGCCTTCGGCTCCGTGACCTTCCCAACGTCCTTGCGCAGATGCTCGATAAGCTGACGCATCCGAGCCTTGATTTTCTGCGTGTGGTGAATAGGGTTATTTTTGGAAGAGAGTTTCATACAAGTGGCGAATTCCTTGAGGCATGGCTGCTGTTCACTTGGTTTCGACAAGTTTTCTGTCAGCCGGCTTGTTAGTGAGAGGCACGTTGATGTCCAGCGCTGCAGCCAGATCAATTTCATGCTCCTGCTCCTGCACGATGATGGCGCGCAAGGTCTCGCTTAACGCAAATTCCCCCATCGCCTCGGCCTGGCGGATGCGCTCGCGATAACGCCCCACCGTTTCCCGTTCGTTCTCCAGATCCGCGCGCAGCATTGTGACCGGGTCACTTGAAGTTTTAACCGGTTTGGGCGTCACGCTCGGCATGCCCCCCAGATAATCAATCTGTTTGGCAATTTTTATGGCGTGCGCCAGTTCCTCCCCGGCATGCGCTTCCAACTCCCGCGCAATGTCTGTGTACGCGGCACCCTTCAGCATCTGGCTGTACACGGTGTAGGCAATGATCGCCTGGTATTCCCCCGCCAGATCCTCATTCAGCAGTTGGATCATTTGTTCCCGAGAAATGTTCAATCCTGTGGTGATGTTTTCTTTAGTCATAAATATTTGAAATTAGTTCACAGATTTCCAGGTCTGGCTGCGCTCAGGCTTCCACGGAGAACCCGACTTTGATGGTCACCTGCCAGTGATCCACCTTCCCCTTGTTGATGTCGCCGCGCGTTTCGACCACCTGGAACCAGCACAGGTTCTTGATGGTCTTGTGCGCGCGTTTAATGGCCTTATCAACGGCGTCCTCGATGGAAGTGGTCGAGGTGCCGGTGAGTTCGATGAGTTTATAGACGTGGTCTTTCATGTTCGGTTCTTCCGGTATTCGCGCATGCACAGCCTCGGAATGTCCGCTTACTTGCAGCCGCAGGTGGAGCAGGATTCCTTGAGCGCCTTTTCGACCGCTTCGCGGGTTTCGCCGGTGCGCTTCTGAATCCGGCCAACAAGTTCTTCCTGCTTGCCTTCGGCGTATTGGAGATCGTCATCCGTGAGCTTGGCCCATTTCTGTTTCAGCTTGCCCTTGGTGATATTCCAGTCGCCTTTGATTTCGAGTTTGTTCATAATACTTCGTTTAGTTTTCGTTTTTGTTCGCCGCCAACGTGACGGCAAAAGTGTTCTCGTAGCCCCCGTGCTGGCTCTGTCGGTTAGTCCACCACCAGCTTGACGGAGGTGTCGCCGCGCAGAGCTTTGGAATAGGGGCAGGTTTTGTGCGCTTCGTCCATGATGAGTTGAACCTGGGCGCGATCGATTCCAGGGAGTTGCGCATGCAGCTCCACCGCCAGGCGATAGCCGCCTTGGTCATCCTCCACCAGGCTCACCAGGGCCCGCACCGTGGAATCCTCGACCGGTGTGCCGAGCTTTTTGGCCGCGTTGCTCAAGGCACCGTGGTAACAGGCGGAATACGCCCCCGCAAACAACAGCTCGGGATTGGGACCGCGTTTTTCGATGCCTTTCTCCAGCGGATTTCCCAAAGTGACATTCAGCAACCGATCCGGTGTCTGAATGGTTCCCGAGCGCCCACCCTTGGAAATCGCTTCCGCTGTGAACAAGGTTTTCATAATGCAAGTTTGTCGTTCTCCTCTAGCTAATGGAGGGCCAATCTGACGCCCGGCGTTCTAACCTCTTCAATCCAGGCTAATTAAGGCATTTTGGAGCCGCCTTTCGTGAGCGCTACGGGATGTAGAGTCATTGCAACTTGCACGAGTGCTGCCTAAGCGCCGTGCATTTTGCAAACGCGGCCACCGTGTACGCAAGCCGGAGGCTTGTCAGACCTAATGATTACTTGCGGATCGCTGCACTTCGGCCCCCATGCACCACGCGATGCCCCACCATAGTCAGCGCAACCCGCCCGAGGCGTTCCTCGATCCAATCCATCGCGCGCCTACCGCCGCCGTGTGGTCCGGCACCGCCAGCGGCCGCGAGACATTGTCTGCCTGGCTCAAGCCTTTCACCCGCAAGGTAGCCTCGGGCAGTGCAATCCGCTCAATCCGGCCCTCCAGAATGCGTCGGAGCGGGACACCGGCCTCGAATAGCGCTAATTTGATGCTCATCAACGGCTTTCCTTGCCTTTGAAAAGGTGAAACAGGAAAGCCAGCGACGGCAGCAGGACAATGGCGCCGGCACTCAAAGCCAGGACCAGCAAGCGTAAGGTGATTTCCGGAGCGTGAGCATTGTTCACGGTGACGTCCGGCGTGACGAGATCGGGATATTGCGCCAGGCACCACCCCAGGAGGATGAGTGTGACTTGGCCGATGGCGGCAATTCGCGCCAGGGCAAACCACCGCCGCCACAGAGCCACCAGCGCGACAATGGACATCAAGCTCGTCCCTGCCAAAAGCAGCGGCGCCCACCAGTGCGTCAATCCATTATACATCCCCGGCGCGCCTTGCTTGGCGGTGAGAAAAACCACTCCTGCAATTGGGGCTAGGGTCAAGCCGGACCAAAGTGCCCGCAGCCGAAAATCATTTTGCAGATCGGGCTGATCTTTCGTGTCGAGGGTAAGGTAAGTGGCCGCGAGAAACGCGAACAGCCCGAGCGCGAACACACCGCAGCCGACCGCAAACACCGTCACCCAGCCCGCGAAGAAACCTGTAACAACTTGACTATTCACAATGCGAATCTGACCCGTGGCTAAGGCACCGAGCGTCACGCCCTGGAAAAACGGAGTGAAAAAGCTGGCGATGCCAAAGACCGTGCTCCATCGGCGTTGCACCGCGTCCGCCTTGGAGTCGTATTTGCGGAAAATAAAAGCCGAGCCGCGCAGAACGATGCCGATGACCATCGCTGTCATCGGAATGTTCAGCGCGGTCATCATCGCGGCGAAACCACTCGGGAAACCAGTGAACAGAAGCACTACCACGAGGATGAGCCAGACATGGTTGGCCTCCCAAATAGGGCCGATGGCCTCGGCAATGGCTTGCCTTTGCCGCGGCGCGCGCGGTCCCGTCGCCAGCAGATCCCACATGCCGCCGCCAAAATCCGCGCCGCCCATGAGGCCATACAGGATCAGTGACAGCAAAATGCAAATGGCAACGGTTAGTTCAAGCATGAGGTCGAGTCGGTGAAGGTTCGGAAACTGTCCCGGGTGTCTCCAAAAACTGGCGGCGCAAAACGAAGAAAACGATGAAGCCGAGAAAAGCATATAATCCAGTAAAGGCGACGAAGGGCGCCACGATCCAATGCATCGGCGTGACGGCGTCTTTAGTTTGCATCACACCGTAAATAATCCAAGGCTGTCGCCCGACTTCGGTCACGACCCAGCCGGCTTCAATCGCCACAAACCCCAACGGCCCGGCTGCGACCAGTGCGCGCAGCAGCCACGGGTGGTCGGCCAGCCGGCGGTGTTTCCACCACAGCCAGCCCGACCACACGGCCAAAGCCAGCAGCGCCATTCCCGAGGCAACCATCAGGTCAAACGACCAATGAACGATGCGCACGTTGGGCCATTCGCTTTTGGGGAATTCGTCCAGACCGGCGACTCTGGCGTCGAAGTCATCGGCGAGAAGGAAGCTCAAACCGTATGGAATGCTGAGCGCATAGTCGGTCGTGCGGGTCTCATCGTTCGGAATTCCACCGATGAGCAAGGGCGCTCCCGTTTGCGTCCGATAATGCGCTTCCATCGCCGCGAGTTTGGCCGGTTGCAACCGACCCACAGCGCGGGCGCTGAGGTCGCCGCTCAGGATTTGCAGCGGGATGCTGATGCCAGCAACAGCCAGCGCAATGCCCAGCGCGCTGCGATGAAACAGGCTGTTCCGGTCTCGCAACAGGAAGAAGGCATGAACTGCGGCAACGGCGAAGCCCGTTGCCGCAAAGGCCGCCAGCGTCATGTGCAAAACTTCATGCAAGCTGGCCTGATTCAACATGGCTGCGATCGGGTCAATATCGGTGATCTTACCATCAACCATCTTGAAGCCGGCGGGCGAGTTCATCCATGCATTCGCCGTTACGACGAAGATACCGGAAAAGATACCACTGACGGCGACGATCAATCCCGAAAACCAGTGCCAGAAGGGCGAGAGGCGGTTCCAGCCATAGAGATACACGCCGATAAAGATGGCTTCGGTGAAAAAGGCGAAACCTTCCAGGGAAAACGGCATGCCGATTATCGCTCCGGCCTTTTCCATAAAGCGTGGCCACAACAAACCGAGTTCAAAGGACAGCACGGTGCCGGACACCGCGCCCACCGCGAAGAGAATGGCGGTGCCGCGCGCCCAGCGTTTGCTGAGATCGAGATAAACCGGCTGGCGGGTGCGGAGATACATTCCTTCCGCAAACGCCATGAGCAACGGCATCCCGGTGCCAAGCGCCGCGAAGATAATGTGGAAGGCCAGCGACATGGCCATCTGCGAACGGGCAAAGAAGAAATCACTCATTCGTCAACCTTCAATCCGAGTGCGGTCAGGTTCGTACGTGTTGATTGGCAATCCGTGCGACCAACACCGCGAATCCCCGGGTTCTTGCCGATCGGCGCTTTAGATTTCCGCTCCGGTTCCATAATACTCGAAGTCTTCACGGTAGCCGCCGTGGCCTTCGCCGACGGTCCGATAGTCCTCGACCAATTCGATCGTTTTGAGCCATTTGACCATTTTGAAGCCGAGCTTGGTTTCCACTCGCAGCCGCAAGGGAGCTCCGTGGTTAATGGGGAGCGAGGCTCCGTTCATCTCGTAAGCCAGGATGGTCTGGGGATGCTTTGCTTCCTCAATGTCCAAGGAACCATAGTACTCGCGACCTTGCTCATCCACCTGATGCGAATGGAAAATGAGATAGCGGGCTTCAGGAAGAGCCCGGCATCGCTTCAGGATCTCCGCCAAGGGCACTCCGGTCCATTCGGCAAAAGCGGACCAGCCTTGGATGCAGCAGTGCTGCGTAATCTGCCGCTTTAACGGCAGGGCTCGAAGCTCCTCCAGGGACAGGAGCAGGGGTTGTTCGACGAGGCCTTTCACCTGCAGTTTCCAGCAGGCAAATCCGTCCTTCGCCAGTTCTTTCCATTCCTCACTGAGCGGCGGTCTTCCGTTCACCCAGAAGTAGGGCGAAATATCCGCTTGGGTGTACTCTTGCCGGCTGGTCAGCCGATAAAGCAGGAGGCGGGTCAGCCAATCCGTGAGTTTTCCTGAGAGGTGCTGCACGGTGCGCGGACGTCGCTGCGACCACCAGGTCAGAAGAATATGGATGGCGACCACCACTGCGATGGAGAGAAGCCCAAGGCAAACCGCCAGGGCAACGTCCTGATGTTCCAACCCCAGAACGATTTGATCCATCTTTTGCGGAAAGTTCTCGAGGGCCACCAGAGCGACGTGGATGGGGATGAAGATCACGTAGGCGACCATCGCAAGAAAATGCAAGCTCCGCGCTTTCTGCCGATTGCCGAAGAGCCGCGGATACCAGGGAAAGCGCGCATCCACAGCCGGCGACATGGCAGCCCCAGTGAGTATCGACAAAGGCGCCAAGACAAAAACGACGGCGGCGTAGGCCAGTTGTTGCAGCGGGTTGTAAGGATGGAAAGTGCCAGCCGGTGGCAGGTGAAACGTCGCATAGGACAAGAACGTATGCCACGCCGCGGGGAAGAAGTCCCAGGAAGTCGGGATCAGCCGCCTCCAGCCCTCGGTGCCAAAGAGGAAGGCCATATAAACCAGCCCGTTGAGCACCCAGAACGCCACGGCGAAGAAATGCCAGTGGCGGCCGACGCCCAGATTGTGGCGTCCGCCGGGCAGTGCAATCCAAGGCGAAACATTCACGGCTTCATCCATCGAAGTCCAGAGCTTGTCCTTTGGGATGACGTTCTTGGTGAACTTGATCCATTCACTGCCCGGAGTGCAGTGCTTGTTCCAATACAACCTGGGATGATCGGAAAGGATCTGAATGCCGCTGCGGATCAGCAAGGTGAGGAACAGGAAATTGATGTAGTGAGTAAGGCGCAACCAGAGCGGGAAACCGAACAATGCAAGGTCGTGACTCATGGGGAGGAGGCCGTTGCTTTGTTTTGCCGGATTTTCTCGACGGGCTGCGACCGGGAGCGTTTGACCGACGGCTTCTTTGGAGTGCTCCGTGAGGCCTCGGCCGGATAAGTGATCGTGGTGCCCCGGACTTTGGCAAACGAAGTAAGCGTATGAACCTGGCGGCGAGTTAGACCCATGATGTCCTCCGTGCGGATTCCACGAACCCGCAAGGCATCAGCAATGAGCGAGCGATGACAGCGCCATGGCATCGCTTCGGCGCACATCAATACGATTCGCTCCTGTTTCGCCAACTGGATTAATTCTTCGAGGCTCTCCTTAAATTCCGGCGTTTGCATGTAATCCGCATAACCTCGAAAGGAAGCATTGCGCCAGCCCAGGTTGATTGAATCGCGCTTCGCATGACGCAGCCCGCCGAGTCCCGGCAGGTGAACGTAGCCCAAGCCGGCTTTCTTCAATGCCCGGGGCAATGAACCCTTGTTGAACTGGGGGTTGTGCCGGGAACGCGGCACCGTCCGCACATCCACGACCCGAGTCGCACCGTGGGCCTGAAGCAGGCCGATGAATTCCTCGAGCGTGCGGGTGGAATGCCCAATCGTTAGCACGATCGGTGGAGGTTCCGTGCTGGGCATTCGTTTTCCCACCCGCCCGCCAGTCTTGGCCTTGACGCCGGGCACGTTCATTTTGACCCGCTTCTGCATCACCGGCGCCCTCTTACTTTGGTCCGCTGACCTTGACTGAATAGTTCCTGCCTTCCGAGCGCTGAGCTTCTTTCCAGAAAAAGGTGAACTCGATCATTGAACCGTCCGGGCAGTCCTCCGTGAGCAGATCGGCGGACCACACATTGACCGCGCCGTTATGAGCCGTGTCCACCCGGTTGGTGCTCGCCCAATTGTCGGCTGACCAGGCGACGGTCGCGTCTGCCGCAACGATGAGGCGCAGGATTTTACCCTGAGACATTCGGCGAAGCGAATGGCGGAAGGACCAGATTTCATGGCGGCTCGCTACCGGGTTGACGACATAACGCTGGAAGGCCGGTTCGACTCGATCAAAACAGACGCCGTCGTGAGCGCTGCGCATCAGGGAGACATATTCCGCATGCGCCCAGCACAGCGGCATAGCCGCACCCGTGGGCAGCCCGCGCCGCATTCCCCCCAGGTCTTCGGCGTTCCACAATTGCTCGCTGATCATGCCCCCTTCGTTGGCGAACTTTTCCATCGCGGCAATAAACGGCTTGGGATCGCGTCCCGCGGCGAGTTCGTAATGGCCGCGCTCGCCCGTCAGAATCGGCCACGCACGGCCGACCCCGGTCCCATCGAAAGCGCTGCCGTCATCCTTCTGTCCATAGCCATCGTGATTGTAGCGGCGCCAGCACGGGCCTTGCGGCAGGTCGCATTTGAGCAGGCGATCCATGACCACAATGGAGTCCCGCACGAGGGGATCGTCCGCGGCACGGATGCCCAGCCGCACCAAGTGAAGAAAATCACCGCCGACCACGTTCCTGGCGGGCTGGATGCCGCCGCCATTGGCGATTGCGAGCGTCGTGGTGTTTGGGTCGGCGTGCGGATCGGGCGCCTCAAGATCAGTGGGATTGATTCGAATGTAATGGCGCCGGAACCCTTCGACCAGTTCACCGGTCGTGGTGACAGTCCATTCCTCAAGGTGGGCGGCCAGCCAGTCCGCATACACCAGAATAAAATCCGCCGTGCTCGCTTCGCCGTGCTGTTTGGCGAACGCGGAGGCACAAACCAGGCCGGCAATCACCGTGGCGAGCGTCGAGGGGGAATAGCCCGCATTTTCCTCCCAGCGTTCCTGGGCGGTCACCGGTCCCTGCCGGATGAGATACCCCGCGGCCCGGGAAATCATGACGCACGGATCGAACCGGCCCAGGGTAACGCCTTCATTATGCAACCGCCACGCCAGCAGAATGGGGGCCGCCACTTCATCGAGTTGCACACCGGGCCAATAGGCATTCCCATTTATCCAGCTATTCTGTGGGAAGCTGCCATCCGTCCGCTGAATGGCCGCCAGCCATATCAAGGCGCGCAGCGGCGTTCCGGTCTGACCCGAAGCCAGGAGGGCGGTCGCGCTCTGCACCAGGTCGCGGGTCCAGACCAGGTGATAACCGCCCAGATCGTTGTCGCCCTTTGTCTCGCCCCACGGGATGCTCATCGACGCCACCAGGGCGCCTTGAAAAGTCTTATCTTCATGGGCGAGCAAGATGCAGCGGCTCAGCCGATACATGTGACCGCCGTCAGAGGTGAACTTGCTGAAATCGGACTTCGGCTTGACCACTGTGCGTTGCCACTGGCGCACATAGGCCTCGCGATGGACCTCGAACGGCTCCGCCAGCGATTGCAGCAACTTCGCCACCGTGCTCTGACAACTCCCCCCAAAAGCGATGGCGATGGTAAAGGGCTCTCCGCCCTGAGGGTCGATTTCGCCAGTCAACGCAATGTTGCCATGCCCGGCTGCGCGGAATTCCCAGTCCATCTTGAAATTCGTCGTCAAATCCTGCCAACCGTCGCTGGCACCGACGTACCCAACGGATCGCCGCGAAAACCCTCCGCTGCATCCCATGACCAGATGCACACCCTTGCGCTCGGCATGGAGCAGGTTGTTCCCGCCGATTTCAGAACACCAACCGGAGTTGCCCGCGCCTTGGCGCGCAAGATGCGGAGCCAATAGCGCGTAGAGACGCAGCTTGCCGCGCAACGACTCATCAAGCACTTCGAGTTGAGTATGCATGAGCACCACCGATCGATGCGGATCTGCGAGAATATGCTTTATCAGCCGGTAGCGCCCGTTGGGTTCTGAATTGGTGAGACGGTAGAAAAGACAATCGCGTTCCGGGTATTCGATCAGGTGCTCCAGGTCGCGCTTTTCCTCGTGGCAAAACGTTTCCCCGTCGCTGATCAGGAATTGAAAATCTCGCGTGTTCGGTTCATCAACGGAGGGGTAGTAGATTTCGTTGACGATGCCGTGGCTGAGTGTGAACCAGACGCGGCAACTCGTATGATAAGCGGTGCCGAGACCTTCTTTGGCGCTGGAGGTCCAGCGGGGTTCGATTCCGGGTGCGCCGAATGCGACGGAGTTTTGAGCTGGATTCATATCAGGATGTCAGACGCTTCCGCGAGCGACCTGTGCTGCCCACGGAACAAAGTCTTGCAGGCCGCAGTTCAACAAAGCGCCGATGCGCTCGATACTAAGGTCCGCGGCTGGGTAGGCGGCCAGGATCTTTGGATCGAGAGCATAGTGTCCCTGCCTCACGAAGACGGTCGTCACCCGCAAGCCCCAATGTTTTTTGACCGCTGCAAGGATGCCCAGCTTGTCGTCCACCATTACATAATGAGCCGCCGGATACCGGGCTTCCACGTCGACCAGTTCGTGCTCTTTATGCACATAAATCAACGCGTGCCCATCGACCGCTTCATAAAGCCCCGAGCGGTCCACTTTGCGCGGTTGGAAAACGACGTCGCCGTCAGTCAGAAGGATGGCTATTCCCCATTTCTTGATGCGCGCGATAACGTCGAGTGAGTTAGGAAAAAGGCGGTTGGCAAAGGGATAGTTTATCAGGAAACGCGAAACGGCCAACAGACCTAGGTCGTGCGGATACTCTTTTCGATAACGCTGCAAGGCGCCCAAATAATCGGCGTAACCAAGCCGGGTTCGCAACTGCTCGAAAATGGTCCAATAACACCGCGCCCGTTTGGGGCCGACCTCACGCTTGAGATATTTGCTCAGGTCGGCGATGACGCGGTCGTTGTCGAGCAGCGTGTTGTCTACGTCGAACAGGAAAACAATCTTGGCGGGAACCGAGCCTTTGGGAGTGTTCCTTTTCATGGGTTAATGGACGAACCGCTTATGACTTGAGCCGCTGTAAAGCCTGGTCCAAAGGCGATAGCCGCCTTGGAAGGCGTTGGAATTGTCTCCCAGGCGCACGCCGGACGGAAGTTTCTTGAGCAGTCTGGCGTTACCTCCCCCGAGCACGACGTAGTCAGCCTGCACCGCGCTCTGGAGTTGCTGGACAACCTCGTTCACCTGACGGCGCCATTTCTTTTTCCCCAGTCGCTCCAAGCCGGCCAGCCCCACATAATCTTCATAGCTCCGGCCCTTCTTAAAAGGCAAGTGGGCCAGTTCCATCGGCTCCAGCACATTATCCACGATCAGCGCTGAGCCCAGCCCCGTGCCCAAACCGAGAAAGAGCATCCGGCCGCCCTGGTAACTGCCCAGCGCTTGCATCGCCGCGTCATTGACAATCTTTACCGGCCGGCCGAACGCCTTGGTGAAGTCAAACCCCAGCCAACCGGAACCCAGGTGGCGAGGTTCAATGATGGGACGACCGTGAACCACCGCCCCGGGATAGCCGATGGAGACGGCATCATATTTCCAACCGACCGTGGCGGCTCGCACCGCGGAAACCATCTTCGCGGGGGTCATCTTTGCGCCGGACGGAATTTCGACCCGCTGCTGGTGGCCGGTGGCCAGCACCTTCACATGCGTGCCGCCTACGTCGATGACCAGAATCCTCATGCGATTGCCCCCCGTTGGTCGTGCGCCAATCAGCCTGGCAGGATCGGCTTCGTCATAGCCTGGTACATCATTTCCTCGCTCAAGAACGGTGAGCCATATAGTTCGTACCCGCCGCTCAGTTTTTCGTTCACTTTCCGCGCAAGTTCGTCATGGGTTGCGGCATCTGCGTGAAAAGGCACCGCAACGATTGTATATTCGATCGGAGTTTTCATCTTGTGTTGAGTCACGAATTCTTTCCCTTTTTCTTGCACTGCTCCACCAATTCGGTCGGCAGGGGCCAACTGTGCCCTTGCGCCAGCAGGCCCTGGGCGTTCTCGGGTCCCCAGGTGCCGGCGGCGTAATTGGGGAAATCACTGGGCGGAGCCGCCGCCCAAACGTCGAGCACCGGCATCAACAATCGCCAGGCGGCCTCCACCTGGTCGGCGCGCATGAACAAAGTGGCATCATTCTTCATGACGTCCCAGAGCAACGTTTCATAAGCCTCGGGGGACCGGGTGGCGAACGCGTCCTGGTAATTGAACTGCATCTCCACCGAGCGCAGGTGCATCATTGGCCCGGGGTGTTTGGCTTGAAAGCGCAGCCCGATGCCTTCGTCGGGCTGGATGCAGATCACCAGGCGGGATGATTGCCAATCCAGAGTGGACTCAGCCGGAAACGACTGATGCGGCACTCCGCGAAATTGGATCGTAATTTCCGAGGCGTGCCGGGCGAGCCGCTTCCCCGTGCGGAGGTAGAAAGGCACGTCCTGCCAGCGCCAGTTGTCCAGGAACAACCGGAGCGCAACAAACGTCTCCGTTTCGGAATCTGGCAACACGCCGGCTTCTTCGCGGTACCCGGGAACTTTCTTGCCGCCGACCCAACCCGGGCCGTATTGCCCGCGCACAACGCATTGGTGGACGGCGTCCC
>OBLU010004542.1_pt1 | contig 12518 bp, 8 predicted proteins | sample 1518681 | NCBI WGS metagenome assembly OBLU01 (sample SAMEA3539304, study PRJEB22396) | soil metagenome | biome: tundra; feature: field; material: soil | place: USA | collected 2010-05 | depth 0.15 m | reverse complement strand
TTTCGCTTCAATCTGCTCTGGCACCGGACGATTGCGCATAACCCATTAAATCTGCCGCCTATAAAATAGTCAACCTATTTTGACGCGATGCCTTAGCTTCGCTGAAGCATCTTGTGCATCACTAGTCACGCCAGTGACCAGAGCCACTAACAATAGGATCATCCCAAACTGCATATCGCCTCCATATAGCGCTGGTTTTTCGAGTCATCTATCGAAGGTTCTTTCGCTGCAGATCTACCGACAGATTCGCAAATTCGAATGACACGATGAAGCAACGCTTCGTTTATTAGGAATTAGCTGAGGAACTGGCTGCCAAGGCCCTTGGGGGAAATGCTGCGGAACACGTCAATAAGTGGCACGTCCACCACTTACGTCATAACACTGACCGGTGACAAAGGAGCAGTCGCGGCTGGCCAGAAAGTGCACTACAGCGGCTACTTCGTCGGCTGAGCCCGTCCGCTTCATAGGTATCCGCTGCACCATGTAATCAACTTGCTCTGGCGTAAGTTGATCGAGGATCTTGGTGCGGATAACGGCCGGTGAGACTGCGTTGACACAGATACCTTCAGTTGCCACTTCTTTAGCGATGGACTTGGTCAAACCGATAATGGCCGCTTTAGAGGCTGAGTAGGCGACCATGTTAGGGTTTCCCTCTTTGCCGGCGATGGAAGCAATGTTGACGATGCGACCATAGCCGCGCGTGCGCATATGCGGAATCACTGCCCGGCAGAGATAAAAGGGACCGGTTACATTAAGTGCCAGGACTTTGTGCCAGTCCTCATCGGTCTGCTCCCAGATAGGAGCAGCCTTGCCGGCAAGGCCTGCATTATTAACAACGATCTCGATCGATTGGGTCAGATTCAGGACTTGGTTCACGGCCTCGGTCACTGAATCTGGTTTAGTGATGTCAAGCGCAATCGCGAATGCGCCATTGCCGATGTCCTGCGCCGTATCGGCCGCGCCCTTGCTGTCGATATCGGCGATAGCGACTTTCGCACCAGCGGATGAGAGCCTGCGGGCGATGGCCTCACCGATGCCCGATGCGGCACCCGTAACGATTGCTGTCTGTCCAGTCAATTCAAACATTTGTATAGGTCCTTTTGTTGTCGATGGCTCCAAGCATATACGAGTGCGATTCTGCCGCGGTAAGGGCTGACACCAGGCCGACATCAATCCTTCGAAATCAGTCTATTTTCTGACAGGTTCGTTTGAACTGCTTCCACACTGTGCATCGCGGACGCATCTATTAAGTGTCTGGAAAAGAGACCATGTCGAAGATCGGAAATCGAGAAGCCGCAGGCCGCTCGTACTTCACAGACGCGGGAACGCTTAATCTGTTTGGGAAACTCAGCCATGACGGTAAAGAACGTCAATCTTATCCCATGCGCAATCGGCAGTTCGACTTTTTTTGCTAACGACGGCGATGGATTCCCTTACGTTTGACTGTGGGTTTGGACGGTGGGGGTGGGAGCGGAGGCAGGCCGGCCACCGCAAGCAGAAGTTTGTTCGCAGCATTGAAGAGGTTCAAGTGAGTGTCGACCGGTCCATCGGTTGCGGCCAAAAAGATGGCCGTGTGACGAGAGTGGTTGATGGCGATATAGGTCTCGAAACCGGCTCCGCCACCTGTCTTTTCGATCCGAGGGAAAGACGTAGATGGCCTGGGCGGATGCATCCTGCGCCGGGGCGCCGGTGCGAAGCAGGTATTTAAGCCAGATCGTCATATCGTCTGCGGTGGAGTAAAGTCCGGAACTACCAGCGGTGGCCTCGGTGGCGGTGCACGGCCCATCCTCGTGGGCGCTGACCAGCAGATGTCCGCATTGTTCGGTGTTAGGAAAGAAGGTCGTGTGCTGCATATGAAGCGGGTTGAGAGTGCGCTCGGCGAGAACAGCGGCATACTGTTTGTGCGCCGCGGATTGCAGGGCATCGCCGAGAAGATCAAACGTGATATTTGAATAGAGCGCCGCAGTACCGGGAATGGTACGAAGACGCTGGTTTGGAAGCCAGCGCCAGCGGGTACGGTAGTCGGGGAAAGTGAAGTGCGGCGTATTGGCAGGAGCATTCGCCAGTTCTCTAGGGAGGCCGGAGGTACCGTCCTGTCAGCAACCAGTTTTGAAAGGACATCGGTGGTAAAGATTTTTGTGAACGAGCAGAGGCGCAGCAGAGAGTCGCGGGTGGGAAGCTGATGGGAGTTAGGCGCGGTCTCTCCATATCCGCGAAAGAAAACCTGATCGTCGCGAACGACGACGAGGACCATACCCGTGGAGCCAGACTGAAGAAAGAGGTCTTCTCCGAGAGAGTCGGTGGATTGCAGATCACGGTCCGACGGCGGGGGATGGACTTGCGCGCGAACCGGTATTATTTGCGACGCGAACACCAGGAGTAGAACGGCGCGTGAAAATGTAAGGTAGGTCATGCGTTTTGCAGTTCTATGGTACAAAATGGAGGGTCTTGTTGAAGACAGAAATGCAAACCTTCGGAAGGCTCGCCGCATAGGATTTCGAGAGATTCCATGAGTCTGGCATGAAGGCAAAGCACATGAATCCCTGCGACCTTTCTTCGGTGGGGCGCTGGCATTAGAATAGGTGAGTTCGGCGAGCCTTGAAAGAGTGAGCCAGGGTTCTAGACAGGCCCTCATATCAACTTCCGTTGATGCCGAAGGTAGGGATATGTATCTTCTTTATCCTGAGCGCGAAGAGTCAAAAAAGTCATCACTCTGTCGAGTCGAGTCCATGATCGCGTTTGATCTTGAACCTCAGTAACTGCGGTTACTTCAAACATCCACATGAGCATCTTCTGTGTCCATCCGCGAGGCAGACTTGAAGGAAGCGACGCATTACCGTGAAGTCGTTTTAAAGTTCACCACAGCGAGATATGCTGTTGCGATCCTAGCCCTCACCATTGTGACTACTCTGGTGTGCCATGTTTTTAAGCCTGTTCTAGTTGAGGCCAAGTGGCACCTCCAGGTCTTAATAATCGGGGGCGGGACTTCGCACGATTTCGCACAAGACTATCAAAAGCTCGACTCGCAAGTTCTAACAAGCGCGGGGGAGTCGGTTCGTTATATCGACAGTTGGCTGCAACTTGCCGATGGATTGAAGAACGGAGCGCGTGTCCTCATCCAGGCCAGTAACCAGATTCCTCCACCCGAGCCAGCTGCCCGTAGGGCCATTATGGACTTTGTCGATGCCGGAGGCGGACTCCTCGTGGCTCATGCCGGCCTGTGGTACAACTGGAGCGCTTGGCCTGACTACAATCGAATCCTTATCGGAGGCGGCTCGCGATCGCACGACAAGCTAGGTGAGTTTGAAGTGACGGTGACCCATCCCGAACATCCAATTATGAAAGGTGTTCCCGCAAAATTCCGGGTGCATGACGAGCTTTATCACGAGGAGATAGACCCTGCTGGTTCGCCAGTGGAAGTACTTGCAATCGCAACCAGTCCGCTCACAGGAAAAACCTATCCCAGCGTCTGGGTGGTGAAAAAGGGCAACGGAAAGATCGCCTGCATCGCCTTGGGTCATGACGAGGAATCCCATAGTAATCCCGCATATATTCGTCTTTTGACGAACGCGACCAGTTGGCTGGCAGAGAGGTAATTGAGAGTCGTTCACATATGACGGGTGAGAGCAGGGAACTGCTGAATCAGTTGAGTCAAACTATTCGAGTTTATTGTCTACTTCGTGACCCCGAAGCGCTAGGCTGTACAGGTTGGTATGAATATGAACCACATGATTTATATCAACCTTTTTCGAGCGTGGTTTCCTCCAACGCACTGTCCCAAGTGAGACTTCGGAACTGAGCCGGTCTATGCCAACCCGCAGGCCCGGGAATAGCGCGCCAGCGTCCTCTGGACGCGATGGCGAATCATCGCGACTGGATTGTTCACGATCTCGTTGCGGCGAATCGCGTCTGCTTCGAAGGGCAGGTATTGTGCAATCAGGGGCAGCGGAGCCGGGTGATCGAGTAAGTTCTGCGTCAATACCGCAAGGGCATCAGAAACAGCGCGGTTGGGCCAGTAATAGCGGATCCGGTCGCTCAAACTGTAAGCCCTGGCGATCTTGAGATGATGAGGATCACCTCTATAGTATCCTTCCCAGTTTTCAGGATGCTCGATCATCTCGCGTTCCAGAACGCCGCGAACGTCTGATCGTTTGGAATCGGCTATCCACTCGTCTTCAATACGCGCCAGGCCAAAGATAGCCTCGCGCAAGGCGAACGTGAGTTCAGGACCAACCTTGAGGATCGCAAAATGGCCGCGCACGAGTTGCTCAAGAGACTGCGCGGTTTGATAGTCAGTTGAATGAGCTTCGAAGATGATCCTTTCCTCTCCCAGGATCCACTCCGACAGTCTCTGCGCGCCCTGCGGCTCATAGTCCGCAATGCTTTCGTCTCCAAACTCAACACCGGGCTGAACCACAACTCCAACTACCCGTTCCCAAGCCGACCCGAGCCCGCGTCGTACGAAGGCCTCGTGATGCACATCAAGGGTACGCTGTACGTTCTGCGTACTGGTGACAGTAACTTCCAGTTCGCCCTGCGCGCCACCCGGCGTGGGAACCTCCGTTCCGATGATGTAGACCGGCGACTGCGAAGTTTCTGCTGCTACCGCCTCAGCAAGCTCGCACAAGTGAGCGGCACGCTCGGCAATCACGCTATCGCTCAAAACGTCCGGGTCGTCTGCACAGCGCATGCTGGCATCCAGGTGTATCTTGGCGAAGCCTGCTCGCGCGAAATCCTGAATCATGACGGAAGCCTTCTCCATCGCCTCATGTGCTGGCGCGGGACGCCACGGATTCGGGCCAAGATGATCTCCGCCGAGGACCAGCCGGTCTTCGGGAAAATGAGCATTACCAGCCAGCGAAAGAACATAGTCGCGAAACTGCACCGGGGTGAGCCCCGTGTAACCGCCATCCTGATTGACCTGGTTGCAAGTGGCCTCTATGAGCAGCAAGCTCTCGTCGTTCGTTGCCTGAGCAAATGCAGCTTCCAGCACCAGCCGGTTCGCTGAGCAGACCGAGTAGATGCCTCGCAAGCCCCCCTCGCGGTTCTCCTCAAAGAGTTGCCGCATCGCATGGATGGCGGGGCGGACCTTCGCATCGAATTGAATTTGATTCGTCATGAAACACGGACCTCATTGGGCTTTTCGCCAGACCTTGCCAATCAAAATTTGAGATAACAATCCCGTCTTCGAACCAAGAGCCTCAAGGCAATTTCTTCGAAATCTATTTGTTAGGGTGTCAAAACGCCTTCCTGCCAATGGCGCTCAAAAAAACTAGTGCGGTATTCGGCATCGCGAAAAGCCGCTGTTCCTCCCGGACGCGTTACCGAGAGGCCAGCTGTGAGATTGCCGAAGCTCAGACAGATTTCAGGGAGTGCCTTTTGCAACCACTGATGCAAAAAACCTGCATCGAAGGTGTCGCCCGCACCGACCGTGTCTACGACATCGACAGACAACGCAGGTGCGTCGATTCTCGGCCCATCAGAGAAAACAGTAGCTCCACGTGCGCCGCGCTTTACAACGAGCACCGGAACACGTGAAGAGAGGAAGCTTTCGGCGTCGTCCACTTTGGCGATCTTTCGCACTTCGTCTTCCGTGCAAAAAAGGAGATCAACGTGCGGAAGGATCTCTTCGACCACACCTCGCCAAAGGCCTTCGGGGTCGTCATTGGTATCGAGCGATGTCGTCAATCCACGACGCTTCATCTCCTTGAACAGATGTGGAATGTCCGCCAGCAATTTACGGTGCAGAAACACCGACGAAAGATGAAAGTGCTTCGCGCGCGCGATGAAATCCAAATCCAGATCTCCAAGTGTCATCTCGAACATGGCGCCGGGGTACGTCAAGATGCGGCGAGTCGATGCGAGCGGCAGAATGACTGTGATCCCAGTTCCCTTGCCGGTAGGGATGCGCACTACATGCTGGACATCCACACCGGCGCTTTCCATCTCGTGGAGGCATAGGTCTGCGAACAGGTCATTGCCCACGCGTGAGCTGAAGGTGACTTGGCTTCCGAGGACAGACAGATTGTGGGCGAGGATGGCGGATGAGCTGCCAAGCATCAATTGGCATTCGCTGGCCAGGATCTCGCGTTCCTCCGGCAGGTCACGCGGTAACCCGTAAACGATAAGGTCAGGATTGATTTCACCTACGATGGCGACGTCGGGTTGGTGAGACGACTTATCGATCTCAGCGATCCCGGCTGTTTCACGCGAATTCATGGTGTCTCCTGAGCAAGTGCGCCGTCTTATTCTGGCCGGCGTTTCTCCGCCGGTGCAAAGATGGTCGGTATTGTGCCAGCAATGGATACGTTGAAATCCTTCGAGTTAGTCGCTCCATCCGCAGATGTAATAGTTACCGTGGCTTTGTACTTGCCTGGATGGGTATAGGCGTGATGTGTATCCAAACCTTCCGCGCTCACGCCATCTCCGAAATCCCACTTTGGGGCAAGAGTAAGCTGTGAATCTGGTGAGGGCTCAGCGCTGAATTGCAAAGGCTCGCCTGACTTTCCTGTAACTGGCGCATGCGCCTCAAACTTGGGCGCCATAGCGGCAATTTCCGGATCAACAAGTTTGAGCACAACAACGGAGTGCGGAGCCTGCCTGATGCTGATCGTTCCACCTGAGATGGTGCAGCATGCCTGGTTATCCAGCACTTCCGTCGATTCATAGTTGTGTTCGCCGCGCAGACCCAGGGCGGACAGCGGGATGGACCGAACACGTTCTTTGTTGGTCCAGTTAAAGACCGTCAGGATCGCTTGACGCAGACTCTGTTTGAGCAGAAACTCGCTCGGCTGCTCGTCCCCTGCCGAGTAAGTCATGAGGTCAATCGGGATCGACGCTCGACCGAGCCGCGCCATATTCAAGAGGTCATGGTTTTTTACCAGTGCCAGACGTTCCGGCGAAGTTCCAAGTGTGGGAAGGTCATCACCGATCTCATACATACCTCCGGAGACGGCCGAGAGTGCGATGGAAACTTTTGCTTCATCAAGACTGAGCTGGCCCGACCCCGAATGCCACGAGTGGTCGTCCACGTCCTGCAATGAAACCGTGAAGGCATCGGGATCAGAGATGAAAAAGTTTCGATTCATGTAGTAGCGGGCTGCGATGCCCGAGGCAGCTTCCTTGCTCTCCTCGAACGTATGTCCTGTGTCCTGCGAGATGCGGCCTGCATCGACGATGCCGACAGGATTGAGCATCGGGCTACCGTCTTTGTCGAGGACGACCTCATCGCCAACCGCTTTGCGGATGATAGAGAGGCCAATACGCTGTGCTTCTAACGCAGTGGTATGCGGACGATAGTAGGCGCCCTCAGCTGCGGAGTCGTCCATGAAATCCATCTTGATGAAACGCACGCCCCAGTCGCGCAATGTTTTGTAGGTCTTCAGCAGGTATTCCGCGGCTTCGGGATTGGTCACATCAAGCACATACAGTGGATCCTTGCCTTCCGTGACGTTGCCAATATGAATCAGAGCGCCTGCGGTGTTGTGCAACAGCCAGTCTTTATGATTCTGATACACATAAGCTCGCTCGGAGACTTCAAATGGAGCTGTCCAAACCCCGAAGGTGAGGCCCTTGTGCGTTGCTTCATGGGCAACATAATTTACGCCGCGGGGAAAGAGATTCACATCAGGAGTCGTATATTCGCCACGCGCGTACTGATAGCCTTCGTCCATGTGAAAGTAAACATAGCCCAGCGATTTGAGATGTTCAGCAAGCCAGTCCATATTAGTGGTGGCCGCGGCCTGACTAAGCCCAAAGTAATACGCAGTCCAGCTCCACCATCCAATGGGAGTCGGGGCCGTGACGCGCGCGTGGTGGATACGCGCGATCACGCGACCGTACTCTTCGAGCTGATCATGATAGTTGTTCCCCGCGGCGATCATCAGGCGTTCGGAAGACAAATTCTCACCGGGAGCTACCGGAAGAGCGAGATCCACTTGCTCGGCAGCGGGCGAATCGTGAAGCGACTCTCCGCGGAGGATCTCCGTAGTCCCAGTCGCTATCGCATCGTAAGATGTGATAGCGGGATTGCCGTCGATAGACTTCTCAGTAAGATGAAAGATAGTTAGAAATCTGTCGGACGTCAGCGCACCTATAAAGAGGCTTCGGCCGCTTTGCTTGTTGTAGATGAGTTGGGTGCCAACAGCGCGATGCACTCCCTTCGGAACAGTCCCAAGATCGCAAATCGCGAGTTCAGGCCGGTCTTCACTGTAGCTGTCTGAAAGAATCCGATCGGCGCCTGCGGGGCCGCCGAGATTTACAACGGGACCATCCTCGGCATGAATAGATCGGATACTATGGACAGATATTTCATGACCGGTTGAGTTCATGACCTTGACCGTCATGTCTCCCCAGGCGCGATCTTTGTAAACTCGAAAGAGCCCGATTAGATCAGGAATATCCGCGAGCCCGGTATACGTGACTGTGAGAGCAAAGCCTGATCCAAACTCGTCTGTGAACTCAGACTGGGTGACCTTGTGCTGCGGATAGTGCGACGAGACCAAAATGCGAGAGTCAACATCGGCCTCGAGATTCGAGTGATAGACGGGCATTCCATCCGCGGTTGAGCCGACCGCGTAGCTGCCCTCCTGGTCGATAGTGATCGAGATACTCTTGCCGGTGATCGAGGCACCAGGCTGCGCAGCTTTGTGCTGGATCGCGTTCGCCTGTTCGCCAGCAATGTACGACAACAGGCAAAGCACGACCGATGCCATCAGACTGGTTTTGAAATACCGATGCACGACAGCCCCCTGACTTCAACTGCAGCTTCTGCGATGTGGCGGCGTCGCTCCACTCAAATCCGCGGAAGAGCCACATATCGGAAAGGAACTAAAAGAAGAGCTTCAGCGCGACTTGCAGTTGCCTGGGTGCCAGTGCGCCTGTCAGGTAGCCAAAGGTTGACGTACCCATGACCGTTGAATTGATGGAGTTTTGCGGACCGGGCGCAGCGAATTGGAAATTGGGATGGTTGAATGTATTGAAGGACTCGGCGCGAAACTCGATGCGCCGCGACTCTCCCAGTGGAATTGTCTTCAGCAAGGCAAAATCGACGTTCTTTACCCCTGGTCCTTCAAGTGTATTGAGGCCGACGTCGCCGAACGATCCGAGTGCGGGATTCTGAAAAGCACATGTATTGAAGAATGTGCCAGGGATGCACGGCTTGGAGTTCGCCTTCACGCCGGGGACTGCGTCGGGCCGCTGCTGGCCGTCGGAATTCGCGAAATTTCCATTGCCATCGGTCACGGTGAACCACGTGCCGTTCGAGAGTGTGACGATACCCGACCAATTCCAGTGGCCGATCACCGCATCGATCAAAGGTACATGCGTGGCAAACCGCTGCCCGCTCCCGAAGGGAAGATCGTAGACATAGCTGGCGACGAATCGATTGCGTACATCGAAGTCCAACGATCCATATTCCTGGTTGGGGTACTTGCTGTTACGAAAGCCATCGTTATTCTGGGAACCGAGATCGGCGCTGCTGGCATTGCCGAGAGCTTTGCTATAGGTGTAGTTCACAATGAACTCGAGCCCGTGGCTTACTCGCTGTTGCACTGAGGTCTGCAGTCCGTTGTAATTCGATGATCCGGACGATCTCAAATAACCGATCGCAGCATCCACATACGGGAACGGACGCCGCGGCGCTGTGGGCGCGGATGGATCAGCCGTTGGTTGTGCCTGGTTGAGATTCAAGTAGATATAAGACCGGTCGCTCTTGGAACCTACGTAGGTGACCTCGAACATGGTCTTATCCGTCAACTGGTATTGATTTGCCAAGTGCCACTGAATCACGTAGGGCATGCGCAGATTTGGCTGCAGCGAAAACAGCGTGGGTGTGTTTGGATCAGTGAGCGAAGTAGCAGGAAAGCCGTTAGCCAGTGTTGCGATGCCCGGAACCGAACAGTCCTCGGCAGCTGCATTGTACGAAGGCAGCGAACATGGCGCTGAAAATGTCTCACTGATGAAATAGGGAGGGTTGAAGCCGGGACTTGGGTTACTATAGGGGCCAGCCTCATCACCGTTGAAGAAGATGCCAAATGCACTGTGAATAACGAACTTCTTGGTTGGGTTATAGGAGAGGCCGACACGCGGAGAGAAGTCTTTGTAGTCAGAACTGATCAGCGCCGACGATGCATTGTGATTGAGCGGCAAAATCGTCGCAAGGGTCGGCGTCAGGGTTACGTTGCTATCTTTGGGAATGTCGAGGTTACCGGTGACGGGGTTGAAGTTCGCCTGCGCGTCATGTTCGGAGTAGACAGGGGAAAAGAACTCGTACCGCAGACCGACATTCAACGTGAGATTCGGCGCCGCGCGCCAGTCGTTCTGCGCAAATAGCGCATATGTGTGGCGATAGTAGTCAATATTATTAAGGTTATTGATGCCGCCACCGCTAGACTGTCCGGTCAAAAGACTTGCAAGACTGTTGCCGCCTGTACCAGGGTCTCCTGCATTATCCGTGTACACGTGGCTGAAGCTCATGGTGCCGCGGGGGAATGCGGGCTCGTAGATCGAAAAATGCTCCGGGCGCATTTCACCGCCAAACTTCCACGTGGTGCTGCCAGAGATCAGAGTGAACGTGTTCGAAACCTGAATTGTTTTTTGCCGCTCGATCGCAGGGAGAAATGTTGGGCTGCCCAGGCTGGATGCGTCGTCGAAGGTTAATTGCGGAAGCCCGCCATTGTCAGTTCCTGGCCGAAACGGCACTCCTGGAAATCCTACGGTTGCGGATACATTCTGGTTGTAGTTGGCCTGGTAGCGGCTGGTCTTGATCCAGTTGAACCCTGCGCGAAACTCGTTGATCTTGTGAGGGGAGAAGATATGCACTTCGCTCGCGGCTCCGCTATAAGCAGTGATTTGCTGGATACCGTCAAAAAATCCGCCGCCGTCGGCTAGGCCGGGAAAGGGCGACCCGATGTTTTCGGGGCTATTTACGGCGCTGAACCGGTAGAAGGCGTTGTCCGACTTTGTCAACACCTGGTCGATGCGAACGTCGCCTTGATTAGCGTTCTGTGTCGTGACAGGATCAGAGATGTAGTTGTAGCCCACTCCATTGGAGTTGGACGCGGGAAAAAGATTGATGAGTGTATTGCCTAGTGAGTCAAATCTGGAAGACGGAATGATATTGCTCGGAGCGCCATTGCTATAGCCGAATGGAACACCGCAGAAGCTAGTGCCGGCCGACTGGGTATTCCGCGTATCGAAGATCTCGCCCGCATATGTTGGAACCCCATTGCAATCGAGCACGCCGGTGGGCGATGTGAGGTCCAGATTGCTAGAGAAATCGCCTCCGCGCTCTGCGAGCGTAGGAACAACAGACGTCGTGGTCTGCGCCTCGCTTGTCCTCAGTCCCTGGTAATCGACAAAGAAGAGCAGCTTGTCCCGCAGGATTCTGCCGCCAAGCATCCCACCAAACTGGTTCTGATGGTATGGCTGCTGGGCTGAATCAAAATAGTTCAACGCATCGAAGTCCTGGTTGCGCAGGAATTCATACAATGCGCCGTGAAAATCATTCGATCCGGACTTGGTGGTGGCGTTGATGATGGCACCCGTCGCGCGACCGAATTCCGCATCATAGTTGCCGGTCTCGATCTTGAACTCCTGAAGGGCATCCGGGGGCGGCATCACCACGTAATTTGCCTCATTCAGCAGATCAGGCAGGTTGGAATTGTTGTCGATACCGTCGAGCAGAAAATTGTTGTCGAGCGACCGCGCGCCGCTCGCGCTAAAGCCGTATCCGCCGGAATCGCGCGCGCCCGGCTCGCTGGTCGTCACGCCGACCGTCAGTTGCGCGAGCTGCACTGGATTTCGACCGTTGAGCGGAAAGGCGACCATCGAGGCGCTATCGATCACCTGCCCGGTCTCGGAAGAATCCGTCTCGAGCAAAGGAGCGGTGGCATGGACTTCAACGTGGTCGCTCACATCGCCAACCTGCAGGGTCACGTCGACGCGCTGCCGCTGCTGCACGTCGAGCGTGATCGGGCTGGCCAAAGCTTCTTTGAAGCCCGTTGCAGCAATCGTGATGCGATAGCTACCGATGCGTACCGGACTGATAGCCCACGCGCCGGAGGCATCGCTTTGCGCTTTGTATTGGAGGTTAGTTGCGGTGTTAACCGCCTGAATGGTCGCGTTGGCCACTACAGCGCCGCTCGCGTCGGTTACACGTCCCTCAAGCGAAGCAGCGTCGCGCTGGCCCCACAGCGGACAAGCGATGGCAACAACGATCGCGAGCAAGAGCAGGCCTAGTCTTGACATTCTTTGCAGCATTGTTGTCGCCTCCTGAAAACTTGAGATCGAGCGGTAATGCAGTTCCTTAGCGACTGACCTTCGTATTATTTCGATTTTTTCTTGACTCGAGCCTGCGTTTTACCGCGTTTGTGTTTCGTATTATTGCGACCCGCTCTTAAATTGTCAACATTTACTCTCTTCCAATGCAAGATGAGCCTGAAGGGGTCAATTGATTCCAATACAAGATGAGCCTGAAGGGTTAGGCATGCTGGAGATTGAACATCAGCGTGCACGAG
>OBLU010004539.1_pt1 | contig 12519 bp, 11 predicted proteins | sample 1518681 | NCBI WGS metagenome assembly OBLU01 (sample SAMEA3539304, study PRJEB22396) | soil metagenome | biome: tundra; feature: field; material: soil | place: USA | collected 2010-05 | depth 0.15 m | reverse complement strand
CCTTCGAACGCCTCAACGCCCAGCGCGACGAAAAGGGCCTCTCCCGCTTTGCCAACCCGCGCAACGCCGCCGCCGGCTCGCTCCGCCTGCTGGAGCCGCAGCTTACCGCCGAACGCCGCCTGGAATACTACACCTACTTCCTGCTCACGGAAGGCCACCCCGCTTTCGATAGCCATTGGCGCTCGCTCGAGGAACTGCGCCATATGGGTTTCAAGGTCGACCCGCACAGCCGAATCTGCCGCACCATCGACGAAGTCTTCGATCTCTGTAATACCTGGGAAGGCAAGCGCGAAGGACTGCCTTATGACATCGACGGCGTAGTGGTCAAGGTCGATTCCGTGGAACAGCAGCGTCAACTCGGCTTCACCGCCAAAGCTCCCCGCTGGGCCATCGCCTACAAGTACCCCGCGCGGCAGGCCACCACCACGGTGGAAGCCATTGAGGTCCAGGTGGGCCGCACCGGCGCCCTCACACCGGTGGCTTGCCTCCAACCCGTCGAAGTGGGCGGGGTCACCGTCTCCCGCGCCACGCTCCACAACGAGGATGAGATCGAGCGCCTCGGCTTGCAGATTGGCGACCAGGTGGTGGTGGAACGCTCCGGCGACGTCATCCCCAAAGTGGTCCGCGTCTCTTCCCAGGGTTCTTATCGCAAAGCTTTCCGCATGCCCACCCAGTGTCCCGTCTGCGGAGGCAAGATCGTGCGCGAAGACGGCGAGGCCGCCAGCCGCTGCATTAATGCCAACTGCCCGGCCCGCCTCAAGGAGTCCCTGCTCCACTTCGCCTCGCGCGGCGTCATGAATATCGATGGGTTAGGGGACGCTCTGGTCGATCAACTGGTGGATCGCGGGGTCGTGCACAACGTGGCCGATCTCTATGACCTGAAACTCGAAGACCTCGTCAGCCTGGAACGCATGGGCGTCAAGAGCGCCGGCAACGTGATTCGCAATATCGACCGCTCCCGCCTCAACCCTCTGCCGCGCGTCATCACCGCTCTTGGCATCCGCTTCGTCGGCGAGCGCACGGCCATCTTCCTCGCCGAGGCCTTCGGCAGTATGGACGCGATCGAGCATGCATCGCTCGCAGAACTGCAACTGGCCGAGGAAGTCGGACCCAAGGTCGCCGAGGCCGTCGTGCAGTATTTCGGCGAGCCCGGCAACCGCGAACTGGTCGACCGCCTGCGCATGGCCGGCCTCCAGTTCGCCTACGCGTCCACCCGTCCCAAGGCCGGCCCCCTCCAGGGCAAAACCCTGGTCATCACCGGAACCTTGCCCACCTTGAACCGCGATGAGGCCAAAGAGTTGATTGAACGCGCCGGCGGCAAAGTTTCCGGAGCGGTGAGCCGGAAAACCAGCTTCGTGGTGGTCGGTGAGGATGCCGGAAGCAAGCTCGACAAAGCCCGGGATCTCGGCATCTGTACCCTTACCGAGGACGAACTGCTCGCCCTGCTCGCCGTCGATTGAGGAAGGCCTGGATGACGCGCGGTCCGGCTCTCCGCTTACTCGTCTTTGATCAGCTTCGTGACCTTCTTCATATTGTTCCGGATTTCGTCCGCCGCTTCCACCATCTGGTTGGTGTCGTAGATCACCCGCGGCGTCAGGAAGACCACCAGCTCGGTACGCGATTTGGTGATGCTCTGCGCGCCGAACAACGAACCGACGATCGGCAGCTTGTGCAGGAACGGCACGCCCGCCGAACTCAGCAGGTTGCTCTCCTGGATGATGCCGCCGATGGCCACCGTGTCGCCGTCCTGCACCGTAACCTGCGTCGAAAAAGACCGGTTCGAGAACGAAGGCGATTGAATGCTGCTCGATGCCGACGGCGGCTGGGGCGAGCTCACGTTCTGGTTGATGATCATGGTCACGATGCCGCTGGAGTTTACCCGCGCCGTGATGTTCAGCGTGACACCGGTACTTTGGCTGGACACCGTGTTGGTGAACAGCGAATTGCCCCCCGACTGCACCCCGCCGACCGCCTGCGAGGTCAGCACCGGCACCTGGTCGCCCACATTCAGCGAGGCTGGGATGCTATCCGTCGCGATGATGCTCGGCGCCGAGATCACCCGCGTACGGCTACTGGTCTCCGATGCCGTGACCGCGGCCAGCAGTTCGTGGCTGCGCAGCACCAGCGCTCCCGTGGTGAGCGCGACTCCGCCCGCTCCCGTAGCTACGTTCAGAATGCGCGCGGCCGCGCCGCCGGTGCCCGAGTCTTTCTTCTCCAGGTAGGCCGTCACGCCCGCCGCGAACGCTCCCGATAGATCCACTTCGTAAATCTTGGCGTCGATCAGCACCTGTCGCGGAGGGATGTCCAGCTGGCGCAGCAGTCCCAGAATCTGCTCGTACTCCTGCGGCGTGCCCTGTATCAGAACCGTGTTGTCGAACGGGTTGGGAATGACGTGCGGCAAGCGCTGATAGCCCTGCCCCCCCCCGGCCGCCCCGCCGCCCAGGTAGCTGCCGGTGAGGTCGGCCGCGCTATTCGGGTTTGGTGTGCCGCCGATGCCGGCCGCCATCGGCGACAAGCTCTGCGAAACGCCCGGATATCCATATGTTCCCATGCCCTGCCCATAACCCGTCCCATAACCCGTCCCGCCCCCTCCCCCCATCATCATCATGGAGAACGCGCCCATCCCGCCCATCTGCCCGTTGCCCATCTGGCCGCCGCCCACCATGCCTCCCGTGCCGAGGCCGCCGCCCATGCCTCCCGCGCCGCTGGTCTGGTTCATCATCGCGCTCATCGCCATCATGGCGAACGGATTGCCGCTGTAGAGCGCCATGATGGCCATCGCCACCGTGTCGGCCCGCCCGTACTTGAGCCGGTAGACGTAGCTGTTGACCGAACCCGCCGAAGCCTTCACGGCGATATCCAGCTTGCCGATCCAGTTCTCCACCTGGGTGAAAATCCCTGGATTCGGCGCCACCGCGATAATCGTGTTGATGCGGTCAACCGGAATGAATTTCACCGAACCCGCGGCTTTGTCGGAAAGGGAGTAGGCCTTGAAGACCATGTCCAACTCCTTCTGCAAGTCGCTCGGACGGCTATTCTCCACTTCGAACAACCGCACGCGCTGTCCGGCGAACTGGTCGCTATCGAACAGGGCGATCAGATCCATGGTGCGCTTCATGCTGCGCGCGTTGTCCTCAATCAACAGCAGGTTGGCCGGCTCGTACACACTCACAAACGCGCCTTCCCCCAGGAAGGGCTTCACCAGGTTTTGGATCTCCCCGGCGGTGGCGTACTTCAGGAAGATCAGGTTCATCACCATGCGCTCATCGTCCGGCAGCGTCTTGGGATCGCTGTTGACCATCGGCGAGAGCGGCAGCTGGTTAATGCGGTTCACCGGTACGATGCGATATGTATCCCCCACCTTCACCATGGCCGCGCCATTCACCCGCAGGATGGTTTCCAACAGCGCCATGTATTCCACCGGCTTGACTTCCCCGTAAGTGAACAGGGACACCGTGCCCTTGACCCCCGGGTCGAGGATGTAGTTGATCTTCAACCGCTCGGCTAGCAGGGCGATCATCTCGGTCAGCGAGGCGTTGGGCATCATGAACGCGCCGTTACTGGTAAGCTGCCGTGCATTCGACGCGGGAGCGTTTTGTGGTTGGGTGGCCGGCTGGGCCGCGGCTTGTCCCGGTTGCGGCTGACCCGGCGGCGGCGCCGGCGGCTTAGCCGGTTGCTGCTCCTCCGGGATCGCGGCGCCCACGGGCACACGGAGACCAGGAGTGACCTGTGCCGTCAGCAAAGCGCTGGAGGCACTGGCTGCCAGGATGAACCGAAGAACGAACGAGAGGCGCATGATCAGTCCTGTTTCGAAGCTGTCTTGCCGGCGGCCCGGGAGTTTTCGAGAGCGGCGTTTTCGACCTCGTCCAGGTCCGTCTTCTTCTTTTCCCATTTCGAGACGCCGAATGGCCCGAGCCGCTCGAACCGCACGATGTCGCCATCTTCCGTGGCCTTGATTCCCGCGGCGATGCTGGCGGCCGATTTCGCGGCGGCGTGTTCCCCAGTGTCTTCTCCACGTGAGATCCCAAATGGCGTCTTCCCGTAAACCCACTTCTTGCCCTGGGGATCGGTGTAGTGGTAAAGGCCGTCGGCGCCCCGTACCGCGTCCGCCGGAATGCCCGCCGGAGGGGTGGAGGCAGCGGCATTTGGCGCTGCCTTGGGCGCCGGCGCCGGCTTCTGTTCGCTCTGGGAGCCCGCGGCCGAAAGCGCCAGGGCGGAAACGATGACTACCAAAATCAGTTTCATATTCGATCTTTCTTTCAGTCCTATTTCACTGCTTCCCACAGGCAGCTTTTGCCGAAGGGCGTGGTAAACGACACCTTTCGGAAGCCGTTCACCACGGCGCCTTCCGGCGTGCTGTCGTTGGGCTGGCACGTCTTCGTCCCGTACGGCGTGATCTCGCCGGGTCCCAGCGCCGATCTGACCGGCGGCGGAGGCGCCACCTGCGCGCTGGCTGGCGGCGCCGAAGACCGCGAATCCGACGCCGCGGCCGCGGGCGTCTTGTCCGCCAACTCGCGCAACGAACGCCGCACCAACTCGCCATTAAACGTCCAGGCGAAAGTGATGTCACTAGTATTGACGTCCACCAGCTTGAATTGGCCGATGGTATCCCCCGGTTTAATCGCTTTCTCCTCCATCCCGGGCTTTTCCACAAGCAGCGCCATGGGTCCATCCCCCAGATTCATCTGCCCGTGAAAGGTCGGCAGGGCCGGCATAGGCGGAGGCGGGGGTGGCGGAGGCGGCAATTCCACCGGCACGTCGGGGTTGCGCGAAGGATGAAACAGGTCCTTCATCGCCACATCCTTATAGCCCGACGGCAGCACCGGCGGGTCGCCGGCCAGCGGGACGAAGGGCGGCGCCGGGGTGGCGGAAACACGCGCCCGCGCGAGCGCGGCTTCGCGCGTTTTCGCCGCCTTGTATTGGTTGCGCAGCTGGACGCCGCCATAAATCACGATCAGTGCCAGCACGGCATTCAACAGCACCAATTTGCGATTCACAACGCGCCCCCGATTTTTTTCTCCTGGGTCAATTTCCTGGACACCACGCCGGAGAGCGTCAGCCGCACCTGGATGACCTTGTTCTTGTCGGCGCTTCCCGTGATCTGGATCTCGCTGGTGGAGAGCAGTTCCGGCTGGTTGGCCAGTGCCGCCAGCAGGTTCACCAGTTGCTCGATCAGGCAGGAGAAACGAACCGTCACCGCGGCCTCGCCATAATCGTTGCCGAAGGGCTTGACGCGCGCCTCTTCCACGCCGCGGATGTCGATTCCATTGGCCGCGCCCACTTTGTGGAGCAGGTCCTGCAACTGGGCCTGCGCCTGCGCGCTGGTATCCGCCTTGAGCATCCCCTTCTCGCGCGATTCCAGTTCGCCGGAGGCCTGCTTCATGAGAGCTTCCTTGCCGGGAACGGTAGCCGCGATCTGGCGCAGCCGCGCCAGGCGCTTCTCCGCCATCGGCGCCGATTCGGAGGCCGCCACCACAGCCGGCGACCGGTCGGCCAGCACGACGTAACGGAAAAACAGGATCACGGCGATGCAAGAGATCCAGAGAATGGCGGTCTTGCGGTCGAGCGTTCCGAAACTCACTTGCCTTTCCTCCGGTTGGTCCGAATCTGGAACGACTCCCCGCTGGCCTGCGGAGTCGACATCAGAATCTCCGTCTTCTCAAAGAACCCGGACGCGTCCAGAATCTTCAACAGCGGCGCCGTCTGTGGCGCCGCACCCGTGATGCGCACCGAGTCGCGCGCCATGTCGATGCTGTTGCTCCAGGCCGGCGGTTCCAGCAGATGCGTCAACTCGTTGAGCGCGTCCAGATCCATCCGCGTCTGCTTGCGAAACTCGTCCAGCAGTTGCGCCCGGGCGCGCGTGCGCTCGGTTTCCTTGTCCAGCCAATCGGCGCGTTTGTGCAGCGGCTCCAACCGCGCGATCTGGGCGCCGATCTGCTTGAGGTATTGTTTCTCGCTCCAGGAGGCGTAGGCCGCCATGGAACCGGCCACCAGGAGAAGGAGGGCGGCCAGCACCATAGTCGGGACGAACACCGCGCGGGAGTTGAAACGGCGGTACTCCGGCGGCAGCACGTTGGCCGCCGGAGCAAACCGGGGACAGGCCCCGGACAGAGCCGTGGCATACGGCAGGGCATTGCGCGACAGGTCGTTTTCCACCGGATTGACCGCCGGCTTGGGCAACATCTCTTCCAAGGTCCGGGGAGCGGTATCCGCCGCCAGGCGCAACTCCGAGAGCGCTAGCTGTGTGGCGCGCTGCGGGGCCAGGTCGAATTCCGCGCTGAACAGCGGGCGCGACGGGCTTTCGCCGTAGACTTCCACGGCGCCCCCGGCGGAGCGGCTCAGCGCCACGAATCCCTCGCCCGCCAACCCAACGCCGTTGAGCCGGATGCCGGCGTGCACCGCCGCCGCCGGAAAGGTGAAGCTGCGCACCGCGATGCCTGCCTCGACGAACAGGGCGACATAACGCTCCACGGTGCTGCGCAGCGCGATGCCCACCAGAACGCTGCCGTAGGCGAGCGGCGACCAACCCCACACCACTTCGTCCTCGCCGTAGGGATGGAGCGTATCCAGTTGGAACCGGATCCCGCCCTCGATATCCTTGGCGGCCACGCCGGGCAGCGCAATCTGCCGTACGATCACCTCCCGCCGCGGCAGCAGGACCGTGGCGCTGAGGCGTTCCGAGCCCGAGGCCTTCAGGAACCGGGCGTACTCCGCGCCCCACTCCGCCGCCGGGCGGGTGGCGTAGTTTTCGATGCTCAAACGGCCCAGCACCTGGATCCTGTTGGGGCGTACCCGCGTCACCGCGACTTCGAGATCCGTGGCGCCGATCTCCAGGCCCACGCCGGAGCCGAAGGCGATCAACTTTCGGAGGTCTTTGAAGATGCCGGAAGCCTGGGGCATAGTCCGCCTAGTTGCTCCACGTGGTGTCGTACCAGCGCAGGATATGGATGGGGGTAGGGTAACCGCCAGGCATGTATTTGACCAGGGCGGCCACGGTCCGCTTCATGTCCGAAAGCTGGCCGTTGGCCAGCCGCGCACGCGCCGTGGCGCGGATGGTGAGGATGGAGTTGCCCTCCAGGCGCAGCGACTGCCCGGGCGGACCGAGCGCCGGCACCAACTTGGCGAGGCGCTCCGCGGTGAGCGGCGCCATCCGGCGCTCTTGCAGCAGCAGCTGGATGCCATCCGGCGTCAATCCGAGCGCCGCCAGGACCGCGGGGTCGGCGGTGTTGGCATCCACCTGGCCATTGGAGCCGAACACGGACAGGCAGTCCACCAGCCCGCTGCGCCGTATCAGCCGGGGTTGGCCCGGCGCGAGGTCACCCAGGGCCGGGACATAAGTGCCGTAAAAGATCTCGGGGGTAATGCCTCTCACCGAAAGTAATTCCTCTATCTCTTGCAAAGACGCTCCGGGTTGCGGAAAAGACGGACCCGGCTGCGCAGAAGGCTGGCCGCCGCCGCTGGTCCTCCGGGCGACGATGCTGCGCGTGATTTCCATGGCGGGGGAGGCCTCCACGCCGAGCGCCAGCAGGAGGCGCATCAAGCGGTCCGGAGGAACCTGGTTCACGTCCAGTCTGGCCGTTTCCGGAATGAATTCGACGTGGGCCGTGCCGGTGGAAAAGGTGTAGTCCACCCAGGTCGACCCCTGCTTGATTTTGCGGTCCTTCTCGGCGGAGACGCTCCACAGCAACTCGACCGCGGCGCGGTCCACCGCGCCGGTTGCCAGATAGTAGCCGCGGACCTCGTCGAGAACCGTAGAGGTGCGGTCGGTTTCTCCCCGCACCGTATTGGCCAGCGAGAAGGCGATGGCGGCAAGGGCAGCGGAAATCCACAGCACCATCAGCAACGCGCTGCCGCGGGTGGGACAGACCATCGCCTTTCGTGGTCTGTCGTGCCTCGCCAAGCCACGGCTGACAGACGACACAAAACGATCGTCTGTCCCACCTTTCCGCCTAAAAGTCGCCATAGGGAATCTCCGGGTGGCGATAGACGTGGATCGGGGCGAGGATGCTGATGGGTTGAAGACGAGAGGCGTCCGGGTCGAGCGGGGCCATGTCGATGCGCACGGCCCGCGGCCAGGTGGCGCCGATGAATCGCGGAAACCAGCGGAGCGGCAACTCCTGGTCCTCCGGTTGGTCCAGGTAGGTGAAGCGGCAAAAGGCCAGCTTGTCGGCCAGCACGAAGGAATCCGGCCCGGCGGACGCGGCGAGAAACTTATTCTTGGCGGTGCACAAGCGGCCGGCGCTCAGCGGTCCCTGATACGGGATCTCGTTGACCACCAGGCGTACGCCGCGGCCCTCAGCGCCGGGAATGACGAAGATCTCCAGAATTTGCGCCTGGCCGCGCCACGCGCCTTGCAACGAAAACGTGGACACCAGCCGCATGGTTTCAGGCTCGCCCTGGAAGAACTGGGCTGGGGTTCCGCCGCCGCCCTCCATTCCCTGCCCGCACTGGGCTACCACCGGTATCAGGCCTTCGAGTTCCTGCTCCAGAATCCGCTGCGCGCCGGCCACCCGCCGGTTGTCCATCAACCTGGTCTGGGTCTTCGAATAGGCATTCAGCCCGATGCGCAATGCGAACAGCAACCCGACCGAGAGCAGGCTCAGCAGCACGACCGCGATCAACAATTCCATCAGGGTCACGCCGGCGGTGGAGGGGCGCCTCATCGCGGCTTCTCCAGATCCTCCGGCCGCAGGGTCCGCCGCCGGTAGCTCTCCAGCGGGAAGGTGTGCCGCTGGCCGCCGGCCATCCACCAGATTTCCACCTGAATGCGGTCGAGCACGTAGTCGCCCGCGGCCGGCGTGGGCGATGCCTGTTCGAACACGCCCGCCTGCGCGCGCCAGCCGCATTCCAGCCCGCCGGTGAGTGCCGGGTCGAACAGGCCTTCCTGCAGCATGTTGCGCGGCACGCGCGGGTCGGTCAGCAGGCCGTTCATGCGCAGGCGCGCCAACTGCACCACGCGGTCATAATCGCGCAAGCGGGCGGCATTGCGGGTGGAGTTGGAGATGCCGCTCATCAGACCGGCCACCGCAATTCCCATGATGGTCGTGGCGACGATCATCTCCAGCAGCGTGAATCCGCGTTTGGCGCTCACTTGACGGCTCATTGGCTGGCGACGCTTTCCACGCGCGGAAAGCCGGTCATCGGGTCCAGGCGTACCCTGCGATGCGCGTTGCGGCGGTTCCCCAACTGGATTGCGATGCCGGGAACGGTGGCCCCCGGCAGGAAAAGGATGCGGCGCGGCAGCGCGGGGTCGGCGCCTTCCTGCTCCGGCAGGACGGCCTCGATCCGCACGCCGTCCGGCATACTCAGCTCGCGTATGAAGCCGGGCTCGTTGGAATACAGCGCAAGCCGTCCTTCCAGGGGAAAGATGACGAGTTCGATGGGTTGCTGGCGGCGCTCGGCGCGGTTCACCGCGGCGTTGAGGAAGGTGGCCACGGAATCGACGGCGGAGACCATACGTACGTTGTCCAGCCCGGCCGAGGCAGCGGGGAAGCTGATGCCCACGATCAGGGCAATGATGGCCACCACAACGACCATCTCCACCAGGGTGACGCCGCGGCGGCCAGTGGCATAAGGGGGGTGCCCTCTGGGCCGCCTTGTGCATCCGAGCGAAGCTCGGACGTCCGGGTTTCGCTCGGTTAGGGAATCTTGCCTATTTGTTTTTCCAGCTGACGATGTCTGCATTGGTCCCTTCGCCGCCGGGTTGGCCATCGGCGCCGAGGCTCATGATCTCCGGTTCGTCGGGCTGATGTTCGCCCGGAAAGTGGTAAATGAAGTCACGAGACCAGGCATCCTTGGGGATGTCTTTCGGCATGTAGGGGCCGTTCCACTGGTTGACGTCGGCGGGCTTCACGCGCAGCGCCTGCAGGCCCTGCTCGGTGGTGGGGAAGGTGCCCGTATCGAGTTTATAGGTGCCCAGCGCGGTCATGAAATTATCGATCTGGGAGCGCGTGACGGTGACTTTCGCCTCATCCGCGCGCTTGAACAGGCTGGGTCCGACGAGAGCCACGAACAACCCGATGATGGTCACCACCACCAGCATTTCGATCAGGGTGACACCGGCTTGCGCGGAGCGTTTTCGAGTGCGTTTTGTAGTTTGCGCCATGGTTATATCGCCACATCGTTAATGCTCGTAATCGCGAGCAGCATACTCAGAATCAGCGCGCCGATCAGCACGCCCATCACCAGGATTACCACCGGCTCGAAGATCGCCGTGAAGCGCCGGATGGAGGCGCGCGTATCGGTTTCGTAAATTTCGGCCATGCGGGCGAACATCTGGTCGAGCCGGCCGGTTTCCTCACCCACCGTCAGCAGGTGGGCGGCCAGCGGCGGGAAGACTCCGGCCTTGCGCATCGGCCCGGCGATCCCTTCGCCCCGTTTCACACCCATGGCGACACCGGCCAAGGCGCCGGAGATGGTCTTGTTGTTCAGCGTGGCGGCGGCGATGCCCAGCGATTGCACCAGCGGCACCGAGTTGCCCACCAGGGTTCCCATGGCGCGCGCGAAGCGGGCGGTTTCGGCCTTGAGAAGCGCATCGCCCAGCAGCGGGAGTTTGAGGCGCGCGCCGTCCCACCAGAGGCGTCCCTTGACGGTGCCGGTATAAACCCGCCAGACGATCAGGGCAATGGCCAGAGCGCCGGCGCCCACCCACCACCAGGCCGTCACCACGCTGCTCACTTCCAGCAGCATCTTGGTGGGCAAGGGGATCTTCATGGTGGAATCGCTGAAGATGCTGGCAAAGCGCGGCACTACGAAGGTCAGCAGGAGCACGATGGACGTCAAACCTACGCCGGCCAATAGCGCCGGGTAGATCATCGAGGAAATGATATAGTTGCGCAGGTCGTCGCGCGAGCGCTCGAACTCGGCGAGGCGCTCGAAGATGACGGCCAGAGCGCCCGACGCTTCGCCGGCCCGCACCATGTTGGTGTACAGATCGCTGAAGTACTCCGGGTGCGTGCCCAGGCTGTCGGCGAGCGAGCGCCCGCCCTTCAACACACGCAGGATGTCGAGCACGATGAAGCGGAAACTGGCGCGCTCCGACAGTTCGGCGGTGATGCTCAGGGCGCGGTCCAACGGGACGGTGGCGTTGAGCAGCGTGGAAAGTTCCTGGGTGAAGAACAGGACGTCGCGGCGCCCCTTGCCGAAGGACGGCAGTTTGAATTCCAGGGCGGATCTGCCGGGAGCGGAGCCAACGTAGATCGGGGTGAGTCCCTGTTTGCGCAGTTCGCGCGCGATCACCTTCTCATCGTCGCCGGTGAGGCTGCCGGAGCGGACTTTGCCATCGCTGGCCACGGCGCGGAAAAAGTAGGTGGCGGCCATTTAGAGAGCCTCGTGGTGGCAAGCTGTGAAGAAATCATTTATTGGCCGCCGATGAACGCCGATGAACGCCGATAAGCATCCTGTTCTTATCGGCGTTGATCGGCGTTTATCGGCGGCCATGTGTTTTCTTCGCAACTAGAATTCCTGTGTGACCCGCATGACTTCTTCCACCGTGGTGACGCCGTCCTCAATCTTGCGCCAGCCGTCTTCGCGCAGATTGCGCATGCCGTTCTGGCGCGCCGTGCGGGTGAGGACGCTGGCATCGGCGTTGTTCATGATCAGCTTGCGCATCTCGTCGGTGACATCCATCATCTCGAAGATGCCCATGCGCGAGGCGTAGCCGCGCCCGTTGCATTCCAGGCAGCCGGCGCCGCGCCAGGTGAGTACGCTTTCGCCCTCGGGGGACATCACCCTGCCGTTGGGCTGCTTGCAGTGCGGGCAGATGACGCGCACCAGGCGCTGCGCCAGCACGGCCACCAGGGAACTGGTAATCAGGTAGTTTTCCACGCCCATGTCGGTGAGGCGCGTGATGGCGCTGGGTGCGTCGTTGGTGTGCAGCGTGGAAAAGACCAGGTGGCCGGTGAGCGCGGCGCGGATGGCCACGTCGGCGGTTTCGCGGTCGCGGATTTCGCCCACCATGATGACATCCGGATCCTGGCGGACAATGTGCCGCAGGCCGCTGGCAAAGGTAAGACCGATCTGCGGATTGACGTGAATCTGGTTGATCCCGTCCATCTGGTATTCCACCGGATCTTCGATGGTGATGATCTTCTTATCCGGCAGGTTGATGCGTTTGAGCGCGGAATACAGCGTGGTGGACTTGCCGCTGCCGGTGGGGCCCGTGACCAGGAAGATGCCGTGGGGCAGGCTGGTGAAGTGCTCCATGCGGGCCAGCATGTGGTCGTCGAAACCGAGCCGGCGGAGGTCGTAGAAATCGCCGGCCGAGCGATCGAGCAGGCGCATGACCACACTTTCACCGTAGAGCGTGGGCAGCGTGGAGACACGCAGATCGACCTCGCGGCCGACTACCTTGATCTTGATGCGGCCATCCTGCGGCAGGCGCCGTTCGGCGATATTCAGCTTGGCCATCAGCTTGAGGCGGCTGATAATGGCGGCCTTGAGTTCGCGGGGGGGCGGCTCCTGATTGAAGAGCACGCCATCCACGCGGAAGCGCACGCGGAATTCCTTTTCGAACGGCTC
>OBLU010004538.1_pt1 | contig 12521 bp, 12 predicted proteins | sample 1518681 | NCBI WGS metagenome assembly OBLU01 (sample SAMEA3539304, study PRJEB22396) | soil metagenome | biome: tundra; feature: field; material: soil | place: USA | collected 2010-05 | depth 0.15 m | reverse complement strand
GGCCGCTCCCAGCAGGACCTGGTCCGAGCAGTTCACAAGTTGCACCTGTCGTTTGACGTTTGGATCCTTTGGTGGCGGAACCGGCAGATTGTCCAGATATGCCTTCGAACCACAGTCGCTCTGAGCTGGCACCGTCTGCGCCGCAACGCGCACGCTCAAGAGCAACGGAAGAACCAAACCGCATGCAAAAGCCAAAAGCACAGCCATCAGAAGGCTGCCAGACAACCGGGTCCGCCCGCGGCCCTGAAGTCCCCGTGGTGGTACTGCTGTTGTTGCTCCCGCATCATTCTTAGAAACAGCTCTCCGATAGATACACATAGCTCCCTCCTGGACCGGCATTCAATTGCCGGATCGTGTCTGATCTTGGTTGATTGACCTAACGGTAGTAGAACTGCCTGCTCTCCCACCTCGCTCAGGTGATTCCCTACTACGGCAGTTGCTTCTTCCAGATACTAGGCAGTCATCATGCCGGTGGAGACGCTCTAGAATCGGCCAGGAGCGACACCATGGGCACGGCTGGTCCCGGAGGGGTCGTTTCTGTTGAAGCTGGCGCAGTTTTCCGCTTATTTCGTGCACAAATCGTATCTACTCGTGGGACAAAGTCAAGTGCCAACTTCAGCAATATCTAATTACTTACCGCTCCACGGCTCTGATCGCGAAAGTGGGGCGTATTACATGGTCGTTGACATGTGACGTTGGTGCGTGCGCCCAACAAGTGCCCCAGAAATTGTGCTATCCGTGGATTTCATTCATCTTATCGCCGCCGCTGCCGATTGCTAAGGTTGCAACACGACCAATGGTTGCCAACGCCGGACAGGAGCTCAGGCATCTCGGATGGCTGCGCGAACGGAGGCGCAATAGGAATCGATGAGATGCGCTGTCGATGGACAATAAGCCGATGAAGCCGTTCTCCGAACCTAGGGTTGTCAGCGGCGGGAGGATCCTCATCTCGATCCCCATCGTTCATACCCAAGCCGACATGGGAGCGCTGAACGAGCCCATACAACGGTTGAAAGTCAAGAAGCTGGGGAAAAAGATGTGGGAGCACAACTTGGAGCTGGTCAAGGACTTCTGGACGCAGATTGAGCAAGCCACGGAGGGCCTCGCACTCTCCTACGAAAAAGTTCGTCTCTATCAGGATGGATTGCCGGTTTGCGAGCACGAATTGGAGATTGTCGCCGACTTGGCCAAGGCGGGGAGCCGGAACTATCAGCTGCTGCTTAAGCTAAAGGAGAAGGGCGCAACACTCATGGGCACCGAGTCCTCCGAACTTCTCTTGGAAGAGTATCAGCTGGTCAAGCAAGTTTTTACGGGAGAGATGTCTCGCGGGTCTTCTGGGCAAGCGGCCCGGGCCAACGATTTGCAGCATTCCTTGCTGCAACGCCGCGACCAGTTCATGGCTCGTCGAATCAGCCAGACGCTGCTTGCCGGCGAAACCGGCCTGCTCTTTGTCGGGATGCTTCATTCCGTGGAGCCCTGGCTCGACCAGGACATTCGCGTGCTTCACCCGGTTCGCCAGGCCCTGAAGGGCGGAGCCCGACCGCAGTGACCGTCGCGGGCAACAAGATTCTCATCGTCGACGAACAGGAAGAAATCTGTGCGTTGCTTTCGGAGTATTTGCAACGGGAGGGAATGATTCCGATCGTGGCCCACAGCGGGGCGGCCGCCCTGGAAAAGATCCGCAGCGAGGCGCCCGACTTGTTGATCGTGGACTTAAAGCTGCCGGACATGGACGGCATGCAGACGATGCAGGCCGCCAAGGCCCTGGACGAAGATCTCCCCATTATTCTGGCCACCGGCTTCCCCAATATTCGGGAGGCGGTGGCTGCCATACGGGCTGGGGCCCACGACTACCTGGAGAAACCCCTCAAGCACCACGAAGTACTGCGCGTGGTTTTCCGCGCCTTGAATGAGCGCAAGCTCAAATGTAAGCTGCGGACCCTGTCCTGCCAGGTGGAAGACGCAGCCTCCCTGCGCGAGTCCATGGGACCGAGCAGCAGCATCACGCGCTTGATCGCGGAGGTCAAGCGGGTCGCCAAGACCAATTTCACGGTCCTGATTCTGGGGGAAACCGGAGCGGGAAAGGACCTGGTGGCTCGCGCCATCCACGGACTGAGCTCCCGCTCCCAGGGACCGTTCATGGCGGTGGATTGCGGAGCGATTCCGGAAACCCTGATCGAAGGTGAATTGTTTGGCTACGAAAAAGGGGCATTTACCGGGGCGGACCGCCAGAAGATCGGCAAATTCGAAACCGCCCTGGGCGGGACCTTCTTCCTGGATGAAGTGTCCAACATGCCCTTGGGATCGCAGGCCAAACTGTTGCGCGTGTTGCAGGACCGGACCATCCACCGCATTGGCGGTACCCGGCCCATCGATGTCGATGTTCGAGTTCTGGCGGCCAGCAATCAAGACTTGCAGAAGTTGACGGAAGGAGAAGAGGGCTCACTGCGACGTGACGTTTACTTCCGCTTGAACGAATTCGCCATCCGGGTCCCACCTCTGCGCGAGCGCCGGGAAGACATCTTGTATTTGGCCAAGCGGTTCGTGGACCTCACCAATCTGGAGCTACAAAAAGACGTGCGGAGTTTCACGGAAGCGGCGGTGGATCTGTTGCTGTCCTACTATTGGCCGGGAAACGTCCGCCAGCTTCGTTCCACCATCCGCCGAGCGGTCCTGCTGGCGGACAACATCATTGAGGAGCAGCACCTGGCCATTGAAGCCGCCCGCCCGGCGCTGCTGGCCGACTTGGATGGCGCCTCCAACGTCCAGATTCCAGCGCATCCGGACTGTTCCCTGAAAGAAATCGTGCAGCACAACACGGCGCTGGTGGAGCGCGGGGTCCTGGCCCGGGTGCTGCGCGAAACCCGGGGCAATAAAGCGGAAGCGGCCCGCTTGTTGCACATCGATTACAAAACCATTCAGCTAAAAATCAAGGGATACGGCCTACAGATCGATAGAGCCACGAGAGGAGGCTTCTAGTGGAAAGAGGAAAAGAGAGAAACCTGCACCATGAAATGGGCGGCGGCCTGGGAGGAATCCTGAAAGGCTTGGGAGATTTAGTCGAGAAACTTGGCGACTTGGAACAACAGGGCGAGCTTTCCCGGACGGGCTCGATCAACGGGCCGGGAGAACAACTCCGCGGCATCTACGGATTTACCGTCAAGGTCGGATTGGGAGACCAGGGGCCTCGCATTGAACCGTTTGGCAACATTCGTCGCGACGCCACTTCCGGCCGGACCGAAGTCCAGGAAGTCCGCGAGCCCATGGTGGACGTCTTTGAGGAAGAGGACCATCTTCTGGTTCTGGCGGAATTACCCGGCATCGGAAAAGACGACATCAAAGTTGACCTGAAAGACGATGTCCTAACCATTACCGCCGAGCGAGGGGACAAGAAGTACCGCAAGGAAGTTCTGCTGCCCCGCTGTGTGCCGAAAAATAAAATGCAGGTCACCTGCAACAACGGAGTCCTGGAAATCAAGTGCCCTAAATAGCCGCAATTCATTCTCGGGAGCCGTCATGACAGTCGATAGCAAGACGCTCAAGCTCAAGGTCAGCGAAGCGCTCAGCAAGGATGTGGGCCGGGCCTACGGTCGTATGGGGCCGGAGGACCTGGCCCGGCTGGGCGTCGAGGTGGGCGACATCGTGGAAGTGGCCGGCAAGACCAAGGCCGTCTGCAAGGCGATGCCGGCCTACAAAGAGATGCGCGGTCAATCGCAGATTCAACTGGATGGACTCACGCGGGAGAATGCCGGAGTCGGACTGGACGAGCATGTTCAGATACGCTCCATCCGTTGCCCAACCGCTGAGCGGGTGGTGCTGGCCCCGACCAATGTTGTCCCTTCCGAGCGCGATATGGATTACATCGGCAGCCGCCTGGACGGCCTGCCGGTTTTGGTGGAGAGCCGCATTCGGGCGGTCCTGTTCGGATCGCGTTGGGCCGATTTCAAAGTGGAAAGCACGGTACCCAAGGGCCCCGTGTTAATCAGCCCGGGCACGCAACTTCTGATCTCCAAGGCTAAGTCACAAGAAGTGACGGAGCGAGCGGTCTCCTATGAAGACATTGGCGGGCTGAAGCCTCATCTGCTCCGAATCCGGGAAATGATCGAGCTGCCGCTGCGCTACCCGGAAGTTTTCGAGCGGCTGGGAATTGATGCGCCCAAAGGCGTGCTTCTGTATGGCCCCCCCGGTTGCGGCAAGACGCTGATCGCGCGGGCCATCGCGCACGAGACGCAGGCGAATTTCTTTTCGGTCAGCGGCCCGGAAGTGATCCATAAGTTTTACGGGGAAAGCGAAGCCCATCTGCGCAAGATCTTCGAAGAGGCCGGCCGCAAGGCGCCCAGCATCATCTTCCTCGACGAACTGGATGCCATTGCGCCCCGCCGCGATCAGGTGGTGGGCGAAGTGGAGAAGCGGGTGGTCGCCCAGTTGTTGGCCCTGATGGACGGTCTTTCGAAGCGCAACAAGGTCATTGTCATTGGGGCAACCAACCTGCCGCAAGTGCTCGATCCCGCCTTGCGCCGGCCGGGACGGTTTGACCGCGAGATTTCCATTCCCATTCCCGACCGCCACGGCCGCCTGCAAATCCTGGAGATTCACAGCCGGGGAATGCCGCTGGCAGAAGAAGTCGATCTAGCGCACCTGGCGAATATCACCCACGGTTTCGTGGGGGCGGACCTGGAAGCTCTATGCCGGGAATCGGCGATGATTTGTCTGCGTCGCATCATGCCTGACGTGGACTTTGCCCTGGCGCATATCCCCTACGACCAACTCGCTAAGCTCGAGGTCAAGATGGATGACTTCCTCTCGGCCCTGCAAATGATCGAACCTTCGGCGATGCGCGAGGTGTTTGTCGAAGTTCCCAACGTGGGGTGGGAGGATGTAGGAGGTTTGGCCGAGACCAAAGCGCGCTTGGTAGAAGCGGTCGAGTGGCCTCTGCAATATCCCGACTTGTTCACCCAGGCCGGCATCCGTCCACCCAAGGGCATCTTGCTGTCGGGGCCTCCCGGCTGCGGCAAGACCCTGCTGGCGAAAGCTATTGCCAGCGAAACCAACGTCAACTTCATTTCCATCAAAGGGCCGGAACTGCTTTCCAAGTACGTGGGCGAATCCGAGAAGGCGGTGCGCGACATCTTTCGCAAAGCCAGACAGGCGGCGCCATGCATTATTTTCTTCGACGAAATCGATGCCCTGGTGCCCAGCCGAAGCGCCGGCACCTCGGACTCGCATACTTCGGAACGTGTTCTGAGCCAGTTTCTTACCGAGCTGGACGGAGTGGAAGAGTTGCGGGGAGTGTTGGTGCTGGGCGCAACCAATCGCTTCGATATGCTTGACCCCGCCATCATCCGGCCGGGGCGCTTTGACGAGATCGTGGAAATCCCGCTTCCCGATGAAGCCGGTCGTGCCGAGGTCTTCCGGGTTCAGCTGCGCAACAAACCTGTGGATGGGGAAGTGATCGTCCAGGAATTGGCGGCGCGAACCGACGGATACAGTGGCGCCGACATTACGGCGCTGTGCCATCAGGCTGCCCTGCGGGCAATCCGGCGGGCGGTTCACGCCGGCGAGGAGCCAGCTGGGAACAGCATCAAGGTGAGTATTGAGGCCACTGACCTGGAAGCGGCCCTGCAGACCATGAGTCGATAGGCTTTGGAATGGGTTTGGATCAGATGGAAAGCGGCGAGACAGCACTCTACTTGTTCTGCTTTGCCCGCTGCGACGCGGTGCGCGGGCTGCAAGCGACGGCGGTGGACGGCCACCGCCCTGTTTTGACGATTCGTCATGCTCCCGATCTGTGGGCCGTGGTCAGTGAAGTCGTACGGGAGGATTTCTGCGGACCGGCGGCAGAGCTTCACCTGCAGCAACTGGCCTGGGTGGCGCCCCGCGCCGTACGTCACGAGGCGGTGATTGAAGAAGTAATGGCATACTCTCCGGTCCTGCCGCTGCCTTTCGGCACGCTTTTTTCGTCGGCAGAAGCCCTCACCCAGTTTGTAGATCGACATCGCGAGACGATTGCTCTGTTTTTGCAGCGCGTAGCGGACCACGGGGAGTGGTCGGTAAAGGGCTGGTTGGATCGCAAGCAAGCGCTGCAGGGTCTCACGTCCACACGGCTGACAGCTGAGCAGAATCAGCTCTCGGCATTGCCTCCTGGGACTCGCCATTTCGCTGAACAACGTATCGCCAGAGACATCGAGAGGGGGTTGAACATTTGGCTTGACGAGCCCTGTCGCACCGTCGCCGGCGGTCTCACCAGCTATGCTTCGGATTTCCGCGAATGTGCGTTATCGCCGTGCGCCCACTCAGAAAGCGGAGCCGAGGAGGTGCTGAACTGGGCTTTTCTGCTGCCCGAATCAGCCATCGCCTCGTTTCAAGAGCGCGTGCAACGGGCAAACCTGGACTACCGGCCGCAGGGATTATCACTGCAACTCTCCGGCCCGTGGCCGCCGTTTCGTTTTGTTCCGGCTTTGTCCTCGACCGGCGCCCCATGAAGTACCTGCTCTACTGCGTCTTTCGCAGCGTTCCGCAACCGGAACTCGAAGCCCTCACCGGCGTCGAGGGGAAGCCGGTATTGGTTATCGACCATGGGGGCTTAGGCGCTGCCATCTCCGAGCTTAGGGAGCCGGACTCGCTTCCCGATGTCGCGGCCATCCTCGCCTATGAGAGTGTGGTTGAGTTTTTTTTCAGCCGACGAACCATAATTCCCATGCGATACGGATGCACGGTTCGGGACAGAGCGGAGCTCGCCGTGGTGTTAGACGAACATCATAAGCAGTACGACGGGTTGCTCGACGGACTGGAAGGGTTAGCCGAGATGGGCATCCAAGTTCCAGCCAACGGTTGCGACGCCGCTCCCGAAATTGACGCAGCGGCAGTCTCGCCGGCACGCTTTCCCGATTCCAATCGATCAGGTGTTTCTTATCTATTAGCCAAGAAGCAGCATTACGGCAGCGCGGACCGAATCGCCGAACGGCAAAACGAACTCGTGAAGACACTTTGCCACCCGCTGTCCGGCCTGTTCGTGCGCCGCAAGGTAGGGTTGCCTTCCCGTGGAGAACCTCTCCTGTCTCTCTACTTCCTCGTACCGCACACCTTGGTCGAATCCTTTCGTGAGGCAAGCCGGCAATGCCTTAAGGACGGGCCCGCAAAACCGCTGGTGAGCGGACCTTGGCCGCCGTACAACTTCGTTGATTTCTCCAACATTAAGGGAACCTCATAAACAAGGGGAACTATAGCTCACTGTAAGGGTAGGCGCTCTATGGAATGGATTCCTCAGTTGCTGACTAAGTGTAGGTACTCTCGCTGCAATAGTACGTTCGTAATTTTTCTTGCTTGCCCAGATCTTGCTCATACGAATGGCAATTACTCTGCCCCGCCCGAGTGCAGGTCTGAAGAAGTCGGTAAGTCCGCTCACCCGTTCACTAGAAGGCCCGTGACTTGCACTGTCTCTTGATAGGTAAGGCCAAGTAAGCCTTTTCTAAGAAATGGAGAAATATCATGGCGAAAGTTCAAAAGTCCACCGACTCTTCCAGCTTAGCGGAAGTAGTCGATCGAATTCTTGACAAAGGCATCGTGATCGACGTTTGGGCGAAGGTTTCGCTGGTCGGGATCGAGCTGCTATCAGTGGAAGCCCGGGTAGTGATTGCCTCGGTTGAGACCTACCTGAAGTATGCGGAAGCCATCGGGCTGACGGCCAACGCTGCGACTCCCGCCTAGGGCATGGTTGGAGGACATAACCGCAACCAAGTTGAGGGGGCGATCTAAGCCCCCTTGGCTTGGCTGAATAGCGAAACGACAGCCGTTTAGAAACGACCTAAGGAGGATACCAGTGGGTAGATTGACGAAAGACATGACCCGGTTGTGCGAGGACATCCAGACGCTGCGAGCGGACCGTCAGGAGCTGAAGAAGAAGCTGGCTGAGGGGACCAAGGCACGTCAGGTGGAGATCCTTGAAACGTGCGCAGCTTATACCGACGCGCGAGTTTGGAAGGCTGAGGGCGCGCGCAATAGTCGGCAGAGCTTCGTGGATAACCTGAAACAGGTGGTAGCCGGACAGGTAAAGGACACCCGGGATGATCTCGCGATGGCGCGGCGCTCCTGGGGCAAACTGCGGTCAGCATGACGAACCTGGCTGTGCTGAACGCCTATCGCTAGCACGGCAGGCAAAGCCCAGGAGTATGAGGGTGCACCCTCTTTCTGCCGATAGGAAGCTTGAAAGGAGTTCAAATCATCGTGCCAGCCCTTGACTTCACCCGATATCCGATCCCCCAGCCCATCGCCAGCGAGGAGTCGCCCGTCAATGGCGACCATTCCAGGACCTTCGAAGATGTCGAGGTCAGGCTCCTGGCTGAGGACATCAACGTCATCCCGGAACCCAGCGATTCGTTCGTCTCAACGCCCTACATCGAGAGTCTCACCGCCCGCGCACTCACTTACCTGGAGGTCGGATACGCGCTTCACTTTGCGGGGCCGGCGGGAACGGGAAAAACCACCCTGGCGCTGCATGTTGCCCGGAAGCGTGGCCGGCCCGTGGTGCTTATCCATGGCGATGACGAGTATGCCAGCTCCGACTTGGTGGGCAAAGATTCCGGTTATCGCAAGTCCAAGTTGGTGGACAATTACATTCACTCGGTGGTAAGGACCGAGGAGAGCTTGAACCGAGTTTGGGAAGACCAGAGGCTGACCACCGCCTGCATCAAGGGCTTTACCCTGGTCTACGATGAATTCAATCGCTCCCGGCCCGAGGCCAATAATGTCCTGCTCAGCGTGCTGGAGGGCAAGATCCTCAACTTGCCCAATCTGCGCCGGTCAGGCGAGGGTAATCTACACGTTCACCCGGAGTTTCGCGCCATTCTCACCTCGAACCCGGAAGAATACGCGGGCGTACATAAGACCCAGGACGCACTGCTGGATCGCCTGATTACGATGAGCCTTGGACACCTGGATCGCGAGACTGAGATCGCGATCACCATGGCGAAGTCCGGACTTCCCCAGTCGGATGCGGAAATAATCGTAGATATCATCCGCGAACTCCGCGGAGTGGGGGTCAACAATCATCGCCCCACCATTCGAGCGGGGATCGCCATCGCCCGTATCCTGGCTCACCACCACGGCTCCGCTCAGATTGGCGATCCCGTCTTTGAGACGATCTGCCACGATGTGCTCAATACTGACACGGCAAAGATTACCCATCAGGGAGAGTCACTTATGGCGGAAAAAGTGAAAGAAACGATTCGAACCGTGTGCGGCGGCCGGCCTCAACCGAGCAAGAACCGCCGCAAACCGGAACGGGGAAAGAGGTAAACGTGCCCATCCCACTTCGAGGTCTGAGGACCATTCGCACATTAGCGGGAAAGGTGGACCTGGTTGCGGTTCCGCATCGGGCGCACTTACAGGTGGCTTGCCTGGAACTGGAGAAGGCGCGGCGTACCACCGAGCGAAGCAGTACGCTGCGGCGCTTGGCGGAGCTCGATGCCCGGCTCAAGGAGATCGATGCGGAGCAGGCTCGCCTGCTGCAAGCCTTGGCCGACCGAAAGGAAACAACTGGTGCCGCCGGAACCGGTCGCCCATCGCGGGGGCATAGTCAGCCGTTCAAGATCAGGTATTAACGATGGCTGCGCGCGGCGTCGGTTTCAAAATGCAGGCTAATGGGCCCGCTAATCTACGGAGACAAACAACGTGAGTACCGCTCATATCCCGATTGCAAAACCTGCTGCCAGACGCCTGCGGAAGCCCGCAGCCGCGGCCGAGAAAACATACCTGTACGCCATCATCGCTGGCGGGCAAGACAGAGTTTACGAAGAGTTCGGCATCGACCGGCACAGGCTGTACACCATCTCGGCCGGACCCATCGCCGCCGTCGTCAGCGATGTGGCCGACGACAACGTGCGCCCGGAACGCGCCCGCCTGGCGGCCCATCACGAAGTCTTGAAAAGACTGATGGCCGAAACCACACCCCTGCCCATGTCCTTTGGAGTGATTGCGGACAGCCCGGTCGCAGTTCGCAGGATGCTCTCTCGCAACCAGCAAGTCCTCCTCGATCAACTCCGGCACGTTGCCAATAAGATCGAGATGGGACTGCGAGTTACCTGGGATGTGCCCAACATTTTCGAATATTTCGTCAACACGCATCCGGAACTCAGGATGGCCCGAGACCGATTCTTTGGATCTCAGAGCGAGCCCACGCAGGAACAAAAGATCGAACTGGGAAGAATGTTCGATCGCCTTCTCCAGGAAGACCGCGAAACCTACGCGGACCTTGCGGTGCGGATGTTTGCCAGCCACGGATGTGAAATCAAGTGCTTGAAATGCCGCAACGAGCGCGAAGTGATGAACCTGGCCGGCCTGGTCAGGCGGGACGCGATGCCGCAGTTCGAAGCTGACGTGTTCGAGGTTGCCAAGCAGTTCGATAACAACTTCGCCCTCGATTACAACGGGCCTTGGGCCCCGCACAACTTCGTGGATGTTGATCTTGAACTTTAGCAACCAGGGGAGGGCAGGATGTTTGTTGTGGATGATCTCCTGATGGCCCCAGCCCGCGGTTTGTTCTGGATCTTTCGGGAGATTCATCAGGCGGCCCAGGAGGAGTTGGTCACAGACGCTGAATCGATTACAGCGGAGCTCAGCGCTCTCTACATGAGACTGGAAACGGGGAAGCTCACCGAGGAAGAATTTGCGGCAGAAGAGAAGCGTCTGCTCGAACGTCTGGACAGGATACCCAGGCGCGGCAAAGCAATTGGATAGGAGCGCCAGGGGAATAACCCAGGGGCCAAAAGCTGTGAAGGGAGCAACCGTGGAGGCGTACGTCACACCCGCGAGTGGTACGGAAACTCCAGGCTTTCTGGGCCCCCGGGATTTGCAACTCCTCATCTTCGGCGGAAAAGGCGGTGTCGGAAAAACCACTTGCGCGGCGGCCGCCGCGCTGCGCTTGGCGGCACGAGCGCCGCAGTTATCTTTCTTGCTGGTCTCGACAGACCCGGCGCACTCGCTCGCCGATAGCCTGGCCGACCTGGTTCCACCTGGAAACCTGAGGGTCCTGGAACTCAATCCGCAAGAATACCTGGCCGATTTCAAGAATAAGCACGGCGACAAATTGCGCGAAATCGCATCCCGCGGGACCTTTCTTGATGATGAAGAAATCGGCCGTTTTCTGGATCTTTCACTGCCTGGGTTGGATGAACTCATGGCTTTCCTGGAGATATCCGACTGGGTGGAAAAGCGTGCCTACGACTGCATCATCGTGGATACCGCTCCTAGCGGTCATACCCTGCGGCTGCTGGCCATGCCGCAGTTCCTGCGCAAATGGGTGACCATGCTGGAGACGCTTCTGGCCAAGCATCGCTACATGAAATGGGTTTTCGCCCGGTCCCGCGATCGCGACGATCTCGACACCTTTCTGGATGGACTGACCAGTTCGGTAGGGCGGATGGAAGCTGTCCTGGAAGATTCGGGCCGCTGCAGTTTTGTTCCCGTGATGCTGGCCGAGGCAATGAGCCTGCGCGAGACGGTGGCGATCGTGACGGAGGCGGACCGCCTTAAGCTCCCCATTCACGACATCATCATCAACAAGCTGTATCCCGACAGCCCTTGTCCGGTTTGCCGCCAAGAATACTACCTGCAGAGTTGTGAGCTTACAGATCTCTTTCGCAACACCTTCCTGACTCGGTTTGCGCTCTGGGGAATCCCGCTCCACGCCGAGGAAGTTCGCGGGGCAATTGCATTGCAGTCATTCTGGGAAGAAACCCGGCAGATTCGCGAGCCTCCTCCGGCAGTACCGCAACCGAAGCTATCACCCGAGATCCAGGTGACTGCCGGCATTCCCTCACCTCCACCTGGAACCACTCTGCTTATCTTTGCGGGCAAGGGCGGTGTAGGCAAGACCACCTTAGCGTGCGCCACCGCCCTGCATTTGGCTAAGCGCTCATCGCACAGAAGGGTGCTTCTGGTCTCTACCGGACCGACCCACTCGCTGTCCAGTTGTCTGGACATGCCGATCGACTCCCAGCCGCAATACGTGCTCCCTGGCGTCACCGCTATCGAGATCGATTCCGAGGCGGAATTCGCGGCCCTGAAACGACAGTACGCGGGCGATATTGAGACGTTCCTGGAAACGCTCTCCAGCAATTTTGACCTGGCATTCGATGGCGAAGTGCTGGAGCGAATGCTCGATCTTTCTCCGCCGGGATTAGACGAGGTGATGGGCCTGACGCGGGTCATGGCGCTTCTCGCCTCCGGCGAATTCGACCTGTTGGTTCTTGATTCGGCGGCAACGGGTCACCTGATTCGGCTTTTGGAGCTTCCCGAAATCATCGACCAGTGGCTCAAGGCCTTCTTCGATCTATTTCTGAAATATCAACCGATCTTCCGGCTTACGGGGTTTTCGCAAGAGCTGGTGTCATTGTCGAAGAACCTCAAGAAGTTGCGGCAATTGCTGAACGATCCGGCGCAATGCGCGCTTTACGCGGTAAGCATTCCCACCGATATGGCCTTTGAGGAGACCCGCGACTTGCTCGCCGCCTGCGGGCGTTTAG
>OBLU010004535.1_pt1 | contig 12527 bp, 5 predicted proteins | sample 1518681 | NCBI WGS metagenome assembly OBLU01 (sample SAMEA3539304, study PRJEB22396) | soil metagenome | biome: tundra; feature: field; material: soil | place: USA | collected 2010-05 | depth 0.15 m | reverse complement strand
CCACGAGCTCGCGCTGCAGCGGCCAGGCTTCGCCGGCATGAAAGCCGCCGGCGCAGTAAGCGATCTCGTCACCGATCGCCGTCGGGCCGCGCAACTCGCGACCGTCGAAGCGCACGATGCCGCCGTCGGGCCGGGCCAGGCCGCAGGCGAGACGCAGCAGGCTCGAGCGTCCAGAGCGGCGTTTGCCCCAGATCGCGACGAGCTCGCCGACGTCGAGCTCCAGACAGATGTCGTCGAGCAGCAGCCGCCCCGGGCTCTCGCGATCGAGCAACCGCACGTGCTCGATGCGCAGCAGGCTCACCGACGCGTCCTGCTCGCTGCGGCGCGCAGCTCGCTGCGCGCGTACTCGATCCAGCTCAGTGTTGCCCCGGCGTGCAGCCGCTCCTCTTCGCCGGCAAGCCTCTCAACAAGCGCCCCCGGGTTCTCGGAGCGGTGCTCGTCGTCCTCTGCCGGGAGTCTGCCCGCGGCGTCCAGGCAAAGGACCGAGCAGCGCTCCAGCACGCGCTGCGCGTGCTCGAGCGGCAGCGCCGCGAAGTGCTGCGCGATCAACCGGGAGCGGCGCTCGTCGTTGCTCACCTGCTCGATCAGCCACCGCTCATAGTCGCAGACTCCAGCCTCGGTAGCCCTGTAGTGCAGCTTTGGCTGGCGCACGGGATCCTCCACCCGCACGTTCTGCACGTGCTCGATCAGGCCGTGACGCGCGAGGCTGTTGAGCGCCGTGTAGATCTGCGAGCGGCTCGAGAGCTCGAGCGTGTCGCCGTAGGTGCGCTCAAAACGCTGCACGAGCCCATAGCCGTAGCTCGGTCGCTGGATCAAAAGTCCCAGCAGCGCCCAGTTGATCGGCGAGCGCATCGCCGCAGTGCTTCGGTCATTCAACCGTGCTGACTCCATCGCTTCTCCTCCCTCGGTTCCGCCGTGTCGAGCCTACACATGCGCAGCTCTACGTGGGGTTAGTCGCGCGAGCGAACCTTCCGCTTAAAGACTAGGCGCCTGGCGGGCGCGCTTCGCCGGGCGAGACCCCTCATCGCAGGAAGGACTCCTGCTCGGCGGTGCGCTAGTCGCGGCCAAGAACGGTCGAGTGCTGGACTAGACGCGCTCACATACGGACTTCATGATGGCGCTAGTCGAGTCGCAGAAGCAGCCTCTCGACGAGACGGCGGGCGAACCCATAGGGGAGCAGGGGAGAGGGGAGAACAGATGAGCGTTCGCAGAATACTGATGGCAGTCGCGGCGTCGTGAGCGAGGCATGCGCTCGCAGAGCGCTCCCGCAAGGGGCTTGTTCGAGCGTCACCACTCCCTCTCCGGTGGCGTTCGAAGAGGTCCCGACGGGAGCTCCCTCTCCCTACGCCCCTCCACGGGGGTCGTGGCGTACCCCTGCTGCGGCCCCTGTGAAGCGGCGGGTGAGCCGCGCGGTCACGGTGAGCACTCGTCCGTCGCATCATCCGGCTACCGCGGTCGCCGCCACGTCGCCTCGCGCGTCGAAACCGTCGAATCATTCGGGTATGGAGACATTTGGACTCGTGCGACCCACCCTACGCCACGTCTGCGACGGCTCTCTCGCTCCAAACCACGAGCGACTGTCGGATCACTCACTCCCGCAAGCAAACCACTCCGCTCAGCAGTATCACTCAGTCGCGCAAGCAGCGTAACTGTTTCAACCCAACCAACTGCTGGCCGATCTCCGATCGGTCGCGTCAAACCGCATGAACCATCACACCCCCACCAAGGAGAACAGGTGACCCCCACAGAGCAAATCGCGAGCCCCGCTTCCACGCCGAAGACCGGCCTCTTCGCGATGCTCCGTGCCCTCCTCCGCGCTCAAGTGACTGGTGCGCCTTCGCGTGCCCTCCTCGCCGCGCCCCTGATAACCCTCCCCGCCCTCGCGCTGAGCGTCACCGCCCTGCTCGCCCTCTCCGCCGGAGTCGCCCAGGCCGAACCACCCAAGCTCGTCTCCTACGGCAACTTCGGCTCAGTCGCCCCGTTCTCGATCGGTGTCGCGGTCGATCAGCCCAGCGGCGACGTGTACGTGGCGGGCCTGGTTAACCTGGCACCCCTCGGTCCGTCGAACCTCGACAAGTTCGACGCCGCGGGCAGGCTGCTCTCGCCGCCGTCGCCGTTCGGGGAAGGGTACAACTCTGGCGCGGCCGTGAACCCGACCAACGGGGACGTGTACGTCCTCGGTAAGGCCAGCTTTTCCCAGCCCCTGGCGATCGACACGTATGACCCGAGCAGCGGTGCGCTGCTCGGGTCGTTCTCGGTGCCGGCGTCCGGCAACCTTAATGGCTTCTTCACGGTTGTGCAGATCGCGACGGACTCCGCGGGCAACGTCTACCTGCCGGTGGTGCCGGAAAACAAGGTGCTCGAGTACAACCCCTCGGAATGTCCGGCGCTCCCCGAACCCTGCGCCCTGAAACCGGTCAAGACCTTCACCGGCGGCTCGGGCGCCGGCGCCCTGAGCGGACCGACCGGTGTGGCGGTCGACTCCTCCGGGAACGTGTGGGTCGCCGATGCTCACAACAACCGGATCGAGGAGCTCGGCTCGACCGGCACGTTCGTCGGCGAAATCAAAAGCGAAGGCGTGGGGGCGGTCGCGCTCGACACACACGGCGTCGTGTTCGCGATGGTCAACAACAGCGCGGACTCCTGTGGCTCGATCGCACCGCCGTGTTACCACCTCGTGGAGTACAGCTCTGCCGGGGCACAGCTCGCCGACATCGGCGCCGGCTCGTTCGGAGAAGCCAAAGAAAGCCCGAACACGGTGCCCAGCATGCTGGCGGTGAACGACTCGAGCGGCCGCGTGTACGTGACCGACGGCACGAAAAACCTGATCTGGGTGTTCGGGCCGCCGAGCGCGCCCGTCATCGGCAGGGAGCTCGCCGCCGAAGTGGGCGATTCCGAAGCGAAGCTCGGCGCGCTGGTCAACCCGGGCGGGCTCGAGACGAGCTACCGCTTCGAATACCTCGCCGAAGCTGCCTTCCACGCCAACGGGGACAGCTTCTCCGGCCCCAACGCGCCCAGCTCTGTGCCGTTCCCCGAAGGCAACGTGGGCCAGGGTGTCACCTCGCGCACCGTCTGGGCGGCGGCGAGCGGTCTCGCCCCCGGCACGACCTACCGCTACCGGGCGATCGCGACCAACGCGCTGGGCAGCGTCGTGGGCGCCGACCAGGCCTTCACGACCGAGACCGGTGCGCAGACGAGCTGCCCCAACGAACAGTTCCGCGGCGGCTTCTCGGCGGGCCTGCCCGACTGCCGCGCCTATGAGCTGGTCACCCCGCCGACCAAGACCTCGACACAGCCCGGCAAGATCATAGCTGGCTTACTACGTCTCGAAGGAAGTTTCGCAGCCCGTGACGGCAACCGGTTCGCCTACACCTCGATAGATGTCCAGCCCGGCGCGCCGAGCGGCGGCGAAAACGACGTCGCTGTGCGCGGTGCGAGCGGCTGGTCCTCGGAAGACGTGATCCCGCTGCAGTCCTACACCGGAGACCGATGCTCCATATTCGATGCCAAAGCGTCGGCGTACTCCGCCGATCTGTCGCACGCGGTCGTGTTCGTCGGGGGTATGGACACCGGAACACCCCCTCCCAGCGAAGATTTCGAAGGCGCCGGCCGAGAAGACCTCGCAGGTGGCTGTGGCGCGGAAGGCCTGGAAGTGGTGAGGGGCGAACCGTTGGGGGTCGAAAACCTGTTGCTACGCGACAGCAGCAGTGGCGCCTACCAGCTGATCAACCTGACCCCGCCGGGCGTCACACCGGCGGACGCGGTCTTCGCCGACGCCTCCCCCGACCTCAGCCACGTCGTCTTCCACGAGATGGCGCCCCTCGCCGCGAACGCGCCCGCGGGCGTCAATGACTTGTACGAGTGGGCCGACGGCGTCGTGCGCCTGGTCACGGTGCTGCCGAACGGCGTCCCCGCGGCGGGGTCGCTGCCGGCACGCGCGACCGCGTACCCGGAAACCCACGCCGTCTCCGCCGACGGCTCTCGCGTGTTCTTCACCGCCGCCGGCAAGCTGTATGTGCGCAAGAATGCCGAACGGGCCCCGGCCGAAGAATGCGCCGATCCCTCGAAGGCCTGCACCGTCCAGCTCGACGCCTCGCAGGTGGGCGGGAGCGGTGGCGGCGGCAAGTTCCTGGACGCGAGCGCCGACGGCTCGCAGGCGTTCTTCACCGACGACGCCTCTGCGGCCCTCACCAGCGACACGGTGCCGGGCAGCGGCCCGAACCTCTATCGCTTCGATCTCTCCAACGGCACGCTGACCGATCTCACCGCGCACAGTGGCGCTGAAGTCCAGGAACTGGCCAGCATCAGCGAAGACGGCTCCTACGTGTACTTCTTCGCCAAGGGCGTGCTGGCCGGCAACACGAGGGAATTCAAGAACAGCGAAGGCAACACGGTCGTCGAAGGGGCCCAGAACGGCCAACAGAATTTGTACCTGTGGCATGGCGGGACGACGACGTTCGTCGCGGCGTTCGCTACGGAAGTACTGCGACGCTCGCCCAACGGCGCATTCCTCGCGTTCGCCACGACGCAGAGCCTCACCGGCTACGACAACACCCAACCCGACGGCTTCCCTGCGCCTGAGATCTTCCTCTACAGCGCCACCGCCAACCAGCTCGTGTGCGCGTCGTGTAACCCAAGCGGCGAGCCGCCGACTACAGCTGGCGGCGCAAGTTTGGAAAGTCGGCCCGCAAACTATCTCTCCGACAGCGGCCGGCTGTTCTTTGACACGGCCGACGCCTTGGTGCCGTCCGACACGAACGGGCAGGCCGATGTCTACGAGTACCAGAGCGGTCAGCTGCATCTGATCTCAACCGGCACGAGCGCCAGTGAATCCAGGTTCCTCGACGCGAGCGAAAGCGGTAACGACGTCTTCTTCCTGACGCGCCAGAAGCTCGTGCCACAGGACACCGAGGAAGAAGCGCGCACGATCTACGACGCCCGCGTGGACGGCGGCATCCCGTCGACATCCACGCCACCGCCGTGCACCACCGCCGACGCGTGTCGCACCGCGCCCTCGCCGCAGCCGTCGATCTTCGGGGCTCCGTCGAGCGCCACGTTCTCCGGCGCGGGCAACCTCACACCGCCACCCCTGGCGGTCAAAACGGCAGTGAAGTCTAAGAAATGCAAGAAGGGCTTCACCAAGAAGAAGGGCAAGTGCGTCAAAACCAAGAAAAGCAAGAGAGCCAGGAAAGCCAACCCCAAGGGGAGACATTAATCATGAGGATTTCACAGAAGATCTCCCTCTCTGCAGCGACTGTCGTTCTGACGATGCTCGCCGGCGCCACCCCCGCCCTAGCCCTCACACCATGTCTCCCGCCAGAAGGGGGACCCGACCCATGTATTGGAAGTTTCTCCGCCGGGGAAAACCCGAACGGTATCGCGGTGGACGAATCGACGGGTGATGTGTATGTCGCGCAGATCGGGACGAGCGAGCAGCAGACGGTGAGCATCCAGGGTGGCCCCGAAGGCGGCGGCGTCACGCTCGAATTCAAGGGTAAGAAGACCCCCGCTCTGGGCGTGACCGGCACGGTCGCCCCGACAGCTGAAGCGGTGCAGACGGCGCTGCGGGAATTGAGCACGATCGGCCCCGCCAACAACAGCAACGTCACGGTCACAGAAGAAGGCGCTCTGCCCGGCACGGTCACCTACACGGTCAGCTTCCAGGGCGAACTGGCGACCGCGAGCCTGCCGCAGCTCCTCTGCGACGGCTCGGCGCTGACCGGCGGCACGACTCCCTCATGCACGGTTGCGACCACGGTCCCGGGCGTCGACAGCAAGGTCTCCAAGTTCGACGCGAACGGCGAACCGATCGAAAGCTGGGGCACGAAAGGAACGCTCGACGGCAGCACCACGAAAACCGGGCCGTTCTCGTTCCCGTCAGCGCCCGGCAATCCGGCTGCGATCGCCGTCGATAACTCGACCAGCCCGTCGGACCCCTCAGCCGGGGACCTGTACGTGCTGGACGCGGGCCACAATGTGATCGACAAGTTCAGCCCCGGTGGCCTCTATCTCAGCCAGATCACCAGCCGATTCCCGGGCGAACTCCTGGGACTCGTCGTCGACGCAAGCGGCCAGATACGAGTTTCCGGCGCCGTCGTGGGAATCGGCATGCTGATCGACGTGTTCGACAATTCCGCGGCAAACAGTTTCGTCACGGAAATCCGCGAATCGGCCGAGGGCCGCGTCGGAATGGACCCCGAACGCGGGCTGGCCGTCGGTCCGGGGGGAGATCTGTATGGGCGCTTCCAGTGCGGCTGCACGGAGAAGTTCGGCCCGGGGGGCGAACCTCTCGGGCGCGCCGACGTGGGCCCGGATGTCGCGGACGCGGTCGACCCGGCCACCGGCCACCTCTTCGTCGACGAACAGTCATCGGTCAGCGAGTGGGACACCGGCGAAATGAACGGGCAGGCAATCGAAAAAGTGGGCGGCTTCCAGGAAGAAACGGCCTCGGGTCACCTCGTCTCCCGCTTCGGCTCCCTGCAGCTCTCGAGCACCTCAGGGCAGGGCGGGATCGCGGTGAACGGCGCGAGCGGGGACGTCTACGTCTCCAATCCCGCCGACGGCAAGGTCTACGTCTTTGCAAGCGCCGCCCCCGCCGTCGCCGCCGGCGCCGCGACGAATCTCAGTCAGACGGGCGCGGAACTCCACGGCACGGTCGATCCACGTGGCCTGCCCATCACCTCCTGCGCGTTCGAATACGAAGCCGCGGGCTCCGACCTGCGCGTCCCTGTCGCCGACTACGGCCATAGCGTCGCCTGTGACCAGACACCCGCGCAGATCGGCTCGGGCACGACCCCGGTGGCCGTGTCGGCCGACGTCAGCGGCCTGCAGCCAGGGCTCCTCTATCACCTCCGCCTCGTCGCGCCGAACGCGAACGGCAGCAGTCCGAGCAGCGGCCTGTTCGCGACGGCCGGCCCGGGCTTCGGCATCAAGCAATTCGACGTCTCGTTCGTGAACCAGGACGGCACCGCGGATACCCAGGCCGGCTCGCACCCTTACGAGATGGTGACGAACATCGCCTTCAACACGAAGGTTCTGAAACGAGAACCGACGGTCGACTCGCGCTACACGCTTCAGCCCGACGGCGGCGCCTCCAGGGATGTCATCGTCGACCTGCCGCCCGGGCTGATCGGCGACCCCAACGCGACCGCCAAGAAGTGCACGCTGAAGGAACTGGATACGCCTACGCTTACAACCAACGGCAACAATGGCGGCTCGTGTCCGGCTGAAGCGGCGATCGGCGAACTGGAGGTCGAATTCGGCGACTCGGCCGGTCTCGGCCATCTGCCGACGTTTGCACCGATACGCGAGCCCGTGTACAGCATGGTTCCGCCTCACGGTGTGGCCGTGCAGATCGGCGCGCACTTCATCGTTCCCAACGTCTTCATCGACGTCGGCGTCAAGGCCGGCGGCGACTACCCGGTGCACGCGACCGCCCTCGACCTCCCGACGATCCTGCCGGTGGTCGCCACCCGGTTGACGATCTTCGGCGTCGTCGGCAGCGGCGAACACCCTGAAGAAGAAAAGCGAAGGAAAGCGGAAGAAGCAAACGGCCTGCAACCTCCGCCACTGAACCCGAAGGCCTTCCTGACCCTTCCGACCGGCTGCACCGGGCCGCTGAAGTCCTCGGTCGCCGCCGACTCCTACTCAAGCCCCGGCCACTTCGCCGAAGCCAGCGCCCTCACGCGCGACTTGGCCGGCAACGCGCTTGGGTTGAGCGGCTGCTCGCAGCTTAAGTTCCCGCCCACGATCACAGTGGCTCCCGACACGACGAGCGCCAGCACATCGTCCGGCCTGACCGTCGGGGTGCACGTCTCGCAGAAGGCGGCGCTCAACCCCGACGGGCTTGCGGAGTCCTCGCTGAGGAACACGACGGTGACGCTCCCCGAAGGCGTTGCGCTCAACCCGGCGGGCGCGGACGGGCTGCAGGCGTGCTCTGAGGGGCTTGCCGGCTTCACCGGCTTCACGGAATTCAACTCGGAATTCGAACCGGGGGTGAAGACCGCCACCTTCACGCCGGAAATGCCCGAACCGTTGCAACCGGGCTCGAACTTCTGTCCGGACGGGTCGAAGATCGGGACCGTGCAGATCAAGACACCGCTGCTGCCCAACCCGCTGGAAGGCGCGGTCTATCTGGCGGCTCAGAACGCCAACCCGTTCGGGAGCCTGGTCGCGATGTACCTGATCGCGGAAGACCCCGTCTCGGGAACGATCATCAAGCTCACGGGCGAAGTGAGCTTGAGCGAAACGGGGCAGATCGTAACCACGTTCAAGAACACGCTCGACCTGCCGTTCGAAGACCTCGAGCTGCACTTCTTCGGTGGAGAACGCGCGCCGCTGACGACCCCCTCGCGCTGCGGCACGTACACGACGAACGCGTCGTTTGTGCCGTGGGACGGCAACGGTCCGGTGGAAACGTCCTCGAGCTTCCAGATCACCTCGGGTCCGAACGGCAGCCCATGCCCCGGCGCGAGCCTGCCGTTCGCCCCGTCGCTCACGGCGGGCACGACGAGCAACCAAGCCGGCGGGTTCAGCCCGTTCACGATGACGATGAGCCGTGAAGACGGAAACCAGAACCTGCAGGCGATCAGCCTGAAGATGCCCCCCGGGCTCTCGGGCCTGCTGTCCGGTGTCGGACTGTGCCCCGAACCCCAAGCAGACCAGGGAACCTGCGGCCCCGGCAGCCTGATCGGCGAAACGATCGTGTCGGTCGGTGTGGGTGGCAAACCGTTCAGCGTGAAGGGCGGCAGGGTGTACATCACCGGCCCCTATGGGGGCGCTCCGTTCGGCCTCTCGATCGTGAACCCGGCGAAGGCCGGACCGTACGATCTGGAGGCGGGCACGCCGTGCGATTGCGTGGTCGTGCGCGCGAAGATCGAAGTCGACCCGCACACCGCGGCGCTCACGATCACGAGCGACAACTCGGGGCCGTACAAGATCCCGACGATCCTGAAGGGCATCCCGCTTGAGATCCAGCACGTCAACGTCACGATCAACAGGCCAGGCTTCACGTTCAACCCGACGAACTGCAATCCGATGAGCATCACCGGGAGCCTGTCGAGCACCGAAGGAGCCACATCGGCGCTGTCGGTCCCATTGCAGGCCACCAACTGTGCGGTGCTTGGCTTCAAACCCGCCTTCAAGGTCTCGACCTCCGGGAAAACCTCGAGGTCCAAGGGAGCGAGCCTGTCGGTGAAGCTGACCTACCCCAAAGCGCCGTTTGGCAGCCAGGCGAACATCAAGAGCGTCAAGGTGGACCTCCCCAAGCAGCTCCCCTCGCGCCTCACGACGCTGCAGAAGGCGTGCACCGCCGCGCAGTTCAACACTAATCCCGCCGGGTGCCCCGCAGCGTCGGTGATCGGGCACGCGAAGGCGATCACGCCGCTGATCCCCGTCCCGTTGGAAGGCCCCGCGTACTTCGTCAGCCACGGCGGCGAAGCGTTCCCATCGCTGATCGTCGTGCTCCAGGGCTACGGCGTGACACTGGACCTCGTCGGTACGACGTTCATCAGCAAAGCGGGGATCACGAGCAGCACATTCAAGACAGTGCCCGACGCCCCCGTCGGCTCGTTTGAACTCACGCTCCCGCAGGGCAAGTTCTCCGCGCTCGCGGCGAACGGGAACCTGTGCACGAGCAAACTCGCGATGCCGACTGCGTTCGTCGCGCAGAACGGCGCCGAAATCCACGAGAGCACCCCGATCGGCGTGAGCGGCTGCAAGCCCGCGATCACGGTGACGAGTCACAAAGTCAAGGGCAAGACCGCGACGATCAAGGTCAGCGTCCCCTCCGCGGGCACGCTCGTGGCCACAGGCAGCGCCATCAAACGCTCCACCAAGCGCGTTGCGAAGGCCGGGACCGTGACGATAGGCGTCGGGCTCTCGAGCCACGACCTGCGCGTGCTGGCCAAGAATCCCCACCAGCGCGTCAACGTGGAGGTGAAGCTGCGCTTCACTTCCAAGCACGGCACGCCGCTCACAGCGTACGTCAGGCTGCTGATGGGGTGAGCGCAGCGCGCCGCGGCCAAACAAGCTTGCGCGTCCCCTCCCTCACCCTCTCGGGACAGGCGCGCGAGAGAGGGCGTGCCGGGGCGTGTCCGATCCCATCCCGGCACGTCGCCGTCACGGCTGACGTCGCTCTCAGCCGTGACGCCCGAGTTCCGCAGTTTTGATGGTTGGGCGTTGACGCACGAGGTGGGAGAATGCGTGTCGGAGCTCGAGGTATTCGGTGCTCACTTCGCGAGCCGCTCGAGCAGCTCCCGGTCCTCTTCGATTATGCGCCGCAGACGCGCCTTGAACTTCGGGTCGCGGCGGCGGAGCTGCACGGCTTCGGAGAGCGCCTGCTTGACGGTCTCGTTCAGGCTCGTGCCATCCGCCCGGGCAATCGCCTCGGCGTCCGCTGCAAGCTCGCTGTCGAGCCGTACAGTTAGGTTCTTAGTCATGATGTCATGGTAGCACGACACCGTGGGAACCGCCTGCCCCTCGAGCAACCGGACCTCTGTGGCACGTACACGCTGCGCGGTCTTCGCAACGGTGGTGCGGAAGACCTGCTCGGTCAGGCTCCAACGGCGGGTCGGGCACAAAGCGCGGGTTCGATTCCCGCCGTCTCCATTATTGCCCATATTCCGCTTTGGGGAGCCAAAATCCGCGACGAGACGGGGGGAATCGAACCGACGTGATATCCCCCCGACGGGGACCCCGACTTGAGGATCAGAAGGAGGTCGAGCAGGTACCCCTCCTCGATCGACGTCTTACACGGTAAACAGACCGTCAGAGTCCGCTTTTCGTATACTGTCTGACGATTTGCAAGATTCTATACGGATACCAGACTGTCGTGGTCTGGAAATCGTATATAATCCTCGGGATGAGTTCAGGAATGAGTACATCAACCCGTACGGTCTCGTCTGTGGCGTCGGCCGTGCTTGAGCATGTCGCGGTGGCCAAGCGCCGTACTGTCAGCCTGCCGGGTGACCGGGAGTGGCTGGCTGAGATCACGCCGCATTACGTCCGTCTGCTGGATCGGATGGCTGCCCGCAAGTTGCTTTACAGGGTCTTGCGTGGCCAGTACGTGGTGGCCCCGTGGGCGACCGACGGGGTCGACCAGGCCGCACCGGCGGAGCTGCTCGTCGATCTGGCTCTGCGTGAACAGGGGGAGTACTACCTCGGCTTTCTCAGCGCTCTGATCGCCCACCGTTTGACCGATCTGCACACCTCAGCGCTGTACGCGGCCATCCGCCAGGGCAGCCCGACAGACATGACCTCGGTGCCACTGGCCGGGTATGAGCTGAAGCTCGTACGCCTCTCGCCCTCCCGTTGGCCAGGCGAGGAGAGCGAGCGCGAGCGCGAACGCGTGCGGGTGCAGCCCGGTCTGAAGGAGTTCGTCTGGCGCTCGGGCCTCGAGCGGACACTCCTCGACGGCCTGCTGCGTCCCGAGCTGTGCGCCGGCATCGAGACCGTGATTACCAGCTGGGCACGCGCCGAGGAGCACCGCGTTGACTGGGAAGCGCTGTGGGCGATCGCCAAGCGCTCAGGGACGGCCACTGCGCGTCGTGCCGCCCACCTGCTCATCCATACCGGCCATGAACACGTCCTCGCTGAGGACCTTCCCGCGCTTCAAGCCAAGCGTGCGGATACACCACTGGATCGCTCCAACGGCTATGGCATGAGCCGTCGCGAGATGAAGCGCGACCCGCAGACCGGCGTGCTGCTCAACGTTCCCACCGAGCAGCTGCACGGATGGCTCGGGGCGGTGGGGCTCGGATGATCGACTACCCCGAGGATCAGCAGTTGCGCGAGCAGGCCAACCAACACGACCTGCAAGCCCCTGTGCTCATCCGCGACATCGTGCGAGTGGTCGAGGTGCTCAACCTGCGCGCCCAGCGGTTCTTCAACAAGCGCAGCGTTCTATCCGGCTCGATGGCGCTGCGCTGCTTCGGCAGCCCACGCTTCACCGTCTACGACGCCGACTTCTCAACCTCCGCGCAAACCGTCGACCCGCCAGCGTCGATGACAGACATGCTGCGCTACAGCGATGAGGACCTCGACATCATCCCCGCCGCGGCCATAGCCGCAGATCAGCGAGAAACCCTGATACAGATCGAGCCGATCCGCTTCGACGCCGCCTTCACCAGCATCGCACTCGCCGACCAAGACCAGCAATTCAAGGCCGACGTGTCATTCCGCGGGCTCCTGCTCGACGGCCGGGAGGTGCCGTTCGACACGCCCTACTCGCTGGAGTTGTGGAAGGAGGCACCAACCGTTTGGGTGATGGATCCCGTGGAGGTGCTCGCTGAGAAGATCCTCGGCTGGTGCGTACACGGCCTGGTCAAGCACTACGCTGACGCCGCGTGGATCACCATCGCGGCGCAGATCCCAGACTCACCGCTCGCATTCACATACCCGCAGCTACGCGACTTACTGCATGACAAGCTCGAGGTCATGCGCGACCTACAGCCCGAGATCTACCGAGCGTTCCCTAGGAGCGCGGGTCTCTATTGCAAATTGGCGGAGGTGAAGCGTGGAGATCGGCG
>OBLU010004534.1_pt1 | contig 12527 bp, 14 predicted proteins | sample 1518681 | NCBI WGS metagenome assembly OBLU01 (sample SAMEA3539304, study PRJEB22396) | soil metagenome | biome: tundra; feature: field; material: soil | place: USA | collected 2010-05 | depth 0.15 m | reverse complement strand
CCGCCTCTGAAGCACTCCTCATCAGGCCGCCGCCATCGCGTCAACGACAGTGTCCACGACGCGATGGCGCAGGTCACAGCTCCGGCTGACGCGAAAGCTCAAGATAACCAGTGCGGTCATGGCCAACCATCCTCACCGGGCAGGTCGCCTATCCGTTCCCGCTGCTCAGCATCTACCTCCGCCCACGACGGGTGGTCGCGGTCCACGACTTTCGGCCGGTCTTCCTCTGGGGTCCGCTCGTCCTCGTCGCCGTCCTCCTCGTCCTCTGGTGTGAGCGGGCCGTACTCGTGGCTGATGATCTCTTCGGCCTGGTGGCGGGCGGCGATCAGCCGCCCTACCTTGGCCAGGTAACCCTCACCTGGCGGGTCATCACCGGCCAGCAGTTCGGCCAGTTCGGTGGCAGACAGGTGCAGCGCGCACCAGTACGTGGCCAGGTATGTATCCAGGTCCTCGACCTGCTCATACCACGGTGGTCCGAACCATGGCCACAGTAGCTGGCACCACCACGGCAGCTCGTCGTACGGCTTCCTGCTCATGCTGCCTCGCTCTCAGGCCGGTGGCCGTTGCCCGACGCAGTGATCTGGGTGACAAGCTGGCTCACCCTGCGCCTGGACAGGCCGAACCGCTCGGCCATGGCCCGCTGGCTCAGCGGCTGCCCGGCCGCGACCGACGCCGTGTAGGCCGCGCGGACCGCCTGCTCTACATCGCCTGGCACGGCTGGCACGGCTGGCACAATGGTGGCCGCTTGTGGCGCGCGTGAGCGTCGCACTTGCTGCATCGCGATCTCCACCGAGCCGATGAACGCCACCGCGGGCCAGGCCGAGATTAGCGCGCCGAGCAGCCCGTATCCCGCCCCGTAGGCGATGTTCGCGCCGATCGTCGCGCCGATGCCGAGCCACAGCATGAACCGGGCCAGCGCTGGCGCGTCGCGGTCGTTGCGGGTTTCATGCAGCAGCACGAGCGAGGCGGCCAGGATGAGCCCGTCCACGCTCAGCGGCAGCAGCCGGGCCGCCGTGCCGTCCTGGCCGTGGTCCCGGCCCAGGCCGTAGATGTGGGAGTAAGAGACCACCGCCGCGAAGGTGGCCACGGCGCAGACCACGGCCGCCGTCGTGAAGCGGATCACCCGGTCGCCGGTCACCGGGCCGCTCCGCGCCTCGTCGCCGGGGCGGCACCGCTGGATGCGGTGAACGGCCGGATTTCCGAGCCGTCCCTGAAGCAGCAGGGGTAGTAGAGGTTACGGCTGGCCGTGCCGCGCGGTGCGCGCCGGCCGTCGCGCAGGACGGCCAGCTCGCGCACCTCGACGCACACGTACCATTCGTCGGGGCCGCACTGTTCTACGATCGTTCCTGGTAGCCATGGCCACTGCTCGCGGTCGCCCTGCTCTTCCTGCTTCGAGCGGGGGTAGCGGACCTCGACCGGGCTCTCATCAGGGAACTTGCCGTCGTTGTCCTCGTCCTCGTACATGCCGGCTCCTTCTCGGAGCCAGGCGGACAATGTGTGTCATTATCGTTTGCACCGGGGGTTATGACATCATTCGCAGCCCGCGAGATATCCACGACGCGTACATGATCGTCGTGCTCACCGTCACTGCCACCGGCATCGCCAGGGCCGGGGTGGCCATCGAAGATCACGAACGAACGCGAGTGACGTTCCTATGCTGGCCCCCGAGGGAGATGGGCGGGTTCACGCCGATGGGACGGGCCAGGAACGATATTGGCTTGCGCCGTGGCCCGTGTTTTTTTAGCGTTAGGTGCCATTCGTCCCTCTTCGTGCCGCTGAAGGGAGCCTCCTGTGACCGCTTCCACGGATGTGAGCACCGGCGCGCTGCCGGAACGCCTGGAGACAGCCCGGGGGACTATGCCGCTCTGGTCGGACAGAGGCTGTCGCTGGACCTGACGCGGGGCAAGCCGTCTGCGCGGCAGCTCGACCTGTCCGCCGGGCTGCTCGCGCTGCCTGGTGACCGCCACGCCTCCGCGGACGGCACGGACTGCCGCAACTACTACGGCGCGCCGCAAGGGCTGCCCGAGCTTCAGGGAGATCTTCAGCGGTTTTCTCCAAGTCCCGGCCGATCAGCTCATGGCCGTGGGGAACTCCAGCCTGGAGCTGATGCATGACTGTCTGGTGCACGCGCTCCTTGGCTCGCTTCCCGGGGCGCGGCGCCGGTGGGCGGACGAGGACCGGATCGCGTTCTTGTGTCCCGTCCCCGGGTACGACAGGCATTTCGCGCTGTGCGAGCGGTTCGGTATCGAGATGATCCCGGTGCCGATGACGGCCGACGGCCCCGACGTGGCCGCAGTGGAGCGCTCGGTGAGCGCCGACGCCGGGATCAAGGGCATCTGGTGCGTGCCGAAGTACAGCAACCCCGACGGCACCTGCTACAGCGATGAGGTCGTGCGGCGGCTGGCGGCCATGCCGGCTGCGGCGCCGGACTTCCGGATCTTCTGGGACCACGCCTACGCGGTGCACCACCTGACCGACGACGAGGCACACATCGCCGGCATCCTGGCGGCCTGCGCCGGCAGCGGGCACCCCGACCGGGCCTTCGTCTTCGGCTCCACCTCGAAGGTCACCATGGCCGGTGCGGGCGTGGCGTTCTTCGGCTCCTCCCCGGCCAACGTGAGCTGGCTGCTCGGCTACAGCGCCAAGCGCTCCATCGGACCCGACAAGATCAACCAACTGCGCCACGCGCTCTTCCTGCGGGACGCCGCCGGCGTGCGTAAGCACATGCGGAACCACCGTGAGCTGCTGCGGCCGAAGTTCGACGCCGTGCACCGCATCCTCACCGACCAGCTCGACGGCACTGGCCTGGCGACCTGGTCCACCCCCAAGGGCGGCTACTTCATCACTGTCAATGTCGTCGACGGCTGCGCCCGCGAGGTGGTGCGTCGAGCGGCCGACGCCGGGATCGCCCTGACGCCCGCGGGCGCTACCCATCCCTACCGCGACGACCCGCGGGACCGCACCCTCCGCATCGCCCCCACCTACCCGGACATCACAGAACTCGAGCAGGCCATCAGCGGCCTGGCCACCTGTGTACGGCTGGCCGGCTACGAAAAACTAGCCGTCCCGCACGATCGACCGTCCGCCAGGGGTGACTGCCGACAGCCGATGCCGTCTGGCGGCACGGCGTCGCGCGCAGCGATGCCAGGGCTGTGTGGTTAGCGCTCGCACGGCGGAGTGTGGGTCCGTCCATGCGCAGCCTGCCTCCACGGATCAGCATGGACAAATTGGGCAACGGCCACGGCGTCGCACCGGGCTAGGACGAACTAAGCCTGGGCGCGCTCAGACGCGATCTGCCCTGACCTGAGCTCCGGTAAGGTCCAAAGAGTGCAATCTGTCGATGATGTCCTGCGGAACCTGGCTGACATCACCGCCGACCTGATCGAGAACATCAGTAAACTCACCGAGGCCGATGCGCGAGGCGCCTCACTGCTGCCCGGCTGGACCCGAGGGCATGTGCTGACCCATCTCGCCCGGAACGCCGAGGGTGGCGTCCGGCTGCTCGGCTGGGCGCGGACCGGGGTTTCCAGCTATGAGTACCCGAGCGTGGCGGCGCGTGCTGCGGCGATCGAGGAGGGAGCGAACCGCCCGGCCGCGGTGCTGGTGGCTGACGTGGGCGCGACGGCGACCGCCTTTGCCGGTGCGGCTGCGGCAATGCGGCCGGGCGACTGGCAGCACCTGGTCACCTGGACGATCGGCGGGCAGACCGCGGCGCAACACGTCGTGCGCTCCCGGCTCGGCGAGGTGCTGATTCACCATGTGGACTTGGATCTCGGCTACGGACCCGGCACATGGCCGACCGCGTTTGTGCGCGAAATGCTCCCCACCATCGTCCGTCGCCTCACCGAGCGGGCGCTGGCACCGCTGTCAGCGCAGCTCACGGCGACCGACACGGGCCGCTCGTTCCAGATCGGCGGCCAAGTCGCCGAACAGATCAACGGGACCGAAGCAGAGCTAATGGCGTGGCTCCTCGGTCGCTCCGACGGCGCTGGCCTGGACCGGGACAAGCCCGGCCCGTTGCCGCCCGTCCCGAGCATCTACTACACATGAGGATGACTTGCTTGCCCCGCTGACCGATATACCGGCGGGACGATATACCGGAAGCCGATCCTCGTCCGAGAACCTGTTCCTTCGGTTCGGAGCTGGGAGACCTGTGTGGTTATCACTTGCACAGTGGAACATCGATGCATTCGCAGGTCCTGCCGGCGTTGGCGTCCGGCGCGCAGTCGGCTCTCCGCCGCCGCTTCCGTCACGTCGGCTGTGCCCGTGGTTGCGGCAAGGCGCGGCAACGCCAGGTGCCCGACACGCTTCTTGGGCCAGGCAACCAGCTTGTACTTCACTGTCAGCGCAGCGCCGAAGACTGGGAGCAATGACCGGCGGAGCGCTTGCGGCCATGGCCGGAATCCGCGCTCCCATGCTGCTCGGCGCGGTGCCCATCGCCGTCGTCACAGTCCTCCTTCGCTGGCGGCACCGGAAACCCGCGGACTCAGCCGCTACAGAAGGGTGAGTCCGCGCCTTCACGGAGCCGGACACGAACCCCGGGATCGTGGCGATAGATTCCGGTCATGGCTCCTGCCCACAGGCGAGCGGCTCTAGCCAAGATCGCCAGGACGGAAGTCGTCAAACCCGCGCGGTGTCCTTGCGAAATCGCCAGATAGCGGCGCCGATGAAGATAGCCAGCCATGCCACGGCGTTAACGGCCCAGGTCCAGTTCACGCCAGCGCCGAGCAGCGGTGCGTGCACTAGCTGGTTAAGCCCGTACTCCGGAGTCCACTTGGCGATTGCCTGCACCGCGCCAGGGAGCTGGCTGATCGGGATGAACAGGCCGCCCGCGAAGGCCAGTAGGGTCAGGATCAGGCTTAGCAACTGCGTGACGTTCTCGGCCGGCAGCAGGTAGCCCACGAACAGGCCGAACGCGGCGAACAGCAGCGAGCCGACCCAGACGCATACTGCGCTGACGATCCATATATAGCCGGGCATCGATGCCTTGTGGGTCAAGATGCCGGCCACGTTCACGATGACAACCGGGCCCAGGCCGAGAACCATTGCCGTCAGCACCTTCATGCTGATGTAGGCCGTCGGCGATAGCGGCGTCAGCCGCAGCTGCCTGCTCCAGCCCTGGGCGCGCTCAAGGGACACCGCCGCGCCGCCGTTGGTGGTCGCGAACACGGCCCCGTACAGCGTAAGGCTGATCATGACGAACGCCGCGTAATTACCGTGGCCATAGACAACTTGCACGGGACTGCTTTCCAGTCCAATGATCAGGAAGAGGACGACCGGAGCGATCATCGTGATGATGACGGTGCGCCGGTTGCGCAGCATGCGGCGGATCTCCAGCCGCAGCGCTGTCAGGTTGAAGCCGCCGAAGGCTGGGGCACGCCGGCCGCTCAGGTCGGGTGCAGCCGGCACTGGTGCGGTGCTCATCAGATAGCTCCCCTGCTCGCGGTGCTGGGCTCAGCCTCGTCGCTGGTGAGCGCGATGAACGCGTCTTCAATACTGCGCGCGGTGATTTCAAGGTCCCTGGCCTGGGTGCTGGTCAGCAGGTATCTGGCGACTGCATCACTATTGCTCGAATGGATCAGCACGGTGTCGCCATGGACCTCCACGGTGCCCGCGCCGGGAATGCCGCTCAGCTCAGCCTCGCTTGCCCCGGCCAGGGTGGCCCGCACGGTGCGGCCCGCCGCCATGGCCTTTATCTGTGACGCGGTACCGTCGGCGACCTTCTGCCCGTGCCGTAGCAGGATTATCCGGTCGGCGTAGGCGTCGGCCTCCTCCAGGTAGTGTGTCGCGAACAGCACTGTCCTGCCCTTCTCGGCGTCCTCGCGGATCGACGCCCAGAAGCTCCGCCGCCCTTCGACATCCATCCCAGTGGTCGGCTCGTCGAGGACGAGCAGCTCAGGATCAGGGACCAGCGCCATAGCGAACCTAAGCCGCTGCTGCTCTCCTCCCGAGCACTTTCCCACGCGACGATCCGCGATCTGGGCGATACCCGCCCGGCTCAGTACCTCGCCGGCCGGCTTGCTTTGCGAGAACAGGCTGGCCGTATACAGAACGGTCTCGGCGACGGTCAGGTCCTTTAGCAGCCCGCCAGTCTGCATCACCGCCGAAACCAGGCCGCGCGCGATCGCCTGCCGAGGGTGCATGCCGAAAACCGATACCTGGCCGGCTGTCGGCTGGGACAGGCCGAGGATAATATCGATGGTGGACGTTTTACCCGCGCCGTTAGGTCCGAGGATCGCCGCGATCTCTCCGCAGGAAATGCTTATGTCGACATCCCTGACCGCCTGCACATGCCCGAAGTGCTTTCTGACGCCCTGCAGCCCGACGGCCAGCGGCACCGCACCGCCAACTGCCGGCCCACGATTGGTGCTGCCAGTGAATGTCATGGCCCAAGTATTACAGCCAAAAGAAACTCAGCGCACGGCCGCACAGGAACCGCTCAGCCCCTCGCCCACGGCCATTCCAAGATCATATTGTTAGCCCAAGGTCGGTGAAGGGCCGGTCCATGGAGCGTGCGGCCGATCGGGTGGCTTCGGTGATATCGGTGCGGCCGGCCAGGTGGAGAGCGCCGATGGCGAGGTTGCGGAGTGTCGCGCAGCCAGTGCAGGGACTCGATCGACCACTGCTCCCGGATGTAACCAGCCAGGGCGGCGGGCGCCGCCTGATCTAGGGCGGTGGCCGCCCTGCCCGCGGACTGCGAGCTGCTCATCACGGGGTCGGCGGCCCGCAGCTGGCGCAGGCCGTGCACCGGATGACACCGAGAGCGATCCTGGTCGCCTACGGCCGGGCCGGGGGCGACGCTGCCACCGAGATCAGCGCCGAGCGTCTGCCGGAGCAGTGATCGAATCCCTTGGTGCGCCACCTGAATTCTTCCTGCGCCAGGCACCAGCATCAAGACCGTTCTCGGTCGATGCGGTAACGCGCCGGTCAGGGACGACGAGGCACGGGGCTGGCATCACCTGTGTCGTTATCGCTTGCACGGTAGCTCCTGCTGGTGCTCACAGATCCCACTGCTGAGGTCGCGGCACAGGAGGGCTGGCTGGGATCCATCCGTCACGAGTGTGTAGGCATCCTCGGCTGCCGTTTCAGAAAGTCACGGTCCAGCTCTTTCGATTGCTATCAGATTAAGCGGCGGATAATCTGATAGTCATCGTTGGGGAGGGATGCCGGTGTCGTCGTTTAGTCCTGGAGCTGATCAGGTCGAGGCTCGCGAGAGGCTGGAGGTGCTCGTCGATGCCGCGCTCGCAAAGCTTGGGGCTGGCGTGCTGCCCGATGCCATTGAACGGGAGCAGATCGACTTCAGGGAGGAGGCCGGGCGGCGCGGGCCTCGCGGCACTCTCACCGTGGGCGCCCCGCACAATGAGGAGGCGGCCCGGCACCTGGCCAACGAGGTCGCCTGCATGGCGAACACTCCTGGCGGCGGCGCGATCGTCGTCGGGGTTGAGGACCGCAGCGGCCGTCTGCTTGGCGCGGCGCTGGACGCGGAGTGGTTTCGCCACCGCGTGTACGAGCACGTGGGTGTCGCGCCGGGCGTCAAGGAAAGAGTTGTCCAGGGGATACGCCTCCTGGTGCTCTATATCGCGCAGGCTAGGGAACCGGTCGAGGATGTCAGCGGTCGCATCCGATGGCGTACGGGTGGCCACTGCACTCCGGTAGACCGCGCCGAATGGTGGCTGAGCCGGCAGCGCGACGCGGGCTATGACCAGATGGCGGCGGCCACGCAGCGTACCGAGTCGGATGTGGCCCCTGGGGCGGTGGTTGCCGCCCGGCGTTACCTGGCGTCCTGGGCCAAAGAGCGGGGAACCGATGCGGACGGCACCGACACCGGTGGGCAGAGCCCGCGAGAGCTGCTCACAACGCTAGGCGTGCTCGACCCCGAAGACCGGCTGAGCGCCGCGGGTGCCCTGATGTTCTGCCCCTCCGACCGCACCTACATCGCGCTGTCCGTCCTGGACGTCGAAGGGGGCGAACTGCTCGCTGCCCCCCGGGACCTGGCGGGACGCAGCCTGCTGGAACAGATCGAGTGGGTCGATGCCCGGCTGGACACCCTGAACACCTCCCTGCGCGTCACGGCGGATCCGGGTTTTGCCCAGCCGTCGGTGCGAAGGCTTCCTCCGGGAGCGATCCGGGAAGCCGTGCTCAACGGGGTCGTGCACCGGGACTGGATGCAGCACGATCCGGTGGAGGTCACCTGGATAGACGAGGACTCGGCCCTGCAGGTCGTCAGCCCCGGAGGCTTCACCGGGGGAGTGACCGCGGAAAACGTGCTGACTCAGCGGCACGCCCGGTACCCGGCACTCGCCGACCTCTGCCGGGCTCTGCACCTGGTTGAGAAACAAGGGCTGGGCGTGGACAGGATGTACCGGGACATGGTCGTGCTAGGGCACCGGCCGCCGATGATCGTGGAGGAGCCGGGTCCGAGGGTGCGCACACGACTCGCTGGTGGCCCCCCGGTGGTGCCTGTGGTGAACCTGATGTCGACGGTCCGGCCGGAACCGCGTCAGCGGGACGTCCGCGTAGCGCTGATCATCCACACCCTGCTCCACCATCCGTTTACCACCGCAGGCAGGCTGACGGGCATCCTGCAGCGTGAGATTCCAGAGGTCGAAGAAGCGCTGGAGACCGCCGCAGACTGCCTGACCGGTACCGAGCCCCTGCTCGTCAGGTACAAGGACGTATGGACGCTGAGCTGGGACGCGGTGTCCGCCGCCAGGCGGAAAACTAGCTACGAGGATCTTCACCGGCGCGGGGTGCTGACATATATGAGGCCCGACATCAACGTGGCGGCGACGATCGCCCGCGAGTGGCTGACCGACCACGAACGCTACACATCCGGTGATCACGTGAACCTCACCGGGCTGACGTACGCAGGTGCCCGCGGTCAGCTGGAGCGACTGGAACAAGCGGGACTCCTGGTCCGCGGCCCAGGAAGCGGGCGCAACGCCCATTTCATAGCCGGACCCGCACTCGCGTAACTAGTTGTCCCCTTGGAGCGTCGCTACGGAGCCGAAAGATGTGTGTCATTATGTCTTGCACGATGGGGCATGACGGCATGCTTAAAGGCATCCGGCTGCGGCAACAAGAACCAGCCCAGCGTGCCGATGGTGCCAGCGGTGTCGCTCATAAGGCCGTCGGCCGCGCCTAGAGCGTGCCCGATGGCACCTTCAGCACGCTGGGGCTGACGGCGCAGACTGGCGCGACTGGCCCGCAGTTTCGGCAAGACGCGCTCGGAACTCATCCGCGAGGCGGTGACCGCCCGGAATTCGGCCACGACATCGGCCAGGCCGACGAGCACGGCCGCAGGCGACGACCCGATGTCCGGCGCGGGTCGGCGTGCCGTCGGCGCTGTGCCGACTGCCGGAAACTGCCCGCCGCCAGCCCGCGGCACCGAAGACGGTGGCCGAACCGCGAACCACAGTCCGTTAGGACAAATGCGCTTAGAACTTGACGTGAGCGATCTCAGTGGTGCCAGAGCTAGGACGCCCCGATCTCGAGTTTCGCAGCAGCGGTCCGGAGTGCGTTGAGGGCGACCGCGATGTGGGGCGCGTTCGCGGATCCGTTGCGAACTGCCGCGTAGATGCTACGGGCGGGCGCCTGCGGCGATACCGGGAGCGCGGTGACGGCGTGGCGGCTGTTGATGAGAGCCAGAGCCGGGACGAGGGCCACGCCGGCGCTGACCGCGACCAAGGCGATGACCGCGTCCCAGTCGTTGGCGTGGTGGCTGATCCGCGGAGTGACGTGTGCCGCCGTGCAGGCGGCCATGGTGATGTCGAAACATGGATGCCCGTACGCTCCAGCGATCCACCGGTCTGCGGCGAGGTCGCCGATACTGACGACCCGATCGCCGGCGTGTGCGTGGGTGTCCGGAACGACCGCGAGAAGGGGGTCGCGGCAGAGTTCGGTCCGCTGGTACCGGGGGTCGTCCGGGCCCGGGCCGAGGGGGTACTCCACGGTGACCGCGATGTCCACCTCCCCGGCATCGAGACGGGTGAAGCACTCCGGTGGTTCTATCTCCTCGACCAGGACGCTGATTCCGGGACATTCCTCCGCCAGCACCAGCATCGCGGGGACCACCAGTCCGGTGATGGCGGTGGCGAAGGCGGCCAATCGCACCACGCCAACCCGGCCGGCCTCGAACATGGCAAGCTCCGCGCGGGTGGCCTCCAGTTCCGCGTGCAACCGATCCGCGTGCTCAAGCAGGATGACCGCCTGGGGCGTGAGCCGGACACGCCGTCCGTGCCGGGCCAGCAGCGGCGCGCCGACCGACCGGGACAACGCGGCTACCTGCTGGGAGACCGCCGATGGCGTCAGGTGCAAGGTTGCGGCGGTAGCCGTGATCGTGCCCCGCTCTCGGAGTTCTCGCAGCGTGCGGAGCTGAACGAGATCAATCGTGAAGAGATTCTGCACGATTCATTCCACAACTTTTAGCTGGACGCCGCAAGCCGGTTGCCGTCACGATGAAGTCATGACGATCGCAATCGTGGGAGACCACAATCCTCAGTCCGTACCGCTTGCGGCGACCGACTCAGCCTTCGCCAGGGCGGGAGTGCCAGTCACCTGGATACCCACCCCAGCGGTGGAAGCCGACCCGGCACTCCTGGCCGGTTATGATGGGGTGCTGATCGCGCCCGGCAGCCCCTACGTGAGCATGGCGGGCGCTCTGGACGCCATTCGCTACGCACGCGAAAACGACCTGCCGCTCCTCGGCACCTGCGCCGGGTTCCAGCATGTTCTCGTCGAGTACGCTCGCAACGTCACCGGCATCGCCGGCGCGGACCACGCCGAGGTCAACCCGGAGGCCGACGAGCTGGTGTGCGTACCGCTCACCTGCAATGTCGTCGGCCAACTGGCGCGCGTCCATGTCACACCCGGCACCTTCGCCGCGGAGCTGTACCCGGCTTCAGAGACAGTCGAGCCCTTCTTCTGCACCTTCGGGCTGAACCCGCGCTACCGGGAACCGCTGGAACGGTCGGGCCTGCGGTTCAGCGGTTTCGATGACGACGGGGAGCCGCGCATCCTCGAGCTGCCCGGGCACCGCTTCTTCCTGGCCACGCTCTACGTGCCGCAGGCCGCCCCGCCCGAGGACGACCCGCACCCGGTACTGGCCGGCTTCCTCAAGGCTGCCATGGGCTGACGACTGCCGCAGCCCCGGCGGAACGGACAGCTACCGGAGCAGTTACCGTGCGGTGACCAGTGTCACCACGGCGGGCGGGCTCACGTGAAGGTGGCGATCACGTGCTCGATCAGCGGCATGGCTGTCGCGATGACCGGCGCCCGGCCGGGGAAGCGGGCCAGCACGCTGAGCAGTTCGCGCAGGTGGATTAGCGGGGCGCGGTCCCCGCCAGCCTGCCTCGTTCATACACCTCCAGCATGACCCCGCCGGCTGCCGGGTGCTGCGTCAAGAAGTCGGGGCTGGCCCCTCGGCGAACGACTCGTACCTGCCGGGCAGTTGCCGCTCATCAAGGTACGCGGCCATCATCTCCTCACCTGGCGTACGTCGTCCGTTCCCGCTGACCGGTCTGCGCTCGCCCGTCACCACTACATCGTTCCACGCGGTGAGGCGGACATTGACTGCAGCGCAGATTGAGCGGCTCCCGTCGCCGATGGACGGTGACGGGGGCCGCTCGCAGCTCCGGCGCAGGGTGAGCGCTACCGGTCGTCCTTGCGCGGCATCATGCAGGCCAGGACCAGCGCGGCGGGCCACGCTACCGGGAAGGCGTTCAAGAAGATCACGACGCCAAGGCTCTCGGAATCTATGTACTGCGGGAGGCAGAACATGGCGCCCTTGGCGATGGCCACCGTCCGGATCTGCCCGGCCCACTCATACATGTCGCCGGAAATTCGCTTATGGATCGCCCGCAGGTGAGGAAGGTCATAGCCGGGGGGAACGGGCGACTCGTCCAGCACGATCAGGGCCGCGTGGGTGATCTCCCGCTCCGCGGCCTCGAGTTCGGCGGCGCCGAGCCTGAGCTTGCTGCGACAGGACTCCGGTAACCGGATCACTGTACGGGTCCTCCGGCATTCAGGGCTGCCGGTAGCGCGCGACCGTCCTGCGGTACAGTTCGGCCGCACTGATCTCCCCGTCCACGTATGCCGCGACTTCCCTGTCATGATCCGGGCTGAACGGGCCCGGCAGCTCCGCCTGCACGGACTGCGCTGCGGCGAGGGCGGAGTCCAGCCGTGCGTGCTGCCGCGAGAGCTCCTCGTAGCGTTCGTAGGCCTCGTACGGGAGGAGGATGGCCTCGGGCTTGCGGTGTGAGCCGAACGCGACCGGCTCCGCTGCTGCGCCCTCAAGCCGGAACCGTGCGAGGATGCCGGAAAGCCGCTTCCGCACCTCCGACAGCGGGTGCACATGGGTCACCACCGTATTGGTCATAGCAGTAGTGTACTAAAACTTGTACAAAATTTGCTGATTGGTCCGCTCAGCACGCCTTGACTGCTCCGACGCCCGGCGCCGCAGGCAGGGCAACCTGTGTCATTATCGTTTGCACCGTGGCGAGTCGATGCATTCACAGATACAGCCATGA
>OBLU010004533.1_pt1 | contig 12527 bp, 6 predicted proteins | sample 1518681 | NCBI WGS metagenome assembly OBLU01 (sample SAMEA3539304, study PRJEB22396) | soil metagenome | biome: tundra; feature: field; material: soil | place: USA | collected 2010-05 | depth 0.15 m | reverse complement strand
CGCGATTATCGGACAACCGGTCACGTGCACCCTGAACCTCTCATGGAGCGGCGGGTCGCCCCCCGATGGCACAATCCAGCTCAACGATGGCGGCAGCCTGATCGGGAGCGCCTCGGCGGCCGCTCAAGTGGTATTTACTACCATATTCGGCGCCGGCAGTCATGATCTGATCGCCACCTACGCTGGCAACGTCACGTATTCATCATCCTCTGCGCGTTATGTACTCGTCGTGAACAGGAAAGGCTCCAGTGTTGTGCTAACTACCGACGCCGCGGCCGCTGTGTTCGGGCAGAGCGTCACGCTGACTGTGAAGGTACTGGGGCCAGCGACTAGTACCGTCGCGCTCCCCACAGGCAAGGTGGATTTTCTCGAAAGTAATACGGTGCGTGGCAGTGCTGCGCTGCTGAACGGGGTTGCGACTGTTGTGCTTCCGGTTCTGGAGCCTGGCACGCACCAGATCACCGCCGTATACAGTGGCGATGCTAACTGGGATCCTATTGGGTCTAATACGGTTTCCGTGATGGTGACAAAAGCGGCTACGGCCGTTGAGATCAGCGCGGCGTGGGGACCCGCCGGGCACGGCGAGATGCTGCTGACCGCGAATCTGGTGGTAAAGCCGCCAGGCGCCGGCGACCCTGGCGGCACCGTACTATTTGTCGAAGCCGTAACGAATCAAGTTCTAGCAACTGCCCCGCTCGTAGGCGCGAGAGCGACGGCTTCGGTGCCGGCCGACGTCGGACTGAAGACGGTCATCGCCGTCTACTGCGGCGACGCCAGGTTCCTGGACAGCAGTTCCGCTCCGACCGGACAATTCTCGATTCTACACGCCGCATCCTACGGGAACACGGACCTGGCGCCCGATCAGATGGTAACCGTGTTCAGCCCGGAGTTGACCAGCGAAACAATTGTGGCGGGGGTGCTGCCCTTGCCAGCGGCGCTCGGCGGCGTGAGCGTGATTCTGACCGATAGCGCCGCATCAATCCACCACACATTGCTCTTCTATGTCTCGCCGGTGCAGGTCACGTTTCTTGTGCCGCCGGATGCGGCGCTGGGGCCCGCCACGCTCAGGATCGAGACCCCTGGAGGCGCAGCCGTATCAGCCGCGATCCGTATCGGACCGATATCCCCCGGCGTGTTCACCGCGAATGCCAAGGGACAAGGCGTGGCATCGGCGCAGATCATCCGGGTCCACTCCGATGGATCGCAAGATCCTCCAGAGAGCACCGCGATCTACGATTCAATTAACCATGTCTGGACCGCGGTTCCGATTCACCGAAGTTCGCCGGGCGATGAGTTATTTCTCGTGCTTTACGCGACCGGGATCCGGCATCATTCGATGCCGGTGACGGTCACTGTCAATGGGCAGTTGCTTGCGAGCCAGTACGCAGGCATGCAACCGACGTATCCCGGCCTGGACCAGGTCAATGTGCTCCTGCCGCCCAGCGTGCAAGACGCCGGAACGGCAACTGTCGAGGTTACGACAGACGGTATCGTGTCTAACACCGTTAGTCTGGTTTTCCAGTGATGACGAATTCGGACCGACCGATCGCGATCAGATCGCAAAACACCTTGCGGCGGTGATGAGAAGGCCGCACTTGCCCGAGTTGCCATGCAGGGACATTGGTGGGCACCGAAACCCCAATTCGTTGAATGCGAAATTCGAGACACTCTTCTGGCGCTACGACGCCGCTCTTCGGCGCCGCAACGGCTGATAGTTAGGAACTCGGTGAAATACCCATTCCTTGTCTTGAAATCGAGCCTTTGACTAGTCAGATCACAGCCCCCGGCCTTGGCTTCTCGCTCGCCCGCTTCGACACCGCCTCCGGTGTTCTGGCCAAGTCTGAGTTCCAGGTCGAGGCGGCGGCTCCCGCGTGCTTCGTGATCCATCCCGACGGTCGGCATCTCTACGCCTCAAATTCGATCAAGACCTTCCAGCGCCAGCCCGCCGGCGCGGTGAGCGCGTATGCCATCGATCCGCCGACGGGGCGGCTGACGCTGCTCAACCAGCAGCCAAGCGGCGGCGCCGATGCGAACTATGTCGAGCTGGACAGCACCGGCCGCTACCTGTTCATTGCCAACTACGAGGGCGGCAACATCGCCGCCTTCGCCCTCCGGCCCGACGGCAGCATCGGCGAGCGCACCGCCTCCTTCCGGCACACTGGATCGAGCGTCAATCCGCAGCGGCAGAAACACGCGTATGCGCACTCGATCAAGATTGATCCGACGAACCGCTTTGTTCTGGTGGGCGACCTGGGCCTGGACAAGGTGTCCATTTACCGCTTCAACGCCCGCGACGGCTCGATGCAACCGAACGAGCCGCCCTTTGTCCAGGTCCCGCCCGGCTCAGGCCCGCGACACCTGACGTTCCACCCCAACTGCGCCGAGATCCGCATGCGTCCTGACGGCAAGTTCCTCTACGCCTCGAATCGCGGCCACGACACCTATGGCCGTCCTTTTTGCGTGGCTTCGCCGATCCCCTTGTTCCTTCCCGGCTTGTTACTCGTTTTTGCGGCGTCACTCGGAGGTGGCGAAGTAACCGCCCGTCTAGACGCTTATTGGAAAAGATGAAAAAAAGATTGTCGCTCCTTATGCAACCAAGCCCAACGCGGTAAACAGGTTTCGCATGCCGGTGTGGAGATATTCGTAATGGTGATCGACCGGCGTCGGGTGGTTGGGTCTGGCTTTCGACTCAGGCCGTAGGCTGGCGGCAAGCAAGGGTCGGATGACTTTTTCACGGAGGACCAGAGCTAAGCTAGCAGCGGGGGGCGGACGTACGACGGACTGAGCGGTGGGTTCTATTGCCAGTTTGCGATGGCAGTTTTGAGCCTCTGAAGTTGCTCTTCCATGCGGGGCAGGATCTCCTCGATCCTGGCCCACTCACCTGCCCCGGCAGCCTGCTCGGCTTGGAGCGCAAGGCCTTGCAGCACGGGCGCCGATGCGGTGGCCGCCGCTCCTTTTAGGGCATGTGCCTCGCGGCGGGCAACTGGCCCATCGCGGACCGCCAATTGCCGCCGCATATTCGCCACATGCGACGGTGCAGCCTCCAGAAAAAGATCGACGACCTTTCCAGCCAACGCCTGGTTACCCATCAGGCGCCCCAAGAGGGCCACATGGTCGAAAACGGCCGGACCGCTTTCCGGAGCCACAGAGGGACCGGCCGCGTCAACCGTTTGCTCTTGCTGCGCGCGTCGCTCTTGCGTCGCCGGGCCGAGCCATTTATCGAGCATGCGCGCAAGCTTGCCCGGTTCGACTGGTTTGGACAGGTAGTCATCCATTCCCGCCTCGATGCACTTTTGGCAATCCCCTGCCATGGCGTCGGCGGTCACGGCCACGATCGGAATTCGCGGATTCAGCGCTCTTGTCGCGGGGGTCCGAATCAGCCGCGTAGCTTCAAAGCCATCCATTTCCGGCATCTGGCAGTCCATGAGCACCAGGTCATAGGGCGCCGCCTGCAATGCCCTCACCGCCTCGCGTCCGTTGGGGACAGTATCGGCTCTATAGCCGAGCTTCCCCAAGACGGCCAGCATCACTTCGCGATTCACCGGATGATCCTCGGCCAGTAGAATTCTAGCATGGTGCAAAAAGCGAGCGGCGGATATGTGCGGAGCGGATGGGACCGGGGCCGTCTCGGTGGTAGTGGCGCTTCCCTCCCGTTGTTTCTCAAGACGGGCCGTGAAGTGGAAGCATGACCCTCTGCCCGGCTGGCTCTCGAACCCGATCTGGCCGCCCATCAACTCCACCAACTGCCTGGAGATCGCCAGGCCCAGACCGGTGCCGCCGAACTCACGGGTGGTCGATTGGTCGCCCTGGACAAAGGGAGAGAACAGAGCCGCAGCCTGTCCTTCCGCTATGCCTATGCCCGTGTCTTCAATGGCGAATCGTAGTGTGGCGATCCGCTCATCCTGGGTGGCGACCCCCACCCTGATGTTCACCCGGCCCTGAGCGGTGAACTTCACTGCGTTCTCCGTAAGGTTGGAGATCACCTGCCGCAAGCGCCCGGAGTCGCCCCGCACCAACCGCGGCACGCCGGGATCGACCACGCAGGTGAATTCCAATCCCTTGCGGCGCGCCTCAAACGCCAGAGTTTGCGTCGCACTTTCCAATACCTGGGCGAGTTCGAAGGCCAACTTCTCCAGCACAACCTTGCCGGCTTCGATTTTGGATAGGTCGAGGATGTGATTGACGATGGACAGGAGATTCTCGCCGCTGGCCAGCACAACCTCAGTGTAGCGCCGCTGCTCGGGCGAGAGCTCAGTAGTTAGCAGCAACTGCGCCATCCCCAGAATGCCGTTCATGGGGGTGCGTAACTCGTGGCTCATGTTCGCCAGAAATGTAGTTTTGGCGCGGTTGCCGGCTTCGGCGGCTTGCCGGGCGGCCTGCATCTCGCTCTCGTCCCGCTTACGTTGCGTGAGGTCCCGGCAGATGGTGGCAATCGCCACCCGGCGATTCGTCTGGGGCTCGGTGATAAAGAACACCGATTGCCACATAGGGATGGGCGGGCCGCCACTGAAGCTCTTGAACCGGGTTTCCCCAGCCCACTGGCCCTCCCGCATTGCCAGGGGAAGGACGCTGTCGCGAAAGTGCGTTTGTTCCTCTTCGACGACGTAATCCAGTATCCGTTCGCCCGTTACGGACCGATTCGGATCCATCCCCACCATACGGTGGCCGGCCTGATTGAGGAAGAGCACTTCGCCTTCCAGGGAGCTGTACCCGATAAAGTCCGTACTGGCTTCCACCAGCGAAGCGGACGTCCGAAGTTCGTTCTCAATGTGTTTCCGGCCCGTGATGTCGATGAAGCTGCCCTCGACAAAGGTTGCGCCTCCTTCCGCCGTCACTAGAGTCAGGTTTACCAGGGCCCAGACGAGGCTGCCGTCCTTGCGTTTGAAACGTACCTTGTAATCGTTGAGGACGCCGTCATGTTTAAGGAAATCGACGACCGGTTGCCGGTCCCCCAGATCCAGGTAGAGGTCGGAGATGTGGCGGCCCTTGAGGTCGGGCTGGGATTCATAGCCCAACATCCGGACCAGGGAATCGTTGCACTCCAACACCTCGCCACCGAGTGTGCTGCGGAGGAAGCCGGCGGCGCTGCGCTCGACGTAACGTCGAAAGGTACCCTCGGAGGCCTGCAATTTGGCCTCGGCCTCTTTCCGCTCGGTGATGTCGCGCGCCACAGCCAGCACCGCGGGCCGGCCCTTTAACTGGATGATCTTGGAGTTGACCTCGGACGGTATCAATTGCCCATCCCGCGTGAGGTACTCGGTTTCGAAAAGGCAGTATTGCAGAGTCGCCTGACTCCGGGTTACAGACGCCAATCCGCGAAACGTCTCCGCTGAGTGAAGCGCGGAGATCGAAAGGGCGAGCAGTTCTTCCCGCGTGTAGCCCAGGCGCAGGCAGGCCATGTCGTTTACCTGGATAATCTTGCCGGGGATATGATCTTCGCCCAGTTCCATCACGAATACCGCATCGTTGCCGCTGTTGAATAAGACGGAATACTGCTCTTCTGTCCTCTTGAGATCAGACTCGATCCGCTTGCGAACGGTGAGGTCGCGGACGGCCGCACAGAGAAGCCTGCGGTCGCCGCTCGACACTGGGCTGAAGCTAAGATCGACTGGAACGGAGGTGCCATCCCTGCGGCGGCCGGTTGCCTCGAATCCGGCGGCCTGTTCTGGCGCGGTAGTGACTGGCGGAAAATCGTCGCACCAGCTTTCCCGCGGGATGAGTACGGCGAAGTCCTCTCCCCGTAGCTCTTCGGGGGCGGTAGCCAAACAGCATCTCGGTCCGGGTGTTGGCGAATACGATGCGACCGCGGGAGTCCAGGATCAGCAGCCCATCGGGAGTGGAATTTAGCAATTGACGGCTGTCCCGCTCCTGCAATTTCAGAAAACGGGCCCACAAATGGCGGCGGTAGCCGAAGACCCAGCCGCCGAGTGCGAGAAGCAACAACGCAGCGACCCCGGCTTCCCCCCATAGCTCAAGGCGGTATTGGGCCAGCGCCTCCTGGAGGTCGATCTTAGATATCAGGCCCCAGCCTGTGGTGGGAATCCTGCGGGTGGCCGCCAGCACGGGCACCCCACGATAGTCGGTGAATTCGCCGAACACTTCGCGGCCATTCAAGGCTGCGCGGGCAGCCAGCGTCGACGCATGGGGACGAATTTGAAATGCCGCGGAGTCGCCGCCGCGGAGCGGAGACAGGAAGCGAATCTCGGCGCCCGCCCCCGTTACCAGGAGGGTTTCGCCGCTCTTGGTTGGAACCGTTTCCGCGGTCAGCACGGGAAACAGAGACACGTACGGGTCCGCGATCAGAGCCACCACGCCTAAGGAATTCATGCCGGTCTGCCCGGAGGCCGCGATCTCAGGTGTGCCCGGGACGGGTGAGGACAGGCACAGGTAGCCCCGACCCGGTCCCTCGCGGAACCAGTCTACCTGAAACCGACCGGTTCGCACCGCCCTGGCGGCAGCCTCCGCCAAAAGCGGAGATGGCGTTGGGGATCCCGCCGCCCGGCTCACGACCCGGCCATCGCGGTCCAGCAGGTAGGCGCCCACGTACCCGTAGAACTTCTTGGTCAGGTTCAGCAGCGCCAGATGTGGGAGCCCACTGCCGGCGGACGATTCCCCGGCTTTCCTTTGTCCCGCCGTCTTGAGCAGCCAGGCTTTTACGTCGGGAGACTGCGCGTCCACCTCGGCATCTCCCTTGCGTTCCTGAAGCCAATTGAAAACCAGGCGTGCGCGGTCGTCTGCCACACTGCTCTGGCGCTGCTCCCAGACGGCCAGCACTTGCCGGTGCCGCACAACCGCAAGGGACGTAAGGACTACGCCAACTGCCACGAAAGCCGTCGCGAAAAGCAGTGGAAAGCCGGCACGTGAACTTGCACCGGCGGACATATTTGGCGGGGCGTCGACCCGGCCGGATTGTCGTCGCAGAAATGTCAAACGTCCCGGCCTCCTTGAGGCCACTGAAGAAACTATCGACCAATTGAGGATTCCTCTGTAGGGCGCGAATAAAAACCGCCGCATCATGCAGATACGGGCCGGCCACTCGCCGGCAGGACGAGGACCATCAGGAGACTCGTCAAAAAAGCCATGCGGCCGCTAACGAGTGCATCTCGAACCGCCGATATGTACTGAGAAGGCCTGCTAAGAACTATGAGGATCCTAGTAGCGGACGACGATGCTTGTAACCGGCTGATACTCCAGGACATGCTGTTAGGAGCTGGCCATGAAGTAGTGCTGGCGGAAGACGGAATCGCGGTATGGGCCCTGCTCCAGCAGCCGGATGCACCGAAGCTGGCGGTGCTCGACTGGCTGATGCCGGGACTGGACGGCCTGGAAGTCATTCAAAAGGCACAAGCTCTGTTTCAGGCCGAACCTGTCTATTGCATTCTACTCACGGCCAACGACGACAACGAAGACATGGTTCGCGCGCTCGATGCCGGCGCCAACGATTATCTGACCAAGCCCTTCAACCAGCCTGAACTGCTGGCGCGAGTCCAGGTTGGCGTGCGCATGGTACAACTCCAATCCAGCCTGGCCCGGCGGCTGAAGGAATTGCAGAGTGCGCTGGCGGCCCGCCATCAGGCGGAAGAAGCTCTCTTCCAGGAAGAGGATTGCGTCCGTTCGCTGATGGACAATCTACCAGTTGCCATCTACTTTAAGGATCGATTCAGCCGTTTCACACGCATTAACACGGAGCTAGCCCGCCGGCTGGGTCTCCGCGATCCGGCGCAAGCGGCGGGCATGAGCGACCGCGATTTCTATGCCCGGGAGTATGCCGCGGCCGCCCTCGACGACGAGGAGCGGATCGTCCGGACGGGAGAGCCCATCGTCGAGAAAGAGGAGCAGGAAACCTGGCTCGATGGGAGCGTGACATGGGCCGCCTCCACCAAGATGCCGCTGCGCAGGGCGTCGGGCGAGATCATCGGGACATTTGGTGTCTCGCGCGACATCACCCAACGAAAACAGTCCGAGGAAGAGAGCCGATTCCTGGCATCTATTGTGGAGTCTTCCGACGACGCCATCGTCGGCTTAAACCTCGATGGAACGATTGCCAGTTGGAACCGCGGCGCGGAACGCCTGTATGGATACGCGGCGGCGGAAGTGCTGGGCCGTCCCCACGCGCTGCTCATCCCGCCCGACCGTCCCGGGGAATTGCCCCGGCTCCTCGAGGAAGTGGGCAAGGGTGCGCGGATTCTGACATTCGAAACCAAGCGCGTTGCCAAAGACGGGACCAGTATCGACGTGTCCCTGACTATCTCGCCGATCAAGGACGATCGGAAAAACACGACCCGCGCCGTGGTGATCGCGCACGATATCAGGGCGAGTAAAAGGGCCGAGGAGGACCTCTACCAATCCAATCAGAAGCTCCAGCTCATTCTGGACCGCATTCCCCAACGGGTGTTCTGGAAAGACCGGAACCTCGCATATCTGGGCTGTAACACGGCTTTCGCCGTCGACGCCGGATCGCGGAGCGCGGTTGAAATATGCGGCAAGAGCGACTTCGAGCTTGCGTGGCGAGCCTCGGCGGGGCAATACCAGAGCGATGACCGGGAAGTGATGGACCGGGAATCGCCAAAACTGAATTACGACGAGCGTTTGATCCAGCCGGATGGCAATGTGCGCTGGCTCCGCACCAGCAAGTTGCCGCTGCGCGGCCAGGGCGGCGATGTGATCGGAGTCTTGGGAACCTACGAGGACATCACCGAGCGGAAACAGGCGGAAGAGGCGCTACGCATCTCTGAGAGCCGCTATCGCCAGCTCTTCGAGCGTAACCTGGCGGGGGTCTTCCGCACCTCGCCTGGAGGGAAGATCGTGGAGTGCAACCAATCGGCTGCTCACATTTTCGGCTACGGTTCAGCTGAGGAAGCTCTGGCGGTTCAAGTGGACGATATCCATTGCTCTGCTCAAGCCCGCGTCGAGTTCCTTCAGAACCTGATGGCCCAACGCTCTCTCACCAACCTTGAGTTGCAGCTTCGGCGGCAGGATGGGCGCCCAGTCTGGGTAACGGCCAACGTGAGCTATGTGGAGCCCGCTGACGGCGAAGGGGCGTTTGTCGAGGGTACGGTGGTAGACATTACCGATCGCAAACGCGCCGAAGAAGCCTTGGCGCAAGAGACCAGGATTGTCACCCTGCGCGCCGAAGTAGGAGCCGCGCTGATCGCGCCCGGCACACTTCGGCAGGGCCTTCAAAAGTGCACCGACGCTCTGGTCGCCCGGACCGGCGTCGCCTTTGCACGGGTGTGGACCGTGGAATACCCGGCCTCCACTCTTATCTTGGAAGCGAGCTCCGGCTTGTACACCCACCTGAACGGACGTCACGGGTCCGTGCCATTGGGCGAGTTGAAGATCGGCCGCATCGCCCTGCGGCGTCAGCCGCATCTGTCCAACGACGTGCAGAACGATCCCGAGGTAAGCGACCGGGACTGGGCCAAACGGGAGGGCATGGTCAGCTTCGTGGGCCATCCGCTGGTAGCGGCGGACCAGGTGGTGGGTGTTGTCGCTGCTTTCGGGCGGCAGCCTCTCGAAGAATCGAACCTGCTGGCCTTTTCGTCGATCGCCGACCAAATTGCCCAGTTTGTGCGCACCAAGCGCGCCGAGGAAGCCTTGTTGAGGAGTGAAGAGCGCGCCAGGTTGTTGTTTGCCACCATCCCCCACGCAGCCTACGTTTTCGATTTGGAGACGCTCGATTTTCTGGAGGTCAACGAGGTAGCCGTGCAGATCTACGGCTATAGCCGCGAGGAGTTCATGCACATGAAGACGACCGATATCCGCCCCCCCGAAGCGGCGCAGGTTCTGAAAGATTACCTGCGGGAGAAGGTCAAAAGCGATACCGCATGTGCCGGACAGTGGAAACACCTCACCAGGAGCGGATGCGTCATCGATGTGGAGATCAACTATCACATGCTGGACTACGATGGACGGCGGGCCGCGCTTACCATCGCGCAAGACGTAACAGAACGTAACAAGCTGGAAATCAGTCTGCGGCACGCACAGAAGCTTGAGGCTGTTGGCGGGCTGGCTTCGGGAATCGCCCACGAACTCAACACGCCGATTCAGTTTGTAGGCGACAACATTCGATTTCTACAGGACGGCTTCAATTCGCTGGAGGCCTTGCTGGGGAAACTTCAGGAGGTGAAATGTGCCGCCGAAAGCGGAAGTGTCGCCGGCCGTTTGCTGCGGGAAGCGAATCAGGCGGTAACGGACGGGGATCTCCCCTACCTGATGGAGGAGATTCCCAAGGCGCTCAACCAGTCGCTCGATGGGGTAGAGCGCGTGGCGACCATCGTGAGAGCGATGAAGGATTTCGCGCATTCCGACCAGAGCCAAAGAGCGGCGGCCGATCTGAACAAGGCACTTGCCAGTACGCTCATCGTGGCGCGAAATGAGATCAAATACGTGGCCGACGTCATCACGGATTTTGGCGACCTCCCTGCGGTGGAGTGTTGCCTGGGGGACCTGAATCAGGTCTTTCTCAACCTTCTGGTCAACGCAGCCCACGCGATCGAGGGCACCATGAACATCACGGGCAAGAAGGGCGTGATCCGGATCCAGTCCCGCCACGAGGGGGACCACGTCAGAATCGCGGTCAGCGACACCGGATCCGGCATTCCCGAAGCCATCCGCGAAAAGGTGTTTGAGCCGTTCTTCACCACCAAGGCGGTGGGACGTGGCACCGGGCAAGGCCTGGCGATCTCCCGAGCCATCGTGGTGGATAGACATGGGGGCAGCCTGACGTTCGAGACGGAGATGGGCCGCGGCACTACGTTCTGGATCACCCTCCCGGTATCGAGCGCCGCCGGGACACGCTCCAAATCGGCGCTGGATGTTTGAAGGGTTCAAGCCGGTTCCACCGATTGAGGATCTGAACCGACCAGTGCGACGAAGCCGCCAAACCCGGGCGTAGTGCGCCGTCGAGCGGGTACGGCTGGTCCCATGCGGGTGGGCCCGCACGGTCCGCCGCAACCCACCGCCGACGCCTTGAAACCGCTGCTCAAAGAAGACATCATTCCGGAAGGGAGCGACAGGACCGTCTTCTGGTTCGCGCCTGGCGCGCTACCCGGCGCGGCGCGACCGGTGAGCTGCAAAGTGGCGCTGACCTTCGCGCACGTGAGCGGCGCGATGGGCGGCCGGCGCGCTGAGCATGCAGGGCATCCTGCAATCGGAACTGGATCGCGGGGTGTGGGGGATTTTTTGCCAACCCAGGGGTAGGAGAAATCAGACCATCTCCGTCACCGCATCAGATCCGGTTACTACCGCGGACAAGCAACCTAGACCTGGCGATTGAGACGGCGATTCCGGCTCCACCGGCGCAAAGGCCCGGCCCGTCCATCGGGCCAGTACACCACTAAGCGTTTCAAGCGTAACCGGTTTGGAGATGTAGTCGTCCATCTGCGCCTCCAGGCAGCGCTCGCGATCGCCCTGCAACGCAGAGGCTGTCATGGCGATGATAGGTGTCCGGCGATTGCGACCCTCAAGTTCGCGGATTTCCATCGTTGTCTGAAAGCCGTCGACCTCGGGCATCTGGCAATCCATCAGCACGGCTGAGTAAGAAAACTGGCGGCCCGCGTCCACCGCCTCCCTGCCGTTGCCCACCACCTGGACTTCGTACCCCAAGCGCCGAATCAAAGCCCGCGCGACCTTCTGGTTCACGGGGTTGTCCTCGGCAACCGGATGTTTCCAAGGGACGCCCTGGGCCCGCAAACGCTAACTCCCGACGGTGACGTGCGTCCCGCCAAGGGGGTCGTCGCGGTATCGGACCGGAATGCACTCTCCAAGGCGCGGAGGAGCTGCAGATGACGAACGGGCCGTTTGAGGCGTATGTGGGCGGCGTTGGGGACGTCGGCAACGTCCTTGCGTGGGCCCACAGGCGTCAGCACGATAACACTTTGGCGGGAGAGCAGCTAAGCTAGGTCTTGATGGTCCGGGAATCGGCATCCCAGTACGCCGTCTTCCGCCGGAAATACGATTCGTTGGCCATGTGGCAGGCGATGGCGGCGTGGTTGCCGAAAACGGCATCCTCCACCACCGGTTTCCGCGACTTGACCGCCCGGAAGAAGTTCCAGAGATGGGGTTTGACGTCGTCCCAATCGTGGCCGCGATAGACGACGTCCTCCATCAGCGGCTCCTTGCCGAGAGGGACCGGGTGCTCGGCAAGCCACTGCTTGACGTAGGCGTCGCGCATCTTTTGCGGAAAACCCCCGGAGTAGTAGCTGGGCGACGTGTCTTCCCCAAGTTGCCGCGACAGGCGAAGGTCGAATTCCCCGGCATCGAGAATACCTTTCGGGCCCATGAAGCGAGCCAGCTCGGGGGTCTCGGTACCCAGGCCGAGGCGCACGTAGACAGGGATGCCGTGATAGTCGAAGAGAACGGCGTGCAGGTCCGGCATGTTGCGGCCGTCTTTCCACCGGAAGATGCCCCCCAGGGACGCAGCCGACCGGGGAACCTCGTTCCAGCCGAGCGTGACCAGCATGCCGCTGATCAGGTGCACCATCAGATCGCCGCCCACACCCGTGCCGTACTCCTTCCAGCAGCGC
>OBLU010004532.1_pt1 | contig 12528 bp, 9 predicted proteins | sample 1518681 | NCBI WGS metagenome assembly OBLU01 (sample SAMEA3539304, study PRJEB22396) | soil metagenome | biome: tundra; feature: field; material: soil | place: USA | collected 2010-05 | depth 0.15 m | reverse complement strand
ACCCGCTGCCCACGCTGTAGGCTCCGTCACAAATCTATGCCCGACACACACCTAGGTCAGCTTTCCTCGCTTAGACTCTGATTCGTCTCTAATCGTGCTGTCAGCCGCGACCAAACCCCGCAGGTTCATAGACTCTACTCGACTCGAAAGGCGCCGCAAACTTCACTATGTTTAGCGAAGGCCTTCACCTCGGCGCCTGGAAGATTCGAAGTTGCCCTGCAGTGGGGTGAGTGGACAGTGCCTCGTGGTGTTTTCGGCCATGAAGCGGTAACCTCTTAGGAGAATAAAGAGGGTCGGTTATCAATTGATCGCGATTAGATTGATCTCGCTCAACTGATAACCGACCCCTTTGTTTCGAGATACTCCAGTCGAACTGCAGTGCTAAGCTGCGCTATTGCTGGTCGAACTCGATCACCTGGATCGACAGACCGGGCATCGCGTGGTGATAGCGGCTGCTCACCTCGTTCAAGACGCTTTCAACCGGGACGATCTGGTCTGGATGGTCGATTGTGTTGGTGGCCTGCGTGTCGTGGGCACTGAGGGCGACGAGCTTTGCCGTTGGCGCGACCTTTCCGCCATCTAGATCTATGATCACTGGCTGTGCATCGGTCGAGGCATTCACCAGCTTTACGTAAATCTTCTTCCTGGCCGCGTCGCTGGTGATGGAGTAGAAGAATTTTGGCCCGGCGCCATCGAGCTTGGATCCCAAGGTGTGATCCCCAAGGTACGAGCTGAACATCACCTGCGCCCAGTAGCTGGGTGAACCATAACTCTTCATCGTGTCGTAGCCGATGAGGTCAGTCTCCCATTGCATGCCACCTGGATTCACGTTAACTAGTAGTGGCGCATACGCGGCCATGACGACCAGGTCGCTGTTGCGTTCGAGACCAGTCATCCAGGCCGCATCGCCCAGCGCTGCTCCGAAGTCTGGCGTAGGCGAGCCTTCACGCGTGGCCCATTCACCCACGAAGATCTTTGGTCCATTGCGATCGATCTTGTCGTAGTGGTTGGCGTCGTGGAAGTTTTGCGTCGCGCGGACGTAATAGTGATCATCCTGAACATCGGCCTTCATGCTCTTAACGGGTGCGGTCGAGATTAGCTGCAAGCTGGGATACTTCGCCTTGATCGCTTTGTAGAATTGTTCATAGCGCGCATCGTAGCTGTTCGACTTATCGAATTGGTCTTCATTGCCAATCTCAACGTAGGTCAGCTTGATCGGCGCGGGGTGGCCATCGCGAACGCGCATGGCGCCCCACTTGGTGTCGGGACCACCGGTGACATATTCCAATTCGTCGAGAGCGTCCTGCACATACGGCTCGAGGTCCGCTCCCGGATTCACGTGTTCGCCCATGAGCGAATAGCCGGCATATACGGCGAGCAGCGGCTGCATCTTGAGGTCTTCGCACCAGTTGAAAAATTCAAGCAGGCCCATGCCGTCTGAGGAGTGATACTTCCACGGGCTGGGATGGGTGGGCCGGTCGACCATGGGGCCAATAGTCTTCTTCCAATCGAAGCGTTCCGAGATGTGATCGCCTTCAAGGTAATTGCCGCCTGGAAAGCGCAAGAATGCCGGATGCATGGCCGCGAGTTTTTCCATCAAGTCGAGGCGAAAGCCGTTGGGGCGATTGTGGTAAGTCGGCGGGAAGAGCGAAACGAGATTGAACCACACCTTGCCGGGGTGAGCGACGGTGAGAGTCAGATGATTGGCTGCCGAAGCTTGCGCCGCGCCTGTCTTGAGCGTGAACTGATATTGCTTCCATTCCGTCGTCAGGCCGGAGACGGTAGCGGTCGCAACGGCTTCTCCGCTCTGATCGCCCACAAGGCTCACAGTCACCGGGCCGATGTCACCCGCGCCGGCCTTGGCATAGAACGAACCTTTGTATTCAGTCGTGGGACGAACGGGCATACCCCAATACCCGACATTGAGTATTCCCGCAGGGCTCTCGGCGCTGGCTTGCTCGATGTCGAGGCGAAGGCTGCTTTTGAGGGCGTCGCTGGGACCGGTCTGTTTGTCGACCTCCATCTTGGCCACCGCGGTGCCATTTTCAACGAGGTACCAATACTCGACGCCCGACCAATCAGCCCGGAAGGTACGGTTGCGGACCAGCTCCCCGTACAGGCCACCGTCATAAGAGAAATTGATTTCTTCAGTCATGAGGCCATATAGAGTGGGACTTACGGGCGTGACGGGCTGGTCGGCATGAATGGTAAGGACTGCCATCTGTGGCTGGGCGAATGCAAGAGTTGAAGCTAGGGCAAAGGCGGCCAATGCAGCCGTTCGAGCAAACGTTTTCTCAAGCATGCAAATTTCTCCTGTTTCTGGTGCCGCGCCAGTATATCGCAGAGGGCTCGGCTCCAGCCCCGCACCACTTGATGCGGTAGTTGGTGAGGAACATTAGCCCGCAGAATGCTCCTCGTTTCACCCGCGGCCACATTCCGATTGTGGGTGCATACCATGCATTACTACCAAGCTCCCTGCTTGCCCCCGTACCACCAGATGAGGCCCGCTCCGGCAGTGTCTTGATGGCTGGACGGCGCGGCGGGATCGTCGGTGATGAAGTAGGGGCGATTCGACCAGTCGCGCCGGTACTCGAGGAAGGCGGCGAATCCATCGCCGATGTTGTAGCGATAAGTGCCTGTCACTTCTTTCAAAGCTTGCGTCGCATTGCTGAACATGCCACCACGATCGGAGAGATATTCGGCGCGCGCGGCGACGGAATAGCGCGGTGAGAATTGATACTGCGCGTAAGCCGCGCCGCCATCTACATGCGAAGGCGCAGAAGACTCACCAGGAGCCGCATTGGCCCACTCACGTTGAATGACATAGTCGCCTTCGAGTGCCATCGTCAGCTTCGGGCTGGCATTCCATGAGACGTAGCTGTCGAAGATATGCAGCTTGCCGTTAGGCGCCGGCGTAACAGGTGCGAAGCATAACCCAGGCTGCACCGGAACGGTACAGTTCGTTGACTGAACTGCGTCAGGATGCTCCTGGCCCACGTAGTAATTTACTGTCCAATTTACCGACTTGGCCGGCTGCACCGTAAGGCCGAAGAGTTCATCCTTGTAACCGTTGGTGGGCTCAGACTGGTTATTCCCGTTCACAATCCAGTAATTCACTCCCAGCTTGCTGTTGAAGTTGTAGTGGACGCGTGCACCGGCGTGATAGAAGGGCAGGAAATAGAAATAGTAAGAGCGCGAGTAATTCATCTGGTCCTTGGTGTAGTTGCCTTCAATTCCCAGCGAGCTCGCCCACTTGCCGAAATCGATGTCGATGCCGCTGCCCACCGGAGCGATGTATGTTCCATAAGCTTGGAAGATATTGCGATAAACCTCCGGGCGAGGTTCGTTCGTGGGGTTGCCTTGCAGCGTTTCGGTCGCTTGTCCGAACTGAAGATCCAGTCGCGCGCCATAGCGGCGACCTGCCGGCACGTCTGGGTCAAGGGCTAGGATGATATCCGCTTGGTTGATGCTGAAGACGCGGCTGAGCACGTCATAGGCGCGCAGATCGTTCACGCGGCCGGTGGGATTGTTGAAGTTATTTTCAAAGTACCCATCGAAATAGTAGTTAAGGGTAGCTTCGCCGGGCAGCGTCGATGGAAGAGTTGCGCTGGCTGGCGTTACCGTCTGTGTTGTCGGAGGTGCCGGCTGGGTTGAAGCAGTTTGCGTCGTGGGGCCACGCAGCTCTGAAGCGGCCGTGGCGAGCGCCGCGGCATCGTCCGGTCCTGAAGCTCGCGTGGACTCCGTGAAGCCGTTGCGCCGTTCGAGCGCCGTCATCCGCGACTGCAAACTTGCCACCAGCTCCTTCAATTGCTCAACCTGAGACTTGAGCTGCTCCACTTGAGCCGGATCGCCCTGCGCCTCGGCCAAAGCAGGCGAAAACAACAGCACCGACAAAGTAATCATGAAGAGGCGATAGGGTGCAAACAAGGCGCGGGTAGTCACGGCTTTCCTCCAGCTGGGATCCGTTCACGATGAATAGGGTAGCCTTGGGGGCATAAAGGAATTCGAAGGGTCTGCCACGCACTGGAAATTTGCCACGGGGCGCGGCTTAAGTACTCACGTTTCAGATGTGCGATGGAGAGACCGGGATGGACTCCGGGTGCTTCTCTAGATGATCCAGCCGCCGCCCACAACCTCGTCGCCATCGTAGAAGACAGCGGACTGGCCAGGGGTAACGGCGCGTTGCGGCTCATCGAAATGGGCAACAACTTCTCCGCCTGCGGTCGAGTTCTGACCGGCGGGTTCGAGAATAGCCCAGGCCGGGTCGTGGCGATGGCGGATCTTGATCTTCACACGCATTGAAGCGGTGAGCGACGGAATGCTGATCCAGTTCAAGCGGCCGGCGCGGAGAGTGTGCGTGGCCAACTCTGCGTCCGCACCCACGGTGACGCGATGGCTGGCAGGATCGATCTGCAACACGTAGAGCGGAGATGGCGAGGCAACGCCCAGGCCCTTACGCTGGCCGACGGTGAAGTTCGAAATGCCTTCGTGACGGCCGATCACATCGCCGTTCGAGGTCACGAGTTCGCCCGCAGTTTCCGGCATTGTTTGTCCCTGCTCTTCGAGGTAAGCGGTGAGGAACTGCTTGTAGTCGCCGCCGGGGATGAAGCAGATTTCCTGCGAGTCGGGCTTTTCAGCAAGCGCCAACCCGTGCTGCCGTGCAACCGCGCGTACTTCAGGCTTGGTCAAGTGGCCGAGGGGAAACAACGTGTGCGCCAACTGCTCTTGCGTGAGACCGAAGAGGAAGTACGTTTGATCCTTGGCCAGATCCGCAGGACGCTTCAGGATCCAACGGCCGCGTGCAGGGTCGTACTCGTTGATGGCGTAATGGCCGGTGGCGATGCTGTCGGCGCCAATGCTGCGCGCGGTCTTCAAGAGCTGGTCGAACTTGAGGTGGTTGTTGCACAGCGAGCAGGGAATTGGCGTGCGTCCGGCGAGGTATTCGCTCACGAAGGGCCGAACCACATCTTGCTCGAAGCGCTCTTCCTGGTTGACCACATAGTAGGGAATGCCCAGGTGCTCGGCCACCCGGCGGGCGTCGTACACATCGTCGAGCGAGCAGCAGCGGCCAGCCTTGGGTGCATCGGGAATGCCATGCTTGCCGGCCAGGCGGGTCTGATCCCATAGATGCAGCGTGAGTCCGACGACGGCGACGGACGATTCGGGTGAACCATCACCCATGTGGGCGAGAATAGCCGCCACGGTGGAAGAGTCAACTCCGCCGGACATGGCTACGGCAATGGTTGTGGGCTCGGTCATGGGGAAGTTTTATGCTGGGCTCGAGTTATCCCAGCGTTCCGGCCTCCACCGGGGAGAGCGCGCGCAAGTGCTTGACAGCCGCTGGAACGACTTGCAGTACGTAATCGACATCCGCCTCGGTCGCGGTCTTGAGCAAACTGAAGCGCAGGCTGGCACGGGCACGTGCTTTGTCCAGCCCCATGGCCATCAGTACGTGACTCGGCTCGGTCGCTCCGGAGTGGCATGCCGATCCACCGGAGACCGCCACTCCTTTCAAGTCCAACGCGATGACCAGCGCTTCACCTTCAAGCTGATCGAACCAGATATTTGAAGTGTTGGCCACACGCGGGACCGGATTGATTTCATCGCCATGGCCGTTCACTCCGGTTCCCGGCAGGACGAGGATGCCGGACTCCAGGCGATCGCGAAGGACTGCCAACCCGGAAATCGTGCCATCGTCCAGGCTGTGCATGGCAAGTTCAGCGGCCTTGGCGAGACCCACGATGCCAGCTACGTTTTCGGTTCCTGCGCGGCGGCGGCGCTCGTGGCTACCGCCCACCAGCAGAGACTCAACCGGGGTTCCGCGGCGCACAAACATGGCGCCCACGCCCTTGGGACCGTGCATTTTGTGGGCGCTGATCGAGAGCAAGTGGCATCCAAAACGACGCACGTCAAACTTGACCTTGCCCGCACCCTGCACCGCATCGATGTGAAAGACGACACCGGTCTCTGCGGCAATTTTCCCGATGGCTTCAACCGGCTGCAATACGCCGGTTTCATTGTTGGCAAGCATCACGCTGATGAGACGCGTCTCCGGACGAATCGCACGGAGAATGTCCATCGGATCAATGAGCCCATTAGGTTGCGGAGGAACGAAGGTCGTTTCGACCCCATTCTGTGCCATGCGGTGAGCCGCCTGAAGAATGGCGGAGTGCTCAATCGACGTGGTGATGAAGTGATCGCCGGGATGCAGCAATCCAAAAATCGCGGTGTTGTCGCCTTCAGTGCCGCCAGAGTTGAAAACTACCTCGGCATCATGGCAGTTGAAGAACTCGGCAAGGGTCTCGCGCGCGTGATCAACGGCGGTGCGCGCCTGCTGGCCGTGCAGATGGATCGAGGAAGCGTTGCCGAAATGCTCCATCCAATAAGGACGCATGGCCTCCATGACCTCGGGCAGCAAAGGTGTGGTGGCGTTGGCATCCATGTACACGCGGCGCATTGGCAGGACTCTCCTTCTATAAATTGTACGGTCAATCGGGTCCAAATGGGCGGCGTGAGACTGTCATCGCCCCGTTTGCTGCCAAAGTTCGCTCACCAAGAGGCCGTGAAGCCAGCTCCGGGAACGAAGCCGCGTGAATCCAGCGTTGCGGAGAGCTGAATGGTAGTCGGGAAGCTGGCGGACAGACAGTCCCGTGAGCCAGCCAAAGATCGAATAAAGCATGGAAACCAGCGGCCACGCGATGAAGCGCCCAAACCAACCTGACGGGATCGCAAACTCGGACACTACCCAGACGGCGTCGTTAGCCAGGGATTGGCGAAGGTTATTGGCCAAAGATTCAATTTCGGGAGTAGTCAGGCAATCAAGAAAGAAGTGGGTGGCGACTAGATCGATTTTCGAGCTTTCTTCACGAGAGAAGTTAGAAGACTGGGCGAGGCGAGCGTCCACGATATGAGGGCGGACACGATATTTTGAAGGCCCGGCGCGGCGTAAAAGGGCTCGCAGCATGGCTGGGCTGGCGTCGACCGCATCCACTGAAATGGCGGGGTTTATGCGCAACAGTCGAGCCGTGAAACGCCCGTCGCCGTCGCCTAGAACCAGCGCCCGCTGATGAAGGATTAGCTCATTGAGAAAGGCGCAGCGGCACCATTGCAGCCACGGCCCGAAAGTGGCGAATTCCATCCAGCGATATACGCCGGCAATGCGGTCGAAATTGGGAGTCGCCTGCGCGGCAATTTGCGCGCGCTCTTCGACGATCTGGATAGACACGGTCGCAGGATTCATCGCTTTCAACGAGCCAGCGGCAGGACCAGCAACGGCGTTAACAGCACCAAATCGGCAGCCGCGCGCAGGGCCACTGGCGTGATGTGGCGGCGCATGCGGTCCAGCATGCCGAGCAGAAGAGCGCTTACGCCTCCGGCAGCGAGGAGCGCCGCTGTCCTGGGGAAATGCGACGCGAGGAGAACCGCAGCTATTGTCAGGCCGGCGAATCCGATTCGTCGGGCCCACGGCACGACGCGGTCCGGGAGTACGGCGTTCGTATCCGACTCCCACATGCTGATGGCGCGACAATTGAGCCAGGCCACGGCGGCAAACACGATCATCGGTGCCAACAGAACGCTGCGTAGCAGGTGCGGCCCGAAGGGCGATCCAGGCTGAGACCAGACCGGCAACACGCAGGCCGTGGTGAAGAGTGTCCCAATGGCGAATTCTCGGGATCGGATTGGCTTCAGGAGGCGCGCCAGCGTGGTTGGCAGGTTCACTCGGATATGCACCGTTGAAAAGTAGGCAAGCGTGGCAGCAGCTGCAACCGTGTCCGGCTTGATGGCGCGGGCGGGAAGCAGAGTAAAGACGATCCAGGTTGCGACCGCCGTTGATGTGAGCGCAAGCCCGGTGAAAATGCCCCGATGCTTCCAGTGGAAATGATGCCGATCGCGCAGTACGTGACGAGGCGGGGCACTCGTACCCGCACGCGCATCGAGGAGACGGTCGCCAATGTAAACGGCCCACGCCACCAAAGCCAACAGGACAAGGGAACACACTGGTAGACGGACCCGGGCGGCTACTCCGAAACCCTGTGCCCAGACGACCGCGACCGTAGGCGCGTCGAGGCTGGCAAGATGCCAAAGGCGCAATGGGGTCGGCGCATCCCACACATAACGCGGAACATAGTCGCGATCGAGGGGGAAGTTCTGTGCCGACGTGTTATTCACCTGTTGCAACACTTCGTTTGGGTATGAATCGACTCAGAGAACTGGGGTTGGACGGCCAATCGAATCAGGCCAGGCTCTGTTGAACGAGCGTTGCGATTTTGGCGTCAACTTCGGCAGCTTTCACGAAGAACGGCGTTTTCAAGCACTGAAGCGTCAATTCCCGCGTGTCCTGGGAGTAATTCCACGTGACTTCCACGCCGAATTTTAAGGCTGTTCCGCTAGGGCCGGAGAGGGCGATGCCTGATTCCCGGGCCTTCTCGGTCAAGCGCGCGTATTGCTCTGGCGTAATGCCTTTAAAGACTTGCGGGGGAGAAGCCGCCATAAGACCTCTCACTAATTTTACAGCTTCCAACGAGGCATCGCTTTCGTGAAACCGCGGCACTCCGCACGTCGCGCATCAGATACGCTCACTCTTAAGCACCATGGCTGAGGTTAAGTCACCTGGAATCTAAGCAAATTTACAAGATCTCGCTCAGCACGCCAAGCCATGCCAATGCCAGCCCGCCGCACACAGCCCGGGTGTACGGTGACGATTTAGTCGGCGGCTACAAGAGCTTTTTTCGGTCTGTGCTTGTGCGGAGGCGGCGTGGCGAGGGGGGGTAAGCCCTCCAGCGTAACTTTGCCCTCAGCGAGTTGCATCAGAAAGTCCTGGCTCGAAAACGGCGGAGCGTCCTTGCTGGTTTTCGAAGCACGCACATAGCTGCCGTCGGGTTGTTGCAGCCGGGCTTTTACAGTATCCGCCAGCAGCGCCGGCAGGATCTCATCGTGAATCCGAGCCTTGGCTCCCGCATCCCGGACCGGGAAAACAACTTCGCAGCGTTCAAAGAGGTTGCGTGGCATCCAATCCGCTGAGCCAAGGAACGTCTCGTCTTCGTCTTCGCCTCCGTTAGCGAAGTGAAATATGCGCGAGTGCTCGAGGAACCGGCCCACAATCGAGCGAACCCGAATATTGTCGGAAAGGCCTTTCACCCCCGGCCGCAGGGTGCACACGCCGCGAATGATAAGGTCGACTTCAACGCCTGCCTGAGAAGCCTGATAGAGCGCCTCGATCACCGATGGTTCAAGAAGGGCATTCATCTTGGCGACGATATGTGCAGGACGACCTGCTTGTGCGTGTTCCGATTCGCGCCGAATCAATCCCAGAAAGCTTTCGGCCATAGTCAGGGGCGCGACGAGCAGCGGGCGGTAGTCGTCGATCTCAGCGTGGGCGGTCAGGTAATTAAAAACCATGTGCACCCGCTCGGTAATCTGTGGATCGCAAGTAATCAGACTGAGGTCGGTGTAGAAACGCGCAGTCACAGGATTGTAGTTGCCGGTACCGAGATGGCAATAGCGTCGGGTGACGCCGTCCTCATCGCGACGAACCAGCATGGCCAGCTTGCAATGAGTTTTAAGGCCGACGACCCCATGGAAGACCTGCACACCCGCATCCTCCATGCTGCGGGCCCAGCGAATGTTGGACGCCTCGTCGAAGCGGGCCATCAACTCCACCACCAGCGTGGCTTCTTTGGTGGCCGCGGCCTCGGTCATCGCCTGGAACACTGGCGAGTCCTCGCTGGTGCGGTAGAGTGTCTGCTTCATGCTCACCACCGCATCGTCCTGGGCGCCCTGCTCGATGAAACTGACAACCGGGTCGTAGGAGTCGTAGGGATGGTGAAGCAAGATGTCGTGGATGCGCAGCTCGTCAAAGATGTTGGCGGATTTGCGGCTCAAGTGCAGAGGCCGCGGCACAAACGGCGGAAACTTCAAGTCAGGCCGTTGTACATCGCTGTAGAAAAACATCACGCGTGACAGGTTCACTGGGCCGTCGCCGCGGAACACCTGGTCCTCGTCCAGTTCGAAGTTCACCCGCAGTCGTTCAATGATGCCCACGTGAGCGCCAGTTTCGATTTCCAGGCGAACAGCGTCCCCTTTGCGGCGATTATGCAGCTCCACTCGAATGGATTCGAGGAGCGAGCGCGCCTCTTCTTCCTCGAAATAGAGGTTAGAATTGCGCGTGACACGGAAAGCGGCGTGGGCCAGGACTTCATACCCGCGATACATGCCACCGAGGTTTTGGGCGATCAGATCCTGCAGCAGCAGGTAGTCGAACTTGCCATCCTCAGCGGGCAGGCGGACAAAACGGGCCAATGCTCGCGGTACCGTAACCACTCCCAGCACCTGTGGTCCCGAACTGCGCCGCTTGCGGCGCAACAGCAACGCCAGACACAGTGCCTTGTTTAGTACGCGCGGAAACGGGTGTGCGGGATCAATGGCGATGGGCGTCAGCAGGGGATCGACTTCACGCTGGAAGTAGCCTTGTGCAAAGGCGCGGGCCTCCTCGTCCAATTCGTCCCACTGCAGCAGCCGCACGCCCTGCTTGCGCAGCTCCGGAAGCAGCTTGTCGTTCCAGCAGGCATACTGGGCATCGACGAAGCCGTGAATCTCAGCCGTAAGCGCGGCAAGCGATTCGTCAGGGCGCAGGCCGTCGTAGCCCGGCTCGCGGTAGCCGTCTTCAATGCGCTGCATCAAGCCGGCTTGCCGGATTTCTACATATTCGTCGAGGTTCGAGCCGGTGATGGCTAGAAATTTAACGCGTTCCAGCAGGGGATTGGCCGGATCTTCAGCTTCTTCAAGGACACGCCGGTTGAACTGCATCCAGGACTGGTCCCGGCCGTTGAAGAGTCTCTGTTTCTTACGAGTGCCGCCCATCGAGTTCGTCCGTTCGCCGTGTTGGCAGTCTACAGTGTTTTCGCGAAGTTCGGCAGCCAAAGCCTTACCCTGCAGCAAAAACATCCCTTAACGGAATCGATACAGGATGGAAGAGGGAAAGCGTGTTAAGGGTTCGCTAAAAAGTGTGCCGATGAGCTTGTGAAGGGGTAAGAACGTCTGGCGGCGTCCCGATTGCGGTTCAGCTGGATGGCTGGCTTGCGATGCGTGATTGGGGATACCCGGGTCACAGTTCTATGCGAGGTTCAGGCTTATCCGCCCGCGATCATAACTGTCTGAAATGACTGAAAGCCTTCTTGGCGCCTGGTTCGTCCAAACGGACATGAGTCGAATTTCTGGACCGAGCCCTGCTTGATCAAGCATCTCAACCCATCGGCACTGTCAGTCTTGGCGCTAATGTTGCCTCCAGCGATTCCCAGTGCTCAAACCCCGGTCCCCACTGATGAGCCCGGCACCGTTTTCAGCAGACAGACGTCTGTGGTCCTGGTTCCGGCTTTGGTACGAACCCGAGCTGGCGCGATGGTCTACACGCTGCCGGCAAATGCCTTTGTGCTCACCGATGATGGTATTCCCCAGAAAGTGACGCTTGAGCAGGACACTGGCGGCGAACCGTTGGCGTTGGTCATCGTCCTCGAAATTGGCGGTGCAGGTGCACGCCAGTTTCAAAACTATAGCTCGATCGCTCCGCCCCTCGCGCCTATGCTGGCTTCGATCATCGGCAACGTACCGCGCCAGGTCGCCATCGTCACCTTCGATAGCCACCCCAACTTGCTGCAGAGTTTTACCGCCGATACGGACGAAGCTGCCGATGCGCTACGCACCCTGCGTCCCGACTGCAAGCGTCAGCACCACCTTGAAAACTGCGAATCTCCTCTCGCCGTCCGCGACGTTCCGATGGGTGACAACGGAGCTGCCATTCTTGACAGCCTGGAGTACGCCGTCGGCCTCCTGCGCACCGCACCACTCGCCTACCGGCGCGCGATTCTGCTGATCAGCGAAACCCTTGATCGCGGCAGCGAAACAACGGTGGAGCGGGCCGTCCGCGATATCACTGACACCAACACCACCATCTACGGCGTTGGCTATTCCACCGCAAAGTCAGAGGCAGCGCATTATGCGGCCCGGCAATTACCGACGCAGCCAAGCGGCAGGCCGAAAGGCATTTTGAGTCTTGAGCAGCACCATCCCAATCCACCGCATGGATGCATGGGCAAAGACCCTGACCCCGATCCCGACGGACCTCGCAACCGGTGGGAGCAGGCATACGATTGCCTAGCCCAGCTGGCACCGCCACTGACATTTGCCAAGATGGCTGCGATCGCGACCGTCGACGGTCTGCGGCAGAATATCCCCGAAACCGTCACTCATCTTACTGGCGGCGAATACTTCAAACTGACCGATGCAAAGAGCTTGGAGCGCGACCTCGCGACCATCGGCAATCATCTGCCCAATCGCTATATTCTCAGCTTTCATCCCCAAGCCCCGCACCCCGGCCTGCACGCCATCGCCTTAAGTCTTCCCGACTACAAAGGACTAGAGATCACGGCCAGATCGCGTTATTGGGCAGACGCACCAATCCAACCGTCTCCGAATCACTGATCGGCCCTCGGCGCAATTCCGATGTTCGGAATGGTCTCGATCAGCTTACAA
>OBLU010004530.1_pt1 | contig 12530 bp, 10 predicted proteins | sample 1518681 | NCBI WGS metagenome assembly OBLU01 (sample SAMEA3539304, study PRJEB22396) | soil metagenome | biome: tundra; feature: field; material: soil | place: USA | collected 2010-05 | depth 0.15 m | reverse complement strand
TCGCCTACGACTCGGGCATTGCCGTGCTCAACCTGCTCGATCAGGGCATAACGGCTCGGAAGATCATGACCAAGCCGGCCTTCGAGAACGCCATCGCCGTCGTCATGGCCCTCGGCGGTTCTACCAACGCGGTCTTGCATCTGCTCGCCATTGCCCACGAGGCCCGAGTGCCGCTCGAGCTCGACGACTTCAACAAGATCGCCAAGCGCGTGCCCCATCTCGCCGACATGAAACCTCACGGCAAGTTCCACATGAGTGACCTCGACAAGATCGGGGGCGTGCCGGTGGTGATGGCCCTCTTACTGGAGAACGATCTGCTGCACGGTGACGTGATGACGGTGAGCGGCAAGACCATGGCCGAGAATCTGGTCGCACTTAATGCACCCAAGCCGGACGGAAAAGTGGTGTATGACCTTCAACACCCCATTCATGACCGCGGCGGTATTGCCATCCTTTCGGGTTCCTTGGCCCCTAAGGGTTCGGTGGTCAAGGTCGCGGGACTGGACAGCTTCAAGTTCACCGGCACCGCGCGGGTCTTTGACGGAGAAGACGCCGCGATGACGGCGATTATGGCCAACGAGATCAAGCCCCAGACGGTGGTGGTCATCCGTTACGAAGGTCCTCGGTCTGGACCGGGAATGCGCGAGATGCTGGCGGTGACCGGCGCCATGACGGGCGTTGGTCGCGGCGAGGACTGCGCCCTGATCACCGACGGCCGGTTCAGCGGCGGAACGCACGGCTTTTGCGTGGGTCACGTTGCTCCCGAGTCCCTCGACGGCGGACCGATTGGTTTGGTCGTCGACGGGGACCAGATTCGCATCGACGTCAACACCAACTCGATCGACCTGTTGGTCAGTGACGAAGAGTTGGCCGAACGGGACGCGCGCCGTAAGCCGTTTACTCCCCGGTACACCACTGGAGTGCTAGAAAAGTTTGCGCGATTGGTCCAAGGAGCGGAGAAGGGCGCGGTGACCTCGGCGTAGCGGTTCTTGTGTCGGCGTCCTACCTGTGCTTAGATAAATGGCGTGACGTCCATTCGTGCCATTCCGGTAGTAGGCAATAGCCGCCGGTAGACACACGTTTGCGTATCCGGAGGCCTCCCAAAAAAGGGAGGCCCTTTTCTTTATCCTAATAACAAAGGAATATTGTGCAACTCACTGGAGCAGAAGCACTCATTAAGAGTTTGGAACAACAGGGTGTCGACACCGTGTTCGGGCTGCCCGGCGGCGCTATCCTCCCCGTCTACGACCCCTTGCTCGACTCGAGCATCCGCCACATCCTGGTACGCCACGAACAGGGTGCCGGGCACATGGCCGAGGGTTACGCCCTGGCGACCGGACGACCCGGGGTGGCGATAGTCACCAGCGGGCCGGGAGCGACCAACATCGTCACGCCGATTGGCAACGCGCACATGGACTCGACGCCCATCGTGGTCATCACCGGTCAGGTGGCGACCGGCTCCATCGGTACTGACGCGTTTCAGGAATGCGATATCACTGGTATCACCATGGGCATCACCAAGCACAACTTCCTCGTCCAGTCTGCCCAGGAACTGCCGCGGGCCGTGGCGGCGGCCTTTCACTTGGCCACGACCGGTCGTCCCGGGCCGGTGCTGATCGACGTACCCAAGGACGTCAGTCAGTCCAAGATGGACTGGTGGTACCCCTCAACCATTGAAGAGTTCGACCTGCCGGGCTATCGGCCCGAAGTGGCGCTCGACGAGGAGGCCGTAGCCCGTGCGGCGGCCCTGATTGGCCAATCGCGCCGACCGGTCCTCTACGTTGGTGGCGGCACCTTGAAGTCGAGGGCCTCGGCCGAACTGCTCACCTTTGCGGAGCGCACCAACATGCCCGTGGTGACCACGCTGATGGCGCGCGGAGCCTTTCCCGACTCGCACGACCTGCACCTGGGAATGCCCGGGATGCACGGCATGTACCCGGCGGTCACGGCGATTCAGCGTTGCGACCTGTTGATCTCCCTGGGGGCCCGATTCGACGACCGCGTTACCGGCAAGATCAGCACCTTCGCCGCCAACGCCAAGGTCATCCACGTCGATATTGACCCAGCCGAGTTCAATAAGGTTCGCCGAGCCGACGTCGCCATACAAAGCAACGTGGCCGCGGTGCTGCGGGCCCTCGACGCTTCGAGCGCGATGCCCCAGTCGTTGGACGGCTGGTGGAAGGAACTTCGCGCCTGGCAGGAGCAGTACCCGTTGGCCTACGACGAGCCGGAACTCACCGGACCGCTTCGCCCCCAGCACGTGATCGAGTCGATCGCTAAGCGCGCCGAGCCGGGCACGATTGTCACGGCCGGCGTGGGACAGCACCAGATGTGGGCCGCGCAACATTGGAAGTTCGAAGAGCCCAACACCTTCATCAACTCGGGCGGCGCCGGCACCATGGGTTTCGGCGTACCGGCGGCCATCGGAGCCAAGGTCGGCCGGCCGGAAAAGACCGTGTGGTGCATCGACGGCGACGGCTGCTTTCAAATGACGGCCCAAGAGATGGTCACCGCCCGTTCCCAGGGTATTCCGATCAAGGTCGCGATCCTCAACAACGCCAACCTGGGCATGGTTCGCCAGTGGCAAGAGATGTTCTATGACGAGCGCTACAGCCAGGTCTACCTCTCGGCCGACTTGCCGGATTACGTCAAGTGGGCCGAGGCCATGGGCTGCGTCGGGCTGCGCGCCACCAATCCCAAGGAGATGGACGACGTCATTGACGAAGCGAACAAGATCAATGACGTGCCCGTAGTGATCGACTTTCGCACCAACGCCTCGGAGAAGGTCTTTCCGATGGTCGCCGCCGGAGCGAGCAACGACGACATCATGACCTACCAGTCCTATCGAGACGCCAGGTGACGCCTCCCGAGCCCTATCTCGGCGTCACCGACCACACGCCCGTTCGCCTGCACATCCTGTCGGTGCTAGTGGAAAACAAACCCGGGGTATTGGCACGCGTGGCCGGTCTCTTCGCGCGACGCGGTTTCAACATCTATTCACTGGCGGTGGCGCCGGCGGAGAGTGACGCCAGGTTCTCGCGCGTGACCATCGTGGTCGACGCCGAATCAACGCCGCTCGAGCAGATCGTGGGCCAGTTGGACAAGCTGGTGAACGTGGTCGCCATTACCGACCTCGCGCCCAAGAACGCCGTGGAACGCGAGTTGCTGCTGGCGACGATCAAGACGGACGTGGACAATCGCACCACGCTGCTCGACGTCATTGCCAACGCCGGTGCCGCCATCATTGACGTGGACGCGACGTCGGTCACGGTGATGCTGGCCGGCACGCCCGGGGGTTGTGACGATTTGGAGCGCGCCCTGGAGAGCTATTCGAAGTTGGAACTGCACCGGACCGGTCGTGTGGCACTCCCTAGACTTGGCAAAGTCGCTTCGGCCTCCTAGTCGACCAACCAGAAGGAAACCTACATGACCAAGATGTACTACGAGAAAGACGCCCAGCCCGACCTGCTCAAGAGCAAGAAGATTGCGATTCTTGGTTATGGTTCCCAGGGTCACGCTCACGCGCTCAACCTGCACGACGGCGGCTACGACGTACGCGTGGGACTTCGACCCGATTCCAAGTCGGTGATCAAGGCCGAAGACGCGGGACTGCGCGTGCTGAGCATCGCCGACGCCTGCGCCGAAGCGGACGTCATCATGGTGCTGGTGCCCGACACTGAGCAGAAGCGCACCTACGACGCCGACATCGCTCCTCAGTTGAGCGCGGGCAAGTGCCTGTTATTCGCGCACGGTTTTAACATTCGCTTCAACCTCATCAACCCGCCCGACGACGTCGACGTCGCGATGGTCGCGCCCAAGGGCCCCGGCCACCTCGTTCGCCGCACGTATCTCGAAGGCGGCGGCGTGCCTTCGTTGGTGGCCGTGCACCAGGACGCCACCGGTCACGCGCACGACATTGCGCTGGCCTACGCGCACGGCATCGGGGCGACCCGGGCCGGTGTCTTGGAAACCACCTTCACCGAAGAAACGGAAACCGACCTTTTCGGCGAGCAGGCCGTGCTCTGCGGCGGCGTCACGGCCCTGGTGAGGGCCGGCTACGAGACCCTGGTGGAGGCCGGCTACCAGCCCGAGAGCGCCTACTTCGAGTGCCTGCACGAATTGAAACTGATCGTCGATCTCATGTACGAAGAAGGCATCACCGGCATGCGTTTTAGCGTCTCGGACACCGCCGAGTACGGAGATCTCACTCGCGGACCCCGCGTCATCAACGCCGACGTCAAGGCCGAGATGAAGAAGATCCTCACGGAAATCCAGGACGGCTCCTTCGCCGCCGAATGGGTGAAGGAGAACGAGATCGGTCGACCGCGCTACCGCGAACTGCGCGACGCGGGCAAGAAGCACCCGATTGAAGACATTGGACAGAAGCTGCGCGAGATGATGCCCTTCGTCTCGGCCGGAAAGCAGAAGGTCAGCGACATCTCGGGTGGCGACACCGACTAGTGCGCTTTTGGTGCGGGGTGCAAGGATGGCGGTGGACACGTCGGGGCCACCGCGTTGAAAGAGACACCACGTGACCAGTGGACCAGTGATCATCGGAAGCGAACGAAGCGAGGCCGGGCTGGCGGCGGGCATGGCTCTGCTGCGCCAAGGGGCCAGTGCGCTGGACGCGGTCGAAGCGACGCTTCGACTCTGCGAAGACAACCTGGACGATCACTACATCGGCACGGGCGGCCTGCCCAATGCCCGCGGCGAGGTGGAACTCGATGCGTCGCTCATGGTGGGCTCGAGTCGGGCCTTTGGCGCGGTGGGCGCAGTGCGCAATTACCCCCACCCGATCTCGATCGCGCGAGCGGTGCTGGAAAAGTTGCCACAGCATTCATTGTTAGTGGGCGAGGGAGCGGAACTCTTCGCCGAGGAGCAGGGCTTCGAGCGGGTGAACCTGCTGACCGAAGAGGCCAGGCGGATCTTTCGAGCGGCGCTCAAGAAGTCAACTGAATCGGTCGAAGGCGAAAACACTGACGGCGCGTCCGGTGATGACGCCTACCGCGTCGCGGCGACCGACATGGTCAAGCGCTTTCTTCCGCACGACGGACCCTGGGGCACTGTCAACGTCATGGCCCTCGATGAGAGCGGCGAAATGGTGGTGGGTGTCTCGACCAGCGGTTACCCCTGGAAGTATCCCGGTCGCGTCGGTGACTCCGCGCTGCCGGGAAGCGGCAACTACTGCGACCTGCGCTACGGCGGGGCGGCCTGCACCGGTCGAGGTGAACTCAGTATGCGCATCGCTGGCGCGCGCATGGTGGTAGACGCTCTGGCGCGGGGCGAGGAGCCGGTGCAGGCCTGTGGTTCAATGCTCTTAGAAGCCGCGATACTGCCCGACCTCTTTCGATCAGAGCTCCGGGCGCTTTGCTTGACCCCCGAGGGCCGTCACGCCGGCGCCGCTAGCCAGGGCGGTTCGACCTACAACGTCATGATGGCGTCGAGTACCGGTCCGGAAATCTTCGCCCGGGTTCGCTTCGACAGCGTCGCCCCTTAAAGACTGCCCACGATGAAGTTGATGCAGGCACAGAGTGAGGCCACGTCTTCCGGGTCGACGCTCGGAAACATCGCGATGCGCAGCTGATTGCGTCCCAGCTTGCGGTAGGGATCGGTATCGACGATGCCGTTGGCTCGAAGGATTTTCGCGATGACGTTGGCATCTAGGTCGTCCGAAAAGTCAATGGTACCTACGACGTTCGATCGGTGGGCCGGGTTCGTTACGAAAGGCGTTGCGAAGCCCGAGGCCTCGGCCCAGGTGTAAAGAATCTGCGCCGATTGCTGGGACCTTCCCGCGGAGAACTCCAGCCCGCCGCTGTCGTTTATCCACTTGACCTGCGAGGCGAGCATGTGAATGGTCGCCAACGCCGGAGTGTTATACGTCTGGTTAAGTCGCGAGTTGTCCAGCGCGATCTTGAGATCGAAAAAGGCTGGCGTCCAGCGATCGGACGACGCCAATTGCTCGATCCGTTCAACGGCGGCGGGCGAGCAAATGGCCAGCCAAAGTCCTCCGTCAGAAGCGAACGACTTTTGGGGAGCGAAGTAATAGCAGTCGAACTGCCGGGGATCGACGTAAAGTCCACCGGCGCCCGACGTGGCGTCCACCGCCACCAGGCCCTTGGCTCCCAGGGGCCGCTCGATCTCCATCATGACGCCGGTCGAGGTTTCATTGTGGGTTAACGCGTACAAGTCCACGGAATCATCGGCCTTGGCCATTGGATGGCTGCCAACGTCACTGGTGATGATTTGTGGAGCACTGAGATGTGGTGCCTGGGTCACGCAAGCCGCGAATTTGGAGGAAAACTCGCCGAAGCTGAGGTGCTGGCTGTGGCTACTAACTAGGTGGAAAGTGGCCGCATCCCAAAAGCACGTGGTACCGCCGTTGCCGAGTAGGACCTCGTAGCCCTCGGGCAAAGTGAACAGGGCGCGGAGTCCGTCACGCACCTCACCGACCTTGTTGCGCACGGTTGCCTGGCGGTGCGAGGTGCCCAGGTATGTGGTGGCGTCAGCGAGCAAAGCTTCGACTTGTTCGTGACGGATCTTGGAAGGTCCGGAGCCGAAGCGTCCGTCGCGCGGTAAAAGGTTCTCGGGTATTCGTAAGGTCTCGGGGGAGGTCATAGAATTACAGTCTTGCGGAAACCGAACGGAGAGACCAATGAGCCCCAGAGTAAGTGACCTACTGAGTGGCCTGGCCCCCAGTGCAACGCTTGCCGTGGACGCAAAGGCCAAGGCTCTCAAAGCCGCCGGCGAACCGGTCATTGGTTACGGCGCCGGGGAGCCGGATTTTCCGACCCCCGGGCACATCGTGGAAGCGGCCGCCTGGGCCTGCTACGACCCGCGCAACTACAAGTACACCCCGACGGCGGGCATCGGCGAACTGCGCGAAGCCATTGTGGCCAAGACCAAGCGCGACAGCGGGCTGGAGATAAAGGCCAACCAGGTCCTGGTGACCAACGGCGGCAAGCACGCGGTAATTACCACCTTGATGACGCTGCTCAACCCGGGCGACGAGGTTCTGATTCCGGCGCCCTACTGGACGACCTACCCCGAAGCCGTGTATTTGACCGGGGCCACGCCGGTGCCGGTGATGACCAGTGAGCTAAACGGCTATCGGGTCACCGTCGACGAACTGGAGAAGGCCCGCACCGAGCGGACCAAGTTGCTTATTTTTGTGTCGCCGTCGAACCCTACCGGGGCCGTGGTGCGCCCCGAGGAAGTAGCGGCCATCGGTCGCTGGGCCGCGGAACACGATATCTGGGTAATGAGTGATGAAATCTATGAACACCTCGTCTACGGCGAGGCCAGGTTTGCTTCGCTGCCGGTCGTGGCCCCCGAGATTGGCGACCACTGGGTGGTGGTCAACGGCGTCGCCAAGACCTACGCCATGACGGGTTGGCGCGTGGGATGGATGATCGGTGCGCCCGACGTGATGGAGGCGGCGATCAACTACCAGAGTCAGACCACGTCGAACATCTCGAACATCTCACAGTGCGCGGCGCTCGCGGCCCTGACGGGTGATCTCAGCGCCGTCGCCGAGATGCGAACGGCCTTTGAGCGGCGCAGCAAGACCATGACGTCGATGCTCAACGCCATTGATGGCGTGAGCTGTCCTGAACCGGAGGGGGCGTTCTATTGTTTCCCCAACGTGCAGGGCCTGCTCGGTCGATCGCTCGACGGCCACGTGGCGACGACGTCGGCAGAACTGGCCGCCACCTTGCTCGAGACCATCAAAATCGCGGTAGTGCCCGGCGAGGCGTTCGGAGCCCCGGGTTTTTTTCGACTCAGTTGCGCGCTCGGTGAGGAGAACATCGCCGAGGGTCTGGAACGGCTCGCGAAATTTGTGGCGGCGGGCTGACAGTTCTTCAGTTCCTTTAGTCTTACATGACCAAACGAAAGGTGCAGCGGTGGCCCGTGTGCTTGTAACCGAAGAGATTGCGAAGACGGGGCTGCAAGAGCTACGCAACGCGGGTCACGACGTGGACGTCCGCCTCGGGCTAACGCCGGAGGAGTTGATTGAGGCAGTGGACGGCGCGCGCGCCCTGATCATTCGCTCGGCCACCAAGGTCGACGCGCCGACGCTGGAAGCGGCCAAGGACCTCGCGGTGGTCGGTCGGGCCGGAATTGGACTTGACAATGTCGACGTCGCCCGGGCGACCGAATTGGGGGTGATGGTGGTCAATGCCCCGCAATCGAATATTCTCTCGGCCGCCGAACAGACCATGGCCCTACTGCTCGCTCAAGCCCGCAATATTCCCCAAGCTCACTCGGCGCTTAAGAATGGCAAGTGGGAACGCAGCAAGTGGGAGGGTGTGGAACTCTACGGGAAGACCCTTGGCGTGGTTGGTCTGGGCAAGATCGGGGCGCTGGTCGCCCAACGAGCGATGTCCTTTGGCATGCACCTCATTGCCTACGACCCCTATATCTCCGAGGAGCGAGCTCGCCACATGGGCGTAGAACTCATGGATTTGGAGACCCTGCTGCAACAGAGTGATTTCATCACGATTCACCTGCCCAAGAACAAAGAGACCACGAATTTGCTGAACGCTGATTCGTTGAAGAAGACCAAGCAGGGGGTGCGCATCATCAACGTGGCGCGCGGCGGCATCGTGAACGAAGCCGATTTAGCCGAGGCGATTCGTGACGGTCACGTCCAGGGCGCCGCCCTCGACGTCTTCGAAAAGGAACCGACGACCGAATCGCCGCTCTTCGATCTTCCTTCGGTGGTGGTGGTCCCTCACCTGGGTGCCTCGACGGCCGAAGCGCAGGACAAGGCAGGTGTCACGATTGCCGAGCAAGTGCAGCTGGCGCTCGCTGGCGACTTCGTGCCGTACGCCGTGAACGTGTCGGCCGGCGAGGTTTCGAACGTGGTTCGTCCTTTCATGGGGCTGGCCGAAGTGCTCGGTCGCTTCATTGGTGGACTGCTCGACGGCGAACCGGCCGACCTGGAAGTCATCTATCAGGGCGAATTGGCCGGTTCGGGCACCAAGATCTTGACGCTCTGCGCGTTGAAAGGCCTGTTGGTGGCGACCGGTCACGATGGTGTCTCCTTTGTCAACGCACCCCAACTGGCGGCGGAGCACCATCTCACCTACAGCGAGGTCTCCACGGTGGAATCGCCCGAATACGTGAACCTCATCACCGTGAAGTCGGGTCACCACGCGGTGTCGGGAACCTTAATGACCATCGGTAGCCGCCTCGAAACGCGCATCGTCAGCGTCGATGCGCACAGTGTCGAGATTCCTCCCGCCGCCTCGATGCTGGTGGTGCGCAACGACGACCGTCCCGGCATGGTGGGCATCGTGGGAGTGGCTCTCGGTGAGGCCGACGTTTCCATTGCCTCCATGGCGGTAGGCCCCGACGCGATGTCGAAGACCGCGCTGATGGTCCTCTCCACGTCGACGCCTACGCCGAGCGAAGTGGTGAGCCGTCTGCGCGATACCGACGGCATCGTCGACATTCACCTCATTACCCTTCGATGAGGTCGTCTCGATCGTGACGTTACGTCAATGAAAGGTACCCACGACTCGCCTGCATTCGAACGGTTAACCCTTTTACCGAACGGCCCGCAACCGTGTTTAGGGTCGCCAGCGCTACTTTCTCTATATGTCTGAAACTTCGCCAGCGCCTAAAACGCCGAAGTTGCGCGCCCGGGCCATTGGTGAATGGGCGGCCATCGTGGTGGCGGCGATACTGGTGTCGCTGCTGGTTCGCACCTTCGTCTTTCAGACCTACTACGTTCCGTCGCCTTCCATGGTGCCCACATTGCAAGACGGAGACCGTATCATCGTGGACAAACTCAGCGTGGATTTTGGCACCATCAACATCGGCGACATCGTGGTCTTCAAGGCGCCCAAGAAAGTAGCCAAGGTTTGTGGCGACGACGTAGCGGATCTGGTCAAGCGGGTAATTGGCTTGCCCGGCGATACCCTGACGTCAAAGGGCAACACGATCTACGTCAACGGCAAAGCGTTAAAGGAAAACTGGCCGCACACCGAACCCTTGGGTGGGGCGATCGGAACGGTCCACGTAAAGGCGGGCCACTACTTCATGATGGGCGACAATCATTCACCATCGTGCGACAGCCGCATGTGGGGAACGGTACCCAGGTCGAGCATTATCGGAAAAGTCTTCGTGAGGATTTGGCCTCTCTCGAGAATCGGCTGGTTCTAGGAAGCGTTCGGGAGAAAGTTGCTCTTTCTTTGTCAGCAATCTTCGGCCTACTCGACTCTTCGACTCGCCGGTTGGAGATTATTAACGTCGTCGCGGTGCAAAGAACCCGCACACGGGCAACGTTAGATCGGCGAACTCTTAGAAGTGACTGATGATGTCGACGCGGTCCATGATTTCTTTGGTGAGTAACGGCATGGCGTCGAGAGCGGTCATGTTCTCACGAACCTGTTCGGCGCTGGACGCTCCGGTAATGACCGTGGAGACGTGGGGATTCTTTGCGCACCAGGCCAGTGAGAACTGCGCCAGCGAGAGACCGAGTTCGTCAGCAATTACCTTGAGCCCGGCGACCTTCTTATTGCGACCCTCGTCGGTCAACATCTCTTTTAGCCATTCGTAGCCGGGCAAGGTGGCACGAGAACCCTCAGGAACTCCGTTCAGGTACTTTCCCGTCAAGAGACCCGAGGAGAGAGGTGACCAGATGGTGGTGCCCAGACCAATGTCCTCGTAGAGGCGGGCGTACTCTTTTTCCACGCGGTCGCGCCACAGGATGTTGTACTGCGGCTGTTCCATCAGCGGCTTATGGAGGTTGTGTCTGTCGGCAATATCGTAGGCGGCGCGAATTTCGTCGGCGGTCCATTCGGACGTGCCCCAGTAGAGGGCCTTGCCCTGGGTAATCATGTCGCTCATCGCCCATACGGTCTCTTCGATGGGTGTCTGGGGATCGGCGCGGTGACAGTAGACGAGGTCGACAAAGTCCAGCCCGAACCGCTCCAGCGAGGCGTCGATCGCCTGGCTGAGGTATTTGCGGTTGAGCGTGTTTTTCATGTTGATTTCGTCGTAAATACCCCAGAACAATTTGGTGGACACGATGTACTCGTGGCGCTTCCAACCGAGGTCCCGGAAGGCCTGACCCATGACCCGCTCGGACTCGCCCGCGGAGTAAGACTCGGCGTTGTCGAAGAAGTTGACGCCGGCGTCCTTGGCCGCGCTTAAGCATTCCGCTGCCTGATTGGCTGTTTCCAGTTGGTTTATGTTACCGAACGTGACCCATGATCCGAATGACAACACACTGACCTGTAGTCCCGATCGGCCTAGGCGGCGATATTCCATCTCTGACATGTTCTCTCCTTTTCAAAAACTGCTTGTTGGTGGGGCGATTTGGTCAGACGGAGGGGTTCTGGGGAACGGGAGGCCACTCGTCGTAGGTGACGGGGTCCGAGTTCTTGGGACGCTTGACGAGCATGGCGACCCCGGCCAGCGATGCCACGAGCAGCGAGAGAAACAGCAACTTAACGAGTGTTTTTAGAAGGCCCATTACCTTCCAGGATAGTGGTCCTATGCACATTTGTTTTCGGTGAGGTAGAGTGTCTGCGTGACGACTAGCCAGAGTGTCGAGCTACTACTTCAATAGGACGAGCGCGAGTTCGTCTGACCCCCCGCATATGCGGGGGTTTTTTGTTTCTCGCACAATGGCCGTAAGGAAAGGATGGAGATGGCGCATCGAAGCCAGCAACCGAGCCCCATGGCGTTCGCCAAGTATCAGCCCACGATCCCCGTTGACCTGCCCGACCGCACGTGGCCCGATAATCGACTAACCAAGGCGCCGCGCTGGTGCAGTGTTGATCTTCGCGACGGCAACCAGGCGCTCATCGATCCCATGGACATGGACCGCAAGAACGCCCTGTTCACCCAGTTGATCGCTATGGGCTTTAAGGAGATAGAAGTCGGTTTTCCCAGCGCCAGCCAGCCCGATTTCGACTTTGTCCGTCACATCATCGAAAATGACCTTATTCCCGACGACGTCACGATTCAGGTCCTGACCCAGTGCCGCGAGGATTTGATTCGCCGTACCTACGAGTCCCTGCACGGGGCGGCGCGGGCCATCGTGCATTTCTATAACTCGACCTCCGCCTTGCAGCGTCGGGTGGTCTTCGGTCTTGATACCGCCGGCATCACCAAGATCGCCACCGACGCGGCCACCGTCTGTCGGTCGCTGGAACGCACCTCGCCCTCCACTGATTTCTTCTACGAGTACTCTCCGGAGAGTTTCACCGGCACCGAATTGGAGTACGCGCTCGAGATCTGCAACGCGGTCATTGAAGTGATCGATCCTTCGCCCGAGCGGCCGCTGATCTTGAACTTGCCGGCCACGGTCGAGACGTACACGCCCAATCTCTACGCCGACTCCATTGAGTGGTTCCTTCGTCACGTGCACCGCCGCGACAGCGTGATCTTGTCGCTGCATCCCCACAACGATCGAGGCACCGGCGTCGCCGCGGCCGAGCTCGGCGTCCTGGCCGGCGCCGATCGGGTGGAGGGAACGCTCTTCGGCAACGGCGAGCGCACCGGCAACGTGGACGTGG
>OBLU010004529.1_pt1 | contig 12531 bp, 12 predicted proteins | sample 1518681 | NCBI WGS metagenome assembly OBLU01 (sample SAMEA3539304, study PRJEB22396) | soil metagenome | biome: tundra; feature: field; material: soil | place: USA | collected 2010-05 | depth 0.15 m | reverse complement strand
CTTTATTGGCTTTGGACCGCTGGCGGGCGGCGCGGCCGGGGCCCGTGAGAGGTCCTTAAAATCGTCGCATTTTGTCGCACCCCTTTGGTTTCAACACGCTTGCCAGGAAGCCCGGAGCGCTACCTTGACACGGTAGCGCTCCGGCGTTCGAGTCGCCACGGGCTCAGTGTGATCCGCCCGCCGGACGCATCTCTATACTCTGCAAAGACTTGACCAGCCGGGCCTAGAGCGTAATGGCACAGTTCAGCAAGCCCCAATTGCCAGTGCACGTGTTGAGGCGCGGTAGGTCGTGCGGATCCTGGCGGCGGACGACAGAACCGCTGCGGCAGGCGCCCGTCGAGTACCCAATTTCCCTGGAATAGGGTTGAAAAACCATTGAAAAACGCTCGCTGAGCGTGGTGAACCGGGCTGCGCGGGTCGCCATCGCCCGGGGGAAGCACGAGAAGGACCGAACGGTTCCGGAGGGAACATCCCAATGCGGCCAACCGGCCAAAACACCTAAATGGCGGCTCCGCACGTACGGAAGGCCGGAAGCTGGTAACAACATATCGTCATGTGGCCGAATATGGTCACGGTTTGTCGTTCACGGCGTCATCGGAGTAGCCGGGTGCGAGCGATAGGTTATTGTTCACACGGACTACCTGCCGGACGCCGCGGGCAATTTCACCCGCCTTGGCCTTGGCCTTCTTACTTCCCACTTCGCCGGTTAGGGTGACGACTCCGTTGACTGAACTCACGGAGATATAGGTTATGGTCTGTTCATTGGCGCCCCGGTCGAATTGCCGAACCTGCCCGTCTGCAATTGGCCCAAACGCCGCAGCCAACTTAGCTTTCACACCTTTCGTGATGGCTGCATCGTCGATCGGAATCCGGGAGCTTTGGCAGCCGCTGAAGAGTGCGAGCACGCAGATCGCGATAGACGAAACAATAATTCTGGCGGTCTGGCCGCCAAATCTTTTGCACATGATCACAGTATAAATCCTCCGCATGGCACAATCACCTGCGCTCGGCGCTCGCCGGCTCCGGGCCCAACGGAGCCAATTACCGCTTTCAGCTCGTTCTTGCCAGCGAACCGCAACGACAAGCGTGGGTCGCCACTGAGACCCACAAGCGCGTTTGGCCGATGATCGAGAAAACGCTCACGTCTGCGAATTACACCATCTTGCTTTATGACGAGGCGTGATCAAGAGGGTTTAAGCTTCGGGAAGGGGTTGAGGTGGACTCCATGAAATCGTTTGGGAAGCGCCTCTCGCACAGATGCTTGTTTCGAGGCGCCGGTGCCAGTGTCGGGGCTGGATTGTTCGGCCGGGCTGCGGGCCAGTCCAGCAGAAACGGCCGCCACCCGCGGGCGCTCGGGCTGATCGGGTTAGATTAGCTATCGCGCCGCTTCAGCGTGGGCCGTTCGTCCTGATCGGCCGGCTGCTTATCGTTATCGTCAACCGGACCGGTGCCGCTGCCCGGACTCCGCCGCAAGGTCGGGCGGCTCGGGTCGTCCTTGCCCTTGTCCAACTTCCGGCGGTTGTGTAGCGAGTACAGGCGCGCCTTGACGTCGTTGAATTCCGAGGTGTTGACCACGTACTCGGGCTTGGCCTTTAAGATCGTCTGAATCTCGTCCTGCGAAGCCTTGATGCGGTCGTCCGTCATCGGATGGGTCGAAAACACCTTGGCGACGGTACCCGGCTTGCGCTTTTCCATGGTCTGGATCTTCTCGAAGAAGTCCACGAACGAGGTCGGGTCGTAGCCCGATTTGTACATGTACTGCAGGCCGAGGTAATCCGCTTCGCGTTCCATGGTGCGGGTGAAGGCCAGGAATCCCATGGGGATCGCCAAGCCCATGCCCTGCCGAATGGCGTAGCCGGTCCAGCCGCCCATAAAAATCAGCGGAATCGTGGCGATGTTGATCAGTTCGCCCTTGGTGGCCTGCCGTGTGCCGTGGCGCGCCGCAACATGTGCGATCTCGTGCGCCATCACGCCCGCCAGCTCGGATTCGCTGTCCGCCTTCAGGATCAAGCCGGAGTTGACGAAGAAGAACCCGCCGGGTAGCGCGAAAGCATTGACCTCTTCGGAATCGAGCACCTTAATCGTGAACGGAACTTTGGCGTCGGAATTGCGCACCAGGTTCTGACCGACCCGGTTCACGTACTCGGCGATGATCGGGTCATCGACGATTTTGGCCTGGCGCTCGACTTCCTGCGCCAGTTGCTTGCCGAGGGCGATTTCTTTCTCCAGAGACCAGAAATTGACGCCTTTGCCAACGTCCCGATTGCCAATTTCGTCGGGATCTTTCTTTTTGTCGTCGGCGAAAGCGCCGTTCGGCAGTAGGGTGAGAACTGCCAGGAAGGCCACGGGGACCGCTGAGAAGCGCTTCATGAGTGGAAAACTCCTGTTACTCTACTATACGCCCAAACCGGCGTACCTGTACCGCTGAATTGTATTGGACCGCTGAATTGTATACGTACACCGGGGCTGCCGGGTTACTCCTCTAAATCGCGCCGTTTGATCGTCGGACGGTCGTCGCCGGAATCGTTGTCAGGCGGGGCAGGCGCCCCGCTGCCGGGGGAGCGGCGCAGCACCGGTCCTTTGGGATCTTTCTCCGTGGAGCGCAGCTTGCGCTGGTTCTCGATGGCCAGCAGGCGTCCCCGCACTTCCGCGTATTCCGAAGTATTCACTACGTATTCCGCCTTCTGCGGCAGGATCTTCTGGATCTCGGCCTGAGTCTTCTTCAGCCGGTCGCCGTTCGCCAGGAAGTTCACGGTGGGGGGCGGGTTAGGGGGATCCTCCGGGTCATCCGAATCCGGTGATGGAGGGAGTTCGGGCAGGTCCTTGGGCTTCGCGATCAAGCTCGTCGCATACGCCGAATAGTGCGCCGCGAAGACCTGGATACCCTGGCGTTCTACCGCTTCGATGGCCTGCTGGAACTTGGTCTCGCTGCCCCGGTCACGAGCCTCGGAAATCAGCAGCAGCACTTTGCGTCCTTTGCGCTGCTGCATGCGGTCGACCGCCTCGGCAATGGCATCGAGCATGCGCGCCTGGCCCAGGGAGCCGGGTTTTAGACTCTGTACCGCATATTGGATCTTGTCGTCATCCGGCGTGAAGTCCTGCAGCCATTTGATCTGGCTATCGAAGGTCACTACAGCCGCCTCACCGCGCGGGCCGGTAACCAACGGCTGGATCATGCCGGCAATGCGGCGGATACTGGTCAGCGCCGGCGTCGAGATTCCCGATTTCTGAACGGCGATCGCCAATGAAATCCGGGGCAAACCGGTATTGAAGTCATCCACTGTTATCTCCTGCTGCGCGCCATCGTCGAGCACCCGGAAATCGCGCGCCACCAGGCCGTCGATACTCCGGCCGTTCTTTGCGGTGACGCTGACTGGCACCTGCACAACCTTGGTTTGCACGCGAAAAGAACCGTTCTGAGCGGCAACGCAGCCCAGCCAGGAGAGCACGGCCGAGTGCAATGCGACGCAGCATGCCAAACTATTCGCACCTCAGCATGTTTGGATCGCCCAGGGATCGCACGGCGGCGTCACCCTGTCGGTCGTGCGCGTCGTGCGGCGCCGTCCCCGCCAAGCTCCGGGCAGAGTCTATGGCGGCAAGCATCTGTTTCGCGCTTAGAGGCTTCCACAAAACGCCTGAGCCACCCGCGCCGGCTACCGCCAGGAAAAGATCGTCCGGTGGCATGCTGGCTACCAAGTGAAAGTGGACTCCACAGTGGACGCAAGCGTCGCACAATTCCCGCCAATCACCTTCATGGGAGTCCCAGTCGTAGACCAGAGCAACGCTGGGAGCCTTCCGCAAGAGCGCCATGGCATCACCGGGCGATAGAGCGAACCGGACGGTCCAATTCTCGTGGAATGCGGCGATCATGAGGGTGGTGATGGTATGGGCACCTTGCGCCAGCACCACCAGTTGCAGTGCGCCGTTCCGGTGTACGGGGCGCAGCGTGCCCTTCAAGCGCGCCAACAGGTTCACGAAGAACGGCTTGTCAGATGTTCCAGGCGTTCCATCCATCTTCTGCGCTCCTCCCGTCTGCGCACCCACCAGCGCGTGTGTGGGACCCGTTCCAAAAGCCTCGCGATCAACTCACGCATGCAGTGCATGGCGTTTGCCATCGAAACTGGCGGCTGGCTGGTGCAACACGGCCCTAACTAACTCGTCTGTCCGGCCCGAGGTTGGCGAGGGCGGTAACATCTCCGATTCGTGCCGCTCGATTTACTCGATCGCACCGGGGGGCACCTTCGGGTGCCTCAAGGCCAGCCTGAATACAGCATAGGCCACTCTCTATCACCAGCCCATACCGCAAGCGTAGTAATTCCCGGCGGTTATTGAAGTATGGCGGGGCGCACAACCGCGGCGCAGTAGTTCGGGCACAGGCTGGCAACCCCCATCCAAAGAGATGAACTGAAGTGTGACGGCCGGGGCTAATCCACCGGTTCCCAGGAATCGTCGGGGTCGAAGCGGGTTATCGGGGGCGCCGGCTTGCCGGGAACCGGCGCAATATCTTTTTGATAGACTACACCGTTCTGGCTCACGATGAACGTGTGAATTCCGGTCACTCCATACTCGGACGGCCACGCCACCAGACCGAACCCGCCAATCAGCTTGTTTTTGACCAAGTAATTGTGCGCTCCTTCCGGCGCATGGGAGCCTTGCCCGTCGAGAATCCGGAAATAGTATCCATGGTAAGGTTTGGCGCTCCCTTTTCGGGCGCCGTCCCAGGCGGCCTGGGCGAAGCCCTCCGGAACCAGCGGCTCGCCGGCGCCTTCCCAATACAACCCGTCATGCCGGCCAGGCGTGCTCATGAGATGGGGCGCGTATTCCAACATGCCGTCTTTGTCGCGATCCTCGGAAGCGTATTTTAGCTGCGCTTCCACGTACGCGTGGCAAATCTCGATGGCGTCTAGTTCATGGGTGCCGATACGCCGCGCATGCATCTCGACCGGGGTTTCGGAGGCGTCGAAGCTCCATTTGCCCTTGGTGCGGACAATGGGAACCGGAAACGGCCAGTCCTCGTCGCCAATCGCGAGGATCGCGCGATTCGGGTTCAGGGGGGAGATTTCAAGCCGGTGCTTGGTGCGCGCGAGGCGCGCGAACTCGGTCTGTTCGGCGCGATCCTGCGCGGCATCGCCCGAGGTAAGAGTTTCTTTGGCCCGCGGACCGAAAATGGCCGACAACCGCGCGGAGTCGTGGGCGTCCGCCGCATCGATGACGGCCTGCGCGGCAGCCTCCGCGGAATCGAAGCGCTCTTGCGCGATTGAAGGTGCGGCACACGCAAATGCCAGCGCCGCGCAAATGGTAAAGAGCCTGCCAGTCATTGCTATCGCCTCCCTCCGCCGCCGCCGTGCATCCCGCCGCCGCCCCCGTGGAATCCGCCGCCGCCTCCGAATCCGCCACGGCCGCTTCGCATGCTTGAGAAGCCGCGATCGCTTTGCATGCGCGTCATGCCACCGTTGTGATAACCGCCGAAGGCGCTGTGCTTACCCGTCCACCCGCGCTGCTCAAAACCCTTATTTCCGAGGCGTTGCCCGGGCGCGCCGCGGACCGCCTGACGCCCGCCTTCCCCGCGGCCAAAGTTGCTCCTGGCCGCGCCGCCGCCGAACCGGCCGGCGACCGCACGATTGGCATACGGCACGCCGAGCCGGTGCGCCGGATCATGCGTCCAGGCGGAACGGCCCAAGCGGTCTCCTCCGAAACCGTTACGGAAACCGTAACGATTGAAGAAAGAGTGGTTGAGGAAAATACCTCCACCGAACCAGTCGGGGCCCCAACCCCAACCGCCCCATCCCCAGCCGCCCCAGCCGCCAAACCAGAGACCAATATCTATGCCGGGAAACCACCCCAGACCTATACCGATGCCGGGGTAAAACAGCGGGGGGTAAAGTCCCCAGGCCGGCGGTCCCCATACGTATGCGGGGTTATAATTCGGCACGTACCATTCATCCGGGTTGCCTGGCTCAATGTCGATTACCGACTGGCCGTTCTGGTTTTGCGTGGTAACGGTCTCCTGTGGCGTCGAATGGAGCGTCCCCTTCGTCTGGGCTTGGGCCCGCATGCGCTGCACCGCCTGCATCACATCCACTTGCTGGGCGAGAAAGGCGTTGCCAAGCTGGGTGGTCCAGCCCATATCCTGGGTCAACCGGGCGAGCACGTCGGGGAAGGCCACAAGCCCCTGTATGCTGGGATCCCAATTCTGTTTCTTGGCTTCGTCCATGAGCTTGGAAGGCTTCCACTTCGCATGGTCCCGCGCCCATTGTTCCGCTTCGGCGATCTCCATCGGGTAAGTGGAAGCGGCCAACACTTCGGCGACCAGGGGATCGGGATATAGAGCGATCGGCGCCACCAGATCGTCAAGCTGCTGTGGCGGCATCGGCGCGCCCGGCTGCGCCCCCGCAGGAGGGGCGTTCGGCGGAGGATTCTGTGCGACCGCTGGTTGCAGGAGGAAGAAGGCGACGAAGGCCGCCGCGCAAAAATAAGGACAACGTCTGCCTGACATCTCACTCACCTGGACATATAATACCCGTTCCCGTTGCCAAGTGGAGCATTTGGAGGTCGCCGCGCAATGCAAAACGTGTATGACGATGCACAGAACCGGGAAGCGAACTCCAGATGCGCGCGAGCGCCGCTTGAAACTCGCCAAGTGTGCCGCTCAGAGATTGCGCCATTTCCGGCAGCGTTTCACGGCCCGGCGTGCCGGTAAACGCCGAGCCATTGACCACGATGTGCGCCATTTCTTAGTATCCCCCTCCAGGTCTAAACCCACCGCCCTTCGGACGGTCAGCTTCGAGCAGTTCGTTCCTTTCGAGCGCCTGGGCCTGCCGTCCTCAGCGGGTTGCGCGGAACCCGCCAGTGCTTGTTGACGGCTGTGCTTCTCGCCGTCAGGCGCCGCTTAGTACTTCGGACTCGGCATGCAGCCGGAATTGCGGCAACTCGGTCAAACTTCAAGCGCCTTTCAGTCGCGATCAAAACCTACCGGCTTTTAGCCGGCGGTCGTTTAGTACGCGCGGGACTTCAGTCCCGAAGACTCGTGCGCGCCCCACCACGATGACCCGCGGAGTCTTTCGTAACACCGTGGTGCTGGTTGGCGTCAATTCACCAGCTCCCGCGCACAATCCGGACACATGCCATGGGTGAAATCGGCCTCCGAGCGATCGTGAATGTAGGCCTCCAACATCTGCCACTCACCCTGCTCGTCACGGACTCTCTTGCACCAGGCGCAAACCTGGTTACGGGCTTGGCTAAGTGGTTCCTGTTCCTTCCTGCGGAAAGTTCTCTCCACTTATTTGCCATCCGGCTTTCGCTCAGGTTCGCTTTATTTCTTTGTTTAGGGCTACTCATCTGCTGGTTAGGACAGAAGCTGCACGCCTCGCAACGGAAAATGAAAGTACTGAGCGCAGGAGCGCCGAGGCTCCCGCCCAGACGCCCGCGTACATAACGCTGACGGCGACGGCGCTGAGCAGCAACTGGTACGAATCCGGGGCTACCAACGGAGCTAGAAGCCTTTGCAGAGCCACGCTCAGCGCGCCCAGCGCCAGCCCATACCCAACGCACGAAAGCTTGGATCGGTCCTGGCCGCCCGAAATGGTCACGTACTGTATGCGCTCTGGAACCGTTCCGGTCATCTAAACGATCACCCCCTTGCGCACCGCGTACAGGATGAGCTCCGCAGTGCTGTGCAGATTCAGCTTCTGAAATATATTGCTGCGGTGAGTCTCCACCGTGTAGAGACTCAGATTCAGCATGGAAGCCACCTCTTTTGGCGTCTTGGCCTCCGCCAACAATTGCAAAGTCTCACGCTCGCGCGTGGTCAGCAGTTCGTAGGTATCCTCCACTTCCTGTTCCTGCAACTGGCGCATATACTCGTCCGCCAGCATCTTATTGATCGCCGGACTGAAGAAGGCCTTGCCATCGTGCACGGCTCTTATGGCGTTGATTAAGTCGTACTCGGCGGAATCTTTCAGCAAGTAGCCCTTGCCGCCGGACTTCAGGGCTTTGAGCACATATCCTTCGTCGGAGTGCATGCTCAGAAAAACGATGCCGGTTTGCGGCAGCTTGGCAGAAATCTGACGCGCGGCCTCGATACCGTTCAGAAGCGGCATGGCCACATCTAGCACCGCGATGTCGGGAGCATGCTCCGCGGCCATGGCGACCGCTTGGCGTCCGTCGGACGCCTCCGCCACTACCTGGAAGCCTGGTTGGCTTTCCAGCAGCATGCAGAGGCCTCTGCGGACAACCCGGTGATCGTCGGCCAGCAGGATGCGAATGGTATTCATGAGACCGCCTGCACGCTCTGCTCAGCCACCTCTCCTGTGGGCAGCACAATCGAAACCGTGGTTCCCTTTCCAGGATGCGTGTCTACCGAAAAGGCGCCGCCCAAGTGAGCCGCCCGCTCCTGCATCCCCAACAGACCCATGCCGCGCTCCTGCTCCGCATGGAAGCCTTTACCGTCATCCTGAATGCTAAGCCGGATGCATTCCAGCTCCTGCCGTACGGTCACCCGGACCGTGGTGGCTTCGGCGTGCTGCGCGCAATTGTGCAACGACTCCTGCACGATCCGGTAGATGCAGGTCTTATGTTCTTCCGGCAAATCGTCGGAGACGCCCTCCGCCGCGACCCGCACGCGCAGCCCAGTCCTCTTGGATACCTCACGCCCCTGCCACTGCAGCGCCGGGACCAGGCCGAGGTCGTCGAGCATAGAAGGCCGCAACAGCAGCGCCATGTTGCGCACCACTCCCAGCGAGTCCTCCACCAAATCCTTAATCTCTTCCAGCTTGTCTTCTGCGCCCTGTGTGTCGCACATCCGAATACGCTGCGACAGATTCGCCAGCTCCACGCGGACGCCGGTCAACGCCTGCCCCACCTCATCGTGCAATTCCCGCGATATGGCGCGCCGGTCGTTCTCCTGTGCCTCGACCAGCCGCGCGGAGAGCTGTTTCAACTCCGCGCGCGCGGTGGCGCTTTCCTCGTAACGCGCCGCGGCTTCCATCTCCAGCGCCACAATCTTGCGCATGCTGAAGATGGCCAGGATGAGGCCGACCGCGAGCGTCAACCCGATCGTCACCATCGACCTGCGGCGGAACTGCGAAAACATGTCGATGACTTCGCGTTTGCCTGCGTCTAGCTGAGCCTCGTTGATGCCGGCGATTTGATCCGCGATGCGCAGCATGGCGGTCCGTCGTGGAAAGACTTCATCCCGCAGAAAAGCGTAACCGCGATCCCGCCTCTGGCCAGCATTCCACGCGAGCACCGGCTTCAGAATATTCCAGTAGTCCCGCAAGGCCTGGTTCAGGTCCAGCCACGGGGCCGCCTGCGCCTCGTTCAGCAGAGCTTTGTATCCTTCGAGCCCGGTTTCCATCCGATCGCGCATTTTCAGCAGGCTTGCGCGATGGGCTTCGGCCTTCGCCGCGTCCGGCTCGAGAAGGCAATCCCGGACGTAGGTGCCTGACAGATAAAGGTCTGACCGGATCTGTTCCAGCAACCGGGTGCGCGCCAGAAAACTCTCCCGGATCGCATCGTTGCGGTGTTGGATCTGCCGGAGCTCTTGGACACTGTCGAATCCGGCGAAGGCCAGCAAAAGAAGGAGCCCGCCGAATCCGATTGCCAGCACGAGCCGGCTGTACGCCGCTATATCGCCCGCCGTCTTGGCTCGCTGTGATAGACCGGTTCATGTTCGACGAAGTGCCGCTACCGCGACCTGTACTCCCAGAATAAGCCCCTCTTTACCACCCGCCCATACCACAAGCGCAGTAGTTCCCAGCGCTTTATTGTAGTATCCCGCTCGCCTCCGCCGAAGGCCGATGGTTCCAAAGACCGCCCCAGGTTACGCCCGACAAAGTTTTCCATTTCTGATTTCCATCTAAAAGGACTCGGCTTCGTACGGGCAATTCTGTTCAGCTCGCATCGTAACACCACGTCTGAACGCGGATCATCCGGAGCATTCGAATCGCTCCGCCAGGAGCAGGCGTCATCTGGCTGTTAACCATGGGGTAACGAGGTTGGTATTCCAGACCACCCATATCGATTTGCCGGAGCCGATGGAGACGCACTTGCTTCCGGTGCGGCGCCCGCACCGGAATCGAGGGTGCTGCGCAAAAAATCTGCCAAGCGAGGCCGGGACCGAAATCTGGGCAGCGCGGCGAGCCGCGGGCGGTTCTTTTTGAACAAGGAAGTGCCGTCGGAAATCCTCTTGCTGTATTCGAGCGCTGACAACAATCACCTATCGTGCCGGTGGCGGAAGAGAACAGTGCGCGCATCAGCAGCCCCCCGTAATATCGCCGGTGGCGGTGCTGAGGTGCCCGGTCGGGAGTTGGGAATCGCCGGATAGAATTGAATGCGTCGTGTGCGGTCCGTCTGGAAAGTAACCGCCCTCGAATCGCATCACTTCGAAGCCGTGGAGCCCGCTCGGTACAGCTCGTCCCAGCTCAAAATACCCGTAGCAGAGTATATTCCGAGTCGGCGGGCGCAATATACTTGGGATAGGTGAGCACCGACCAGACGATCACGCAGGTTCCACCCGGAATCCTGGAGCAACTACGGGCCCTTGATGCGTGCACCGTATCCAACGCCATCGAGCGGCTGGACGTAAGGCTGCGCAATGAGGGTTTTACCGATATTTCAGTTGCGATGCCTGTCGCCCAGCCTTCCTCCCATGGTAGGTTATGCCGTCACCGGCCGAATTCACACGGCCTCGGCTCCCACGGCTCGGTATTGGTACCACGAACACATGGATTGGTGGGAGTACCTGGCAACCATCCCCGCGCCGCGCGTGATCGTGTTCGAAGATATGGACTCGAAGCCGGGATTCGGAGCAATGTTCGGCGAAATCCATGCGCAGATCGGCCGCGCGCTGGGGTCGATCGGATACGTCACCAATGGCGCCGTGCGGGACCTGCCCAGGATTGGGAAGACCGGTTTTCATCTCTATGCCGGCGGCATTGCGGTGTCGCACGCCTACGCGCACGTGGTGGATTTTGGCGGGCCGGTCGATATCGGAGGACTTCGGGTGAGTCCGGGGGATCTGCTGCACGGGGACCTGCACGGAGTGGTTTCGGTTCCGGCAGCCATTGCCGCAGAGATCCCCAAGGTGGCGGCAGAACTGCTGGCACAAGAGAGGGAACTCATTGAGTTATGCCAGCCGGGCCATTTCTCCATGGAAAAACTGCGCAGCCAGATCGAACGGACGAGACATGTATCCGAGTAGGAACGAGGCCTTGGGCATCGCGGGAATGGCGGCTATAGCGGCTGGCCGTCAAGAGTCTCGTGGTCTCGCCGCAACAGATGTCTAGTGTCGCCGACGGTTGTTTATGGGCAGGGATTCATCACACGGGGCAGCGATGACGCTTTTCCGAAACGGCTTCGAGCGGACACCGTCGCGCGCTTTGTCAAACTTGCTCTGTCCTATCGGAACAGCGTACGAAAGTCAGCCATATCTACGCAGAGGTCGTAGGAAGTGAACCGTGTGGCTGCCTGATTGGTTCAAGAAACGGCAAGGGTCGCGTCCGGTCCCCGAGGGGCGCGTAAGAATTCTGGTTCTCTCTATGTCTTTCGAAGACCGCTTCTTGCTGCAGCGGCTCGGCAAACAACACGACTGGGAGCTTAGATTCACCTATTCGCCGCGAGAGAGACTCAACTTGGCATCGCGGCGCCATTTTCAACTGATTCTGTGTGATCATAATCAGCCTGGGTATCCCTGGCGAGAGGTGATGGATCGCCTGGCGGCATGTTCACCGCAAAGTCGCATCTTGCTGGTGTCGCCTGTGAACGATGACTACTTGCGGCGGGACGTAATTCAGCAGGGCGGCTATGATGTATTGCTCCGGCCGTTGCGCGAAGAATCGGCTCTCCGTGCGGTTCAGGCCGTCTTCCGTTTTGTTTCTCCGGAGGGCGGTGTTTCTATAGGTTGTCAATGTTAACGGCACTTTGCGCCACGCATTCGTTTGCCCCAGGAGTCGACCTGGGGCTTTTAGCAGAAAAGGGTATCAGCTCGTAATGTAATAGGCAAAAGAGGCGAAAGAAATGACGGTCGCGGACCACTCCTTGATGAAGACAACGATACTGCTCTTGGTCTCTGATCCGGTTGTACGTTCCGTTCTTAAGGAGACATTGGAGCACGAAGGATATACGGTCCTGGCTACCGGCGACCTGGGGCAGGCGGTAGACCGGTTGAAGGAGTGCATACCTGATCTGTTGATAACTCGTACGTATGTTGAGGGACTGCCGGGGCACGATGCAGCTATGTACTTGCGTACCAAATGCCTGGAGATGAGGGTTTTAATGCTTGGGGGGCTTCTTGATGACGAGCGGCTTCAATATCGAGAAGCAATGCAAGGATTTGAGGTCTTCCCAAAGCCATATAGCGTGGCTGAGCTGCTCAAGAAAGTGAGGGACGTCCTAAATAAGCCGCGCGGTTGAACAGCAGGAGCCTGCGTTAGTGACGTGATACTAGACATTCCGGTCCCGCATCTTCCTCCTGGGTGCAGCAGGCGAGCAGGAGGAAAACGGCCTTGGGGCGTCCGCGAGCGGGCCGGCGCG
>OBLU010004528.1_pt1 | contig 12534 bp, 16 predicted proteins | sample 1518681 | NCBI WGS metagenome assembly OBLU01 (sample SAMEA3539304, study PRJEB22396) | soil metagenome | biome: tundra; feature: field; material: soil | place: USA | collected 2010-05 | depth 0.15 m | reverse complement strand
ACCCCTCCTGCGGCATCGTCAAGGGGAACCGCGAGCTGTTCCATTGCTTCTCCTGCGGCGCCGTGGGCGATATCTTTGTTGCCGCCAACATGCTGGAGCAGAAGCCTCTCAAGGGCGCCGGGTTCCTGGCGGAGAACCTGTTCTACCTGGCCAAGAAGTTCGGTCATGAAGCGCCCAACCTGGAACTGACGGCCGACGAGCAGCACGACCTGGACACCTACCGAGCCTACGCGATCGCCTCGCAGATCCTGGTGACTTCCACCCCGTCCGACCGTGTAGCAGCCAAGCTGCAGGCCTACGGCTGGAACCCCAAGAAGACCCTGCGCGATCTGGGCATCGGGTCGGTGGTGTCGTTCGACGACTTCACCGCGAAGATGACCAAGACCTACGGGTTCGACCGGCAGTTCCTCAAGAATGTCGACCTGGACAACAAGCGCATCTTTTCGCCGGACAACCTGGTGTTCACGGTGTGCGACGAGCACGGCCAGCCTGTCGGCTTTGCCGCGCGCAACCTGCTGTTCGACTCTCTTAAGGCGGACTACGAGGCTGCCAAGGGCCAGTTCGGCGAAGACAGCGAGCAGGCCAAGGAAGCCCGGGCCAAGTTGAAGATGAGTCCCAAGTTCGTCAACTCCTCTCAGGAAGTGGAAGGCGAGACCGAGCTCAAGAATCGCATCTACCAGAAGGGGACTCGCCTTTTCGGGTTCCACATCGCGCGCAAGAACGCGCCGCCGCTCTACATCTTCGAAGGTTACGGCGACTGCGCTACGGCCTATAACGCCGGGCTGCACAATGCCTGCGCGATCGGCTCGACCTCCTTCTCCGAAGAGCACCTGAACCTGGTGCTCGACATGGGCCTCAGCCATGTGATCTTCGTGCTCGACGCCGACAAGGCAGGTGCCACCGGCACCGACCGTTTCGTAGAGCTGGTGGAAAAGCACCTGGGCGGACACGTAGGGCTCAAGGTGCAGATCGTCATCATGCCGGACGGGTCCGACGATCCCGACGCGTTCATCCGCAAGAACGGACTCGACGCGTTCATGGCGCTGGAGAAGGTGGATGTCTTCACCTGGAAGCTTCAGCAACTGGTGAAGTCCGGCCACGCCGATCCGGACACGGTGATCGAGGCCAATATCGGTCTGATCATGAACGAGCAGAACCACGTGAAACGCCTGCGCATGGCGGAAGCCCTGTCGAAGGCGACGGCCACGATGTTCGACGCAATCTGGTCGGAAGTCCTGCGCCGGCAGGACCAGGTTGGCCAGCAGATCACCGAGGAGCTGAGTCTGCTCGCCGATCGCACCTCCAAGATGCTTACCCGGTCGCCGGACAAGATCAAGGAGATCTTGATGGACTCCACCCAGCAGGTGGACCGCATCAACACCATGCACAAGGGCTATGACCTGGGCCAGTTGACGAGTTATATCGACGGGATCTTTGAAACTGCCGATGCCCACGTCGCCGACAGCGAGCTGAAGCTCGGCTGGCCGCTCTTCGACAAACTGTTTGGGGGCGTGCCACATGCCGATGCCTTCATCTCGATCCCCGGCAAGCCGAATCAGGGCAAAAGCTCCTGGCTGGCCAACGTGGCCCACCGTCTGGTGGACAACAACGATGACGTGATCGTTCTTTACCACACGGTGGACGACGCCATGCGCTGGTTCCTCCCGCGGCTGTTCGGTTCCAAGTACGGCATTGCGAGTGAGCACTTCTACAAGGCCGGTTACCACCTGAACAACAACACCCTGGTCAAGCCCTCCGGCGAGACCAGCAAGGTGCGGTTCCGGGACGTGTACGAAGAGGCGAAGAAGTGGTTCAAAGCGAAGATGGCGGCCGAGCGCCTGCTGGTGTACGACGCCGCCATGCTGGACAACAACGTCTTCTCTCTGGAGATGCGGGTGCGTGACATCCGGAAGCGGTATCCGACGACGCCTATCGTGGTCTTCGGCGACAACTTCCACCTGTATACCAATCCCGCCATGAAGGAAGAGGGCGAGGCCAAGACGCGCGGGCTCAGTATGGCCTGCAAGAATCTGGCGAACGTCCAGCACGTGACCATGATCATGACCATGGAGCTGCCGAAGACCGCTCTCGAAGAGGGCAAGCGGCCGCGCATGATCAACATCAAGGGATCCGCCGGCATCAGCTACGATGCCAGTGCCAACATCGGCATCTACAACGATCAGAAAGACCGCCGGGAGGCGGCCGACCTGACCTGGGATGAGGAAGTGGAGCCGCAGATGGACCCCATGAATCCCGGTCAGATGGTGACCCGCATCCGCCGTCCGATTCTCGAGCTCGTGTTCGACAAGAGCAAGGTAAATGGCGGCTTTGACGGCAACCTCTACTACGCTTTCAACCAGACATCCGGCCAGGTCCTCGAGTGCAGTCCGCTCGACCAGGACATCTACCGGAAGAAGGCGGCACGGTACCAGGAGCAGGCGCGGCGCGGTAATAACAACGACCAGCCCTCCGGTGCGCAGTTCGGCTATGATTCGTTCGCCCCCGGAGCCCAGGTTCCCGACGCTCCGGCGCCGGTCGACGACAACGCCGAAAGTCCGTTCATGTAAACGCTTATGCTCAAACGCTTAGTAGTTCTCGCTCTCGTGTCGGTGGCCATGCTCATGGCTGCCGACGCCCCTCCGGCTCCTGTCGTGAAGCCGGTTCCCATTGCCGAGGTCGATCTCCTGCGGTTGCAGGTGCAGGCCCAGGCGATGCAACTCCTCGACCAGGCATTTCAGAAGGTGCAGGGCGACCTGCAGAAGATGCAGGCCGATTTCAAGGTCAAGGAAGCCGCGCGCGATGCGTCCATCCGGGCCATCTACGAGAAGGCCAAGGTGAAGATCGAAGATTTCGACCTGGACTTCGAGCATGGCCAGTTGATTCCCAAACCGAAACCCGCCGCGGCCGCACCTGCGCCTCCGCCAGCAAAGTAAGGAGGCCCGATGGCCGCGAGAAAAGAGATTCGCGAGTACGATCTGCTGGAATTCTCCCGCTGCCTGCTGCGGCAGCCTCACCTGACTCCGTATTCCAAGCCGCTTGAAGTGCAGGCGGCGGAGCAGGCGGTCCGCACCGTGCTGTGGGAAATGTTCGAGCACAAAATCGTGCCCGACGCAGCGGCCGTGCGTGAAAGCCTCCAGTTGGCCTGGCGGGAAGTGCGCGAGGACACGCGCCAACGCCTGACAGGCATGGCGGTTATTGTCAACCGGATCCGGGAGCTGATCACCACCGTCCGGGTGGTCAGCCCGGTCACCCATTACGTGCAAAAGATGGGTGGCACCTCGGTTACCGGCGACTACGCGGTGGTGGCGCCGCTCAACCAGAAGCACCTGCGGGATGTTCTGATCCTGCGGCTGCGCCACAAGGACGACTGCCCCCGGGACCGCCGCGCGTATAGCGACGCGGTCAGTTGGTCCCGCTGGCTGCACCTGCACTTCCACGAGCCCCGCATTGAGACTGTCCGGGTCCTCAACTTCGGTCTCGATTTCGACGGGCAGTGGGGTGAGGAGATTTCCATGGACGAGAACCAGGTACGCGCCGGCCTGACCGTCCTGGCAGACGCCGCGCAGTCCTATGAAGGCTTTCCGTCCCCCGGCGCCTACTGCAATACCTGTCTCACGCACGCCTGTGCCGTGCAGAAAGAGGGGCAATAGATGGATACCGACCGCATGAAGATCATCAACCCGGTGACCAGGCTGCCCGAGTACGTGGTAGTGGACGACAACGAGGTTGAGGATCTGAACCAGGACCGGATCGACCGCGACCGGCAGAAGAAGAAAGGAATAACCGATGCCACCAACCGAACAGAAACCGCCTGAGTTTTCCGAGGACTTCCACGGCAACCAGGGACAGGCCGAGCGTCTTCGCCGCCTGGTACAGCAGTCCCCCAAAGATCGTCTCAAGGCCATGAGCGACCGGGTCAACGACCCATCCAAGTGCGAGTACTGCGGCAGCACCTGGTTCGCCGAACTGACGTTCAACCAGTATTCGGCCGATGCCTACTCGGCCGCGCCCGGCGGGGACATCCAGCCGATCTCGCTGATGCCCATGCCCATCCGCGTCTGCCTGTGCGGCATGCCCATGGCGCCGAACCTGGGCGGAGCTTCTCTCGGCGGCCGTACGCCCAACGAGAACGTCTCTTCGTTCAACGGCTCGCTGCGTGTCGCCGCGGCCAAGATCCTGGAGCGGGCGACCCCGGTGATGGCCAATAACTCGTCTGTTGACGAGGCCATTCACAAGGTGGCGCAGCGCCTGGCCAAGATCGAGGGCGCGCCGTCCGATGCCACCATCATCCTCGAGCTGCAGAAGAGGCTGACCACCATGGAGGGGGCTTTGTCCGATCTGCGCGCCAAGGTTTCCACGCCACCGGCCCCGGCCGCGGCGCCCGCCGGTAAGGTTCGCGCCAAGGCCGGCGCCAAGGTGGAAGTTCCCGCCGCGCCCGAAGCGGTGAAGGAATAGCCATGGTCGAAACCAGCTTCCGCGATCCGGTTCGCGCCATTGACGCGAACTGGATGGCTTACCTGGAGCTGCTCGACAAGGATGTCCGGCCCATGCCCGGATCGTTCGTCTCCCGCCAGGGCGGCGTCGATCCGCGGCTGACCGGGCTGAAGGTCATGTTCACTTCCACAGGGGCGGTAGGCCCCCGGGAAGGGGACAAGATCGCCCTTTACGAGCACGTGGCGCTGGTCCGCCACCGCACCAGCGGTCACTGCTACGTGGCCTTTCGGGAGACCCTGGACGCCTTGATGGCGCGCCAGACGGATCCTGTGCGCTTTCCGGGCTGGCTCATGCACCACCAGGTGAAGAAGACCGAGCTACAGGTGCACATCGCCAGGGTTCTGCGCAAGCCGGCGGGCTCCGACGATCGATCGTGGCTCGAGTTCCTGCCGGATACCCCGGCGGCCGACAAGATCTTCGAGTCGATTGCCTACTATCTCCTCCGCCGGGGCGTCCTGACGGAAGAAATGTACGGTTCGGAGCGATAATATGGCCAACCTCTGGGTACGGGGAGTTTGCGACAGCATGCTCCTGCAGGTAATGGACTGGCAGCGGCGCTGGGAGTCCGGCGCCGTAGCCGCCACCCGTCCGTTCCTGGGTAAAGACGGCGCGGTGGAGGATGTGGTCACCAAGCGCGCGGTCAAGGTCATCTTTCGACCGGCCGAGCTGGACCATCTGGTCCGCATCCTGCTGGCCGTGCGGCCGGAGTGGGAATTCAGCCTGGATCTGGAGAAGTTCCGTACCCAAGGTTTTTCCCGAGGCCGTCTGCTGACTGGTAACCGCAGGATGGTGGAGATGGTCTCGTTCAGGGAGGACCTGGTGGAGATCATGGCGGCTCTGGTCCTGGCGCGCTCCGGCGAGAGCAAGACGGTCAAAGAAGAAATCAGTTCCGGTTCGTTCTGGGACGAAGCAACAAAGTAAGAGAGGAATAACGTGCAATTTTCAATCGCTACGAAGGAACTACTCGCTCTGAGCGGGGCCTGTGATATCGCGGACACGCTCCTGGGTGATGAGGAGCTGGACGACAACAAACAGATCCTGAATGCCCTGTCCGATATCACCGCCACCGGCCGCCAGGTCATCCTGGTCGCGGCTACCGACATCGCCGACATGACGGCGCGCTTCGACAGCCAGACGCTGGATTTGGACAAGGCCAGGAAGGACCTGGAGTCCCTCACCACTCTGTTCCGCGCGTACCGGGGCATGCTGGAGAAGATCGTCCGCATGAAGACCGCCGCCGGCGGACGCAATACCGAGGCCGCCATGGCCGCGGAGAGCTTCCTGGCCCAGAACCCGGTACTGGCCCTCTAATGGCTCTGACCATCTTCGAGATCGGCTCCGGTTTTCAGGCGGAGCCGGTCTTCGACGAGGCCCTGCCTGGATACGATGATGCGAACCACATACCTGCTCCCGGGGGATCCGGAGCGACTCCTCCACCTGCAGGGCAACCCGGAACTCCTGGGGATGCCCTCGGTGGCGATCGTGGGCTCCCGCAAGGTAAGCCTGAAGGGGCTTGATGCGGCCCGCGACTGCGCCGCGCAGCTCGCGCGCGCCGGTGTAAATGTGATCTCGGGCTACGCCAATGGCGTGGACCTGGCCAGTCACATCGCCGCGCTCGAAGCCGGCGGCACTACCACGCTAGTTTTGGCCACGGGTTTGACCCGCTGGTTCTTGAAAAGCGATATCGCCCCCTTCTGGGATTGGAAACGGGTGTTATTGGTCAGTGAGTTCGAACCGAATGAGGTCTGGACTCCAGCGCACGCCTTCCAGCGCAACGGCACGGTCTGCCGCCTATCCCAGGCGGTGATTGTGGCTGAAGCGGCGAAGATCTCCGGCACTATGAACACCGTCAGGCAGTGCCTGAAACGGGAGATCCCGCTGTTTGCCGTGGTCTACGACAATATGGAGGACTTTGCGCAGGGCAACGCTGAGGCTATCCAACTAGGTGCCCAGCGGTTGCTCAAGAGCCGGCTGAGCCGGCGAGCCAAGCTGGGGGATCTCTTTCGGGCCATCCAGATGGAGGGGGTTGCGGTATGACTCACCGAACTGTCAAACCCTGCTGGAAATGTGGCCGCGGTGTGAGTCATGAGCGGTACCGGCTGGGGAAACCCGAGCCCGGTATGGGATTTAGAGAGCGCCTGCGCGCCTGGTGGCGCGCAGGCCGGTACGAGTCTCCGGGGGCCAAGGTGCAGACCGTCCCCCGCAAGCATTACGTCGAGAAGAATAAGGGCTTCATCGTGTGCCCTGGATCCGGGAGGTCCGCATGAACGTATTTCAGCGCCAGTTGCTGCTCGATGGAAAGTCCCTGGCGGAGCTGGCCGACCTGGCGGGGTGCCGGAGGTCCTTGGACTACTACGGAGGCCCCTTGGCGGCCCCGCAGCGCGTGTCGGCGGAAGAGTTTGAGCGTACCATGGCTCAGGTCAACCGGGACCGGAGAAGAGAATTGAAATGACCAATGAAGAAACGCTCTGTACGTTTATGGATCCGGCGCCACGCCGGGGTCACCCAAATAACTGGTGGTGGCTGCAGACGGAGCTGGGCCCGGGCTGGGACACCTGGAAGCCCCGCGAAATCTGGACGCTGGACATCCTGCGGGAGGTCGAGGAGAAGCTGGACGACAGGCAGTGGACCCGCTACGAGGACTTGCTCTGCTTCAACCATCCCCAGGGCTGCAATACCCGCCGGAAGATCCATGCCGACGTGCGGCAGAAGCTGGATGCCTTGGCTACGGCCATTGGCATGCCCCTGCTGCGCTGGAATGGCATGAAGTGGTTGGTAGACGAGAAGGCCGTCACTGGCTGCTTCTGCGGCGCCGTAATCCCTGGCGCGTGCCGCGGCTTCGGCCCGGAGCATGAAGAGCGGATGAAGGACTTCCTATGCCGGTAGCAGAGCCGCAGGTCCTGAAGGCCGCTTTCATTGTCGGCGTTGTGAAGTACAAGCGAGGTGAGCCCAGCGATCCGCCCTGTATTTGCTGCCCCGGATCGCCTGGGCACATCTACTGCCGATTCGTCGAGTTCCCCAAGTTCGACTCGGAGTATCCGGATCACTTTGGCTTCGGCGCCAACGAGTTCATCGGCACCCACGTGCTCTATGGAGACTTCGAAGGCAAGCGGGTGCGCCTGACGGTCGAAGTTCTGGAGGACGAATGTCCTACGACATAGAGAGTATGCAACGCTGGTCTAACGACCCGCGCACTGTCGCGCTGCATCACCTGCTGCACCGCGTCCGTGTCGAGCTGGCGGTCCGGACCTTCGACCCGGGCTTCTCCAGCCGGCCGCGCCGCTTCCGCAGCGAGGCCTATAGCGACGCCTGGGACCTGGGATTCTCCGACGGCTGGCGTGATCAGAAGCCCAGCGGGCTGCAACTGACCAAGGTGACGGCGGCGGCATATCAGGCAGGCTTCCGCCGGGGGCAGAAAGAGTCTGCCATGGAGATCAAACGGATAGGTGATCGACCATCCCTGGCGCCCATCCGGGCGTAGGTAAAGCCCATAAGAACCGGCACCCGCGGCGTGGCCCCCAGCTTTACAGCCTGGCCCGGGCCATGGCCGGCGACTTCCCCACCTTCCAAAAACTACTCGAGCCCTGACGGACTGGAAACCAGACGGGCTCTCCACGAAAAGAGAACCAGAGCCCCTATGAGCAAATCCCCATTCCGTATCTACGAGCAGCTCCCTCCCCCGCCCTCCGATGCCATCACGTACAGCCAGGTTCTGGAACGCATGAAGCTGGGCGCGCCGCTGATCGTGGCCGACGGCATGGGCGTGGACTCCACCTGGATGCTGATGTTGATGAAGAAGATCGGCATCACGCCGGACCTCATTCAGTTCAGCAATACGGGCAGTGAGAAGCCGGAGACGATGGCCTACCTGGCCAACCGCCGCGCCTGGCTGGCGCGCAACGACTTCCCCGCCCAGCAGATGGTCCAGAAGAAGATCGTCCGGGTGCAGGATCACTCCCTGGAAGACCAGTGCATCCGCACCGCTTCCCTGCCCTCCCTGGCCTATGGCGGCAAGACCTGCAGCCTGAAGTGGAAGGCCGCGGTGATGGACCGCGAGCTTACCCACTGGGGTCTCTGCCGCACGTCGTGGAAGGCCGGGGTACGCGCCATCAAAGTGATCGGCTACGACAACGGGCCGAGCGACGGCCGCCGGGTGAAGATCTGGCATGACCGGCGCTTCTCCTACTGGTACATCCTGCGCGATCCGGAGGTCGGCGGATACGACCGGGAGCAGTGCAAGGAGCAGATCGCCCTCGCTGGCGAGGTAATACCGGTCAAGAGCGCCTGCTACATGTGCCCGGCCTCGAAGAAGGCCGAGATTCTCTGGCTCGAAAAGAACCATCCGGAGCTGCTCGAACGCGCTCTCGAGATCGAGAAGGTCTACCGCGAGGGCAAGCACTTCCGCCAGCCCGAGCTGCTGCCTGTCTTCAAGAAGAACAAGCTCACCGGCCTGAAGGTGCCCGTGATGGACCGCAAGACCGGTGAGCAGAAGATTGCCTGGACCGAGCCGGTGCGCGGCCTCGGCCGGACCTGGTCCTGGACCGACTTCATTGCCGAGGAGCGGGAGCGGCGGCGTATTTCGCCCGGCCTCTTCGATTTCTTGTTGGAGTATCCCGCCGCGGCGCCGATCGCTGCCGCTGTGTTGAAGGAGCTTGCCGCATAAACGAAAAGGGCAGGATTTCCTGCCCTTCCCGCCGGCTTTTTCTTTTGAAGCCATCACTACTCGGTCCACCCCACGAACCGAACGAACGCAGCGAAGGGAGGGCTGGGTTGTACACTGTATACGTGTGACGTCTCCGCACGCGGCGCAGCGAGTGAAGAAGATAAACGAAGCTGAACACCTTTACAGGGCAGACATCACGGCTGGAGCACTGAAGCTTTCAGAAAGCAGGGTCATTGCTGATTTGCTCCTGCGCCAAGTTGATGCCGAGGCCTGGAAGGACGCCATCCTGACGAAGAATGTCCTTCAGGCTCGTAATCCCGCCACCGCCAGTCGCCTGACGAGGCTCGTCCGGGGACGGCTGGAGACGATGCGGCCAGATCTATGGGCGCTCGTGCGGGATGCCAAAGGTGGAGTGGCAACCCAGGCGGTATTCGCCGCCGCCGTGAAGCACAGCCACCTTCTCGGCGACTTTCTGGAAATCGCGGTAGGCGAGCAGTACCGGCTGTTCAGCCCGGCTCTGACCAACAGGGTATGGGACGATTACCTCGAGGGTTGCCGAGAACGTGACTCCAAGATGCCCCTTTGGAGCGAGGCAACGCGCAGGCGGCTACGCTCCTCGGTGTTCCAGATGCTCTCCCAGGCGGGATACATCCAAGACACCCGTAGCCTTAAGCTGCAAATGGTCCACATCTCCGATCAGGTGCTTCAGTACCTGAGAACTAACAACGAAACATATGTATTGCGCTGCATCCAGGTGGCACCATGAGTGATACCCTTAACGAACGCCTGAACAAGATCCTGCCCAGGATCACTTCCGATGCGTTCCTGAGTGGCAGTGGCATCGGTAACGAAATTGCCTTCTACATATTCGATTACCCTCCCGAAGATGAGGTGCGGGTTCGGGATTTCCTGCGAACCCTCATCGACCACATCCCAAAGCAGAAGCATGGGCTGCGGGTAAGGCATCTAAATCTATTCGACTTCGTGATCGAATACCTCAAAAGCCGAAACCTTCTGGATAAGGCGATCCAGATGCAACGCGATAAGGGGGACGAGGCTTTAAAGAAAGCCCTCGCTGGCCCTCTGCACGAGGGCAAGATGAGCACCATGTTCGCGGAGGCAACTCAACCAGAGCAACACGATCTCGTAATCGTTTCTGGCGTTGGTAGCGTCTGGCCTCTGCTCCGCTCCCACACGCTGCTGAACAACCTCCAGCCGGTCATGGGCAGGACGCCGCTCGTGATGTTCTACCCAGGCCGATATGACGGCCAATCGCTTCGTCTGTTCGGAAAACTCAAGAACAACAACTACTACCGGGCCTTCAAGCTCGTTCCGTAGATTGGGGCACCATGCTTATAAAGAACCTATTTGAACGCGATATTCTCCGGCCGATTAACGGAGTAGTGAAAGCAGACCAGCTTGACGATTCCTCCGTGTGGCAAGAGTTGGATGAATTTGTCATTACACGAGAACTCGACCTGCATCTTCGCAGGTTTTTCTCGTGGTATCTCGAAGCCGCGGATGAGAAGAAGCCGGACCCCAATGGCAAAATGGGCATTTGGATCTCGGGATTCTTCGGCTCCGGCAAGTCGCACCTCCTCAAAGTTCTCTCATATCTTCTTCACAACCGCACGCACACCCATAACGGCGAGAGCAAACAGGCAGTCGAGTTCTTCCAGAGTAAGGTCAAAGACGCCATGCTCTTTGGAGACATCCAGAGGGCGGTCGTCGCCGACGCCGATGTAATCCTTTTTAATATCGACAGCAAGGCTGACCACGGTAGCGGCACAGGACGTGACCTCATCCTGCGCGTGTTTCTCAAAGTCTTGAACGAATTGCAGGGCTACAGCGGCGATTATCCACAGATCGCCCACATGGAGCGCTACCTCGAATCCAAGGGTAAACTGAAGGCATTCCAAACCGCTTACGAAAAGCACACTGGCCTCAACTGGCTGAAAGAGCGGGACGCGTACCAGTTCAACCGGGATGAGGTCGTCAAGGCGCTGAGCGAAACCCTCGGCCAGAGCCAGGCCGCCGCCGAGAAGTGGATCGACGGGGCTGAAGACAACTTCTCGATATCGGTCGAGAATTTCTGTAAATGGGTTAAGGAATACCTGGATTCCAAGGGTCCGCAGCACAAGGTCGTGTTCCTGGTCGATGAAGTCGGTCAATTCATCGGCAACGACTCTCACTTGATGCTTCACCTGCAAACAATCACTGAGGAGTTGGGGACGATCTGCCGTCGCCGGGCATGGGTAGTGGTCACGTCTCAGGAAGATATGGATACCGTGTTAGGCGATATGAGCAAGACGCGGAAGCAGGATTTTTCGAAAATCCAGGGCCGTTTCTTTCCCCCATTGTCCCTATCCAGCGCCAACGTCGATGAAGTGATCCAGTCTCGTTTGCTGGCCAAGCGACCGGAGGTGAAGGATGAACTCGAAACTGTGTTCAAGCAGCGCGGGGACATCCTCAAAAGCCAGCTCACCTTCAAGAACTGCGGCATGACGTTTCGGCAGTTCAAGGACGGCGACGAGTTCATCAAGAATTATCCCTTCGCTCCGTATCAGTTCCAATTGATCCAGAAGATTTTCGAGGCGATCCGCAAAGCCGGCGCCACTGGCACGCACCTGGCTCGTGGGGAGCGGTCGATGCTCGACGCATTCCAAGCAGCCGCGAAAACTGTTTCACTTAACGAAGTCGGCATTTTAGTGCCGTTGTACGACTTCTACTCATCCATCGAGAGTTTCCTCGACACTGCGGTAAAAAAAACCATCGACCAGGCGGAGACGAACCCAAGCCTGGAACCCTTCGACATCCAATTGATCCAGGTTCTCTTCCTCATTCGGTATGTTGACGAGATGAAAGGAAACGTGGACAACCTCGTGACCCTGTGTCTCGATCAGATCGACGGTGATCGCCTGGCTCTGCGCCACCGCGTCGAGGAAAGCCTGGCACAACTCGAAAAAGAAACGCTCATCAGCCGGAGTGGCGACAACTACTTCTTCCTCACCAATGAAGAACAAGACGTCAACAAGGAGATCAAACAGGTCGATCTGTCCAGTGGCGACGAAGCCAAACTTCAGGGCACACTCATCTTCGACTACGTGCTGAAAGGCCAACGTAAGCATCGTTTCAGCGCTAACATGATGGATTTCGATTTCAATCGCCGCTGCGACCTGTTTCCGATCGGCAACCAGAAAGATGGCGCTTTGCTAGTCTCTGTCATATCACCGCTTGCTGACGATTACGAGAACTACGACAAGGGCAAGGCTATCCTGGAGAGTTCTGCTGACGGCGGTCAGATCCTGATCCGTCTGGGGAATGATGAAAGCCTGGGCCGGGAACTGCGTACATACCTGCAAACGGAGAAATATCTA
>OBLU010004527.1_pt1 | contig 12537 bp, 11 predicted proteins | sample 1518681 | NCBI WGS metagenome assembly OBLU01 (sample SAMEA3539304, study PRJEB22396) | soil metagenome | biome: tundra; feature: field; material: soil | place: USA | collected 2010-05 | depth 0.15 m | reverse complement strand
GGGACCGGGCGGCCCCGGTGGAGCGGCCCGCGGCGGCGCTGGAGGCGAGGCGCCGGCCCCGCCGGCGAAGCCCATCATGCCCCCGTTCGACATCATCGAGTACGCGCACGCCAACAACTGCGGCGAGGTCGAAACCGAGATTCCCCTGCCGGACGGCGACGCCATCAAGAAGATCCGGGCCAGGCTGGAAGCTTATAACCTGCGAATCATCACCAGCCCCAGGCTTCCCCAGGAACCGTCCGACGTGCCGGCCTACGATGCCGCGGTGAAGAACGCCAAGGAACTCGGCGTGTACTGCATGCACGCGGCGATGACGGCCCGGCGCTACGAGGAATTCGACACACTGGAGCAGTACCAGGCCAGCTTCGCGCGCAACCAGAAGGCCGTGGCGCTGGCCGAACCCGTCCTGGCCAAGTACAAGCTCCGCCTGGCCATCGAGAACCACAAGGGCTGGCGTGCCGTGGAACAGGCAGCCTGGCTGAAACGCATGAGCAGCGAGTGGCTATGCGTGCACCTCGACTTCGGCAACAACCTCTCTTTCTGCGAAGACCCCATGGACACGCTCAAGACCCTGCTGCCCTACATCATCTCCTGCCACATTAAGGACATGGCAGTGCAGCCGTACGAAGACGGCTTCCTGCTCTCGGAAATTCCCATGGGCGACGGATTCCTGGATCTCAAGGGAATGGTCTCCATCCTGCAGAAGAAGGACCCGAACATCACCTTCGGGTTGGAGATGATGACGCGCGACCCACTGAAGATCCCGGTCTTCACCGACAAGTACTGGGCCACTTTCCCCGACTTGCCGGGTCGCGACCTCGCTCATGTCCTAAACCTGGTCCGCAACAATAAGCCCAAGTACCCGCTGTGGTACACCACCAGGATGCCTCTGGAAGCACAGGTGAAGCTCGAAGAAGAGAACAACCAGAAGTGCATCCAGTGGGCACGCCAGAATATCAGTTAGCCAGGAAAGCGCACGTTGCGAGGAGTTCCCTTTGTCTCGTCCGGGCACACGTCTGGTGTGCCCGCCACAAGCAGTCGGACAACCGCAGTGCTACTTTGCCCGTGTGGCGGTGAAGGTGGTCGGCTTAGTGCCGTAATCCTCGCCTTCCATGGTCCGGCTGAATGCGATCGTATCTCCCGAGACTTTGCCTTTGTAGAATGCATCGCCGAAAGGGCCTGCGGACGTGAAGGAGATCTCTTCGCCTTTGATGACTCCGTCCCGTATCGCGGCGTCTCCGCCGCGCCCGCCCATCACGGAACCCGTGAGCGCCTTTCCCTCAACCTTGAGGACAAAGGTCATTTCCACTGGACCACGGCCGCCGGGACCTCCTCTTGCGGGAACCTGCGCCGTCCATTTCCCCGTTACGTCGGCGGCTTGAGCGGCAAATACGAGGATCCCCGCTAGCGTAACCAATACCAGTGTTCTCATCACAATTAAGATGGTCGCGCCGAAGCGAACGTTACAGAAAATACTATGGTTTCCGCAAACCCGGGCGGTCACTTGGGCTTGAGAACTATGCGTCGTACTTGTACAGCGCCTGCTCGATCGGGACGCCGCGCACATCGATGCGCTTCAAGTCGCAAGTTCCCAACCCGCGCTGCTCGGCCAGCACGAGCTGGTTGTCGCACCTGGGGAAGCCGGGCTCGCCGCGGGAAGCGCGCGGGTTGTAGCCCATCACGGCAGCCGCGACGGTATCGCTGCAGACAGGGTTCAGGCCGGCGATCAGCACACCGGGCTTTACCAGACGGGTGCCGGCGCGGGGCAATTCGGCGCCCGCCATGGATTCGATGCCGTCGATAATGGCCAGGTGAATCGTCATGGCGGCCACCAGGTCCGAGATGACGCGCGGCATGCGGTAGCCGGGGTCGTGGTTGGCGCCAAATGCCAGCTCGCCGGGCGAGGACTTCGAAGGCGCCCGCGTGCCCATGTGGCCCACGGCGCTGCGGGGAGTCTTCGGGTTCTCATTGGGCTCGTCTTCGCCCGCGTCGCTTCCGTAGATCGAAGCGGGCGTGCAGCCGTACAGATTCTTCATGGAGAGCGTCACGCCGCAGATGCCGTGATTCTTCAACTTCGCCATGCTGACGAACACGTCGGTCTCCGCGTAGACCTGGTTAACGTCCCAGGCGGGGAACATATATGCCCCGGGGCCGACCTGCATGCGGGCGTACCTCTTTCCCTTGCCCAGGTTGACGGTGTTCTCGAATTCCACCACCTTGGCGGCATTCTGCAAGGCCTTGACGTCCCAATCAGCCTTGGCGATGAACTCCTCCAGCGGCATGGTTGTGTTGGCGCCGCTCTCGACGAAGCGGACGCGCCTGGCGCCTGCGCGGCCGAACAGGTAGACGGCGGCGCCGGCCACGGCAGGGTGCGCCCAATGCGAAAACTGCGGTGGCCTTCCGTTAACTTTGTTGGTGGGAGCCCCGGTCAGGTTCAGCTTCACGGTGACGGTTTTGTTCTTTACCAGCTTTTCAATGCCACCCAACTGGTCGAACATGGTCTTCAACCTGGCAGTTACGTCGTCGTCGTACGATGCGGCTTTTGCGATGGCCACAGGTGCGGCAGGTGCCGAACTCGCGTTCGCTTCGGATTGGGGCGCCGCCTTCACCAACGGTGTGGCGGCAACCATGGCTAGCCATTCTCTTCGGGTCATGGTGTTTCCCTCCTGGGTGCTTTTATCGGCTGGCTTACGCCCACAAACAGCAGCGCCCTTCTTGTTCGATATGTTACCACTAACACGGCTATCTTCGGGAGGATTGGGGGGAATGCAGGAAAAGCGCTGGCGTAAATGGCAGGAAATGATCACCGACCCCGAGCAGAAGATCGCCCGTCCGCGGCAGGTCTACACCGGCCAGGTGTCGCGGGATGTTATGCCGATAGAGAAGCGCGTCATCCCGACGACCGCTCCGACGGCATAACGGTGCCCGCTCTCGAAGTTGTGGGGGCGCAAAATGCCCGCGCGGCCGCTCCTGTCAACCTGTGGTTCCTCTGACGTATGCGGTGGAGGTCGCTGAAATCATTACCTCCGGGTAAACAGGGCTAGAAAAGAGCCGGCTCCTGATGAGCTCGAAAATGCACTGAAGCGTCAGACATGATGGGCACTGCTCCAATTTACATTGTCTCTGATGCTCCAGAAGAAACCGAAGATATTCTGTGATCTCAGCGTCCTTGCTATTCATAGTTCCATCCCTGATAGAGAACCAAGCTGCTGGAGTAATTCTCCTGTCGTTCTGTGCCGTGAACAAGGTTCCATGAGGACAACTGAATTCATGCCGCAGACTATAACGAATGACCATCACCTTTGGTTAACAACACCATGCGTACCAAAGTGGACTCTGCACTGGCACGGACGCTGCCAGACACGGAGTCTGACCACCTGTTGTCGGCGTCTCAAAGCTCGGTACTGGACCTCTCGGCGTACCTTTGGGACTGTGTTCCATCGCGCTTCTGGCGCAGTATCGTATTGCGACCCTTGGGTACACAATGCTTGATCTCTTCAAGATCGCGTTGATTCGGAGGACCGGGGGCCGCACCCCTTTTCAGGGTGGAGGGTGAATATGCGGCGATCTACGCTCACGGCATACACGGAACTCTTCACTGCATTGCGGGTTTCGCATGAGTTGCGGGATGAAATTCGGTGTTGCCCCATATTTGGCGTAGAGCCCTGAGATGACTCGTTGCGACGAACTGGCCGCGGTGGCGTCAGTGCGTCAGATCGTAAATGAAATAATTCACCGCGATCCGATATGCCAGCGACGCCCACTTCTCCGGATACCGCGGATCGTCCGACCATTCCCACGCATCGCCCAGATCCATGTTGTGGCAGATCGCGACCATTACGCGCCCCTTATCGTCGTAGATCGCCCGCCAGTGCGGAGTTTTTCCCGTCTCCCCCGCCTCATTCGTCCGGCCGCTGCGAACCCACTGCCAGCCAGGCACTTGGAAGCGATCTTCCAAATCGAAAACCGTGTGAAAGATGGGGTTGGAGCTTTCCAGGTCCTCGATGGGACGGTCCGGAAAAACCTTCGTCATGCTGGCGAGAAACACGCGCCATTCACTGACGACGTTATGGTATGGTTGGTCGCCGTGAAAATCGTCGACCATCAGGAATCCGCCACGCAGCAGAAACTCGCGCAACTGGGCCGCCTGTTCGTTCGGCAGCGCCCAGTGCCCGACCTCGACCGCGTACATCATCGGCCAATTGTAAACGTCGCCGGTGCCGTCGAGATCGACGATCTGCTCCACCGACCGTGTGTCGATCCGCGTCAGACGGCGCACACCCTGGAGCAGATGACGGTCCGAGCGCGGATAATCGATCGTCCAGTTTAGATCGAGTCTCCAGCGGGATTGGCCGTAGACGCTGGGATACCGAAGGCGCGCGCGGGTCCACTCGGCCTTCTGCTCCCAGTCGGGAGGCAGCGGGAAGTCCACGTATTCGGCGGCTTGGTATTGTTTGAAGGGCCGCTGCGCGCTTAAAACCCAGGCGCCCAGCGCGGCGGTGACCAGGAACATTGCCCAACAGCGTCGCATGAAGCCTCCAGCTCTAATCAGATCATAGCGAGTCTTTGGCGCTTGGCAAAAGTGGCCCGGTTGCACAATAATGTGACGCACGGAGTCAGATGAAGTCGATTTGGAAGATCCAGCCCGCCGTTGGACTATCGTTGTTGGGCCAGCCCGGATGGATGCCGGCATCGCAACCGATCAGCTTGCCGTCGAACATCGCCAGGCCGTGCGGGTCGCAGGAGTTCGGAACGAAGTCCACCGTCTCCAGCACCTTGCCGGTCGCGGCTTCGTACCTCACGAGACAGGGCCGGTACTCGCTGTAGCGCGTACAGTCGTTGCCGGCAATCTGCCAGATGGTGCCGTTGTCCCATGCGATGCCGTGGTAACGCACCCTATCCGGAGCCTGGTAGAACGGGATCAGAAATTCCGGCTTCCAAGTCTCGGGGTCAACGCGAAGATTACCGCGCAGCCGCAACGACGCGATCCACAGCTTCCCGTCGTGCCAGAGGGCACCGTGGCAACCGCCGCCGTCGTTGGCCGGACCGAGCGGGATCTGACGGTGGCTGACCAGCCGGGAGTTCATGTCCACCTGAAAAACGCCTTCCGGAGACGCGTTCGCGATCATCCAGACATACCCGCCGCCCACGGCCATCCCGCTGGTATTTCTGGAAGGAGTCGTTACCGTCTTCAGCAGCTTGCCACTCCAATCGACCAGCCACGCATCTTCGGTAAGGGTTTTCGGTTCGGGCAGGTGATACGCAGCGGCTTGGGCTCCCGACAGCTTTTGCTCGGCAATCCACAACCCCTCCGGCGTGACGGCAATCCCGTTGGGAAATCCTTGCGGACTCTTGAATAGTTTCGTTGTCTTCGCCCTCCGGGACGAAGCCCGGGCAGCGGTTGACGACTGCTGCGAAAATGCAGCAGTTCCTCCTGCCAGGGCCCAGCCGGTCCCGATGCCGGCCCTGAGGAATTCCCGTTTGGTCATAAGGCCTCCATACACCTGATATGCGCTATCGGTCGTCCCCCAGGGCGAACACGTAGAGCGCGTTGCCGTTGCCCGGATGGTGAATCTCCGGCGCGATCACGTGGGGCACGTCGCGTGGGCTTCCGCCGCCCAACCCGGTGGTGACGGCAATGTATTGTCTGCCGTCGATAGCGAACGCGATTGGATAGCCCTGGACTGAGGTCCCGAGACGCGTTTTCCAAAGTAACTTGCCGGTTTTGACGTCGACTCCAAGGAAATAGCGGTCAAGGTCGCCAACGAAGGCGACTCCGCCGGCCGTGGAGAGCACACTGGTGAGGAACGGTGCGCGCTGCTCGATGGACCAGTTCTCTTTCAGAGTGCGCACGTCGTAGGCCGCCAGCTTGCCGATGTTCCCGTGGGTGTTCGGCATCTCCTGAAAGCGGCGGTCCCCCGCTCCGCCGCCGGAATTCTCCTTGAATTCCACTTTGCGGCCGGACATGGTCATGCAGCTCTGGCTCAGCGGGATGATCAGTTGCGACGTTTCGGGATGGTAGCTCATCGCCTGCCAGTTATGGCCGCCCTCAGTGCTGGGACAGATCTGAAACCACTGGCCGATCTGCTGCTCCAGGATGTCGCTGCGGTACGTTGGTTCTCCCGTCCTGGAGTCGATATTGGTGAAGAGGTTCTGGTAGACGGTTTCCTTGTAACCGAGAAACTGGCCGGTTTCGCGATTGAGTTTCCACAAGATTCCGGGCTTGCCGATCGTGAACAGCAGCTTGCTCCCGTCGAGATCTACGAGGACACGCTCGAACACCTCGTCCATGTCGAAGCTCTCCCCGGGCGCATGCTGGAAGTACCACTTCAGCCGGCCGGTGTCGGGGTTGAGCGCAAGCGTGGAACTCGTGAACAGCGCCTTATCGCCGGGTTTGGCGCCACGGCTGACGCGTAGCCAGGGTTTGGGCTGTGCCACGCCCCAATAGGTGAGGTTGAGCCCGGGATCGTAGCTGCCGGCGATCCATGTGTCGCCGCCCGCACGCAACAGATTGGGCAGTGCGCCCCACGTGTCGCCACCGGATTGGCCTTCACGCGCAATTGTGCTGAAACGCCAGACCGGCTCGCCGGTGCGGGCATCGTAGGCGCTGATATAGCAGTCCGCACCATAGCGGCCACAACCGGTCATGCCTGTCAGAACCTTGCCGTTGATGACGATCGCTCCGGAGGTGTTGCTGTACCCCTGCTTCTCTTGCGCGAGGGCGGTCTGCCAGACAATTTTGCCGGTGCGGGCATCGAGCGCGTACAGGCGGGCATCCGTGGTGGTCAGGAACAGCTTGTCATCGTAAATCGCCAGGGTGCGCGTGGCGCCATACGCGCGGGTGGATTCAGGACCGATTCGGTTCTCCCAGATCAGTTCGCCGTTACGGCCATTCAGCGCCTGGAGTGTGTTGCTGGTGTTGGTCAGGTAAATAATTCCGTCATGGACGATGGGTGTAGGCTCATTGGCTCCGCCGTCGTTCATCGCCCAAACCCAGGCCAGTTGCAAACGCCCCACGTTCCCGGGAGTGATTTGGGCGAGCGGACTATAGCTCCACGATTGGTAATTCCCGCGGCCCATCAGCCAGTCGGCGGGATTGGGATTGCGCAGTGTGTAGTCGGTGATTGGGACGTAGTTCTTTACCTGGCCGGAGACCGTGATGCCTTGGGGCGCAGTGGCGCGGGACGCCGCGGACTGATCCGCATTAGCGGCTTTAGCCAGCATGTCGCGTAGCGCCCCAGGCATTCGTCCGTTGGCCACGGAGTCGATACGCACCTGCGTCGAGACCCCGAGCGGCCGGTCTCCGGCGGGTGCTCCGTTCGCCTGAAGAAAGAAGCCGGCGATGTCCGCGTACGTCTCCTCGCTCAGGCCTCCCCGATTCGAGGGTGGCATGGTGGCCTGGATGTACCGGATCAGTTCGGCGGTAGTGCGCGTTCCCCAGGCACTCATGAAATTGCCGCCGGCCAGTGGCGGAGCTTCGTTTCGGCCGGCCAGGTCCGGGAGATGGCAGTTCGCGCAGTTGGCCTGATACGCGGCGAGACCATCAGCCGCCTGGCCCGCGGTGTACCCCGCCCCAGTCTGGCTTCGGCCGGAGATGGCGCCCATAGCGACGATCGCGATCATGGCCGTGAGAGGCGAATGCCAGAGGAACATTTCAGTTACGCATTCTATCGCAAGCCTGTCGCATATTGGCTGCCGTCAACGGGAGATTACTGCGATAGCAACTCGCGCTCTCCGGCGAGAAGGAGGTCTGTTAGTATCAAGTTCAGTCGGTGAGAATTATGAGGACTACCATTACTCTTATCCTTGGCTGTGCGCTGGCAGCGCCGGCCGCTCAACCATTCGTGGTCGACAAAATCGATCCGGAGGCCGCGGGCATGAGTCCGGCGCGCCTGGCGCGGATTGCCGGCCGTATGAAAGAGTTCGTTACCGCCGGAAAGACCGCCGGAGTGGTGACCCTCGTTGCCCGCCACGGGCACGTCGCGAGCCTCGAAGCGGTGGGCTATCAGGACCTCGAAAGCAAGACTCCGATGCGCACCGACACCATCGTCCGGCTGGCTTCGGTCACCAAGCCGGTCACTTGCGCCGGCATCATGATTTTGGTGGACGAAGGCAGGCTGTCGCTGATCGATCCCGCCGAGAAATTCCTGCCGGAGTTCAAGGGCCTGAAGCTGAATCCCTGTGGAACCCGCGGCGGGTACAACTGCGAAGTGGTCACACCATCCCGGCCGGTCAACATCCTCGACCTGATGACGCACACCTCGGGGCTGGCGGACCCGACGGCGGGACGCGGTGCGCCGCCCAGCACACTGGCTGAGCGGGTTGCTGCCGTCACACGGGGATCCTTGATCTTCGAGCCGGGGACGGCATGGAATTACAGCAATATTGGGATTGCGGCTCTCGGCCGCATCATTGAAGTGGTGACCGGGCAGCCTTACGATCGATTCCTCGCCGAAAGAATCTTCCAGCCGCTTGCCATGAAGGATACGTTTTTTTTCGTTCCGCCGGACAAGGCGAAGCGCGTGGCTTCAGTCTACCGGTATGAGGCCGATGGGCTAAAGTTGGTACCTATGGCGGAGCCGAAGTTTCCCGCGCCGGAAGGCGGCTTGTTCAGCACCGCGGGCGATATGGCGCGCTTCCACCAGATGTTGCTGGAGAAGGGAACGCTGAACGGGCAGCGTATCCTGTCGGCGGCCGGCGTGGAAGAGATGACATCGTCGCACACCGGCTCCATGAAAGCGGGCTTTGCTCCTGGAGTGGGTCACGGCTTCGGCTTCGAGGTGGTGCGTGAGACGCTCGGCACCTTCCGCTATAACTCGATCGGTAGCTTCGTCAAAGGCGGCGCCTATCGCACCTACGCGTGGGTGGACCCGGTGAAAGACCTGGTCGGCATCATTCTCATGCAGCGTACCAACGGGGGCGGCGACGTAGCCGATGAGATCAACAGCTTTATGGCGATGGCGGCGGCAGCCATCGAAGAGAACGGTTCCAAATGAACGCCGCGGGACCCAGATAATCTCGGCTGTTCGGCTGTTCCATCTCACGGTACCATCTCACGGTACAACGGAAGGCGGCCGGGTGTATACTGACGAGCACCCGGGGCTCCAAAACGGATTTTCCGGCTGACGCAACAGAAATGAAAGCGACATAAGGAGTTGGGATGCTAGGGAGGAAAAGGTTCGCTTCTATGCCTTTGGCTATTGTTCTGGCCATCACGGGATGCTCAACGAAAGGAGCCGCTCCGGTTGGCTCCAGTTCATCGGCCCCGGTGCCGCCCAGTTCAACCGCGCCGCAGACCCCTCCGGCGGCAGCCGCACCCGCATCTTCGGCGGCAGCCGCACCCGCATCTTCGGCGGCGGTCATTGCCACCGCCGATGGGGAGACCGACGGGATCAAAGCGGAGATCCTGGATCTCAAGCGCGACAGTGGCGGAACCGTGACTCTTAAATTCACCCTGGTCAACAATTCTAAGCAGGATGTGGGTTTCGGCTACGGTTTCGGCGATGACGCGAATTTTCATATCACGGATTTCGACAGCATCGGCGGCGTGAACCTGGTTGACACCGTGAATAAGAAGAAATACATGGTAGCGCGAGATTCGGAGAACCATTGCCTCTGCAGCCGGGGCTTGAGTGGCGTGGGTCCTGGTACCCGGAAGAACCTCTACGCACAGTTTCCTGCGCCACCGGACGATGTGCAGAAGATCAACGTGGTGATTCCCCATTTCTTGCCCGCCAATGACGTCCCCGTCAGCCGTTGAGGGAAGAGTCCGCCGATGAGTCACTACACTTGGGTGCTTTTGGTGTGGATCGCCGCGGCGGTGCCGTGCACTTCGCAGGATAAGCCGCAGACGGCGGATCCTTTGAAGTACAAGGTGCTGAATCTGGTGTACACGGTCCAGGATATGGGCGGCAAGGTGCTGGATCTCGAGGTCAAGGAGACTACCACCGAGATCCGCATTGAGATGGCTGCGGACGTGCTGTTTGAGTTCGATAAGGCGGATCTCCTGCCCAAAGCGGAGACGGTGCTCGGCCAAGTCGGGGACCTGGTTCGCCAAAAGGCCAAAGGGGCGGTGCGCATTGAGGGGCACACCGATGGCAAGGGCTCGGCGGACTATAATCAAAAGCTGTCGGTGCGCCGCGCCGATGCAGTGAAGGCGTGGCTCACGAGACAACCAGGTTTGAAACAGATCCCGTTCGCAACCGCCGGTTATGGCGCTACGCGACCCGTGGCGCCCAATACCAAGCCCGACGGAAAAGACGATCCGGAGGGCCGCCAGAAGAACCGTCGCGTGGAAATCACCATTAAAAAGTGAGTGACGCGTGGCTACCACAGGCGGGTAAACCGTACGCAGCAATTCCCTGCCCCGCAGTTCACGCGGCCCGTTATCCGGTCGCCACTGCCAGCACGTCGATCCGCCGTACCAGGCTTCCGAACAGCCGCTGACTGGCACCGGAGCCGTTCAGCGGTCTTCCGGCCACAAGTCGCGAGAACTCTTGATGCGAATGACGGTTTCTGCCTGCAGCGTCCCACTCTTATCCAGCTTGCCTTCCGCCGAAACGGCAAGCCCTTCGTAGAGAGTCGCGCTTCGTTCGGCCTTGATGGCGGCCGACGAGTCAACCTGCACCATCTTTCCGTCGCGAGTTTCCAGCACAAATCTCGCCCCGTTTACCTTGTGAACGATGCCGCAGACCATGTTCTTCGCCGCGGCAGGGGCTACCTGGCCCCATGCCGGGCCACCAGTCCCTAGTACGCTGGTGAGCTCTGCCATGAGAACCCATGCTGAAATCCAAAGTCGTTGTCTCATACGCCTCCCTCAGAGTCCAAAGACACGAAGTTGTTTGTAGCTGGCCACAAAGACTTCGCCGTTCGCCACCACCGGTACGATGTTGGCGTTGGCATTGTGACCCGGAGTGAACCAGCCCCCCGCCGTGCCCTGAAAGAGCTGCTGCAGCGTGCTGCCCTTGGGCTGGCCCTTGAAAGCCCAAAGGCCAATGGGCGCCGGACTCTTGGCCGTGCCCTTCGTGGTGGGCCGCGAGACGGCCCAGATGATCGGATCGGCGGAGCCGCCCGTTCCGTTCGAAGAAACGCTCGTGAAGAAACCCGCATCCTGGCCGCTTCCAATTGAGCCCGAGGTTGCTGTCTGCACCAGGGAAAGGGAGGGCGACGTTTGCACGTTCCAAAGGATCAGATTCGATCCGCCACTGCTGACGATATGCACGGTCGTGTCGGAAAAATAAGACTGCCCGCACCAGCAACCGCCGATGCTGACAGGAGTTCCGCCAGTGCCAGTGGCCGATACGCCTCCAAGGTTGCTGAGATCGAGAAGATACATTTGGCCCTTCTTTCCCGCGGCGGCTCCCATGCTGGCGGAATCGGAGGGATACTTGGGGACCAGGAGGACGCCACCCGACCCATAATCGGTATCGCCTGAATCCAACGCCCCTTGGTCCGATGGAGTGAACAGGCTCAGGACCTTGGTGAGGTCGGGAGACTCCTTCACCACGCTCTCCTGAATGCTGGTCGCACCGTCATAGGTTGAATCGGAGTTTCCAGTGACGAAGTATAGGTTGCCGGAGCCGTCGGCCGCGATTCCGTAGCCCGACATCCAAACCGAGGAGAGGAACCTGCCGCTGGGTTTGTTGGGTTGGGTGTCGTTCATCTGGTTGGCGGGCAGCGGTTTCAACGTGGCGGCGTTCCAGCCCAGAATCCATCCGCGGGACTGGCTGCCGCCCCAGTCGCAAAAGCTGCCGAACCCCGCATAGATATTGCCGTTGGCTTCCAGCAAGCCGGGCCTTTGCCGCTGGTATGTGGCGTTAAAGTTGAAGGTCGTGCCGTCGCTCAACAAGTGGCTGGCCGACACCACCACGCTCGGCAGTTTCTCGGCCAGGCTGCCGAGGTCGAGCATGCGAAGCCTGTACACCGGTTGGCTGTTTTCCAAAGTGTACGTGACGACGTACATCAATCCGGCCTTCTCATTGATGACCGGCGTTCCGTCGATACCTACATTTGGCCCGTTATTGTCGCACCCCAATGGCGCTGGCACGGGAGTGCCAAAATTCTTGTAGTACAATACGGTGCCCTTCACGGCGTCAATCAGGTAGATGGTGTTGTTCTCGGTGGCGACATAGACGACGTTGTGATCGCCCTGGTTCGACCCCACCGTGACGTTGACGATCGGCACGATGAGCGGCTGCACATCGACCTGGTCGTCCAGCGCAATGTTAAATTTCTGTTTGAAGGACGAACTAGCAACGTTGGCGGAGGTTAAGGCGCTCTCGTTCTGGTTCCAGCCGCTTCGATAGTTGTCGTTGTGATAGGTAACCACGGATGAAAGCGGGGCGCATCCGGTTAGCAATCCCAAAGCGACAGACACTGCGCAAGTGGCCGCCTTTTGCCTCTTGAATGTCCGGCCTTGAGGGAGGGCAAGCGTTTCTATTAGCATAGAAACTCCTTTCTGCACACTCTTCCGTTTTGGCGTCCTTGGCCAGCATCCAGTATATACGCCAGCACCTCCCTTGGGGCCATGTTATTCGG
>OBLU010004526.1_pt1 | contig 12539 bp, 8 predicted proteins | sample 1518681 | NCBI WGS metagenome assembly OBLU01 (sample SAMEA3539304, study PRJEB22396) | soil metagenome | biome: tundra; feature: field; material: soil | place: USA | collected 2010-05 | depth 0.15 m | reverse complement strand
TCATGCCGTCTTTCAGATAGCTCATCCGGCTGCGCTCGTCGTGTCCCCAGGTCACCGGGACCTCGCGAATCTCGTACCCCAGTTTCCGCGCGATAAACAGAATCTCCGGATCAAACCCCCAGCGCTCGATCCGCTGCAGCCGGAAGATAATCTGCGCCACTGGTCGCTTGAACGCCTTGAAGCCGCACTGCGTGTCCTTGAACGGCAGCCCCATAATCGTGCGCGTCACCCAGTTGAAGCACCGCCCAAAGAATCTCCGGTACAGCGGCTGATGAATCGTCTGCCGCGTCTTGTCCATCCAGCGCGACCCGATCGCCACATCCGCTCCATCCGCAATCGCTGCCATCAGCAGCTCAGCCTCTTCCATCGGCGCCGACAGGTCCGCATCGGTGAACATCACCACTTCGCCCGCCGCCTGCAGCAATCCGTTGCGCACCGAATAGCCCTTGCCCCGATTGCCCTCGTTCTTGATCAAATGCAGCCGCGGATACCGCTCCATCCACCGGTGCACAATCTCCGGCGTCGCATCTTTCGAGCCGTCATCGACGACCAGCACTTCCGCGTCCCAGCCCTGCTTCTCGACGCACGACAACACCCGTTCCAGGGTCAGCTCAATGCGGGCTGCTTCGTTGTACGCCGGAATCACAATGCTCAACCGCGGACTTGCCATCACTACCCGGGCCTTTCACTTGCACCAAAACCTGCCAACGCTGCGCTGTTCAGACGTCACGATTACGCGCATTTCATCATAATTCAATATTTAGACGTCTGGTCTGCAACCTTAGCCGCATTGGTGCTTTTCGCCGGCCGGGAACCTCCCCCAACACTCCATTCGAGCACCTTGCCGGCCCGATGCGGCCTCCCCTGCCTCAGCCCATCGCATCCTTGCAGGAAATGATCTAAACTCCTGTTCATGCCGGAAGATCTTCCCACGACGCCGCCTCCGCCTCCCCCGCCTGCTGCAGCCGCCCCCCCGGCCGCCCCGCCGCCCTACGGCTACGGCCAGCCCTATGGAAACCCCTACGCGCAGGCCGCGCCCTATCCGATGTACGGTCAGCCTCCGCGCAAGCGCCGCTCACCCTGGTTCTGGGTCGCCGTCATCGGAGGCTCCTTCGCCGCCGTCGCCCTGCTCATCACCCTCATGATCTGGTCCACCGTCAAGAGCATCAGCGGCGACGAATCCGGCTCCATCGACGGCTTCGGCGGCTCCAGAATCGGCGTCATCGACATCGATGGTGTCATCACCGATGCCGACAAGGTCAACACCCAGATCCGCAAGTTCGGCGACGACTCCGACATCAAGGCCATCATCCTCCACATCAACTCGCCCGGCGGTGGCGCCGCCGCCTCGCAGGAGATCTTCAACGAGGTCGTCCGCGTCCGCAGAGAAAAGAAGAAGCCCATCATCGCCTCGGTCGAGTCCGTCGGAGCCTCCGGCGCCTACTACATCGCCAGCGGCTGCGACAAAATCTACGCCAACGACGCCTCCGTCGTCGGGTCTATCGGCGTCATCATGGAGTGGACCAACTACGGCGACCTGATGAAGTGGGTCAAGCTCAAGAGCGTCGTCGTCCATGCCGGCACGCTGAAGGACGCCGGCGATCCCACCCGCGACATGACCCCCGAGGAACAGGCCTACTTTCAGTCGCTCGTCGATAACATGTACGGCCAGTTCGTCCACGACGTCGCCACCGGCCGCCACACGTCCGACGACAAGATTCGCCCACTCGCCACCGGCCAGGTCTGGACCGGTCAGCAAGCCGTCCCGCTCGGCCTCATCGACAAGATCGGCGGCTTCCGCGTCGCGCTCATCGACACCGCCAAGCAGGTCGGCATCTCCGGAGAGCCCAGCATAGCCCGCCCCGCCAGCGAAAAGAAGGGCCTCCTCGATGCCCTTACCAGCGACTCCGAATCCCTCTTTCCCAACCCCAGCAAGCTCCTGGACCAGGCCCCCGGCTTCTACTTTATGTGGCGATAAGCCGCACAGCCCACTCCCAAACTGGGTACCCCATGATCGGCGCAGTCTTTCGCGCCTATCGTGGGGTTTCTCTCTTAATCGCCGAGCAACCGGGTGCTCTACATCGAAAGACCGTCATTCTGACTCGCCCGCCCGTCGTCATTCTGACTCGCAGAGTCAGAATCTTAGTTTTGTCTTTACAACTTCCCCGAATGCGCAGCAACAGCCATCAGCGCACCGTAACGCACCCGGCCACCAGACCAACCCATCCACTCTCAGAGCCCAATCACCACCTACACCCGGACCAGCCACTCCCGCAGTTTCACCCGCACTTCTTCCAGTTCCGCGCGCAACCTGCTCCTCTCATGGAACAGATCCACCAGTTCCCGCGTTCCCAACAGATTTTCAAGATGCGCCTTCGACTGCTCGTCGGAGCCCACCAGCGTCAGCCGGTCTTCATGAACAACGATGTCCGAAAAGGAGATGGCCGCCGCCACAAAGGCCCGGTGCGCCCGTTCCACCCGCTCGTCCACGTGAGAGACCTGATCCTTGAGTCTGGCGTATTCCGTAGCCAGACTCCCGATATGCTGAACCTCCACATGCTCGCTCATACGCGAATTCTAAAGCAGCCCGCGCAACCGCGTGGCCAACGCACAATCTGCAATGTGGAAATCTCGTCAGTAATTGCGCCCCACATCTCGCCTCTGATCCATGAGTCCACCGTCAGCCTCCCCGCGAATGGCCGTCATTCTGACTCGCAGAGTCAGAATCCCCGTAGCTGTTTTTGCAGCCGATGGGCTCATCGCAGATAGCTCCTTCACGAAAGCTGACTTGAGAAAGTCGCTGATTCTGGGGATTTTATGTCAAAACAGCAAACACCAAAAATCACTCTCTCCAGTCCAGAATCACTTTCCCCGCCTCACCGGACTGCATCGCCGCGAACCCAGCTTCATAATCGCGATACCCAAGCCGATGCGTAATCACCCCCGACACATCCAGCCCGGACTCGATCAGCACCGTCATCTTGTACCAGGTCTCGTACATCTCGCGCCCATAGATGCCGCGCAGCGTCAGTTGGTTGAAGATCACGCGGTTCCAGTCGATCGCCATCGGCTCCGACGGAATCCCCAGCATCGCGATCTTCGCCCCGTGGCTCATGTTGTCCAGCATCTCGCGAAATGCAGCCGGATTGCCCGACATCTCCAGCCCCACATCGAAGCCCTCCTGCAGTCCGAGCCGCTGTTGCACTTCCCGCAGCGTCGTCGCCGTGGGATCGACCGCCAATGTAACGCCAACTTTCTCCGCCAGGCCTCGCCGAAAGGCGTTCGGGTCGGAGATCACAACTCGCCGCGCACCCGCCCGCCGCGCAACCGCCGCCGCCATAATCCCAATCGGCCCCGCGCCGGTCACCAGCACATCCTCTCCCACGCAAGGAAAGGCCAACGCCGTATGCACCGCATTGCCCAGAGGATCGAAAATCGCCGCCACGTCCAGATCCACCCAGGGCGCGTGCAGCCAGATGTTCGTCATCGGCAGGACGATGTACTCGGCAAACGCCCCATTGCGGTTCACGCCCACGCCCGCGGTATGCGCGCACAGATGCCGCCGTCCTGCCAGGCAGTTCCGGCAACGGCCGCACACCACGTGGCCTTCGCCACTCACCACCTGTCCCGGCTCGAAGTCCGCGACGTTCGAGCCCACTTCCACGATCTCGCCCACAAACTCGTGCCCAATCGTCAACCCCACCGGCACCGTAGCGCTCGCCCACGCGTCCCACTGGTAGATATGGAGATCGGTCCCGCAAATCCCCGTCTTCAACACGCGAATCTTCACATCATTGATGCCGATCGCGGGCTCCGGAACCTCTTCCAGCCACAACCCTCGCTCCGCCTTGCTCTTCACCAGTGCCTTCACGTCGACTCGCCTCTCCTGGCCGCGGCGCCCTCGCGCCTCAGCCTTGCCAAGTCAGATTCTAAGCTCCAATGCCCCACGAAGTTCAGTATCCTTGGAATCAGATGTTCTCCAAGCCTGCGCTTCTATCGAGATTTCGTACCGCCCTGCTCCTCGCGCTGCTCCCATTCGCGCACACCTCCTCGTTCGGCCAGACCACAACCACCGTATCGCTCGATGCAACCGCTCTCGTCCGCCGCGCGGTGCAGCATCGGCTGGACGCCGCGAAGGACCATCATCCACTCCGCTACCTCCTGCACCGGACCGACGAGCACCACGACACCACCAAGGTCATCATCGAGACCAAAGACGGCGACGTTGCGCGCCTGGTCGCCATCAACGGCAAGCCACTCAGCGACGACGCCAACAAAGCCGAACTCGAGCGCCTGGATTATCTCGCCCAGCACCCCGAACTTCAGGAGCATCGCCGCAAGAGCGAGCAGAAAGATTCCGACCGAATCACTCACCTACTCAGCCTCCTGCCAGACGCGCTTCTTTACCACTTCGAAGACGTCGTCCCCTGCCCCACCGGCCAGTGCTACCGGCTCAGCTTCGTTCCGAATCCCCACTTCGTGCAGCCCGACCTTGAGTCGGGAATCTTTCGCGGCATCTCCGGCGAGGTGTGGATCGATCAATCCCAGGAGCGTCTCACCCGTCTGGAAGCCAACTTCATCTCGGACGTCGATTTCGGATTCGGAATTCTTGGCAAGCTGAATAAGGGCGGAAAGGCTGTCCTCGAACAGACCGACATCGGCGGTGGCGACTGGGAACTCACCGCCCTGAGAATCCACGTGACCGGCAAAGCGCTGCTCGTCCGGTCGTTCAACTATCAGGTCAACGAAGAGACCAGCCACTTCGCTCCGGTCGCATCCGGCCTGAAGTACCGCGACGCAATCCAACTTCTGAAACAGGTTGATCCAGCGCAAACGCCCTATACTCCTTAACGCATAGCGGGCGGTGTCCCCGCCAGCATTCAAAGGAAGACTCATGGCCTCCGCAACGCCCTTTTCGATCCTTCAAGACGCGCAGCCGCTGGACAAGCATCCGCACGAGCGCTTCTCAGCCGCCCAGGCGCTTGAGGCCAGGCTGCGCAACACCGTCAAAGGAGAAGTTCGTTTCGACGAAGCATCGCGCGCCCTCTACTCCACCGACTCCTCGAACTACCGCCAGGTACCCATCGGCCTCGTCATCCCCAGAGACTCGGCGGACGTAATCGCAACCGTGGCCGCATGCCGCGAGTTCGGCGCAGCAATCCTCTCGCGCGGCGGCGGCACCAGCGTGGCCGGCCAAACCTGCAACGTGGCTGTCGTCATCGACTTCTCGAAGTACATGCGCAGCGTCGTCGATCTCGACCCAGCCGCGAAACGTGCACGCGTGCAGCCAGGAATTGTGCTCGACGCACTGCGCGTCGAAGCCGAGAAGCACGAACTCACCTTTGCACCCGATCCCGCCACGCACAGCCGCTGCACTCTCGGCGGCATGATCGGCAACAACGCCTGCGGCGTCCACGCTCTGATGGGCGGCAAGACCGTCGACAACGTCGAAGCCCTCGACATTCTGCTATACGACGGAACTCGCATGCGCGTCGGCCGCACCACCGAGGAGGAACTGACCGCCATCATCGCCGCGGGAGGCCGCCGCGGCGAGATCTACGCCGGCCTGCGCCGCCTGCGCGATACCTATGCCGACCTGGTCCGCCAGCGCTTCCCCGACATTCCCCGTCGCGTCTCCGGCTATAACCTCGACCAACTCCTGCCGGAGAAAGGCTTCAACGTCGCGCGCGCGCTGGTCGGCAGCGAAGGCACCTGCGTCACGATTCTCGAAGCGGAATGCGAGCTGAAACCCAGCCCGCAGCATCGCCGTCTGGTCGCGCTGGGTTTCGAAGACGCCTTCATCGCCGCCGATCACGTCCCCGCCGTGCTCGCCTTCAAACCCATCGGCCTCGAAGGCTTCGACGGCCTGCTCGTCGACTTCATGCTGCGCAAGAACCTGCTCGTCGACGACGTGAAGCTCCTGCCCGTGGGCGGGGGCTTCCTGCTCTGCGAGTTTGGCGCCGACTCGCCGGAAGACGCGGACCGCATGGCTCACGCGCTCATCGAAGCCTCGAAGCAGTTCGAGCACGTTCCGTCCTGCGCCCTCTACTCGCCCGAAGAGGCCGAGCGTGTCTGGCACGTGCGCGAGTCCGCGCTCGGCGCCTGCGTCTTCGTCCCCGGCGAGAAGAACGGCTGCGAAGGCTGGGAAGACTCGGCAGTTCAGCCCGAGCTTCTGGGCGCGTACCTGCGCGAACTCTTCGCACTTATCGAACGCAACGGCTATCGCACGCCGATGTACGGCCACTTCGGCCAGGGTTGCGTGCACCTGCGCATCACCTTCGACTTCAAGACCACCGAAGGCGTCGCGCGCTATCGCAAGTTCATCGACGATGCCGCGGACATCGTTCTCAAGTACGGCGGCTCCTTCTCCGGCGAACACGGCGACGGCCAGGCCCGCGCGGTGCTGCTGCCCAAGATGTTCGGCCCAGAACTCATGCAGGCCTTCGCAGAATTCAAGGCGCTCTGGGACCCGCTGAATCGGATGAATCCCGGCAAGCTCATCGACCCCGTCGCCGTTTACGATCCGACCGACAATCTCCGTATCGGCCCTGGATATCAGGCGGCGGCACACACGACGTGGTTCCAATATCCCGGCGATCAGGGTTCGTTCAGCGACGCGACTACGCGCTGCGTCGGCGTCGGCGCGTGTCGCAAGCAGGACCACGGCACCATGTGCCCCAGCTACATGGCCACGCGCGAAGAGAAGCACTCCACTCGCGGACGCGCCCACCTGCTGTGGGAGATGATGCAGGGCAACGTCATTCAGGACGGCTGGCGCAACGAAGAGGTGCGTGAGGCGCTCGATCTTTGCCTCTCCTGCAAAGCCTGCAAGACCGAGTGTCCGGTCAACGTCGACATGGCCACGTGGAAGGCGGAATTTCTCGCCCACCACTACGAGGGGCGATTTCATCCGCTGCACCACTACGTGTTCGGCTTCATGGACCGCTGGGCCAGCATGGCCTCGTTCGCACCAACGCTGTTCAACCTGCCGATCCGAACGCCCGGCATCAACTCGATCCTCAAGTCAGTACTCGGTGTGGCGCAGCAGCGGGAGCTTCCGCGATTCGCCGCGAAAAACTTCCGCGATCAGTTCAACCGTTCCACCCGACCCAGCGCTGCGAACGGCGACCCAGTCCTGCTCTGGCCGGACACCTGGAATAACTACTTTCATCCACAGGCGCTCACCTCTGCGGCAAAGGTGCTCGCGGCCGCTGGGACTCACGTGCAAATCCCAAAGCGGCATGTCTGCTGCGGCCGCCCGCTCTATGACTTCGGATTCCTCGACGAGGCGCGCCGCTATCTGCTGCGCATCCTCGAAGAATTCGAGCCGGAGATTACCGCGGGTGTTCCAGTCGTCATGCTCGAGCCGAGTTGCGCCAGCGTCTTCCGCGACGAACTCATCAACTTTTTCCCCAACGACGAGCGCGCGATCCGGCTCAGCAAGCAGACCATCATGCTGAGCGAGATGCTGGCGCGAAAGTCCGCCAACTGGCAGCCACCGCAGATGCCCGGGCGGCGCATCGTCGTCCACGGCCACTGCCACCAGAAGACGCAGATGACCATGAACGACGAGATGTCGCTGCTGCGGTCGACGGGAGCCGAGGTCGAGTTGCTCGACTCTGGATGCTGCGGCATGGCGGGTCCGTTCGGTTTCGAGGCCGACAAGTTCGAGGTCTCGCAAACGCTCGCGGAGCGTGTGCTGCTGCCTGCGGTGCGTGCCGCCGGCGAAAACGATCTGCTGGTCAGCAACGGGTTCAGTTGCCGCGAGCAGATCAAGCAGAATACGCCGCGCAGTGCGGTTCATCTGGCGGAAGTGCTTGCGGGAGATTGCTGACGCTCCGGCACGATACGATAGAGGGATATGGATACGAAGCTTTTCTTTGGAGATGCGACGGCGTTTGAGACGCCGATGCTTGCAGTTTTCGCGGTTGACCTGGCGGAAGGCAAGGACGCCGAACCTCGCCCCACGCTGCTGAATGCGGCGAGCGCTTTGCAAAGTGCGGCCGCAGCGGTGCTCGGGTCGGGCGAGTTCAAGGCTGCACTCGGCGAAGTCGCCGTGCTGCATGCTCCCGCGGGATTGAAAGCGGAACGGTTGCTGCTGGTCGGTTTGGGCAAGGCGAAGGATCTGTCTCTCGACAAGGTTCGCAAAGGCGCTGGAGCGGCGGTGCGAGCGGCCAAAACACGGTCGGTGCGCAGCATGGCAATCGAATTCCCGGCCGTGGAATTTTATCCAATGCTGACGGCTCGCGTGCTGGTCGAAGGCGCTGAGTTCGCGCAGCTCGACTGGGACACGTATCGCAGCGATCGCAAGGACTGCTCGGTTGATTCGCTGACGCTGATTGCCAATCAGACCGATGCGGCAGACGCGACGCAGCGCGGATTCGACGAAGGACTGATCGTTGCGGCAGCGCAGAACTTTGCTCGGTCGCTGGTGAATGAGCCGGGCAACGTGTTGACTCCGACTGTGCTCGGCGCGCGGGCCAAGGCGATGTGCGACGAGGCTGGATTGAAGTGTGAGGTCTACTCGTCGGACAAGGTACAGGAACTGAAGATGGAGGCGTTCTGGGCCGTCGCGAAGGGCTCAGCCGAACCGCCTGCGCTGATCGTAATGACGTACGAGCCAACGATTGCTCCTGCGGCTGACGCGCCTGTGTTCGGGCTGGTCGGCAAAGGCATTACGTTCGACACGGGCGGAATTTCGATCAAGCCGGCCGATGGCATGGAAAAGATGAAGTACGACATGGCCGGCGCGGCGGCGATGATTGGCGCGATGTATGCGATTGCGCGACTAAAGCCTGCGGTGAAGGTGATCGGCGTCGTGTGCTCGGCGGAAAATATGCCGGACGGCAAAGCGTTCAAGCCAGGCGATGTCGTGACTGCGATGTCCGGCAAGACGATTGAGATCGTCAACACCGACGCTGAGGGGCGGCTCGTTCTCGCGGATGGCCTGCACTACGCGAAGACGCTGGGCTGCACGCATCTGATCAACGCGGCGACGCTGACCGGCGCTTGCGTGGTTGCACTGGGCACAATCAACGCCGGTCTGTTCTCGAACGACGATGCGACCTGCGCGAAATTTGAAGGTGCGCTGAACGTGTCGGGCGAGAAGTTCTGGCGGCTTCCCTGCACCGACGATTATAGCGACCACATCAAGAGCGAGATCGCCGACATGATGAACACGGGCAAGAACCGCTACGGCGGGGCGATCTCCGCGGCGATGTTCCTGAAGGAGTTTGTGGGTGATACGCCGTGGGTTCATCTCGACATCGCCGGCTGCGCGTGGAACGAGGAGAAGAAGCCGTGGCACGCTTACGGGCCGAGCGGAATTGCGGTGCGCTCGATTCTCGAATGGGTGCGCAGCTATTCGGCCTAAGACCTTCAACTGCTGTCCTGCCGGACGGGCGCCCTGCGCGGGCAGCGGTCACTTCGTGACTTGTTCTGGGCTTCGCGCCGGTGCTCCCGATGGTCGCAACTAGAATTTCGCGCGGGCCAGCTAGAGACAGAACTAGTAGACTCGATTACGCATGTATCGGACAATTCAGCTCTCCCTTCAGGCGCGGATTCAGGCCATTCTGTCCGCCAAGTACGACATTGCTCTCGCTCAGCTTGCGGTGGAGCAGCCGCCGAACATTGCGCTTGGCGAACTGGCGCTGCCGGTCGCGTTTGAACTGGCGAAGCGGCTGCGCAAGGCTCCGCGCGCGATTGCGACGGAACTGGCGGCGGAGCTGAATGCGACGCTCGACCAACTGCCCGGCGTTCGGTCGGTCGAAGTGGCTGGAGCGGGCTACTTGAACATCCGGCTCGATCGCGCGGCCGCGGTGCGCGACATTGCTGCGGATCGGCACGCCGACATTGGCGGTCCAGGATTCCGGCTGGTGGAGCACACGAGCATCAACCCGAATAAGGCGGCGCATATTGGACATCTGCGCAACGCGATTCTCGGCGATACGTTTCAGCGACTGCTGCGGCCCGATGATTACAAGAGCGGCTACCAGGTCGGCGTGCAGAACTATATCGACAACACTGGCGTCCAGGTTGCGGACGTGGTGGTCGGACTGGTGCACCTTGAGGGCAAGACGCTCGAGAGCACGCTTGCGTTGCTTGCCGATCTGGTGAAGAACGCCGAGCGCATCGATTTCTACTGCTGGGATCTGTATGCGCGGGTCAGCCAGTGGTACGCGGGCACTGGCGTCGACGATCCAACGCCGCCGGCAGCGACCGAACTGGCGCGGCGGAAGCAGATTCGACTGGACACGCTGCATGCGCTGGAGCATGGCGGCAACGAGACGGCGACGATTGCGGACCTGATCTCGACCGCGGTGCTACGGCGGCATTTGGAGACCATGCAGCGGCTGTCGATCGAGTACGACTTTCTGCCGCGCGAGAGCGAGATTCTGAGCCTGCACTTCTGGGACGCCGCGCGGACGCTGATGCTGGAGCGCGGCGTGCTTTACCTCGAAACCGAGGGCAAGAACAAAGGCTGCTACGTGATGCGGCGGGCGGGGTCAGAAACTGCAAAAACGGGAAACGAGGCTGCGGCTGAGGGTTCGGAAGCGAGCGGGCCGGACGAAGATGCGAAGGTGATTGTTCGCTCCAATGGGACGGTTACTTACGTGGGCAAGGACATCGCGTATCACCTGTGGAAGTTCGGGCTGCTTCCGGGCAAGGACTTCGGTTATGCAAAGTTCCACGAGTATCCGAAGCACATGTGCTGGATCTCGACTGCGGGGGCGAGCGATCCGGCTGCTCCGACGTTTGGCCGGGCAGATGCGATTTACAACGTGATCGACTCGCGGCAGAACGATCCGCAGAACAATGTCGTGGCGGCGCTGCGCGGCATGGGCTTCACCGAGGCGGCCGATCACTACACCCACTTCAGCTACGAGATGGTGGCGATGACTCCGCGCTGCGCGGTCGATCTTGGTTACGTGCTGAACGAGGAAGACAAGGCGCGGCCGTTTGTCGAGGTCAGCGGGCGCAAGGGCTACGGCGTGAAAGCGGACGACCTGCTCGACAAGCTGGTGGAGGCCGCGCAGGCTGAGGTGGATACGCGGCATCCGGAGCTGGCTGCGGAGGAACGGATTTCGATCGCCACGCAGATCGCTGTGGGCGCGCTGCGGTACTTTATGCTGCGCTTCGCGCGGAATACGGTGATCGCGTTCGACTTCAAGGACGCGCTGAGCTTCGAAGGCGAGACCGGACCTTACGTGCAGTACGCCATCGTGCGCGCGGCGAATATCTTTCGCAAGGCCGGGACGACGGAGGAGGCTGCGCTGGCTGCTGTCGCCGGGCTCGATCTGTCCGCGCTGGCCGGCGAGGATGGGACCAGCCTGTGGGAGACCTGGCTGCTGGCCTCGCGGCTGACGGTGCTGATCGAACAGGCGATTGCGACGGCGGAGCCTGCAACCCTGGCGCGGTATGCGTTCCAACTGGCGCAGCAGTTCAACAACTTCTACCACCGGCACCATGTGCTGAACGAGACTGATCCGACGCGGCGGGCTTTGCTGCTGGCGACGGCGGCGGTGGCTCGGCGGGAGATGGTGCGGGCGCTGGGGTATCTCGGGATTGAAGCGCCTCCGGTGATGTGAGGGCTTGGCTGCGTGTTCGGCAGTGGGCGATTGCTGAGTGCTGGTTGTTGGTGGCTGGTTGTTGGTTGGGAGTTTGAGGGAGAATCGTGTGGGAAGCTGAGGCGGTGCGAGGTGTATCGGGGTCCTTCGACTCCGCGGTGCGCGCTCCGCTCAGGATGACGGCCGTTTCTGCGGGGGTGGATGAGGCGTGGGCGGGAGCGCAATGCGGGGGTCTCTCCACTACGGCTTCGCCTTCGGTCGAGATGACGCCTTCTTGAAGGATCGAGATGACGCCTTTTTGATGGGGCGAGAGGGCGCCTTCTTGAGGGGACGAGAGGGCGCCTTTTTGATGGGGCGAGAGGGCGCGGGTTGGGGTGGGTGGGTCGGCTGGGAGTTCGGTTTGGGGGGCGAGGAGGCCGTGGGCTTCGTCGTCGATGACTTCTTCGACAGGTGGCTCAGGCTTGGGCGCGGGTGCGGGTGCGGGTGGGGGAGCGGCGGGATGGGACTCGCGGGGCATGAGGCTGATGAGAATCTGCAGGTTGTAGAGCAGGCGGCCGGCGCGGACGACGTCGAGGTCGTTGGAGGCGATGCGGCAGAGGAGTTGCGCGGCGACGGAGAGGGCGGAGGCGCGGTCTTCGACGAGCGGGAGTTCGAAGGGCTCGTTGGCGTCGAGGTAGCGGAGCTTGCCTGCAGCGGGCCTGGGGCGGCGGGTGGTGTGGTGGAAGTAGCAGAACGGCTCGTGGCGGAGGGCGGGTGAGCCACACTGGTGTCCGGCGGCGTGGATGTGGCGGCAGCGGTAGCGCTTCTGGGTGACTTCGATGAGTTCGGTTTGCTCTGGCATGGTGGACACTCCCCTGGGTGTTTTGATCTAAAATACTGGGAATAAAGTGGTTAGGTCCGGACCGGTGGTATAGACCGGTTCGAGGTTCGAGGTTCGAGGTTCGAGGTTCGAGGTTCGAGGTTCGAGGTTCG
>OBLU010004525.1_pt1 | contig 12543 bp, 9 predicted proteins | sample 1518681 | NCBI WGS metagenome assembly OBLU01 (sample SAMEA3539304, study PRJEB22396) | soil metagenome | biome: tundra; feature: field; material: soil | place: USA | collected 2010-05 | depth 0.15 m | reverse complement strand
TCCACACTTCAGTCTCAAGGTATTCGCGATAGTCGGAGAATCCCTCGAAAAGCGCGCGTGTGCGCGCGATTCGCGATCACGCATGGAGCCAGAGAATGCCTCCGGCGGCGCGATTCGCAGAAATCCGCCCAAACCTATCCGCGCCCGATTTCGGTGGTTCCATCTGCAGGCGAGCCGGCATAAGCTCTCGCACATAGCGGCCCGCGACCCCACCATTCCGTCGTGCACGATAGTGTGAGGTGAAAGGAACGCGATCGTCAGACGAATCAACCGCCCGCCGGCATTGTATTGAATTCTTTCGCGTTGTTTCGAGCGGCGAGGTTCTCAGTCCATAGTCGAACCGACCTGCTCCAGATCGACATTGAGACGATGAAATCGTCGGAGCGCCTCTTCCTGTGAGCTCCAAAGCGCGGGTAGATCGATCCGTCGGGTGAGTTCGATGACGGTCAACTCTGGCGGCTGGTGGCCTTCGACAATCGCCTCGACAATTCTGGGTGCCAGAAACCCAAGGGGCATCAGCTCTCGCACATAGCGGGCCGCGACCCCATCCCGCTTCGCTAGCTCGTCAACAGACTGTACGCGGCCTGCGATCAAGTCTTGCGACCACCTGCGGGCGCGGGCAACCGCCTTGAGCAGCGGAAGGTCGACCCGGCTGGGCGTGGAGTCGCCTTCAAGGACCATCCGCATTTCGACACCGCGGCGTTTTACCTGCATGGGGAGCAATTTATTGAGACAAAGATGATCAGTAGATGCACGGCTCCCCGTTCCAGGAGGTAGCAGCGGCAGCTTCAACGAGAGCCGGAAACCCTCGCGGCTGAGCTCAACCCGTTCCGTTAGCTCGCTCAGCGCTGATGCGGCTTCTCTCTCGGACCGCAGACGTTCAATCCACGCCCGAGCAGACTCGAGGACTGGCTTCAGCCGATTAGGGTCTGTGCCAGACTCTTCAAGCGCGAGCGCGATCGCCGCTCGGTCGCCGAGAATCTCCCGAGCCGCAGCAGATATGGTCTGCTCGATTTCTGGCGCGGATATTCGCCACGCCCGTTCTGCGTCTTTCGACTCGCCTCTGACCAGTCTTCGAGAGACGTAATAGCGGTAGCGGCGTTGACCTTTTGCTGCGCCCTGAACGTAAAGCGGCTCACCGCTCTCGTCGAACAGCTTGCCTGCAAGCGGACTTCGCGGCGCCTCGGTCTTGCGGCCTTCACCCTGCCGGACCGCCCGGCTGCGTAGCTGTTGTTGGACCCGTTCCCAAAGATCGCGGCTGACAACAGCCTCGTGCTGTCCCGGATGGCGTTCGTTTCTGTGTCGGATCTCCCCCACGTAGATCGGGTTGGAAAGCACGTTGTAGAGCGCTCCGCGCGAGAATGGCTTGCTGCCGCGGGTGTTGCCTTTCCTCGACACTCTGCTCGCGGACACAACTCCACGGCTGTCCAGATCCTTCTTCAAGAGCCGGACGCTGCCGAGTTCGAGGTATCGCTCAAAAATATGCTGGACAGCTGTTGCTTCGGTTTCGTTGACCAACAGCTTGCGCTCACGGACATCGTATCCAATCGGAACTGAACCTCCCATCCAGATCCCTTTACGCTTGGAGGCGGCGATCTTGTCGCGAATGCGTTCGCCGATAACTTCGCGCTCGAACTGCGCGAACGAGAGCAGCACGTTTAGGGTGAGCCGGCCCATCGAGGTGGTGGTATTGAACTGCTGGGTGACCGCCACGAACGACACGCCTTGGGCGTCGAACAACTCGACCATCCTGGCGAAGTCGGCGAGCGACCGGGTAAGCCGATCGACCTTGTACACGACCACGACATCGATCGAGGCCTCGCGGATATCTGCCATGAGCTGCTGAATCGCCGGTCGTTCCATCGTACCGCCCGAGAAGCCGCCGTCGTCGTAGGCAGTCTTGATCAACTTCCAGCCCTCGCCCGCCTGACTCTTGATGAAGGCCTCGCACGCTTCGCGCTGTGCGTGCAGCGAGTTGTAATCCTGCTCCAGTCCTTCTTCCGAGGACTTGCGGGTGTAAATTGCGCAACGCCTTATCGGAGCGCTAGCCATTGGCCACCTCCTTGGCGCGATTCTTCAGGCCGAAGAACAGCGGTCCCGACCAGCGGGTACCGGTAATCGCTCGCGCTACTTCCGAAAGTGATTTGTAATGCCGACCGCGGTAGGTGACGTCATTGTCGAGTACGATGACCCGGTGCCTGACGCCTCGCCACTCTCGGATCAGGACGGTCCCGGCACCCGCTCGCCGTTTCGGAATGCCCTCCTGACCAACCTCTCCGCGGCCATCGCAAACACGATCGAGGATCCGCTGCGCGGACGGCTTCAGACCGCCGAAAGCCTTTTCCTGGAGGCGGTAGGCGATCGCGCCAATCAGAATGGACCGGCCGATATGGCCTGACGGCTCCTTCTCATACAAGGTTTTCCAGCGCTCGCGAAGGTCTTTGATACTGGCCTTCGATAGACCCGCGATCTCCGCGCTTAGCGCACCGCGGTCCAGAACGGGCGCCCGCCGCTTCATGATCGTTTCTCTCGATATTTCGCGACCTTCAGATCGGCATCCAAGCTCATATGTGGTCCTCCTCGAGGCGCGCGATTCGCTGCCCCAATGACACACACATTGCTCGTTTCGCGGCACGGAGCCAGTCGTGCGGGTGAGATTTCGAGCGCGAGGGGTAACCAGACCTCGTTTTCTCTGCAGCGATTTCGCCGGCCCCATTCGCCTTCCAATCGCCCCGATGGTGCAGATCGTCGATCCACCGACGGCAGCGCGTTGCTCAAGGACGTCAGGGGATCCTCGGGCACTATCAGCTAGACGGTTCTGCTCTCAACCTTGCTGGCGAGCAGTTTTTCGTCATTCGGAGTGGCGCAGATCACCACTCATAGCGGTGGACGGAATCACTTTATCGACGCTTCGCGATCGCCGACGAAGGAATGCTGAAGGAGGCTGCCGTAACTACTGACTCCGATGGATAGATCGTAGCCACTTACTACCAACTTCTGCAGAAATGAGGCGCGAGCTGGTGGCCGAAACTGCTAGTCTTTCATCGCGGATTGCGAGTGGTGACTGCGGCCGTTCCTTTGCAGACTTCGTTAAGCCGGTCGATCCCGAAAGCCGGCTCTTCAAGGTCGCCAATCTCAACGCGGCGTGCTTTGGCAATTTGCTTGAGGAAAGTGAGTTTGTCGTTGTACACGACGTTTGGATTGAACTTGTAGACGGGATCGTCAAGTGCATCCTTCAGTGAGATGAACTCAACGCCCCGTGCTCGCCAGTGCTTCAGGATTCCGTCGAGAGTCAGAACGTCGAACGAACCGTCATGGATCAGGAGAATTTGAGCTATCCTGCGACCGAAGAGACGCTCAGCGATCAAGTTCGACTCGCGCAGGCGCTCATCCGCGCTTTGGATCACGTTATCCTTCAGCCAAGCGATAGACTTGCCGTCGTGCAGGACGCGGCAGCGTGAGTAGGCGTCGGTCCAGGCCCAATCGTCATAGTCCGCAGTGACTTCCGCGATTTGATAGCCCTGCGTGGCCAGATAGCGGCGGACCTCATCCCTTCTCGCGAGCGTGTTGCCTTCGTCCATATAGGGATACCGAAAAACGTGCCGCTCTTTTGCCAAGGGTGAATAGCCGGTCAGCGTCGCCAGCAGGCGATCCTGCTTTGCGATATCGCCTATGAAGGCTTTCGCGCCGATTCGGTTCAGGTCGGCATGATCGTAGGTATGGTTGCCAAGTGGATGTCCCGCCTTCAGCCAGATCTTTAAGATCGCAAGTTCCTGCGGATTATCGCGCATGAAATCGCCGTTGGAAAATCCGTAAGCACGCGTGATGTCGTTATCATCCAGAATTTTGACCATACCGCGCGCGATGTCTTCGCGCGACATATCCGGAAGGAGATCGCCGTGATCCGGAATATCATCGATCGTTATGGCGATCCTGGTTCCGGCCAAAGACTCCTCGACGTTCGCCTGAACGCCGCGCACCCTTTGTGCTTGCGAGGCGGCGATGTCCTGAACCTGCTTCGACGAGTCGTTAGAATCTACCGACGGAACGTCAGGATCAGCCCGGTTTCGTGTCAGTATCAAATATCGGTCGGTGCCAACCGCAAAACCGGAATCCTTCAGAGTGTATTGCCGAAAGAACTCCTGAACCTGGTCGTACAAAGCCGAACCATCGACGCTCAGATAGCGCTCATCGACCTGCTCATTGAATGCGTCATTAGCATGAGCCAGATCCTGGTAGGAATCTTGGTCAAAAATATGCCCGGCGATGTACACTTTGCCGGCGGCAGCTAGCGTCGATTCAATCTTCTTCGCAAGTCGGTCTTGCCAATTCTCTGAAGAACCTGCCGGAAGCACGAAGTCATTCAATATCAGAACCGCCGGATTATGATTCTGCTCGTTCATGATGTCGATCAGCAAATCGTAATTCGTATCTCCGTATCCGCCGTCGCCCAACACGAGAAATATGTCGTGGCTTCCGATGTGGTCATTGATCGACTGCAACATTGGATCGGGAAACTCGAGACTTCGCAGGCGATCGGATAATCGATCAAAATGCAGATTCCACGTGCTCAGAATCAGCACGAACGCGGCAAATATCAGCGATCCACGTTTTGAACTTATTAAGATCGATAGGCATAACAGCGCGGGAAATAGGCCAATCAACCAATATTGCGCAGTCGCCGCTTCCCAGGAAAACGCGAATATCCAGGTCGCGCAGGCCGACAAAAGACTTACGGCGAAAACAACCTTGGTTCGGAGGAGCCTGCCGAACGTCCTGCCACGATCTATCCGCCAAAAGACAAGCACCGTCGCAACGATCGCAACCAAACCGGCAAAGCCGTAGATCAGGAATACGTCAACGACCGAAACTTCATCCGCTAGCATCGACTGAATCGGATCCGATTCGAACAGCGACCGAGACAACCCGATAATGCTTCTCGCGAATGACCTAGCTGGTCCCAATTGAAATAGCTGAAGAGGATGCTCGGTCTGCGCGTAAGAGGTTACCCAATGGAGAAAGTCAGGAGCGGCGCGAGCAGACTCAGACTGAGCGAACCAGACGAAAAGGTAAGCACCTAAGACCGCGAACGAAACGCCAGAGCCCCAAATCAGGGCGCGTGACAATCGATGCATCCGTGAGCCCCTGCTGAAGAGGGCTAAAGCAAGCACGGCTGGCGGGATCAGAAAAACAACTGCCTGGTGCAGTAGCGTTGCGGTTGCAAGGGTAACAGCGGCGCCAGCCAGACGCCAGCCAGTGGGTGCGTACGTGTCGCTGGCCGTCCAGAACTGTAAATAGACTATTAGGAAAAGGCAGACGAGAGGATACGGATGATTCTGGAGAGTTAGGAACCAGAATGCGGGCGCCATCGCGACCAGTACTACCGAAGCGCATGCAACAATCGGATTAGCGCCGACCTTGCGCAACAGCATATAGAATAGGGTTAGGGTTGTACACCCAATCAGGATGCCGACGACCTGGAAAACTATCGTAGATGGATATCCGATCAACGCTGCAGACGCGGCTATTAGAATCTGTATCGGATTCCACAGGATGTGATGCGGGTTTGTATTCTGCCAGGGGTCTGGCTGCATCGCGTAAAAGCGATACATGTACCCGTCGTAGTCAAATAACGGCGGACGGGACGCAAGGTAGATTGCGCCGCATGCGATGCTGATAACAACGCCAGGAAGAATGCTGTGCATCCAATTGAGCTGCGAAGGCCGCTCGCTCGTCGCCAAGTTTTCATCAGCAGCGGCGGCGGCGTGCGAATCAGCTACATAATGCGCCATTGTCAATTAGCGCTCCGGCCCGAGGCGTCATCGACAGCTCAAAGGCCGTTCAGGATCGTTATTGCTGAGGGGGTGGAGTCTTGGCGGTATTTTGAGCGCATACGGCATTGAGCCTCTCCACGGTGTAGGTGGTATCGACGAACGCGTCTGTATCGACGGCACGTGACTCGGCGATCTGCTTGAAGAAGGATTGACCACCTTCAGTCGTGACGTTCGGGTTAATCTTATAAGCGGGGTCGCGCAGCGCCTCGTCCAGCGAAATGAAAGTCAAACCGTCAGCGCGCAGCTTCGCCAGCGTTTTGTTCAATAAGAGTGCTTCGAGAGCGCAATCGTGAATCAACAGTATCTGAGCGACGTTCCGTCCAAACAGCTTCTGCGCCAGTTCGCTCGCGGACCTGACGCTGCTTTCGGCGTTGATAATAATGTGCCTCCTTAGCCATTCGATGGATTGTTTGTCATTCAAGCGGGTACAGCGAATATACGCACCGTTCCAGGCCCAGTCGTTGTAGTCCGTCGTGACTTCGGCGATTCGATAGCCATTTGTGGCCAAGTATCCCCGGACAGCGTCGCGTTTTACCAGCGTGTTCCCTTCCTCAAGGTAGGGATATCGAAAGACTCGCCGACCCGCAATCAGAGGTGAAACCGAAGATAAACTTTCCAGCAAAACATCCAGTTGGGCAATGTTCGCTTCGAAGGCGGGGGCTTCGACCTGGTCGAGGCTCGAGTGGTCATAAGTATGGTTTCCAAGAGGATTCCCCGCTCGTAGCCACTCTTTCAGAATCGCGATTTCGCCGGGTGTCTCGGAGAGTCCGTAGCCATTGGCAAATCCATAGACGCCGGCGGCGCCATTCGTTTTCAGAGCGCGAATTATACTTCGTGCAATAGAGTCTCGACTCTGGGCCTTAAGGGTGTCGCCATTTTCCGGGATATCGTCCACCGTGATCGCGAGCTGGATTCCGGCGAGTGGCCCTGCCGCCTTGGCCGGTGAGGATTCAGCACGGATGGAAGCCGCAGACGCGGCGAGGATGATTGCGCAAGTGGCAGATACGCTAATTAGCCTGGACAGAAACACGATCCTTTATTCCAGAAGTTCCGAACGGAGACTGGACGTCTGGGGCCGGCAACTCTCTACGGAACTGCCGTATCATCGCCGCAATCCAGCCAAAACGAAGCACCGCACTCGCCACAACATCCTCGTATCCAGCGCGGACGCCTACATACGAGTAGAGAGCATAGCCCAGACACACGGAATTCAAAATTCCATATGCGCCGTATGCCCAGCCGCTGTGCGCGATGATTCTCAGGCAGGATAGCAGCACGCATGGAAGGATCAGGGCTGGCATGATGATTTGCGACGCGGGCCCAGCGGTGCGGCCGGGAACCTTGGGCGTGCGTACGAACGCGCTGCGCGCACCTGTGATCGCCTGGCGAAATGACTTGAACATTCCGGTCATGTTCACGGCGATCAGGAGCAGGTTCATCCCATACACGCGAGGCAGATCCCACCAATCGTAGCCGCAAGCTTCGAGGTCACGGCAATAAACCAGGTAATAGGGAATCGCCGAGAAAATCAGCCACACCACCGGCAGTCGCTTCGCGTCCGGAAATGGGATCGCGATAGTCAGCAGCATAGCCCCCGCGGCCGCGACCGACGTCAGCATGTTCAACCGTATCAACGATTCTGGCAGCCGCCGCAGTCGGTTCGAACCCGTCAACGCATATCGGATTACCTTGGGCACAATGAGCAGCGGACCGTTCGCCCATCGGCGCCGTTGAATCACAAGTGCGCCAAAGTCTGGCGGCGTCGCCGAGTAAGAAAGCCGCTCAGGATAGCAATATATTTTCCAGCCGCGAACAACCAAATCGATCGTTGACTCAGTATCTTCGACCAGAGTCCGGTCATGAATGTAGCGCCGAATCGGATAGCCGCGTTCCTGCACGACTTCACAAATGTCTTCCAGTGCGGAGCGCCGCAGAAGAGCGTTCGCGCCAACCCAGAACGAGCTGTCAAAGAGCGTCGAGCCCTGGGTGCCAAACCATTGGAGATCGGTCTGTGCGCCCGCGACGCGTTCGAGCAGACCTGGACTGTTCGGGACCGCGCTGAACGGCGTCTGGACTACGGCGAAGCGTGCCGACGCCGGCTTGTCCATGATATGCGTGAGCTGCAAGGCGTAGTCGCCGAGCAGCATGCTGTCGGCGTCGAGCGTGATTATGTAGTCGACGTCGCGCACATGAATCTGGGCGTGTTCATTCGCACATTCTTCGAGATGCAGCGCGCCGTTGCGGATAACCTCGCGAAAGTTCCGCCCGAACAGCCCCATATAGCTGTTCAGATTCATCGCCTTGTTGGCGGCATGCGACAGATTAACGTAACGCTTGCGTTCGAAGCTCGCGAATGGCACAGCGAACAGGGCCGCAAGCCGCCGATACTCGCGGCGGAAACGGGCTTCGCTTGAAGCCGCAGCCGGTCTTGATGCGAGCGAATGGAGTTCCGCGGCGCGACCGCGATGCGCGAGCGCGGGTTCCAGAAGAACACGATTCAGGTACAGGGCATCGTAATGATCACGCGCTTTATAGGAAGCCGCCTGGGATTCGAGCCATGACGCGACCTCGCGGTAGAGCTTCGCGAGCTGGCGGCATTCCGCAATGTGAGAAATCTTGTGTGCCGTCAGGCGTCTTTCAAATGCTTCCAGCTCGCCTGCGTAGCGGCGTTTGCGAGCCCGGAACATGGCGTCCAACTCGCGAACCAGCGCGCGGGTGGCGGCAAGATCCCTTGCGTCCTGCATCGTCGAGGGATTTGGGGGATCGTCGATGAGAAGCACCACCCTCCGATCCGGGTACTCGGTCAGTGCCGCTGACATCAGCGTCATCCGCACCACCCGCACTTCCTCTCTGTACGATGGAATCAGTATCGCAAGCGGATGTGGATAATCATTTTGATATATAGCCTCAAGTTCATCGCAGGTCGGGCGGCGATGAGTAGTCATGCGTTTGTAGTAGGCCCACCGTGTGATTTGGTAGAAGAGCGTGCCCCACATCAGGAACGCAACGGCGATCGCAAAGAGAGTATCCGCCGCAGCAAGCTCAAAATGAGCGCCGCTCACGCGATTCACCACGAGATGAATCAGCCCGTACATTGCGAGAGTCATCACCGGCAGGCTGAAGGCGATACAGTAACGTGTTAAACGCAGCTCGCGCGCGACGTCCATCGGCGAGTGGACGACGGTGTGAGTACCTCGTAGGCGTGATTTGGGTAGCGATACGGGTGCGGTGGCCATAATGATGGAAGTTGGTTCTCGGTTTTCTCGAAGGGTTTTGAGTGCGGTGATGCTTAGTTTGGGCCGTCGATCACGAATCGCCCTCGGCGGCGAAAGAGAAGCCGGTGGTGAGTGGAGACAGGCGAATCTCGACCATCGGCGGGTTGTTCGCTATCGATGGCCAGATCGCCGTGAAACCTTCAACTCGCGCTCGTGAATAGTGGATTTCCAGCAGGCGATCATCTTTCCAGGTGCTCTGGACACCCACAGCTCTTGTTGCAAGCAGCACCGGGTCGGCCGATGGCGCGACTTGGCCCCCGCGCGGAACTACATAGACTTCGACCGAGGCGCGCATGTAAGGAAGGAGAGGTTGGTATCGAATCGTCACTGCGTCATGGCGCGAGTCGGGCGACGTAACTCGCGCCACTTCCTGCTGGCGGGCCGGCATTGCGAAAACGGCCAGCGCTCGTCCGAGGAACGGGGAAGCTATTCCCAAGGCGAAAAGGATCGCGAAGTTCAACCGGCGCAGGTGAGATGGCATATCAACTCTGGCCTTCCGCGTTGGTACGCGGGATCGAGCGACTCAGTGGGGCCTTTGAGGGTTCGGTGGCCTTCAACGACATCACAGGGAGCGTGGGGCCGCCGGTACACGGCAGCTCGACGGACGGCGCCAGTCGCACCTCGACGTAGTGCCCGCCCAAAACGGCGTCGTCCGAATGCCAGAAGTTCGAAAACTTCTGTACGCATCCGCGGCTGTATCTGAATTCGAGCATACCCGTGCGAGTCCACGTGACGCTGGCTGGCTCCGTCATTTTGGTTATTCGCAACACCGCGCCCCAAGATGGGGCTGGTTCGCCCTTGGGCACGAGGTACAGGTCGGACTCGCCGGTGATCAATCTGATTTTGGGCTGCACGAAGACCGCGTCGATCTGATGATCGGGCGAAGTAACGCGAGCAACCTCGTGCTGATTGAGGTCGATCGCGTAATCGTGGATGGCCTTGATTCCCGCCGCCGTCAGCAATCCCACCAGGAATATGGTGAAGAATGCGATGGGCGGTGCCATGGAGGCCGCTCGTGGCTCTGTGGTCATTGTCGGGTGGCTCCTTCGAATCTAGAAGATGTATTTCAGCGACAGGCCAAAATTCATCGAGTTCCAACCCACGGAGCCGTTTCCCGTCCAGTATGTTTCCAATTCAATCCCCCTTACCGGTCGAAGTCCCAGTGCGAAAGCGGCTGATACGCCTGGCCCGCTCGACGGTCCGTTTGAGAGCGGTTCGGTTTCGCGCACTGCATCGTAGCTGAATCCAAGCTCCGAGTGCCCGTAGATCCACACCCGGTCGAACGTCAGTGCTGAAAAGATTCCATTCGACAACGCGCTCTGAGGCGCCCAGTAGCCGCTTTGTGCGCTGTGTGCGAAGGCGGTGTAACTGAAGCGATATCCGACCTCGAGTTTGCTGCCCGCAAGTTCGAAAGTGTATTGCGGCGTGAGCGCGAAATCGTTCGAGCTGTTGCCGTCGGTGTAGATGTGATGATTTGCTTCCGCGTCGGTGCTGATGTGCTCACTCAGGTTATTGGAGAAGCTCAAGCCGAAATCCGTCTGCCTGATATTTGCCGCGAGCGTCTTCGCCGAGGCCATAAGCATCTCGCGCGCAATCGTCGTGGTGACGGTCGCGCCGGCGTAATTGAAATGCGCCGCAAACGAACCGACCGGGTCGTTCGATTGCATCGCGCGTGCGTTGCCTAAGCCGCCGCCGATGCCCCATCGCTCGGAAAAATCCTTGCTGAATGCAAGCGTCGTGATCTCGGCCGCTTGGACTTCGCTCGGAGCCTCGGCCTGCACCCAGTCTCGACGCAGCGACACCATAAAACCGTGGAAGGGGGCGGTCGCGATTGAGGTAGTCGTGAGATTCACGTAGTGCTGAGAATCGCTGTAGTAGTCGAACTGCGACAAGAGCGTGGGGCGATCGTCGAGCTCGGCATCGGCAGCCTCGTCCTTGGAGTCGTCCTTATCGTCATCGTCGGCGCTCTCATCGTCAGAGCAATCGCTATCTTTATCGCTGCCGGCTGATTCGGATTTGGCAACGGTATCATCGCGATCTGAGCCGTCGCGGTCGTCGTCGGAGTCCTTGTTGGCGTCGGACCTCGAAGGCTTGGCCCTCGCCTGCGTATTATCATCCGATTGATCGTCAGCACTGTCGGAATCATCGTCGCAGTGCTTACTTTGCTCGACGTCCGCAATGCTCTTGGGCTGAGTCGTAGGCACATTTGAAACGAGAGCCGAAGCCGCCGAGACGCGGGACGCGAGCCCGACGATTGCGGCCACGTAAATGAGTGTGATCGGAACGCGCAACGCGTAGCCGCGTTGCGCTGCCATTCGCTTGCGGACTGAATCAGGTTCGCTCACCGACCCGCGACCAGATCGAGCCATCGATGCATAGACGAGTTTGTCAACGCTTTTGTTCAATTCAGTCGTCCGAAAGAACAACCAATGAAAAGATCTTACCGAGCCGTTGATTAAAGGCACTCCAAGGCCGCGCTTTCAACATCCGGGCGAGACGATTACCCCCATTCGATTGGAAAATGAACCATACGTGAATCGGGGATTAGTGTCTATCAAAATGTTGACAAAGTCCTCGAGCTTCGAGCACTGGACCTTTAGCCGAAACCGGGCGCGCCTGCTTTCGCACTTTGAAAGTGCGGCGGCCAGGGGTCCCCTACTACCGCTTGGCCGGTGCCGTGTCCCCAAGAATTGCACGCCGCAGGCGGGCCACCGCCTGAAACCAGTATTAGCCAAGGATGTGCCCGCAGGATCAGGAGCGAGCAAAGCTTTCCCGAAAAGCGCAAAAGCTCGAATTCGACGGACCAAATCTTGCTCAAGTCGTGGAGGTCTCGGATTCACGTGAGAGGATCCGCTGCTATTTGTATCTAGAATGCGCGAATCATGGGCAAAAAAACCCACTCGCGCCGAAGCATTATTCCAAGATATTGCGATGCGGCCGTTTTCGGCGAACGCGAGTCATGGCATATAACTGGCGAGGAAACCTCGCGGGTTTCCTTCGAGGCTTAAGACCATCGCTGAAGCGATCAGGTGCTTGATTGCCGCGCGCTCGAGATGTGGCAGGCGAGTTTTTCCGTACCCTGGTCGCGGAAGCAAGCGAGCTGAAGCTGACCAGCGATTAGCACTCTACAGTGGACGGAACCTTGCCGCAGGATCGAATCGATCGGACCATTGCAGCGGACGAACAACCCCCGAACGGAACTTCATCTGGCTCAGAGGCCGCGCCCTCACACCGCGCCTCCGCCGACGCCGGCGCAAACACAGCGTGCAATTCCGAAGAGATAGAGTTGACTTGCTGACTGCCCGCCCAAAAGGCGGAGATTCGAACTCCAAACCTTCGTCTGATGTTCAATGTCGCCATATTCCGCGCATCATCCTACCGAACGAAGGGAACCGGAGAGATCCGAAGCAGAGCCGAATCCAAGGCGAACAAAT
>OBLU010004523.1_pt1 | contig 12546 bp, 8 predicted proteins | sample 1518681 | NCBI WGS metagenome assembly OBLU01 (sample SAMEA3539304, study PRJEB22396) | soil metagenome | biome: tundra; feature: field; material: soil | place: USA | collected 2010-05 | depth 0.15 m | reverse complement strand
CTGGATGCCCTCGATCATCTCCGGGTCGGACATCCGCGCCACGCCCCCGTCACGGCGAATGTCCGCCGGCACCCGCTCCAGTGCCATCACCGCGGCGGCGCCCGCGTTCTCGGCGACCGTGGCCTGCTCGGGGGTCACCACGTCCATGATCACCCCGCCCTTCAGCATCTCCGCCAAGCCGGCCTTCACCCGGAATGTCGCCTCGTCGCGCATGCGAGGAAGTCTAGCCTGAGCGCGTCGCGCTACTTGAGGCGGAAGGCCTTGATGCGGTCGTCGTACTGTGCCGAGTCCTGCGCGTAGACGCCGTAGGCGAGGGCTTGAATCAGGCTGAGCAGTGCCGTGTGCGAGCGCACGTAGGCGGGGCTGTTGGACGAGTAGTAGAGCTTGATCTGGGCGAGCTTCGCCACCTCGGAGAGGGTCGCGTCGGTGATCGCCGCGGTGCGCGCCTTGCGGTGGCGCGCCAGCTTCATCGCGCGTACCACGAGCGGGTGCGGACGGCCGGCGGACAGGCCGATCACAAGCGTGCCCTGGTCGATCCGGCCCAGGCGGCTGAGCGCCTCCTGAGAGGGGCTCGCGACGACGTCGACGCGCAGGTCGAGCAGCATCAGCAGGTGTCTCAGGTAGCTCGCGAAGAACGCCATCTGGTCGGTGCCCGCGACGAGCACCTTCTCGGCGGAGACGATCGCCTCGATCAGCGCCTCGACGGAGCTGCGGGAGACCTTGCGCGCGGTCTCCTCGACGTTCAGGTGATCGGCGGTGAGCGCCGTCTCGAACTCGTTCTGGTCGAGCGAGAACAGCGGGGTGGAAGAGCTCGCCGAGGTGCCGTTCTTCGGCTCGGCCTTGGTGTGCACGCGGCGGTATTCCTCACGCGCAGCGGCCTGCAGCTCGGGAAAGCCCTCGAACCCAAGCGCCTGAGAGAAGCGAACGACGGTCGAGCTCGAGGTGTTCGCGCGGCGGGCTAACTCCTCCGCCGTTTGGAAGGCTGCCTCGTCGAGATGGTCGACGATGTACTGCGCCACGTCCTTCTGCGAGCGCGAGCACTCGTCGAAGCGAGCTTGGATGTACTTGGACAGGCTCTGGTGCTCGCTCGTGCCGTTAGCCGGCGGACGATCCTGGGTGGGAGTGGCGACACGCTTCATCGGCGCTCTTGTTCGACGCCACTGCCTCGCACTCCTCCCTGTACTACTCAACGCCCGATGATCCATTGCCCCTAACAAGAGCGAAGATAGGCACACAATGGGAGATTCGATGCGGGCCAACGGAGCGACACAGTGAGGATCGCGATCGTCGGCGCGGGCGTCTCTGGCCTGGTGGCGGCTCACTTGCTGCACCGCGAGCACGAGATCGTGGTGTATGAGGCTGGCTCCTATGCGGGCGGGCACACGAACACGATTCGCGTCGACACCGAGCAGCAGACTCATCACGTGGACACCGGCTTCATCGTGATGAACGACCGCAACTACCCCAACTTCACGCGGCTGCTCGAGCAACTCGGGGTGGATACTCAGCCGACGCACATGAGCTTCTCGGTGAAGGGCGAGGACGAGGACTTCGAGTACGCCGGCACGCCGCGCGGGCTCTTCTGCCAGCCCAGCAACCTGCTCAGCGTGCATTTCCAGCGGATGATCGCCGACCTGTTGCGCTTCAACCGCGAGCTGCGGCGGCTGTTGGCACGCGAGGAAACAGGCGAGTCGCTGCAGGACTTCCTCGTGCGGCGGCGCTTCTCCGAGGTCTTCATCCGGCGTCTGATCGTCCCCCAGGTCTCCGCCGTGTGGTCGGCCGACCCGCGGCAGATCTCCTCTTTTCCAGTGCGGTTTCTCGCCGAGTTCTTCTCAAACCACGGCATGCTCGGCTTCCGCGACCGTCCGCGCTGGGCGACCGTCGCGGGGGGCTCAGCGCGCTACGTGGAGGCCATCACGCGGCCTTTCCGGGAGCGCATCCGGCTCGATTCGCCGGTGCATGCGATCACTCGGGGCGAGGATCACGTCGAGATCACCGTCGCCGGCCGGGGCGGGCGGGACACCGAGCGCTATGACCAAGTCGTGATCGCCACCCACTCCGACCAGGCGCTCGCGCTGCTGCGCGACCCCTCAGAGCGCGAGCGCGAGGTGCTCGGCGCGATTCCCTACCAGCGCAACGAGGCGGTGCTTCACACCGACTCCACGCTGCTCCCGCGCCGTCGCGGCGCGCGCGCCGCCTGGAACTTTCACCTGCTGCGCGAGCCAAAGCCGCTGAGCACCGTCACCTACTACATGAACCACCTCCAGCGGCTGCGCGCCGACCGCGACTTCTGCGTCACGTTGAATCGCACGGAGGCGATCGACCCGGCCAAGATCATCCGCACGATCGACTACTCCCACCCCGTCTTCACGCCTGAAGGGGTCGCCGCGCAGTCCGAGCACCCGAGCATCAGCGGCATGGCCAATCGCACCCATTACTGTGGCGCTTACTGGGGTTGGGGCTTTCACGAGGACGGCGTGCTCAGCGCCCTGCGCGCCTGCGAGCCGTTTGGGGTGTCGCTGTGAGGAGCTGCCTGTACGAGGGCTCGGTCCGCCACCGGCGGATGGGGGTGGTGAAGAACGAGTTTCGCTATCCGCTGTTCATGGCCTACCTCGATCTCGACGAGCTGCCCGGATGCTTTGATGGTCGCTGGTTGTGGTCGGCGCGCAGGCCGGCTCTGGCTTGGTTTCGCCGCTGCGACTATCTCGGCGATCCCCACGTGCCGCTGAGCGATGCCGTGCGCGAGCTGGTGGCGGAACGGACAGGTACGCGACCGTCGGGACCGATTCGCTTGCTCACACACCTGCGCTATTTCGGCAAGTGCTTCAACCCGGTGAGCTTCTACTACTGCTTCGCCGATAACAGCGAGCAGGTGGTCGCGGTGGTGGCCGATGTGACGAACACGCCCTGGGGCGAGCGTCACGCCTACGTAATGGCAGTGCAGGAGAGCGCCGACCACGGCTCCGTGACGGTTATGCGGGCGCGACTGGAGAAGCAGCTGCACGTCTCGCCCTTGATGGGCATGGATCACGTCTACGACTGGCGTTTGACGGAGCCCAGTGAACATCTGCTCGTGCACATCGAGTCCCATCGTGCGGGTGGGCAAAACACGGAGAGCGTGTTCGACGCGACCCTTTCGCTGCGCCGCCGAGATTTCACGCCGAGCGCCTTGCGACGGGCACTCCTGCGCTACCCATTCCTCACCGCGCGGATCCTCACGCGCATCTACACCCACGCGCTGAGACTGAGACTGCGCGGTGCGAGGTACTTCCCCCACCCGCAGAAAGGGGCGTTCCCGACATGAGCAGCGCGATCGGACCGCTCGAGAGAGCTCGAGCGCTCGACGCCCCCAACCGCGGGGTCGGTGCGAAGGCAGTGTGGCGTGACCGGGTCGCCCGCCGACTCGTGTTGCGCCTGCTGCGGAGAGTCCACGGCGGCGCCCTCGAGATCGTCGACGGCACGGAGCGATTGACATTTGGCGACACGACGGCGACACGGCCCCTAAAGGCCACGTTGGACGTGCGCTCGCCGCGCTTCTATCGAGCGTTGCTGCGCGGCAGCGTCGGGCTGTGCGAGTCATACATGGACGGTCTGTGGGAGTGCTCTGACCTCGTCGCGTTGACCCGCATCGCCGCGCTGAACGTCCGCGCCTTGGACAACCTGCGACGCGTGCTCGCGCCGGTATTGATTCCCGTGCAACGCTGGATGCGGTGGTTGCGGCGCAACACGATCGGGCGCTCGCGGCGCCAGATCGCCGCGCATTACGACCTGGGGAACGATTTGTTCGGGTGCTTCCTCGACTCCACGATGATGTACTCGTGCGCGATCTTCGACTCGCCCGAGGCCACGCTCGAAGAGGCCTCGCTGGCGAAGCTCGAGCGCGTCTGCGCGAAGCTCGACCTTGGTCCAGCCGACCACGTGCTGGAGATCGGGACCGGCTGGGGCGGGTTCGCCGTGTACGCGGCCGAGCACTACGGCTGCCGCGTGACGACCACGACGATCTCGCGCGAACAGCACGCCTACGCGACCGAGCGCGTGCGCACCGCCGGGTTGGGAGAGCGGGTGACGGTCCTGCTCGAGGACTACCGCGCCCTGCAGGGCAGCTACGACAAGCTCGTGTCGATCGAGATGATCGAGGCCGTCGGCTGGCAGAACTTCCCGACCTACTTCCGCCGCTGCTCGGAACTGCTCGAGGACGACGGCGCGATGCTGTTGCAGGCGATCGTGATCGATGACCGTGCCTACCAGGTCGAGAAGGCCTCAAAGAGCTTCATCAACACCTATATCTTCCCGGGCGGGTGCCTGCCCTCGCTAGAGCTGATCTCGCGCCAGCTGCCCCGTGTCACTGACTTGCGCCAAGTTCACCTGGAGGACATCACCGCCCACTACGCGACGACGCTCGCCCTGTGGCGCGAGCGCTTCCTGGACGCATCCAAGCACCTCGCGGATCTCGGCTACGACGAGCGATTTCGCCGTCTATGGGAGTTGTATCTCTCATATTGCGAGGGTGGCTTTCGCGAGCGGCGGATTCAGGACGTGCAGCTGCTCTTGGCGAAGCCCGGCTATCGAGGGGAGTCCGCGCCGGTAGTGTCTCTCGCTGCATGAGGCGCACCCTTTACGAAGATGTCCACGAAGACTTCCGCGCGAGCTTCCGCACGTTTCTCGAGCGCGAGGTGCTCGGCGACGAGAGACGCTACGGCGAGTGGGAGCGCGCCGGGATCGTGCCGCGCGAGGTGTTCGCGCTGGCCGGCCGCGGCGGCTTCCTCGGGATGGCCGTGCCCGAGCGCTACGGCGGCGCCGGCGCGGAGGACTTCCGCTTCAACCTCGTGATCGGCGAGGAGACCCAGCGCGCCGGCGTCGGCGGCTTCGGGCTGGGGATCACGCTCCACAACGACATCTGCCTGCCCTACTTCCTGACGTACTGCAACGAGGAGCAACGCGAACGTTGGCTGGGAGGTATCGCCTCCGGCGAGTTGATCACCGCGCTTGCGATGACCGAGCCCGGGATCGGCTCCGATCTGGCGAACCTCTCCACGCGCGCGCTACGCGAGGGCGAGAACTACGTCGTCGACGGGACGAAGACGTTCATCACGAACGGGATCAACGCCGACCTCGTGATCGTCGCGGTCAAGACCGGGGTGGGCGGGCATCAAAACAGACACCGCGGCATCAGCCTGCTCGTCGTGGAGCGCGGGATGGAGGGTTTCGAGCGCGGGCGCAACCTCGAGAAGATCGGCCAGCACTCCCAGGACACCGCCGAGCTGTCGTTCTCCGAGGCGCGCGTCCCGGTCGAGAACCTGCTCGGCGAGGAGGGCGAGGGGTTCCGCTCCCTCGTCTCCAACCTGCCCCAGGAGCGCCTCTCGATCGCCGCCTCGGCCGTGGCGGCGGCCGAAGCGGCATTGGACTGGACGCTCGACTACGTGCGCGAGCGCCAGGCCTTCGGCCAGCCGATCGGCTCGTTTCAGAATTCCCGCTTCGTGCTCGCCGAGATCCGTACGGAAACGGAGATCGCTCGTACCTACGTTGACCGCTGCACGGAAGCTTTGAACGAAGGTGACCTGACGCCGGAGGATGCGGCGATGGCGAAGTGGTGGTGTACCGACCTGCAGGGCCGTGTCGTCGATCGCTGCCTGCAGCTGCACGGCGGGTACGGCTACATGACGGAGTACCCGATCGCGCGCGCCTATGCGGACGCGCGCGTTACACGGATATACGGAGGCGCCAACGAGATCATGAAGGAGATCGTGGGACGATCTCTAGGCCTGTAGGAGAGGGGTCAGGTCAGAGGGTCTTCGCGAGCTCGACGAAATAATCGAGCGAGCGCGGGTTTGCCAAGGAGTCGACGCTCGCGGCCTGCTCGGGGGCGGTGCCCATCAGGATCTTCTTCACCGGCACCTCCAGGACCTTCCCGGAGAGCGTGCGCGGCACCTCTTCGATCGCGAGGATCTCGTTCGGCACGTGGCGTGGTGAGCAGTCCTCGCGGATGCGCCGCTTGATCGTCTTCTGCAGGTCATCGTCCAGCTCGGCGTCCTCGCGCAGCACGACGAACAGCCCCATCCATAGTTCCCCCTCGCCCCCGCGACCACCGCCGCCGGAGGCGGTGGTCGGAACGTCGACGACGAGCGCGTCGATCACCTCCGGCACGGTCGCGACGGCCCTGTAGATCTCGCTCGTGCCCATACGCACGCCTTGGCGGTTGATTGTCGAGTCCGAGCGGCCGTAGATCACCGCGCCGCCCCGCGGCGTGATGCGAATCCAGTCGCCGTGGCGCCAGACGCCGGGATACATCGAGAAGTAGCTCTCGCGCAGCCGCTCACCGCCGGGGTCTCCCCAGAAGAACAGCGGCATCGAAGGCATCGGCTCGGTGATCACCAGCTCGCCGACCTCGTCGGTGAGGCTGTGACCCTGCTCGTCCCACGCCTCCACCGCGCAGCCGAGAGCACGGCATTGCAATTCGCCCTCGTACACAGGCAACAGTGGGCAGCCCGCCACAAACGCCGTGCACACATCCGTGCCTCCACTCGTGGAGAACAGCCAGACATCGGGCTTGACGTGCTCGTAGACCCATTTGAAGCTCTCCGGCGCCAGGGGCGAACCGGTCGAGCCGATCGCGCGCAGCGCGCTGAGGTCGTGGTCGCGACCGGGCTCGATCCCCGCCTTCTCGGAGCTCGCGAGTAGACCCGCGCTGACGCCCATGCAGGTCATCCCCGTGCGCTCGGCGAGCTCCCACAGCACGCCGAGGTCGGGGTAGCCGGGGCTGCCGTCGTAGAGCACGATCGCGGCGTCGGAGAGCAGGCAGCCGACGAGGAAGTTCCACATCATCCAGCCGGTCGTCGTGAACCAGAACATGCGATCCCCGCGCCGTAGGTCCAGGTGCAGGCTCTTCTTCAGATGCTCCACGAGGATGCCGCCATGGCCGTGCACGATCGCCTTCGGCAGGCCGGTCGTGCCGGAGGAGTAGAGCACCCACAGGGGGTGATCGAAGGGAACCTGCTCGAAGGCCAGCTCGACTCCCGGTGTGGGCGGGTCCAGATCCAGCAGCTCATCCCAGGTGAGGCCCCCCGTCAGTCCGGCGGCCTGCGCCTCCACGTCGAGGTACCCCAGCAGGACTGCATGCTCGACGGTGGGTAGCTCCGCGAGGATTCCTTCCACGACGGCCGTCCGGTCGAAGTCCTTGCCTCCGTGCCGGTAGCCGTCGACCGCGAGCAGCACCTTGGGCTCGATCTGGGCGAAGCGGTCGATCACGCTGCGCGCACCGAACTCGGGCGCGGCGCTCGACCAGATCGCCCCGATGCTCGCCGCCGCCAGAAACGCGATCAGCGTCTCGGGGATGTTCGGCATGTACGCCACAACACGATCGCCGCGCTGTACGCCGAGCGAGCGCAGCCCGCCCGCAGCGCGGGCGACTTCGGCGGCGAGCTCGCCCCTGGTGAGCTGTTGCAGCTCGCGCAGCTCGGAGGTGTGCAGGACCGCCGGCCCCGCGGGATCTCGGCCCGCGCCTGATCGAGGACCGAGCAGCAGGTTCTCGGCGTAGTTCAGCTCGGCGCCCTCGAACCAGTGCGTTCCCGGCATCTCGTGCTGACCGATCGGGGACCCCTCCGATCCTCGATCGCTCAGAACTTGCTCGTAGAGCGTGGAAGCACGCACCCCGCAGAACTCCCAGATACTCGCCCAGAACTCCTCCAGCTCTCCCACCGACCAGTGCCACAGCTCGTCGTAGTCGGCGAACAGCTCGCCACGGCGCTCGCCCGCGAAGCGCATGAAGCGAGTCATCTCGGCATGCTCGATGCCTGCGGCTGACGGCTCCCACAACGGACTCTGCGCAGAAGTGCTGGGCATCGGGGTATTCTCGCGGTTTGTGGACCTCCCCGGGCTGCGTGCCGAGTTTCCCGTCCTGCGCAAGCTCGCGTACCTGAACGCAGGCACTGACGGGCCGCTGTCCGCCCGTGCCGTGAGAGCCGCCAGCGAGGAGTTGCAGCGGGAGGCCGAGGAGGGACGCACGCCGGCGCACTTCGAACGACGCGCAGAGCTGAGCGGAGAATTGCGAGCGCTCTACGCCACGACGCTCGGCTGTGACACGACGGATCTGGCGCTGACGACCTCGACGAGCGAGGGAATCGCACAGGTGATCGCTGGCCTGGAGCTGGGCCATGGCGATGAGATCGTGACGAGCGACGAGGAGCACCCCGGGCTGCAGGGCGCCCTGGTGGCGGCACGCGAGTGTAAGGGGGTGACGGTGCGCGCGGTCCCTCTGGCGCAAATCGCCGACGCCGTCGGTCCTAAAACACGCCTGCTCGCCTGCTCGCACGTGGGCTGGATGAGCGGAAGCCTCGCGCCGCGTGAGCTGGCTGAGGTGGATATTCCCGTGCTGCTCGATGGCGCCCAGGGAGTCGGCGCCGTCCCGGTGGATGTCGGCGCGCTCGGCTGCGACGCCTATGCGGGCTCCGGGCAGAAGTGGCTGTGCGGACCGGATGGGACCGGGATGCTGTACGTGAGCCCGGCTTTGCGCGAACGGCTACAGGTGCTCCGGCGCAGTTATCCCAACCTCGAGAACCCGAACGACGGCCTGGAGGCACGGCTGCACGAGGACGCACGTCGCTTCGATTCGCAGTTGCTGAGCGCCGAGACCCTCGCCTGCGCCTTGGTGGCTACAACGCTGCTGGAGTCGATCGGCTGGGGAGCGGTGCACGAGCGCGCTAGGACGCTCGCCGCGCGGCTCGTCGAGCTGTTGGGAGAACGCGGCATCGGCGTGGGCCCGCGGGGTGAGAGCACTTTGGTCTCCTTCGAGAGCGCCGACCCTGAAGCCAAGCGGGCACGGCTCGCCGAGGGTGATGTGGTGCTGCGCGACATTCCGGGACGACCTTGGCTGCGAGCCTCCGTCGGGGCGTGGAACGACGAGGACGATCTCGAGAGACTGATCGGAATGCTCTCCCTGTGACCGCCGGCATGCTTCCCCGATGAGCACCTCTCCCTCGGCCGCCGCCCCGGGACTCGCCGATCTCGGGCGCGAGCGATTCGAGCGAGAACGAGGGCGAGCACGCCTCGCCCCACAGCACCTGGCGCTCGCAGGGGTGCTCGCGCTGTCCGCGGTGCTGAACGTCAACAAGCTGGCCCAGAACGGCTACGCCAACATCTTCTACTCGGCCGGCGTGAAGTCGATGCTGCGCTCGTGGCACAACTTTCTGTTCGTGTCGTTCGACCCGGGTGGCCTGGTCACGGTGGACAAGCCCCCGCTGGCGCTGTGGGTGCAGGCGCTCAGCGCGAAGCTCTTCGGCTTCTCACCGCTCAGCCTGCTGCTGCCGGAGGCGATTATCGGGGTACTCGCCGTCGCGGCGTTGTATTGGGTGATGGCGCCCCGCTTCGGCGCCTGGGCGGCGGTCGCGGGCGCGCTGACCATGGCGGTGTTCCCCTCGTTCGTGGCCGTCTCGCGCGAGAACGGCGTCGATCCGGTGCTGATCCTGCTGCTCGTCCTGGCCTGCGGCGCCGGGCTGCGCGCGTGTGAGACCGGCCGCTGGCGCACGCTGGTGGGGTGTGGCGTGCTCATCGGGCTCGCCTTCAACACCAAGACGCTCGCCGCCTATCTCGTGGTCGCACCGATCGCCCTCGCCTACCTCGTGTGCGCTCCGGTGTCGATCCCGCGTCGCGTCGCGCAGCTTGCGGTCGCTGCTGTGGCGATGCTCGCCGTCTCGTTCGCGTGGATCGCCTTCGTGGAACTCACGCCCGCCTCCCAGCGTCCCTACGTGGGCAGCTCGACGGACAACACCGAGCTCGGTCTGACGTTCGAATACAACGGCTTCGGGCGTGTGGAAGGACAGTCCGGGGGCCCAGGCCAGGTGGTTGTTCGCCCCGGCGCATACGTACCGGCAGCGCGCGAGCGCGCGGTCGACGCCGCCGCCGAGCGCTCTGCGGCGAAGCAGAATCACGGCACAAGCGCCGGACCCACGCTGAACGCCGCTGAGGTGCCAGTACCAACACTCAAACCGATCGTGACCACGGGCAGGGAAAAGAACCCGATCCCTTTCGGCGGGGCCCCAGGTCCGTTGCGCCTGTTCGGCGTGGGTCTCGGCGATCAGGCCGGGTGGATGCTCCCGTTCGCGCTCTTCGGTCTGCTCAGCGTGGCGCTACTGGTGTTGCTGGATCGCGGTCGTGACCGGCGACTGGCGGCCCTGCTGGCGCTGGGAGGGTGGTTCCTTGTTGAGGCCGTGGTGCTGAGTCTGTCCAAGGGAATCGTGCACCCCTACTACGTCTCGGCGCTGGCTCCCGGCACCGGAGCGATGGCGGGCGTCGGCGCCGTGGCCTTCGCCGAGCTAGCCATCGGGCGCGGATCGCGCCGGATCGGGGGCCTCACGCTGACGGCCTGCGCGGTCGCCGCGACCGTGGCGGTGCAGGTCATGCTGATGCACCGCGAGCACTATATGGTGTGGTTCGTCCCCGTGCTCATGGTGGGAGCCGCCGCTGGCATGTGCGCGCTGCTGGCATCGCGTCGCCTGGCGATGCCAGCGATCGCCTTCACCTTCGTCCTGCTGCTCGTCGCGCCGGCGGCCTACTCGGCCACCACCTGGCTCGCGCCTGCCGAGGGCACGTTCCCAGCCGCCGGCCCCCGGCACGATCCCGGTCCCGGCGCCTACGGCGTCAATGCGCGTGACGAGGGGATCGACCGCGCGCTGGCGGACTATGTGAGCACGCATGATCCCGGCTCGCGCTGGGCGCTCTTGACCGTCGCTTCCGACACGGCATCTCCGATGATGTTGTTCGGCCTGGACGCGGGCGCGCTGGGCGGCTACAGCGGCACCGACCCCGCTGTTGACGGCCCACAGCTCGCGCGCCTGGTGGCCAACCGGGAAGCTCGCTACGTGCTTCTCGGCGGCGAGTACTCCCTACGAGGAGGCAACCTCGCCACGCGCGCGGTCCTGCGAGCGTGCACGGAGCTGGCGCCGTCGGCCTGGCACAGCCCCGTCTCCTACCCATACGGCTTGGCGCTATTCGACTGTGCCGGCCACGAACGCGCGCTCGCCGTCGCCTGAGTGGCGATGGCCTGCGCGAATGCTGCTGGCCGATCTCCGATCGGAGCCTCGCTTGACCCTCCCCTCTCGGATCAGTTAGTCATGTAGCCACGGACAGGTCGTGGTGAAAAGCGCGAGTGAAAAGCGCGGCCTCGCGGCTCGCCGCCCAACGCGGGACGGCCGCCTCGCCGTCGGCGATCACGCGCAGCTCAACCTTCTCCTCGCCGTCGGGAGCGCCGTTCAGCAGCGCGAGGTCGACGCCGCGCACGAGCTGATCGCGCGAGCGCTCGAGGTCCTCGGCCAAGCGCAACAGCACGGCGCAGCGGTTCAGACGCGCGGCGTCGTCCGCCTCGAACAGGGCTGCCAGCGGCCCCGGGTCCGGCATCCCCTTGCGGTGGTAGCGGGCGGCCTGGGCGATCGTCGCGACCTCGATCGGCGAGAAGCCGGGCAGACCGCCGTTGAGGATCAGGTAGCGCGAGTGCTTGTGGTGATCGTCGTAGTCGACGGACATGCCGATGTCGTGCAGCATGCAGGCCGCCCACAGCAGCTCGCGCTCGCGCGCGTCGCCGGGGTGCAGACCGAGCCGGGCGAGCTCGTCGAACATGCCAAGCGCCAGCGTGGCGACGTGGCGCGTATGCGCAGCGTCGATGTTGTAGCGAGCCGCCAGGTTCATCACGCTCGTGCGCCGTAAGTCCTCGAACAAGGGAGGATCGTGCTGGTCGAGCAGGCGCTCGAAGAACACCCCCTCGCGCAGCCCCGCCTCGGTCGCCTCCAAGCCGTCGAAGCCGCCGGCCTGGAGCACCCCCTGCACGACAATCGCTCCGGCGAGGATCAGATCAGCGCGGGCCGGCTTGATGCCGGGGATCGTGCTGCGCTCGGCAACGGGCAGCGCCGCGAGCCGCTCCACGAGCTCGTCGAGGGCCTCGCGCTCGATGACCATGCCCTGCACGCCGTTGGACGGCAGGCCCGCCGCGCGCTGGGCGGCGGTGGCGAGGCTGCGCACGGTTCCCCCGATACCGACCAAGCGCCGGCCGGTCTGTGCCAGCCAGGAGGCCTGCTCGAGCTCGCTAGCTATGTGGTTGCGCAGCTCGTCGATCTGTCCGCGCTTGGCGGGGCCCTTGCCGGGAAGAAAGCACTCGGTCATCCGCGCGGCGCCGAGGCTCCAGGACCCCGACTCACGAGCGAGCCGGTCGGTGACGCGCACCAGCTGGAGCGACCCGCCGCCAAGGTCGAGGACGCAACCGTCGGAGAGGGTCGTCGAGTTGATCGCCGCCAGATAGCCGTAACGCGCCTCGGCCTCACGGCCGAGCACCCGGATCGGCAGCCCGGTCAGCTCACGCGCGCGCTCGAGGAAGTCCGCGGCGTTTTCGGCATCGCGGATCGCGCTCGTCGCGACCGCGTCGACAGATCCGTTCTCGAGGCCCGCAGCGCGACAGAAGTGGGCGAATACGTCGAGTGTCTGAAGCGCACGCTCCATCGGCTTCTCCCCCAGCTTGCCGCTAGCCGCGAGGCCCTCGCCGATACGCACCGGCTCGTAGATCTC
>OBLU010004522.1_pt1 | contig 12546 bp, 14 predicted proteins | sample 1518681 | NCBI WGS metagenome assembly OBLU01 (sample SAMEA3539304, study PRJEB22396) | soil metagenome | biome: tundra; feature: field; material: soil | place: USA | collected 2010-05 | depth 0.15 m | reverse complement strand
CGTGCTCGGCGGGCGAGTCCCACTTCTTCTGCTCGAGGGTGTAGCGCTTCTTCATTCGAGAGTTGTCGAGTCGATCCAACAGGCCGGCACTTACACGCGTACGTACATGTCGGGATGTGCGCGGCTAAGAAAGCGCTCGACTTGAGCCAATTCACTTGCGTCGATCCGAAATCTTTCGGGCTTGATGGCCAATTCCACGGTTGGATAATCATCGCCAGATCCCGAGATGAAAAGAAGTCCTACTCTGCCGATGCCATCGTCCGAAAACAGCTGAATCCCGATGAGACTACTTGTCAAATTCTTGTTGAGCGCAAGGTACTTGTAGTGGGCCGGTACCTTCTTGATTTGATCAACGTAAGTCTTCATTGCGGCTTGAGTGAGAGGTGCCTGCAGAAGCTTTACTTCGGCAGCATGAATGTCCCCACTTCCCGCCGCATCGGCAGCAAGGACATCGACTCTGCTCAGACCCGCTCCAGACGGATCGATATACACGTTGGGTACGCGGAGATGAGAACGTAAGTAGTCGGCAACCGCGTTCACCGCTCGTCCATGTCGCCTGCGGACGCTCAGGTCTGTCGTTTGCGACGTAACTCTGTTCGCCGCTACTTGATTAGTGGTCTTACCCATGCTTCAAACCTCTCGGAAGCAACAGCCAATCGATCAGCAGCCTCAAATGTTGTTCTTTCATCGCTGTAAGAAACGCGTGTCTTCGCTTTCAGCAAGTCTTCAAGATGTCTTATGCCCATCGAGGGTATCTTCTTCGAGGAGCATTGTTTCTTCATTCGTTTGACCGCAACCATGTGATCAGCGGCCATTTCGTGTTTCCCGGTTAGTTTTAAGAGCAGCGCGTCATTGAGGGCAATCGCGCAGTGAATCGACACGAGAGCCAGAGCGGACGAATACTCAGGAGAGCCTTTCATCAGATCTCTGCTTTCTGAGAGCTGATCGCCCCGCTCGATAAATACGTCCAGCATCCTTCCATCATACTCAAGGAGAAAAAGCAGAAAGGCCTCCGCGCTGGCGGAGGCCTTTTGCGGTGGAATGGTTGAAGTTACTTGGCTGCGTCCTTCGCGGCGGCCGCTGTGGCGGCTTTGCCTGCGTCCGAGCCGGCGATTTTGCGGCGGAAGCGCTCGACGCGGCCGGCCGTGTCGACCAGCTTCTGCTTGCCGGTAAAGAACGGGTGGCACATGGCGCAGATTTCGACCACGATGTCGCCCTTGTTGGTGGAGCGGGTCTCAAAGTGGTTGCCACAGGCGCACTTAACGTTGATGGTGTCGTACTTCGGGTGAATTCCTTCTTTTGGCATCTGAAAATCTCACTCTTCTCTGGGATGTTGCCTGCCGGCTCGCGGTTCGCTTGCAACGGGTGTCCTCACCGTGACATCGATTGGCCTGTCGCGCCGCCCACAGAGCCCCTGTCGTTGGAAGACTGGGGGCACGATGGCTAACTATCCTCAGTTTACCTTGGATTCCCACATGCAGCAATTCGATTCATGCCGGCCCGGATGGGCGATACTTGAACCTTCGGGAACCCACATCTCAAAGCGGAGATGTGGAGCACCCAGCGGGACGAGGGTTGGGAAATGGTTGAGGTTTGTGGTCTGTGCGAAGGTTCGGGGCTGCGGATTGTGGAGGAAAGCGGCCGCATGGTGGCGCGTCCCTGCGAGTGCCGCATCGAGCGGCGGGCGGCGCGAATGCTGGAGCGCGCACACATTCCCAAACGTTACGAGCACTGCACGCTGGATAACTACGAGAGCGGATTCCGCGGGGCCGACAAGAGCCTGAAATCTGCCCGGCTCATGATGCAGCGTTTCGTTGAGGGCTACCCGGTGGAGACCGAGGGAAAGGGATTGCTGCTGACGGGCGATATCGGGGTAGGCAAGACGCACGTCGCCGTGGGTCTGCTGAAGGAACTGATTGCCAGGCGCGGAGTTAGCGGCCTCTTCTACGACTATCGGGAGCTGTTGAAGGAGGTCCAGAACAGCTACAACCGGGACGTCTCCGCCACCGAGCTGAGCATCCTGCGACCTGTCTTTGAAGCCGAGGTGTTGGTGCTGGATGAGTTGGGAGCGGCCAAGCCGAGTGAATGGGTGTGGGATACGGTTGCGCAGATCCTGAACTCGCGGTACAACGAGCGGCGAACCACCATCATTACCACCAATTATGCCAATGAGGGGAGCCTGCTCAGCATCGCGGCGTCCCAGGAAAGCGCGGCGAAGCGGGCCATGCGCGAAGAGACGCTGGGCGACCGCATTGGCGAACGGATGCTGTCGCGGCTCCAGGAAATGTGCGTGGTGGTGGAGATGCGGGGCAAGGACTTTCGCCAGACCGTGGCGCGGGCGAGCTTCGCCTGAGCCGGTTCTAGGTGGTGGCGCAGAGGATCAGCAGGCCGGCTCCGCCGAGGCAGGCGACCCAGTAGAGGATGTCGCCGGGGTGAAGCCTGCGGGGGTTGCCGTTGCGGGTGTCGGGCGGCAGATGCAGGCTGCGATCCGCGGCTTCGGCGCCGACCAGTTGGGGGCCCTGCGAGTGGATAATCGTCTGGCTGGCGGCGGTCACGCGAGCGCGTACCGGGTCGGGCCGGCGAGGCGATCCGCCTTCCAGGATGGTCATCGTTGTGGGATAGGTTGCGGGTTCAGCGGTCATGGCGCAAAGCCCCTTGTGCCGCGCTCTCCCGCGCAGCAACGCTTCTCGACTGCGAGTGCATCCGCGCCCTGATTTCGGGTCTATTTCGGGCGATGACGATATCACCGTAAGCCGGGACGTGCGGCGAGGGACATCCACCTTTCGTGTCATCCGGCGAGCTTTCGGGTTATGCCGGAAGGAAAGTTCTCAGTTCTCAGTTCACAGTTGTCAGTAAGTGCAAAGCACAAGTGCGGTGGACAGGAGCTGAGCAGTGAGACTGACAACCGACAACTGACAACGAACCGGCGGGGTATAAAATTTCGGATTATGAGCGAACTTCAACGTCCATCGGTCGACATGCAAGGCGGCGCAAAGCGGGGCTCGGCGGGCCAACCTAACTTCGGCTCGCCGACGGAGCAGCGGGGCGGAGTCCCGCCGGTGGTGTGGGGGGTGGCGCTGCTGATCGTGATGGTCGCGGCGGGCGTGGTGCTGTATGCCGGACGGAGGACGCCGGCGCCCCCGCCCAATACGCTGCTGCCGGTGGATGCCTATGCGGCCAGCCTGCCGCTGTCGCAGTTCGCGATGAGCGAGTCGGGGAACCTCTCCGGCGGCAAGCTGACGTATCTGGATGGGCATGTGCGGAATGCGGGCAGCCGCACGGTGACGGCGGTGACGGTGCAGGTGGTGTTCCAGAACGACGTGGCGCTGGCGCCGCAGATCGACACCGTGCCGCTGACCCTGATCCGCACGAAAGATCCATACATCGATACGCAGCCGCTGAGCGCGAACCCGCTGAAACCGGGCGACGATCGCGAGTTCCGGCTGACGTTCGAGACGATTCCGGAGAACTGGAATCAGCAGATGCCTGAGGTGCGGGTGGTCGAGGTCAGGTAAAGCGAGTCAGCGAGTCAGCAAGTCAGCGTCGGTCGGATGATTAACGGCCTTCTGAGGACGTTACGGCCACGAGAAACGGGACAGGTCCGCTAACTTGCCGACCCGCTAACCTGCTGACTTCCTACCCTCTCGGTAATTTTTACTGGTGGCCGCGCAGAACCGGCTAGTTTCTCCCTGCCCCGGGTGAGATTTTCCAGGGTGATAATCGGAGCGTATCCAATTCATTTACATCTACTTAGGCCTGCTCGGCGGGTTTGGCCACTGGTTTGCACTTGGTATGGGCAACCCGATACTTGTCAGGAGCCTACATAGCTCCAGACCTTTCGGCCCAGGAGATGCAAACATTATGACCATATTTGCTAAAGGGCTAGGACTTTCCACTCTGGTGTTAGGAGGAGCGATGGGAGCAACCGTATTTGCACAGGCACCCGCGGCCGACCAGTCGACACCTCAGGCGGCAACTTCATCGCAATCCGCGCCTAGCGCCGACGTCAATGACAGCACAACCTACGCGACTGGCAAGCCGCTCGAAGGCCAGTCCAAGGAGGGATTCTGGGGCCATATGAATCCGTTTGCACGTAAGAAGTGGGTACAGCGCGAAGTGGATCCGATCAAGGATCGGACCAACGAGCTTGACCAGTTGCAGGCGAAGAATGCCAATAACATCAAGGATGTCGACGGCCGCGCCACAGCGGGCATCAACAAGGCGATGATGGCGGCCAATACGGCTGACCAGCATGCGGCCGACGCAGCCAACAAAGCTACCGCCGCGCAGTCGACCGCGACCGGCGCCAGCACGAAGACCGACCAGCTCAACGGCACGGTCAGCAACCTGGACCAGTACCAGCAGGTAACGGCGACGGATGTGAAGTTCGCCGCGGGCCGTACGGCACTGGGACCGCAGGGCAAGGAAAGCCTGGATGACATGGCGACCAAGCTGAGCGGCGAGAAGGGCTACATCATCGAGGTGCAGGGCTTCAGCAAGAGCGGCGTGCAAGCGTCGCAGGCGATGGCCGACTCGGTGGTTCGCTACCTCGTAACGGAACACCAGGTTCCGCTGTATCGCATCTATCGCACCGGCCTGGGCAAGAACACGCAAGCGCCGGCGGATGGTGAAACCGCGATCGTGAACGGAGTCCGCGTGACCCTGCTGCACAACAGCCTGGCCACGATGGGATCGGCTTCAGCTTCGAACAGTTACCCCGCGCCGGCAGCTCCTGCGGCGAACAACGGGGCCGTACAGTAAGCGTCCTCCCCGGGATAGCAAACGGCTTGCCTGGCGGAGAGGCCTCCTCTCCTCCTCCTCCAGGCAGCCGACAAGTTTAGATTTCGCGGAGCCGCCCCAGAGCGAGACCGCAAAAATCTCTCCTTACCAGAGAGAACCAAGGCAGATTGGCCCCTCACACGAGGGGCCGTTTTTTTGGTGCGTGGATGCCTAACATCAGGCCCAGTGTCCCCGCCCGAGAATTCCTGCCCAGCGATGCCCTTCCGAGACATGCTTTCTTGGCTTTCGTCTCCCAAGAGAAGTCTTTCCGCAGCCTGTTCAGCCGTGCCAAAAAAATGTGCCGAGGGCACTTCCTAAAGGACGGTGCGGAGATCGAACTTCTGCGCGACGGCCTCGACGATCTGGACCACTCCGTGGCCCGGATTGATCTCCTCGCGCAGACGAATCAATCCAAATTGCTTGAGCTTGTTCACATCCCTGGTCACCGACCCGCGGTTGCGGCCCAGCTCCTTCGCAAGTGCGGAGATGCTCAGTTTCTTTTTTCTGGCTACCTGGAAGATCCGGACGCGCTGCGCCGTCAGGCATTCGAGCATGTGCAGCGGATCGGCGAAGGTGAAGATCCGCTCCGCCTCCAGGTGCTCGCCGGCCGCCATTTTCTTGGCGCGCTCCAGCGAGCGCCGCTTATGCCCTTCGAATCCATCGGCGAATATCATGGTCTTCATAACTTCCTCCTGATGTTTTCAGCTTCCGTGTAGAAACGGTTTGCCGTGGCTTCGTAGCTCGTGAACTCCACTGGCTCCACATCGCCCATATAGTGCCGCTCATGGGTGCCGTGCGCGTTGTCGAACCCTAGAATGCGCCCATTGTCGACGCCGGAGAGGTGCGGCACGATGAAGGCGAGATTGTAGCGAACAGCCTCATCTTTGCTATTGACCCAGACTTCCTCGCGAAGGATGCGGATTCCGCCTGCACATCCAAAAGCAGTCTCGTAGTCGGTTATCTTGCGAAGCGGACTACGCTTGCCCATGGAGAGATACTGTCACAGATGATGCGCGTAATGCAACATCTGGCTTCAAGCCGTGCCAAATACCAGCCGCGCCGAAGATGCTTCTGTGATGCCCTGAGCGCAGTCGGGGGGACCTGGGGCTAGACGAGGGCGGATTCTATTAGTTTGGCGGGGGCGTGGGTGGCCAGGAGGTCGATGGCCAGGGGGATGGCCTGCTCTTCCGAGATCTGGGGGAAGTAGGCGTTGTTGAAGTACTGGCCCAGCATGCGGTCGGTGTTGAAGAAGGTGCCGTTGACGCCGATGCAGTGCTGCTGGACGCGGGCCCAGGCGTTGGGGCGGGCGTAGAGCGGCGCGATCTTGTTCTCCAGCTTGTCGTAGAGGCTGGCGGCCTCGCCGTCTTCGTCGTCGGCGTCGTCGATGGCCCAGCCGGTGACGTCCTCGGAGCAGCCCTCGACCCACCAGCCGTCGAGCACGCTCAAGCTAGGCACGCCGTTGAGGGCGGCCTTCATGCCGGAGGTTCCGGAGGCTTCATACGGGCGGCGCGGGGTGTTGATCCAGACATCGACGCCCTGGGTGAGCATGGCGCCCAGCTCCCAGTCGTAGTTCTCGAGGTAGAGGATGCGGATGCCGCTGGCCTTGAGGCTGGCGGACGACTCGAATACGTCGCGGATGAGGCCCTTGCCGGCGACATCGGCGGGATGGGCTTTGCCGGCGAAGAGAATCTGTAGCCCGCCGATCTTCTTGGCGATCCTGGCGAGGCGTTTGGGATCGTGGAAGAGCAGGCTGGCGCGCTTGTAGGTGGCGACGCGGCGGGCGAAGCCGAGGGTCAGCATCTTGGGATTGAACTGCAGGTTGGAGCGCTTGTAGACCTCGGCGAAGAGGCGCTGCTTGGCGAGGGCGTGGCAATTCGCGATCTTGGCGGGGGGGACGCCGTAGATGGAGCGGAAGTAGTTGTTGTCGTGGCGCCAGTCGGGGATCTCGTCGTCGAGCATCTCCTGCATGGGTCTGGATATCCAGGTGGCGGCGTGAACGCCGTTGGTGATGGCGTGGACGTGGTAGTCGGGGAACATCTGCTGCGAGACCTTGCCGTGCTGCATGGCGACTCCGTTGACATAGCGGGAGAAGCGCAGGGCGAGGTAGGTCATGTTGAGCAGCGAGTTGTGCAGGCAGCCGAAGCGCTCGATGGTGTTGCCGCGGTCCTGTCCGAGGACGGTGTACATCTGGTCGAGGCCGAACTGGTCGTGGCCCGCGGGGACGGGCGTGTGCGTGGTGAAGACGCACTGGTTGGCGATCTCGGCGACGTCCTCTTCGGTGGCCTGGCTGAGCGGTGCGCCGTCGAGATGCTCCTCGAGCAGGCCGATGCCGAGCAGCGCGGCGTGGCCTTCGTTCATGTGGTAGACCTCGGGTTCGACGCCGAGCTGCTTGAGCAGGGCGACTCCGGCGAGGCCGAGGACGGTCTCCTGGCAGAGGCGGTAGTAGGTGTCGCCGCCGTAGAGATGGTCGGTGAGGCGGCGGTCGTAGAGGTCGTTGCCTTCGAGGTCGGTGTCGAGCAGGAAGACGGGGATGATGTGGCCGGCGACGCCGACGACGTCGAAGCGCCAGGCGCAGACGGCGACGGTGCGGCTCTGCATGGCGATCTTGACGATCTGGCCGGCGCTGGGCAGGAGGGTCTCGGGGGTCCAGGGGACGTCGGACTCGGATTGCTGGCCGACCTCGTCGAGGTGCTGGCGGAAGTATCCGCGGCGGTGCACCAGCGAGACGGCGACCATGGGGGCGGCGGTGTCGGCGGCGGAGCGGAGGGTGTCGCCGGCGAGCATGCCGAGGCCTCCGGAGTAGGTCGGGAGATCCGGCGAGAGGGCGATTTCCATGGAGAAATATGCGATGCGGCGCGATTCGAGGTTGAGATCGGCGACGGAGGGAACAGGGGACGGGGAAGTCAGCTGGCTCATGGAGAGACTATGTCCTTTGGAGCTGAAGAAGCTTTTCGTGTAACCAGAAAAATCGATTTTGACTAGGTGGATCGACGTATTTTCCGATCGGGCTGCAAGTTCCAAGTCTACCAAATTGCCCCAGTGGACGGACCACGGCGCAAGTAATCAATTCGATGCGGTGGAGTGCACTTTAGGGGGTATTGACGGCGGCGGAAACGGCGAGAACGGCAGTAGTTGCGGCATCGAGCCGGCGGGCGATTTCCTCCATCCACTGCAGGTGCTCGGGCTTCATCATGACCGAGCGGAGGCAAGTGATGGCTTCATCGGCCTTGGGCGCGTTGACTTGAGGCCAGGTTTCGGGCGGGAAGAAGCGGGTGGGGAGGGTGGCGAGGGCCAGGTAGAGGTCGCGGCGGCGGGCTTCGTCGAAGATGGCCTGCGAGAGAGCGGAGGACTCGGCGGGAGACTTGGCGCGCGGGGCCCAGAAGAGGATGTCGAGGGTGGGCGGAGCGATAGGGACGGCGAAGCGGGGGTCGGCGGCGAGGGTGCGATGGAGGGCCAGGGCGGCCTCGCGTCCGGACTCGAGGCCGCGCGCGAATTCGCCGCCGGGGATGCAGGGGAGCAGGCGCTGCGTGGCCCAGAGCGCGACGGCAGAGGCTCCGGCGCGGGAACACTCGAGGGAGATCTGGCCGAGGTGGAGTTCCTTGGAGGTGAAGTAGGTGAAGGGGGAGTCATGTTGGTAGAGGCGGCCGACGGTGGGATCGCGGAAGAGGATGCAGCCGCAGCCGTAGGGTTGCAGGCCGTGCTTGTGGGGGTCGACGACGAGGGAGTCGGCGTGGGGGATGGCGTCGAAGGCGGCGCGGGCTTCGGCGGGTAGATTGCCGGCGAGGGTGAAGTAGCCTCCGTAGGCGGCGTCGACGTGGATGCGGAAGGCGTATTTCTTCTGGAGGTTCAGGAGGCGGTCGAGGGGATCGACGGCGCCGACGGCGGTGGTGCCTAGCGTGGCTACGACGGTGCCGATGTCGTGGGTTTGGAGTGCGCGCTCGAGGGCGTCGAGATCCATGCGGCCGGAGTTGTCGGTGGGGATGGAGGCGAACTGGAGGCCGAGGACGCCGGAGATGCGGGTGTGGGTGTAGTGGGCCTGGTCAGATGCGGCGATGGCGCGGGTGGGATGGAGCTGGCCGGCGACCCAGAGGGCTTCGAGGTTGGCGAAGGTGCCGCTGCTGGCGAGGTGGCCGAGATGCTGGGGGAAGCCGAACATCTTCGCCAGCTCTGCGACGGCTTCGAGTTCCATGGCAGAGCTGGCGCGGCCGCCGTCGAGCGCGTGGTTGTTGGGGTTGACCGACATCGCCATGGCGTAGGCGGCGCGGGCGATGGGGTGCGGCGGCTTGAGCATCTGGCCGGCATAGAGCGGATGGAAGTAGGGATCGTTGTCGTGAAGGCGCTGGGCGGCTTCGTGGAGGATGGCGGCGGCGTCTTCGCCCAGCGCGGGCTGCGGGCTGGGCGGGAGGCGGGTGAAGCCTGCGTCGAGCGTGGCCTGGGCTTCGCGCAGGCGCTCGAGGAATTCGTCCAGAGGAGGGTTGGTCTGCATCGTCTGTGCGGTTAGAGGTCGCGGATGCCCAGCTTCATGGCGTATTCGGCGATGGCGGCCAGCGCCAGTGCCAGGAAGGTCCAGGGGGCCGCACTGCGGATGCGCTTGCGGAGAGCTTCGATGAGGAGAATCAGGACCAAAAGCGCGAGCATCATGTACACGCCGTCCCACTCGAAGCCGCGGGTGCCGTCGGCCAGCTTGGTGAGGTGCGATGGAGTGATGTGAAGAACCTGCATGGTGATTCCCAGGAAGGACACAAGCAGGAACAACAGGAACTGCAGGAATGTGAAGAACACTTTCTTAAGCAAGGCGACTCCTCTGAACAGGTTCGATGGACTGGATTGTGCGGCCCTATGATCTTAGAACCTGCGGCGCCGTGGGGCTAGTTGGTCAGGGCATGGGGGCGAGTTCGGCCAGGTCGGTGAGGCGTTGTTCGGCAGCGGCGGCTTCGATCTCGCTGTTGACGGCTCCGCCGATGAGGAGCATCAGGCCGCTGAGATAGAACCACGTGAGCAGGATGATGACTGCGCCGAGCGAGCCGTAGACAGCCGTATAGCTGTTGAAGAAGTGCAGGTAGATGCGCAGTCCGACCGAGGCGAGTGCCCAGCCGACGATTCCGATTGCGCTGCCCGGGGTGAGCCAGCGCCACTGCCTGTGTTTCACGTCAGGAGCCCAGTAGTAGATGACCGCGAAAAGCAGAGAGAGCAGGGCGAGGGCGACGATCCAGCCGACGATACGGATCACGACGACGACGGGGTCCGAGATGGCGTGGTGGAAGATGTGGAGACTGGCAGCGTGAGCTAACACGTCCGCGGCGAGCAGGGAGGCGAGGATGGCGGTGAGCAGCAGCGAGAGCAGCGTGCTGATGAGGACGGCGGCGCCGCGAACCTTCCAGTAGGGGCGTGTCTCCTTCACTCGGTAGACGGAGTTCATAGAGCCCTGGATGGCGGAGAAGCCGGCAGATGCGGCCCACAGCGCGACCGCGAAGCCGAGGGTGACCTTCCTGCCGCTGGAGGAGGCGGTGATCTGGTTGAAGGTGACGAGCACGATGTTGAAGGCCGACGGCGGGACGACCAGGGCCATGTAGTGCAGCAGGCGGTCGTAGTCGTCCGCGGCGTGGCGGGCGTGCAGGCCGATGATGGCGGATGCGCTGACCAGTGTGGGGAAGAGCGCGAAGAGGAACCAGTAGCCAAGTTCGGCCGCGCTACCGAAGATGTTGTCGTTGAGCAGCGCGTTCCAGGTGCGGCGGGCGATGACGCGGACGGGCACGCCCTGCAGGTCCCACAACGAGCGCAGCGGACGCCACGAGACGCAGTCGCGGATCATCTGCTGGAAGGGGTCGAGCGGTTCCGCGGGGGTGGGGTTCTCGAGCGGCAACGGATGCGCACCTGCAGATATAGATGCGCGGGTGGGATCAGGCGGTAGCTGGGGGTTGATGCCGGTTTAGTGCCGCTGGGCTTCGAGGACTGCGACGCGCTCGCTAAGGGCGGCGATGACACGCATATTGGTGAGTTCGGCGTGAGCCTTTGATTCGGAGATGGCCGACATGAGCGAGTCAAAACGAGCGTCGATCTTCTGGTCGATCGCGTCGAATCGCACGTCCATTTGCTTTTCAAGCGATGCGACCCGCACCTTGAGCTCACGCACGTCGGGTGCGATTACGTCCTGCACGAGTTGTTGGAGTGTTTGCAGTACGTTGTCGCTCATTGGGCCCCGATCCTTGTTGTGATGATACCTCTTACCCGTATCGGCGGCCTCTACATTTTCGTGAACTGCGTTTGCTGCTTTTCGCGGTGGCGTTCGAGGGCCAGCGTGATGAGGCGGTCGATGAGTTTTTTGTACGGGACGCCGCTGGCCTGCCACAGCTTGGGGTACATGGAGATGCTGGTGAAGCCGGGCATGGTGTTGATCTCGTTGAGGAAGATGCGGGGCTTTTTGATGGCCCGGCCTTTGGCGTCGCGGGCGGGCTCCATCAGGAAGTCGACGCGGGCCAGGCCGGCGCAGTCGCAGGCGCGGAAGGCGGCGATGGCCATGGCGCGGATCTGGTTGGATTCGGCGCGTGTGAGCTTGGCGGGGAGGATGGGGATGGAGGGATTCTCGGGAGCGGACTCGTACTTGGACTCGTAGTCGTAGAACTCCTTGTTGGGGATGATCTCGCCGACGATGGAGGCTTCGGGGGAGTCGTTGCCGAGGACGGCGACTTCGAGTTCGCGGGGTTTGACGCCGGGGCCGCCGACGCCCTGCTCGATGACCAGCTTGCGGTCGAAGCTGGCGGCGAGCGAGAGCGCGGGAGCAAGTTCACTGCGGTCGTGGACCTTGCTGATGCCGACCGAGCTGCCGAGGTTAGCGGGCTTGACGAAGACCGGGTAGGCGAGGGCTTTTTCGATGAGGCGGATGGCGCGCTTGGGGTCGGCGCGCCAGGCGCTGCGCAGGAGTGGGACGTAGGGCGTCTGCGGAAGGTTGGCGGCGGCGAAGAGGCGCTTCATCGCGTCCTTGTCCATGGCGCAGGAGGAGCCGAGAACGCCGGAGCCGACGTAGGCGATGTCGGCGAGTTCGAAGAGGCCCTGGATGGTGCCGTCCTCGCCGAAGGTGCCGTGGAGGACGGGGAAGACGACGTCGAGCGAAGCGGCGAGCGGGTTGTTGGGCTGTGCGAGGGCGGCGGTGGTGCTGTGCTGGATGGCGTCGGTGGCGCGGCGCTGCGGAGTGAGCGCGGGGATCTGGAGCGGCTCGCCGCTGCGCAGGACGGCGGCGGAGATGGCGAACTCGGCTGCGGCTGCGGCACCGGCGGCGTCTTCGTTGAGGACGCTGAGGAGCGGCGGCCTGGGTGCGGGGGCCTCGCCGAGCAGGTGCTGGGCGGCGGCTCCACTGAGCCAGTGGCCCTGCTTGTCGATGCCGATGGGGACGACGTCGTACTTCTTGCGATCGATGGCCTTGAGGATGGAGGCGGCGGAGAGCAGCGAGACCTCGTGCTCGCCGGAGCGGCCGCCGAAGAGAATGCCGATGCGTAGTTTCTTCTTCATGATGTCTGGATCAAGAGTACGGCCAAATGCGCGGTGCATATCTCGTTTGGGCGGAGGAATTGGCTTGCGACCCAAAGCAGGAACGGTCCTTGGCCGGTGATTTCTGAAAGAAAGAGCGTTCAGGCTGCTTCGCGAAGGAGGGAATTGGCGTCAGACAGGGTTGGGATGGGCGGGCCGGCCCGGAGGGATGGGATGGGCGTGCTCAGAAATCGACGGGTGGTGGAAACCACAGCGTGGCTGGCGATTGGGGTGCTGGCGGCG
>OBLU010004520.1_pt1 | contig 12548 bp, 8 predicted proteins | sample 1518681 | NCBI WGS metagenome assembly OBLU01 (sample SAMEA3539304, study PRJEB22396) | soil metagenome | biome: tundra; feature: field; material: soil | place: USA | collected 2010-05 | depth 0.15 m | reverse complement strand
ACCTTCGACCTTTGGGTTATGAGCCCAACGAGCTACCAGACTGCTCCACCCCGCACAACCATCCTACCGCACGCCAACTCTCCGGTCAAATTCTCGTTACATAATTCTCCTGCCCGCCCTTAGTACAATGAAGATGTGCCTCGCCTCGTAGTCCCGGCGGCCCTCGCGCTGGCCGCCGTTTTATCGGCTCAAACTGCGCTCTTTCCCCTCAAGGACCTCAAACCGGGGATGCGCGGCACCGGACGAACGGTCTTTAACGGAAACAAAATCGAGGACTTCCAGGTCGAAATCCTCGGTGTGCTCGATAATATCGGCCCCAAGGAATCCCTCATCCTCGCCCGCCTCTCCGGCGGACCATTGGAACATACCGGCGTCATGCAGGGCATGAGCGGCAGCCCGGTCTACATCGACGGCAAACTCGTGGGAGCCGTTGCCATGGCTTTCCCGTTCGCCAAGGACCCTATCGCCGGAATCCGCCCGATCGAGGCCATGCTGCGCACCTCTTCCGCCGCCACGCCGCCATCGCCTACTCCCTCTCCCGCGGCTCCCGGCCAGCGCGCAGCCATGGAACTCAACGAGCGCGATCTCACTCGCCGGATTCCCCGCCCCGAGCCGGTGCTGGGCGGCGAGGCCCGCATGATCGACATCGCCACCCCGGTCTCCTTCGGCGGATTCAGCCGTGCCACCCTCGACGCCTTCGCGCCGCAACTCCGCGCCCTCGGACTGGAGCCCCGCCAGGGCGTGACCAGCGGCGGCAAAATCGATCCCGCCATGGGCAATCCCGCCGACCTCAAGCCCGGCGCCATGATCAGCGTCCAACTGATGGCAGGCGATCTCTCGGTGGGCGCCGATGGCACCGTGACCCACATCGACGGCAATCGCATCTACGCTTTCGGCCACCGCTTCCTGGATATCGGCTCCACCGCCCTCCCGTTCGCCCGCGCTGAAGTCCTGACGCTTCTCGCCAGCACCAACACTTCTTTTAAGATCTCCACCGCCAAGGAGTGGATGGGGACCATCTACCAGGACCGCAACACGGCGGTGGCCGGCGAACTGGGCAAGCGGCCGGCCATGGTCCCGGTGTCGGTCAGCCTCTCGCGAGCCGGCAAACCCGTGGAGAGTTACCAGATGCAGATGGTCAACGACACCCTGCTTTCGCCGCTGCTGCTGCAGATGGCGGTGTTCAGCGCCATCGACGCCACCGAACGCACCGTGGGCACCAGCACTATCCGCGTCACTGGCCAGATCGAATTCCAGAACGGGAACACTCCGTTGCGCATCAACAATATGTACGCCGCCGATAACGGCAGCCCCATGCTGGCATCGCTCTCCGCCGCCGTCCCCGTCGCCTTCGTCATGCAGGGCGGTTTTGAATCCCTCCAACTCAAGAGCGTCTCGCTCAACCTGGAAGCCTTCGACCAGAAGAAGCAACTCACCATCGACGGAATCACTACCTCGCGGCACGACGTCCGCGCCGGCGAAAAGGTGCAGCTCAACGTCTCTCTCACCGGCGAGAATGGCGCCGAAACCGTCCGCCGCGTGGAATACCAGGTGCCCATCGGCGCCGAACCGGGCATGCTCTACTTCACCGTGGCCGACGCCAACACTGCTAATATTGCCGATTTCCGCCAGGTGCTGACTGCCACGGCGCGCACCCCCGGCCAACTGGTTTCCATTGTCAACAACCTGCACCCGAATACCAAGGCCTACATCCGCGTTTGGCGCGCCGACCCGGCGTTCCAAATCGAGGGAACCGATCTGCCCGACCCGCCCGCTTCGGTCTCCCTGATCCTCGCCGGCTCGCAATCCAGCTCCGCCGGAATCACCCAGACCCGCAACTCCAAGATCGCGGAGATGGAGATCGACATCGGCGACATGGCGGTGACCGGCTCCAAAACCGTCCAGGTGGAAGTAAAGGAATGACTCTCTCCATGCGCCACTTCGCGCGCGCCGCCGTTTTGTGCGCGGCGCTCGCCCCTACCGCCTTCCCCAGCGGCACCGCCACTTGGGAGCTGAACTCCTATTCGGATTTCATCCGCGGACGATTCAACGGCCTCTCGCTGAGCCGCGAAGGCCGGCTCTCCCTCTCCCCCAAGGTCGATACCCTCTTCACCAGCGATCAGCCCGTTATCTGGGCACTGGCCCAAGGTCCCGATGGCGCCATCTATGCCGCTACCGGACATCGCGGCCGCTTGTACAAGATCGAAGGTCCCGGCAAGAGCGAGTTGCTATGGACCGCGGCCGAGCCCGAGATTTTTGCCCTTGCCATGGATCGCTCCGGCGCGGTTTTCGCCGCCACCTCGCCCGATGGCAAGGTCTACCGCATCGCGAATGGCAAGGCAACCGAGTACTTCGCGCCCAAGGCACGCTACATCTGGTCGCTGGCCGTCGGCCCCGATGGCGCCCTCTACGTCGGCACCGGCGAGCAGGGTAAGGTGTTCCGTGTGGATAGCGCCGGCCACGGCGAACTCTGGTATGAGACCGGTCAATCGCACATTACGGGACTCGCCGTGGACAATCAGAACCGCGTGCTCGCCGGCACCGAGCCCAACGGCATCCTTTATCGCATTACCGCCAAGGACAAGGCGTTCGTGCTTTACGACGCCAGCCTGCCCGAGATCCGCGCCATCGTCCCCATGCCCGATGGCACGGTGTACGCCGCTGCCCTGGGTGGTTCCACCGCCAAGCGCGCCCAGGCGGCTAATCAGGCGGCCCAAGGCAACTCCGGCAGCGGCGCCGCTGTCACCTCCTCGGTCACCACCGTCACTGTCGAAGCCCAGGCGGCCGAAATCAAACCGCCCGATCCCACCAAGCCGCAGCAAACCCAGCCTTCCGCCGCGGCCACATCCACCCCCCAGGTCAGCACGCAATTCACTCCCGTGGTGGATGCCAGCGGCGTCGAAAAGAGCGCCGTCTACCGCATCAACCCGGATAACACCGTCGAAACCCTGTGGAGTTCCAAGGAAGAAAACGTCTACGACCTGTTGGCGCTGGAGAAGCAAATTCTCTTCTCCACGGACCAGGACGGCAGGATCTACGGCCTCGCGCCCGACCGCCGCGTGACCCTGGTCACCCAGACCAATGAAGGCGAGACCACACGCCTCCTCCCGGGCGATCGCTCCGTGCTTGCCGCCACCGGCAACATGGGCCGCCTCTACCGCCTCGGCGAAGTACCCGGCCCCTCGGGTTCCTACGAAGCTCCGGTGCACGATTCCTCTACCGCCTCGCGCTGGGGCAGCATCAGTTGGCGCGCCGATCTTCCCGCCTCCAGCACCATCCAATTCCGCACCCGCTCCGGCAACTCCGCCAAGCCGGACCGCACCTGGAGCGATTGGAGCGAGCCCGTGACCAGCGCCGCCGGCAGCCGCATCACCAGCCCCAACGCGCGTTACATCCAGTGGAAAACCGAGATGACCGGCGCCGGCGGCGTCACCCCGACCCTCAATAGCGTGACCCTGGCGTATCTGCCGCAGAATTCGCCGCCCGTGCTCAAGAGCATCAACGTCATCACCCAAGCCGCCGCAATTACGCAAGCCGCCGTCAAGAGCAGCGGCAGCACCTCGGCGTACAACGTCACCGTTACCGATGGCGACACCGCGGCCACCTCCGCCGGAACTCCCACACAGACGCTGCCCCGCGCCGCCACTCAACAGATCACCCTCACCTGGGTCGCCGAAGACCCCGACGGCGACCGCCTGGTCTACAACGTCTACTTCCGCGGGGAAGACGAGACCCAGTGGAAGCTGCTCCGCTCCAATACCCACGATAACTACATGACCTTCGATGCCGATGTCCTGGCCGACGGCAAGTACTTCTTCCGCGTGATCGCCAGCGACCGCGAGGCCAATCCGCCCGCTTCGGCGCGCGAAGCCACCCTGGTAAGCGCACCCGTGATGATCGATAACACGCCGCCCACCGTCACCCTCGGCGAAGTCCGGCGCACGGGCGCCACCGCCCACGTCGAGTGGGAGGCCAGCGATCGCGCCAGCGCCCTGCGCCATTGCGAATACTCGCTCGACGCCAACAGCTGGGTGCCCATGGAATCGGTGGACGGCGTAATCGATTCGCAAAACGAGAAGTTTGCCCTCGACCTCACCGGACTCTCCGCCGGAGAGCACCTCCTGGTGATTCGCGCCGCCGATAGCGCCAACAATACCGGCGTCGCCAAAGTGATCCTCAAATGACCGCCTCCATCGCCCGTCTCGAGGAGCTGTTGCGGACCGTGCCCCGGCGTCTGGCCGATGTTCCCGACGACGCCGCCGCGCACAAACCCGCCCCAGGTCGCTGGTCGAAGAAAGAGATCCTGGGCCACCTGATCGATTCCGCCGCCAATAACCACCAGCGCTTCGTGCGCGCGCAAAGCACTCCACGCCTGGAATCGCCTCGATATGAACAGGAGTTCTGGGTGGCCGCCCAGAGTTACGCCACGGAATCCTGGCCGGATCTGGTCAACCTTTGGCTGCTGTATAACCGGCACCTGCTGCATGTGGTCAAGGCGATGCCCGCGGAAGTGCTGCCGCACGAGTGCGTGATCACCGGATATGCCGAGATGACCCTTGAAGCGCTGATCGTCGACTATGTGCGGCACATGGAACACCACCTGACGCAACTGGTGGCATAAGGCTCCGCCTTGTGCATCCGAGCGCAGCCCGGACGACCATTCGTATTACCCTGATCTCATGCCCGTATCCCGCCGGGTCTTTCTCGGCGCTGTCCCCATCGCGCTCGCCGCACAAAACGCATTCCCCAAAAACTGGAACGTGCGGCACGAGGGCTTTCCCGCCGGCCGCCGCACTGTAGGCCGCACGCCCTCCGGTGCTATCCTCACGGAAGGCGTACCCTCATGAGTTCTTCCAAGGCGCTGGGAACCGGCCTTGCCCTCCTCGGCATTCTGTACGGTCTCCAGTTGCCTTTCCGCGAATTTCCGGGCGTGGAATACCGACTCGGCGACATCCCGCTTCCGCCCGACTTTCAGGAGAAGACCGAGTGGGCCTTTGCCCGCCTCATGTACCCGCAGTCCCCCTACGGCCGCGGCGGGCGCGGCTTCGGCTTTCGCTTTGGAGGCGGCGGCCAGTGGACCGAAGGCAACACCATGTGGACCCAGGATTATCCGCGCGCCGACCGCCACTTCGTGCAGGCCCTGCGCCGCTTGACGCGCCTCCACGTCCGCTCCGTCGAACAACCCGTCAATCTGGACGAAGGCGGCGCCGCCGACTGGCCCTGGCTGTATGCCGTGCAGCCCGGCCATTGGCAGTTGACCGATTCCCAGGCCAAAGCCCTCCGCGAATTCCTGTTGCGCGGCGGCTTCTTCATGGCCGACGATTTTTGGGGACCCAACGAGTGGGAGATTTTCATGGACAGCATGAGAAAGGTCTTCCCGGACCGCCAGGTGGTGGACCTCGACAACCGGGAACCCATCTTTCACACCGTTTACGATCTGGACGATCGTTACCAGGTGGCCTCGCACGGTTCCGTGATGCGGGGCACAAGCTATAAATGCGATGGCTGCCCCGACCGTTGGCGCGGTATCTACGACGACCGCGGACGCCTCATGGTGGCCCTGACTTTTCAATCCGACGTCGGCGATTCCTGGGAGTGGGCCGACGATCCTTACTACCCCGAACGGTACGCCGCCCTCGGAATACGCATCGGCGTCAACTATGTGCTCTACGCCATGACGCACTAGCCGGCACTTCGTGGCGCAGGCATTCGTGCCTGCCGTGTCGAGACTCGTCTCGACACTCTTCGCGGGTGTCACACTGTGTCGAACAAGAGCGTCCCCATGAGTGGGGACGCGCCAGGCAGGAGTGCCTGCGCCACAGCCTCTTACTCCATGCGCAACGCGTCCATCGGATCCATCCCCGACGCGCGCCGCGCGGGAACGTATCCCGCCGCCGCCGCAGCCACGGCCAGCAGCACCGCCGCCGCCGCGAAGGTTGCCGCATCGTTTGGCTTAAGCCCGAATAGCATCTTGGCGGCCGCCTGTCCCACCCATAACGCCAGTCCGATGCCAATAACCAGGCCCGCGGCCAGCAGCATCATGGCCTCGCGCAGCACCAGCCGTATTACGCTGGCGCGGTCCGCTCCCAGCGCCATCCGTACGCCGATTTCGTTCTGCCGCCGCGCCACCATGTACGCAATCACTCCGTAGAGTCCGATCGCCGACAGCACCCCCGCCAACACTCCGAACGCGCCCGCCAGCACGGCCATCAGCCGGTCGCGTTGCAGCGATTCCGCAATCTGCTCCGTCATCACCTTGAATTTCAGTACGAAGCTGGGATTCACACTCGCCACTGCCGCCTTGATCCCGCGGACGGCATCCTGCGGACGCCCCGATGTGCGTACCACCCACGTTGTGCCGTCGTCCGGGTTCTCATCCTGCGACATCGGCAGGAACGCGATCGGCACGAAGTCTTCGCGCAGTTCGTAATATTTGGTATTCCGCGCCAGCCCCACCACCTGGTAGATGCGGTCCGAATGACCCGCGTCGCCTTCCACGCGGAAGGTGTGCCCCAACGGATTGCCGCCCGCGAAGAACTGCCTGGCGAAGGCTTCGTTCACCACCGCCACCTTGGGGGCGCCCAGCGTGTCGCGCGCGTCGAAATCGCGGCCCGCCATTAGCGCCGTGCCCATGGTCTTCAGATAGCCCGGCCCGTAGCGGTTGAACATGGAATTCTTGGCCTCGCCGGTGGATGCGTCGGGCCGCACCTGATCGTTCCACCCCGATCCGCTGATCGGCGTCATGGCAATCTCGGCCGCCGACACGATCCCCGGCTGGGCGCGCAGCTTCTCCAACAGGTCGGCGTAAACCGCAGGACGCCGCTCTTTGGGATACTTCCCCGAAGCGATATCGATATCGACCGCCACGATGCCTTCCGGATGGAAGCCCGGCTGCACGTCGAGCAGCTTTTGCAGGCTGCGCACGAACAGCAGCGCGCCCACCAACAGCACCAGGGAGAGCGCCACCTGCCCGGTCACCAGCGCGCGCCGCAGGCCGTAACGTTCCCGCCCCGCCGTCATACCGCGCCCGCCCCCGCGCATCGCCGCCGCCGGCGCAACCCGCGTGGCGCGCAGGGCGGGAAGCAGGCCGAACAGAAGGCAGGTTCCGATGGCCATCGCCGCGGTGAAGCCCAGCATCCGCAGATCCGGCTGCAGGCCCACGAACACCTGGTTATCCGGGGTGCTGAGGAAGGCGACCAGCGCCCGGCTCAACACCTGCGCCAGGGCCACTCCCACTGCGGTGCCCAACACCGCCAGCAGCAGGCTCTCCGATAGCAGTTGCACAATCAGCCGGCCGCGCGAGGCGCCGATGGCCTGCCGCACCGCCATCTCGCGTTCGCGCACGCTGGCCCGCGCCAGCAGCAGATTGGCCAGGTTCGCGCAGGCAATCAACAGCACGAGGCCAGTGGCCGCCAGCAGCAGGGAGAGCGGGCTCTCGTATTGCCTGCGCAGGCCCGAAACTCCGTTTGCCGACGCCTCCGCCACCAGCTTGTTGGCTAGAAATCGCTTGGCTTGATCCGGGCGATAGGACGGCGGCAAGGTCGCCTCCATGATCGCCGGCGATACCGTCTTCATATAATTGTCGGTGCGCTTTTCCGTCCAGCCGGGCTTCATGCGCCCCATGGCGGAGAGCCACCATTTGGTCCGCGACTGGGCGCGGTTGTTCAGGTCGGAACATAAGGGCACCGCCACGTCGAACCGGTGGCCCACCTCCACGCCGAAAAACTGCGGCGGCGTTACGCCAATCACCGGGAAGCGCCGGCCGTCCAGCGAAAGCTCGCGACCCAGCGCGCCCGCCTCGCCGCCCAGTTCGCGCTGCCAGAAGGCGTAGCTCACCACCGCGCCCGGCGTGCCGCATCCGGCGCGGTCGTCTTCCGCCGTGAAGGTGCGCCCCATCCAGGGTTGCACGCCCAGCACGCGGAAGAAGTCGCCGCTGACGTACTGCCCCTCGGCATAGCGCGCTTCTCCCCCCGGCGACAGGTTGAATTTGGTCGCGCTCCAGGCGACGGTGCCGGTGAACGGTCCGGTGAGGCCGTGTACCTGCTCCCACAGCACCGAAGTCAGACGGGCGCTGCGTGTTGACCAATTGCCGGAGAGCGAGGAGCCCTTGGCGAAGTCGATGGTCACCAACTCCTGCGGATTCGTCACCGGCAAGGTGCGCAGACGCACCGCGTCCACCAGTTGAAAAATCGCGCTATTCGCTCCCACGCCGAGCGCCAGGGAAAGCACCGCTACGGTGGCAAAACCAGGGTTGGCACGAAGTTGGCGCGCCCCGTAGCGCAAGTCCTGCATGAGTGTGCCGGCCATAGCTGCGGTTAAGACGTTGCCCGGGCCCGATTGGTTGGGAGAATTAAGTGGCGCAGCCACTCGTGGCTGCCGCGCCGAGACTCGTCTCGGCGCTCTTCCTTTGGACCGGCCTACGAGCCAAAGAGGCTGGACGTCTGCCGCAATCCGCCGTAAGCGCCGTTGCCGCCCGTGCCGTTCCGCGCCGTGCCTTCCGCGCGCGCCATTTCGTGCCTGTAATAGGCGAGCAGGTCGCCCTCGTCGTACTCAATCGCACGGGCGTACTGCCGGATATAGCTGGTGTTGTAAATCCCACCGGGCAATTTGCGGAATTCGCCCTGTTCAATGGCCTCGAGGGAGCGTATGCTGATCTTGGTGGATTCGGCAATTTGCTCGAGCGAGATGCCACGGTTGCGGCGAATCGCGGACAAACCAAGGACGCTTTCTTCCTCTTTCATCTCCCTGCCTCGCCTGGAGTTAACCTTTGGGAGGGTCTAATTCCAAGCCGGATCTGAATTCGTGCCTATTAAGGTAACAATATAACACCCCGACATCCTCTGCTAGACTTTTTTTATGGGTATTTGCCGTCGCTACTTCAACTTGAGCCTTCTCGGCGGCGCTTCCGCCCGCTTCGCGGCCAGCCTCGCGCCAAGACCTAAACTATTGGTACTAGTAGTTTTAGAACAAGTTCGGCAGGAGTACTGGGACGCGGTTTCCGACCAATTTGGGCCCGGCGGCCTGCGCCGAATTTTGTTAAAAGGAGCACATTTCCCCGATTGCCGCCACTTGGCGAGTAGTTTCTCGGCCTCCACCATCGCCACCCTGGCCACCGGGGCCTGGCCGGCACAGCACGGCATCGTGGCGGATTCCTGGTTTGACCGGACCACGCGGAAGCCGGTGCCGGCGTCCGAAGAGGCGCTCCTGGCCACTACTTTGACCGCCCAGGTGGCCGCCGAACCGGGCGCCCGCGCCTTCGTGATCGGCATGGACGCCGCGCAATCCTCCCTGTTCGCCGGGACGCGGGAGGCGCGGCAGTTCTGGATGGATCCGCGCGGCCGGTTTACCACTCTTGGGGATCCGCCGAAATGGCTGGGCGAATTCAATTCGCTGAAGCCGCTGGATAACGCTCACAACGCCCCGTGGATGGCCATCGGCGCGCGCACCGGCGCCCCGCCCTTGCGCACCCTGGACTTCGACGCGGAGCATCCGGAGCAGTTCCTGGACCTGTTCCAGGCGTCCCCCCTGGGACAGGCCAAGCAGTTCGAACTGCTCGCCGGCCTGATTGAGAAAGAGGGGCTTGGACAGCGCGATACATTCGATTTCGTGTGTCTGATTGCCGGTTCCACCGCGCGCCTCGGCTATGAAACCGGCGGCCGTTCGCCGCTCATGCGCCAGATGGTGCTGCACCTCGACCAGCAACTGGAGTACCTGCTGGCGCGCCTCAAAGCCGGACCCGGTGAGAACGGCTTCAATCTGGTGCTTGCCGGCGCCCACGGCGCGCCGCCCGCCCCAGCCGAGGAGAGCCGCGCCCGCATGGCGGTGCCCGGCGAGACCGTGGCCCAGACCGTGGACCGCGCCCTGCGCGCCGCCGACGCCGGGCGCGTCACCCGCTACCTCTACCCCTTCCTGTACCTGGACACCCACGGGTCCTGGGACTCCGAACCCGCGCGCGTGGCCGCCGGGCAGGCCGCGCTCGAGCATCCCGCCGTGGCCGGCTTCTACACCGCCGGCGGCTATTGCTCCACCAACGACGACTGGCGCGAGCGCTTCCGCAACAGCTTCCACCCCAACCGGTCGGGCGACGTGATGCTCTCCTACCGGCCGGAATACGTGGAGGATTACGGCCAGGGGCGAGGCATCTCCTACGGGTCGCTGTACAATTACGACGTGCGCGTCCCGCTCTGCTTTTACGGTCCGCAGTTCCCCGCGGGCGTTTTCGAATCACCCGTGCAGAGTGTGGACGTGGCCCCCACACTGGCTCGCGCCATGGGGGTCGCGCCGCCTTCCTCCTCCGACGGACGCGTGCTCGGCGAGGCCTTCGGGGAATGACGCCCGATCTCGGCACGACCCTCTGCGGCATCGCTCTGCGCAATCCCGTGCTGGCGGCCAGCGGCACCTTCGCTTACGGCGTGGAATTCGAGAAACTGCTGGATCTCAACGCGCTGGGCGGCTTCGTGGTGAAGGGCCTGTCGCGCGAGCCCATCGAAGGCAACCCTCCGCCGCGCGTCTACGAGAGCACTTCCGGCATGATCAACTCCGTGGGCCTCCAGAATATCGGCGTGCGCGCCTTCGTCAGGGACAAACTGCCCGCGCTGGCGCGCTGGCGCACGGCGGTTTTCGCCAATGTGTTCGGCAACCAGGTGGAGGACTACCTGGAAGTGCTGCGCGTGCTCAACGATCACCAGGGGTTGGCCGGCTACGAACTGAACGTGAGCTGCCCCAATACGTCCCACGGCGGCATCTACTTTTCCAGCGACCCCTCGCTGCTGGCCGAGGTGGTGGCGGCGGCCAAACGCGTAGCCACACGGCCGCTGATCGTCAAGCTTTCCCCCAACGTCAGCGCCATCGAACCGCTGGCGCGCGCGGCGGAACAGAGCGGCGCCGACGCCCTCTCCCTGGTCAATACCTTCATCAGCCTGGCGATTGATGCGCGCACCCGGCGCCCGCGGATCGGAGCCGGCTTTGGCGGACTCTCCGGCCCCGCCATCAAACCCATCGCCCTGCGCCTGGTCTGCCAGGCGGCCCGCGCCGTGAAGATCCCGGTGATCGGGCTGGGCGGTATCGCCGGCGGAGAAGATGCCGCCGAGTTTCTGATTGCCGGCGCGACCGCCGTGCAGGTGGGCACCGCAACATTCTGGGATCCCCGCGCCCCCGTGCGCATCGCCGCGGAACTCTCCACTTTTCTGCGCCGCGAAAATGTCGCGCGCGCGGCCGACTTGGTCGGCACGCTGAAAATGTGAAGAGCGCCCATGGCGGGAGAGTTCAAGTCGAAGCGTTGCGGTGCGCCTCCAGCAAGTCCTCCAGCGTAATTTCGCCCAAAACCCGATGGATGTCGCGCCTGTCAACGACAGGTAGCACGCCGAGGTTGAACTGGCCCAGCCGGTGCAGCACGATGTCTGCCGATTGGTCGGGGTGCAAATGTGGCAGCCGGTCGAGCACCTCGCGGCGCACGACGCTGGCCACGGCCACCCCACCCGAGCCCTTGCGCAGCGCCTCGTCGAGGTCGGAGCCAAGCACGATGCCGAGCAGAGTTCCGTTCTCACCGATGAGGCAGTCGCCTTCGGGAGCCAACTGGCGTGCGGCGGCGATCGATGTGGTGGGGCTCAACAGAACCGCCGGGCTGCGCATCGCATCGCCCACCAGCAGTTCCGGCTCCGGGCGTTGCCCCTTGCCGTGGGGCAGGTGAACGCCGTCCTGAATGGCGAGCGCCTCGTAGATGGGCGTGTGGACGATTGCCCGCGCGACCACATACGCCACCAGATTTGAGATCATCAGCGGCACGATGATGTTGTAGTCCCGGGTCAACTCGAAGATCATCACCACCGACGTGATGGGGCTGCGAATCACGCCGGCGAACGTGGTGCCCATGCCGACCAGCGCGTAAGCTCCCGCCGGGCCGGTGGTGGCCGGCAGCCAGCCGTGCAGCAGCGAACCGAAGCTTCCACCCAGCATGGCGCCCAGAAAGAGACTGGGCCCAAAGATGCCGCCGGCATTGCCGGAGCTGTAGCAGGCCACGGTCGCCGCCAGTTTCAGAATCAGCAGAATGAACATCGCACTCCCGCTGAGCTGACCGTGGAGAGCGAGTTCCACGGCGGCGTAGCCCGCGCCCAGCACATCCGCGCTATAGAGAGCCAGCAAGCCGGCCGCGAGCCCGCCGGTTGCCGGCTGGAAAGCGAGAGTCCATTTCGGCAGCCTCCGGTACCACAGCCGCAGACGGAGCAGCGACGCGGAGAAGAGCGCCGATACGCAGCCTCCGGCAATGCCGAGCATGGCATAGAAAAGGAACTCGGAGGGATGCACCAGACTGTAAGGCGGCACGCGGAACAGCGGGGCGTCGCCGAGAAACAGGTGCAGCACCATCCACGAGGTCGCCGCGCCGATTACCACCGAGCCCAGCAGCCGCGCGTTGAGGTCGCCCAGCAATTCCTCCAGTGTGAACAACACGGCGGCCATGGGCGTGTTGAAAGCCGCCGCCAGCGCCGCCGCCGCGCCGATGGGCACCAGCGCCTGCACCTCGCGTTTTCCCAGTCCAGCCCTGCGCGCCA
>OBLU010004518.1_pt1 | contig 12554 bp, 12 predicted proteins | sample 1518681 | NCBI WGS metagenome assembly OBLU01 (sample SAMEA3539304, study PRJEB22396) | soil metagenome | biome: tundra; feature: field; material: soil | place: USA | collected 2010-05 | depth 0.15 m | reverse complement strand
GCAGATTCAACGTCAGCAGCCCGGCGCCGAACAGGAAAGGCCCCAGCCCAATACGCCCGAAGCGGTAACGCACCAGTTGGATGGCTGCCCCGGCCGCAATCAGCCGGCAGGCTACATCCAACCCCAGCCCGAGGGTCTTCGAATCGAGAAAATACAGCGAATCCAGCGAATCCGGAAAATACAGCGGCCGCATCGCGGCGCAGACCAGCAACACCCACGAGATCGCTACCACCGCGGTCAGCGCTCGCCGCGCCTGCGCCGATATCAGAGCCGCAGCCGCAAACAATCCCATCGCCAGCACAAAGTCGGCCTGCGCGAATGCGGCTATCGACTTCGGCGCGGCGTGCAACTCGCCCAAGCCAGTTGCCCACAGGAATGCCCCATAGGCGACCCAAGCCGCTGCCCACGCCAGCAGACATCGGTCCCGAAAAACGCGGAAGAAAAGCAGACTGACCGCCACCAAGATCAGGGCGGCTGTTTCCCGTGCCGTCAACCTTGGCGCCGTCAACCAGGGGACGGTCAACATGCCAACGGAATTCCCAAATAGTCTGGCAGGATCCATAGATAGGCGCACGAAAGATAGGCGCACGAACACCTACGCTTTCTAAATATCATGCTCGGTGCCCACCGGTGCCGGATTTCCGTCCTCCGATGGTTACTTTCGGAATGTGGTGTCGTGGCCTAAAATAAGCGATACATCCACTCATCACCATGCCTAACGACCGCATCCTCGTGGTAGACGACGAGGAAACAATCCGCGAGATTGTCTCCTCCATGCTGGGCGGAGCCCATTTTCAAACTCGCCAGGCCGCCAGTGGCATAGAAGCCCTCGCGATTCTGGAATCGGGCGACGACTTCGATCTCGTGCTCTCCGACCTGATGATGGCCGAAATGGATGGGATTGCCCTTCTGGAGCGTGCCAAGGAACGTTACCCGGACATGCCGATCGTCATGGTCACTGCGGTGCACGACATTCAGGTCGCTCTGCAGGCGCTGCGCAATGGGGCGTACGACTATCTGCTCAAGCCGTTCGAGCGGGAGCAACTGCTGGCCACGGTCCGCCGCGCCCTTGAGCATCGCCGCCTCAAGCGCGAAAACGATGCCTATCGCACCAACCTAGAGGCGCTGGTTGCCGCCCGTACCCAGCAATGGAAAACGGCGCTTTCCGACCTGAAGAGATCCTATGACATGACGCTCGAAGCCCTGCTCGGTGCGCTCGACCTTAAGGACGCCGAGACCGAATTCCACTCCCGACGCGTAACCGCATTCACCATGGCCATAGCGCGCGAAATGGGCCTGCCGAAAGAGAACATCGAGGTGATCGCCCGTGGAGCCCTGCTGCACGACATCGGCAAAATGGCCATTCCCGATGCCATCCTGCACAAGCCCGGCAAGCTCACGGAAGACGAAATGGCCATCATGAAGGAGCACTGCTACCTGGGTTACAAGATCCTCTCCCAAATCCCCTATCTCGCCGAGGCTGCCGAAATCGTTTACGCCCACCAGGAGCACTACGACGGCACCGGGTATCCCCGTGGTCTGAAGGGCGATGGGATCCCGCTAGGCGCCCGCATTTTCGCGATCGCCGATACGCTGGATGCCATGAGATCCAAGCGTGATTACCGTGATGCCCAATCCATTCAGGCGGTTCGCAAGGAAATCGATCTCTGGTCCGGTCGCCAGTTCGATCCTCAGATCGTCAAGGTATTTCTCCAAATGCCCGATAATATCTGGGAAGATCTGCGGAAGGACATCCATGAGCAGAACCTGGCTTTCCCGAAGGTGTAAACGTGTAACCACGGACAGCGCTGGCTGACGCTGGGAGGTGAGCATCCCTCTGACCCGTTTTTCCTGCCCATCGGCGGGCATCGTTTTGCCCTGATCGCCTCATCCAACTGAACAGTGAAGTCAATCCAAACGGCCCCCATCACGGTTCTGCCGTTCTGGGGTGAATTAACCGGTGGCCCGCCAGAACGTGCCTGATTCGCCTCTGGCGGGCCTACCGGGTTTTTATATTGGTGCGGCAGGAAAGTGTTTCAGGGAAATGTGCGGCAGGAAATTTGCGAGGTCATCGTGAGCCAACTCTCATCGTGGGTGGGAATGCTCTTTTTGACGGCTGCAATGTCACTTCCGGCCCAGGCAATGGATCCGGCCGTCGCGCCCATGGCTCGGCCGAGCGCTGTCCCGGAAGGCACGACCTTCCTCGTCCGGCTGCAGGACAAACTCGACACCGCCGAACTGCATCGGGGCGAACATTTCAAAGTTAAGCTGGACGAAGATCTCATTTCCGCCAACGGCAACATGATTCCCCGGGGCAAGAAGATCAAGGGTCATGTCAGTTCGGTGGAGCACGGCAGGCACGCGCGCCTCCTGCTCAGCTTTGACGAAATCGAAACCAAACACGGATGGATCGCGCTGATCGCGACCGTGATCGGAGTGCCCGGCGAGCACGGGATCAAAGCGCCCAACTCCGAAGGTGAAATCGAACGCAAGGGACCGAGTGCGAAGCAGACGATCGAAGACGCGGCCGCCGGCGCAGCCGCAGGAAGCACCGACTCCGAAGGAGGAGCAGGTGCTGGAGCCAAGGCCAGCGAGCGTGCTAATCGCCTTCGGCTCGAAAAAGGAGCTACCCTCGAGGTGCGCCTGGATCGCGCGCTGCAGATTCCTTCTCACTGACGCCGCTCAGCTTCCCGCGTAGAGACGCGGCTTGCCGCGTCTCCCGCGGCCGCGTCCTTCGTCCCGCAATTCTTCTCGTTTCTCTTCTTTCGATTGCAATTCGGCAAGCTCGTCGCGTTCTAACATCAGAGGTGTATAACGAAAGCGTTAGATTCGATTTCCGTAGCAGCTTCCGGGATGCAGCTTTCAAGAAGCAGGAGAGATGCGATGAAAACTACCCTTGTCACCTTTTGCGCCCTTCTCGTTTTGAGTGCCCTCTCGAGCGCGCAGAGTAACACGCTCAACCCATTGCCCAACACCATTTTCGTCGGCGCCGATGGCAAATTTGAGACCGCGCCGGACACCGCACTCATCCAGTTCAACATCGCGGCCCAAGCCGACAATGCCAAAGACGCCTACGACCAAGCCGCGAAACAAGCCGAGGCCACGCGCCAGGTTCTGCGCGCGAACGGCATCGATCCGAAGTCTGCCGAAGTCGGCTTCTTCTCCGTGAATCCCCAGTACGACTGGAAAAACCCGAAGCACAGAGTCATCGGCTACCAGGTCACGACCAGCGTCAGTTTGAAGCTCAAGGATTTTTCCAAGATCGGCCCTGTTACCCAGCAGCTTGCCGACGCCAGTGTCGGTGAAAGCCAGTCGCTCAGCTACACGCTGGACTCGACCGACGAGGCCAAGAGCAAAGCCGTCGCCGACGCCTACCGGCGCGCTCACGCTTCCGCGCAGTCCCTCGCCAATGCCAGCGGACGAACGCTCGGCGAACTCTCTTATGCTACCGTCGATACCTTCGAGAACATTCACGTGATCACACCCATGCAGCGCCGTGGCTTGTCCATTGCGATGGCTAAAGAAGGCCCTACCCCGACCGAGGAGTTTTCGCCCCAGAATGTGAAGGTCACCGCCCACGTGAACGCTATGTTTGTATTGAAATAGAAGATTGCAGTGGAGAGCCGGGCGTCCCCGCCCAGCTGGACCCTTCGACTACGCTCAGGGCAGGCTCGCGAGACGCCCGTCCCTCCACCGTATGACTCATCACGCGGTCACGACACTAGTCGTTGCGCACACTAGTCGTTGCGCACAATGACCTCGCGCCTTGCCGAAACCCGGCTCGCATCCACCGTCACTTCCCGCTGGATCTCCATTTCGATCGACGCCCCCGGCTCCAGCCTTATGTCGGCACCCCGCGAGAGCATTCCGACCGCCAGCCCTGCCACTCCCCCAGCTCCCGCTCCGATTCCGGCTCCTTTCCCTCCGGCGGTTACAGCACCGATCACGGCTCCCGTGGTTGCCCCGCCCGCCGCTTCCTTGGCCTTTCTCCCAGCGTCGCTATCCTGGCGAATCGTCCCTTCCGAATCTTTCATCGACGTCTTCTCCGCCCCAGGCGTATTTTCGACCGAGCCGCCCAGCATCACCGTATAACCGTTGGGATAAATCATCGAGGTGAAGTGGATCAGCACTTCGGCGCGCCCCTTTACGTGACCACCGCGCTGCGCGCGCTCGATCCTTCCCTGGATGTAGGTCCCGGCCGGAATCACGACCCGGTCATTGACCACATACGGAAAGGCAGTCTCCGCATACACCGGGTCTCCGTCTTTAGCGGTCTTCGTCGAAATCGCCTGCTTCAGCGATAGTGGAATCCTCGCTCCCGCGGGAATGGTCAGCGTAGGCTTCTCAGACTCCACCGTAGCCGCAGCCGGATTCGGGGCCGGTGACGTCTGTGCCGCTGCGATCGCTATCCCTGCCAGCAGCAAAACGCAAATAGAAGCAGCACGAATCCTCATCGAACACCTACCTCTCCAGGATAATTTCGCGATACGCTTGCAAACTCAGATGCGCCCACCGGAGTGCCGGTTAGCTGCATGGCCAATCTGCGTACCCCGAGTCATCGAGTCATTGTAGCTGAGGAGTCCGAGCGCCAACCGTGAGCTGCGACGCATGAGCTGCGACTCATCGGTTAGCGAAGCATGGGTGGCAAATCGCATGTTGGCCCGTGCGCTGACGGGTGTGCGCCCGCTACTTGTACAACAAATAGCGGGCTAGGTCGCCTACTGCCACTGAAGCCGCATAAACACTGGATGAAAACGAACTCGGAATGTTGGCTCTTGACTCGTATCTAATCCTTATCTAAAATAAGGCTAGTAAGCCAGAACGGCTCTCATGAAAACCAAACGGCCCAAAAAAGTCCAGAAGACGATCTACCGCTCGATCCACGGCACTACCGTCGTCTACACTCCGCGCCACATAGGCGGATGCCAGTTGCGGGATCGGAACTCCAGTCTTTGCAGCTGCCCGAAATGGATTTATTCGAAGCGGAAAGGCTTCAAGGCGATGCAGAAGGCGGCTGGCACGCCGTCGTTCGCCGAAGCCTGCGCCCAGGCCACGCGGATTCTCGACGGCTTCAATCCCGAGATCACGAAGGCGCGGGAGATCACGGAGCCGGAGCCGGGCATCGGCATCGAAGCCTGCGTCGAACTCTACGGCGCAGGGCTAAGAAGGCGCTCGCTCTCATCGAGCCACATTCACAACTGCCTTGTGCCGTTCAAGCGCCGCAATCCGGTCGAGTACACGAATGGGCGCGCGAAAAACCTGAGCCTGCTCGACTACCTTGACCGGCAGAATCTCGCAGCCCGCGAGCCAGTCCTTCAAATGGAGCAAGTCACGTCGGACATTCTGGACGAGTGGGTGGCGACATGGGAGACGAATGATTTGAGCACCCAGGTCTGGCGTGGCATGGTCGCCACGTTCATGAGATGGTGCAGGGTGCACGGCCATCTGATCCGCGAGCCCGAGTTTCGGGAGCGCCATCGAGTCAAGTCCGGCAACCGCTGCGGCCATCTCGATGACAGCCAGATTGCCAAGCTGTACCAGGCGATTCCATTCTTCAAGCCGCAACACATGCCCGAAAACTACGCCGCGCGTCTGACCGCGTTCGTCGATGCCGGAAGGTTTGGCGGCATGGCGGTGGTCGACATCGTGGCGTTCTCGCCGCGACTGAATCTCTCCGACAAGAATGTGCTCGCGTATCGCCGGCGCAAGTCCGGCCAGATCGCCACGGTCCTGCTTGATCCCGCAGTGGCCGCGCGCCTGCGCTCGATCCCGCCCGAAAAGGGCAGCGACGTTGACAAGCCTTTTCGTCTCGCCGGCACGCCGGAACTCCAAAACCGGCAACTGTGGCGTGAGCGTTTCAAGAGCCTTTGCGAGTTCGCGGGCATCACCGAGATAGAGACCGAGGTCGGGGGCAAGGTCAAGCCGCACCCGCACCAGTTGCGGGACAGTTGCGCGATCAGCGCGATCACGCATGGCGTCAGCTTGGAAAACGTCGCTCGAATGCTCGGCCACAAGACCACGGCGATGACCCAGCGGAGTTATCTGTTCTGGGTGAAGCGACGCGTGGATCACTGCATCGAGGATCAGCGCGCCGCGCTGGCACGCCACGCCCAAGAAGCGCCGGAAGCCCCAAGTCCTGAGCCGACACGACCGCTCGTCAACTGACCTGTGGAAAACCGTGTCCTTTTCTGTCTTGCGACGGACGGCACTTTGGCGTATATTTTTTAGCGAATCGAGCGACAGTTGCGTTTCCCGCGTCTGTTCGCACGAAAGCCCCTGAGGGGCAAAGAGCACCTAACCTTTAGAGCGTTAAGTAAGCCGGTTCATCGCCCGTAGCGCTGTCCGGCAGCCAAACAAAAGGGTAGCAGTGATTTGGGCCACGTCAAAAGGCGTGGTCACACCTTGGTTTGTGCCTGCCGGAGGCCGAATGATCGAGAAAACCCCCCAAGACAAGACAGAAATTGAAGTTTGCTACACGCCAGGCTACATCGCCGCGCAATTGGAACTGTCGACTGACACGATTTACAGGCTCTTCGCGGACGAGGAGGGCGTCATCCGAATCGGCCATGAGAGCAAGCGCGTCGGCCGCAAGCTGCGGAGGTCCTACTGGACGTTGCGGATTCCGCGAAGCGTGTTCTTGCGAGTTCGTGACCGCATGACCCAGCAGAAGAAGCGGGCGTGATCCATGGGCCATCCCAAGGCGCTGATCGAGATGGTCGCCGCCGACGTTCGCCGGACATATCCCGAGCCGAAATTCAGGTACGTCTACGAGAAGGGCCTGAAGCTGACGGACAGAAGGAACCAGCCGGACATTCAGGTCTTCAAGGATTCCACGCTGGTCTGCGTCTTCGAGATCGGCTACACGCGGCCAGAGAAACTCAAGCTCTACCACGAGCAGGAGATCAAGGACATCAGGTGGTACGACAAGAAGGGACGATTGCAGCCGCTGTACGTTGGGAACCACGGAGAGGTGCTGCGGCGACCAGTGGCCTTCTCGTTTGACGAGAATGACATTTGGTACGGCGCAATGTGCGGGCGAAGCAACTGCGAGCGTCTTGAGGGCAGACTGATGGAATACGTCGAGGAGCTGGAAAAATCAAACAACGTCTGGCTGCTCAGGAAGCTGGTCCGTGACCCCATCATCGATGAGCATGGAACAAATTATCCGGACGACCTTCGCGACCTGCTGAGCTCCGCAGACAAGGATTGCGTGGCCTTGGAGATGGCCCGCGACGTGTCTTCGTTGAACGTGACATCCATCTTCACCAATGGCAAGTACGGCTTCGCGCTGAACTACTGCGATATCTGCAACGAGACGACGCTTTACTACGACTTAGAAAACCCTGTTCTCGATCTCGATCTCACTTATGGCCCGCAAGGCAGATACGACGGCCTGGACTCGTTCCACAACTTCTATTCGTGGTGGTCGAACCAAAACCGCAAGGCCGCGTTGGGCGCGTTCAAGGCCGAGATGCACATATCGAAATTGTGCGCGTTCATCGCAGATACCGCTGGAGTGACCCTTGACCTTGAGAACTTGCAGCCAATGATGTTTTCGGGATGCCCCGTGGCGGTGCAGCAATGAAAAAGCTCAGGCGGCGGACTTTCGAGATGCGCGTTCGTGAGTTCATCGACGTCGCGCAGTTCGTCACCGACCACCCATTGCTCTTGTGGTCGCCAGCGATCGAGCAACGGGCGAAGGCGTTGGTCAAGGCCGTGCGCGAGGCACAACAACGGTCGCGGGCTTGGAGCGGCGAGCAAAGGAGAGAAACGCAGTGACAGAACTGACCGAGCCGAGCGAACTGGAGAAGGCGCGCGCAATCAAAATGCGGAATTGGCAGGAAGCGCTGGCCGCGCTGGACTCTGGCGATATCGAATTCGCATTCGATGAACTTAAGGACATGATGTTCCGCGAACTGCTCCCAGCGCTGGGGGATGCGGTTGCGAACGATGACAAGGAGCTCGTGCGTGTGCTGCGTAGCGTTTCAGCGAGGAGCCTTGCGCTGATGAAGCAGCAATGCAAGCAACTGAAGGCGCGTGGGCGGGCGCTCGACTTAGCGATACGCGCAAGACGCGTTGGAAGCTAAAAGCCATTGCCGCCGACCCGACCGTCAAAGAACTCGGATCGGAGCGGTGATCAAAATAGCCACCGTCGGTGAGGGTGTGAGGGTGCCACTGAAAAAGAGCAACAGGGAAAGGTCATTGACCATGAAGGATGAACGCATTGTTCTATGCAACGAAGCCTGTCCCCAGTTTGGAAAGCTCAAGTCTGGTTTGTACGAATGCTATTGCGCTTGCGGCAAGGCTTTCAAGGCGTGTCGGGCCTGCCTAGATGCCGAGCGAGTGAAGGACTGCGGCTGCGGAGCGGAGGCGCATATATTTCGCCCCGACGAGACCGGGCCAGCAATCCAGTGAAAGCGGCGAAAAACGCTGGCGTCTTGTCTAGAGCCGAACGGGAGAAACAATGGAGACGAACAAAGACGGAATGATCCTGCGGTCCTACCGTTTTCTCGACCTGGAAATGCCCCCGGAGTATGCCAACTCCTGGATCACACCCGTGCAGCATTTCTTCGTCCGCAATCACATGCACGAGCCCAGCACGCTGGATGCGGGCGACTGGCGACTCAGCATTGGCGGGGAAGTGGAGAACCCACTCACCTTAAGCCTGGCGGACCTGGGCAAAATCGAATCGCACACCGTTACCAATACTCTCGAGTGTGCGGGCAATGGCAGAGGGCTCTACCAACCGCACGTCCCTGGGGTTCAATGGCAAAAGGGAGCAGTGGGCACCGGCCGATTCGCGGGTCCGCGTCTGAAGGATTTGTTGCAGCGGACAGGACTCAAGCCAACCGGCAAACATGTAATGTTCCATGGCCTCGACGAAGTCCCCGGGAAAGTGCCGCCGTTCATCCGCAGCATTCCCATTGAAAAAGCAATGGACGCAGACACGCTGGTGGCGACGCAAATGAACGGGGCCGCGCTGACCAAGGATCATGGATTTCCAGCCCGCGCCCTGGTACCGGGCTGGGTCGGTGCGGCTTCGTGCAAATGGCTTACCGAAATCAAGGTGCTCGACAAGGAATTCGACGGCAACTTCATGAAACCCGCCTACCGCATGCCGAACGAACCGGTGAAGCCAGGAGAGTCCGTCAATCCAGATGCGACGTACCCCTTAACCGCGCTCGCAGTGAAATCGTTCATTGCCAGTCCAAGCGATGGCGCGACGCTTAAGAAGCATGCAATCCAGATTCATGGCGCAGCCTGGGCCGGAGAAGCGGATATCGCCCGCGTCGACATCTCGACCGATTCCGGCGCAGCCTGGCAACAGGCCCAGCTCGGCAACGATCAGGCACACTACGCCTGGCGTTTGTGGAGCTATAACTGGAAACCAACTCGAGCGGGCGACTACGTTGTAATGTCTCGTGCCACCGACAGTCAGGGTCGCACCCAGCCGCAAATGGCGATCTGGAATCCCAGCGGCTATCTATACAACGCCGTCGATCGGGTGAAAATCCATGTTCAAGCATAGGGGATTGAGTCTCGAGGTTGCCGTATTTTGCGGATCAGTCGCTGCGGCGCAGTCGCCCAGCCTTCCCGCAGGCGCGGCACAAGACAAAGTGACCACGGCATGCACGGAGTGCCACGAGTCGCGCATCATTCTGCAGCAGCGTCTCAGCAAAGTAGCCTGGGCCAAGGAAGTCGACAAGATGGTCAAGTGGGGCGCAGTCGTTGACCCCGCCGATCAGGATGGGTTTGTCGACTACCTGCGCGCGAATTTCCCAGCAGACAAGCCCGCCGCGCCTGCGGCAAGAACTGCAGCCGAAAAGAAAAAATAAAACGTCATTAAATTCACTGTAGAAACCCGAAATCAAGTGATTTTGGAAGGTGCATGCCTCTGCGGTTCGGACACCTCAGAATCAATCGGTTGGGGGAAACGAAAACCGGGACGTTTTTGGAAACGCCGGATCGACACCTGTTGGCAAGCCATACCTCAGGGTTGAACTGGACTCTCAGGCGTCTGCGGTTCAGCGAGAACACGCGTTTGCTCTCTCGTTTCGCTGTCTAGTGAAACCGGGCTGGGGATGCAACTTGCCCTGCGACTACCTCCCTCTGGCGTGGCAGGATTGGAAAGTGGAGGTCCGTGAGTCTGGTTTTCCAATGAGCGATTTCAATCGGTCCTACCCAAATAACGCGAGATGCAAACCTTAGTTGTTGTAACCAGGCGTTAGCACAAGCTTGCGCCGTCTGTTCGCCTTTTTTGGCGTCAATGCATTATGAAAGAGCGCCCCGCTTCAGATGGTGGAAGCTAGATGTGGCGCCGCCTCCGCTGCGCTGCGCTGTGCAGGGCTTCGCTCCGCTACGGCGGCGCTAGAGAGTAACTGCAGTACTGTGTCCGGTGCGCCAGACAGTCCGCGACGATCCACGCGGCCCCCGCCACGGTCAGGTTGTACGCATTTCCGCCCCATGTCGTATGGTCGAGCGGAGAAGCGAAGGTCATCGGCGTTAACACCAGAACGCTGAAGACCAGCAGCATCAGGCCAAGCAGCCGCGCAGCCAGAACGTCCAGAATTCCCGCGACGATGGCCATGCCCGCAAGCACGAAGGCGATCCCCGTGAGCACAGTCCAGAAGGATCCTCCCAATGGCATCCACTTCGGGACCATAGGCGCGGTGAATTCAATCGCTGTCAGGTGCGCCAGGCCGAAATCGACCGAGCACAGGCCAAAAATCCAGCGGGCGACGAGGGCCGCCCGCGGGGACAGCGTACCGCGTTTGCCCAGCGACGCATAAAGGACCGCTGCCGCGACGACCAGGACGATCTGCTGGCAGACGGTGCCCAGGACACCGATGTAGACAGCAGTTCCGTATCCGAGAAAGCGCGGCGCCATATAGAAGCGGGGCAAAGGGAACAGGACAAAGATGCCGTGGAGGATGCCCAGCGCCGCTGCGCCGAATCGCGCACTCCTCCGCCACAGGATCGCCGCGCCCCCAGCAATCAGCCAGACGGCGGCGATGTAGGCAAAGATCGTAACGCCGGGAATGTGGTCGCCCCAGGCCTGGAGGGGCTGATGAGCGGGCTCCAACTCGCCCCAAATGAGGTCCAGGATGCCGGCAGCGACTGAAGCTATGCCAAACACGTAAACGCCGATTCTCATAGTCCACCCATCTTAGATTCCAGACGCCGATTCTGATGAGACTCCCTACTAACGTCAAGGCCGTGCGTCTTCATCATCACAAAAAATGGCCAGTCTCTGTTGACAACAGGCGTGGGTGTTGAAAAACTCTTGCCTCAGAAATTCGCAGAGATAAAATCGCGTCAGGATGCGCGATAAACGATCTTCTCGGGTCGGGTAGACAACAACTAGCCGCTATTTCGGTTTGGACGGCTTCTTGGCCAGGCCATCTGACACGGACTTCATTTGACTCGGATGATCCGGCAGGGCATGGCCACCGCGCCGTAGTGCGCGAGCACATCGCGGTGTTGCGCGGCGCGACCGTCCCTGCGAGCGTTGACTCCGCAGAGCGCCCTGAGCTTAAGACTCTTGAAGATCGAGCCGCACTTGTCGAAGTTTGGTGGCTTTCTCCGGGTCCATTCCGGGCCGCAGATCGGTTTCCTCTAGGAAATAGCGCCAACCCGCCCTTCGGTTTTCCTCGCTCTGACACCAATCGAAATCATTGAGAGTTCTTTGTGCGGCCTCAATTCCCTTGATAACGGCCACCACTCCGCCCGATTGGTAGGTTTGCTCGTTAAACCGAACGACGGCGAATGAAGACTCAGATTTGTCTGTCATGTCACACCCAACGGCAGTTGCTGCGCTTCGGTTTTCTTCTCCGCCATAGCGCGCAGCATAGAATAACTTTGAGCGCGAGAACTGTTCAAAATTGAACATTCTTGTGCGTGGGCTCATCACCCCAAGCACTTTGCCGGGGGTGTCACCACCCGCTCACGCCAATCGGTTGTTGGTGTAAAGGCGATTTATCAACAACAACTGGGAGAGTGTGACGGTGGTCACTGCTCGCTGACACCAAGCCGATCGTCGGCGTAAAAGTGAAGCGCGTCTTTGTGCAGAAGATGAAGACAAAATAGGGAAGCTGCAACCCCGGTGCACGCAGCATTCGATTGAACACCGATCTAGCAAAGAAACCACGCGAATGCCTTGAATACATCGTCGTCCATGAGATGGTTCACGCGCTGGAGCGCCACCACAATGACAGGTTTAGGGAGTACATGGACCGATTCCTACCGCAATGGCGTCTGCATCGGGATGAGTTGAATCGGGCTCCGCTCGGCCATGAAAGCTGGGGCTACTAACGCGCTCGCTCATGCAGAGCAGACTCGCCGGGCAGATCGGCGCACGCACTGGCCGTCGCGGCAAACACAGACCAGCTCCCGCTATTCGACGCGGACTTCGCCGCTCGCGACCTTGTCGAAGTTTTCGGTCAGCTTTCCGATGTCAGTTTTGGCGACTTTCGGCGGGTCGGCGGGGAAAGAAGCGGCATAGCGTGGGTCGCGCCTCAGCTCGTCAATTCGGTCATCGAGCATGAGCAGTTGAT
>OBLU010004516.1_pt1 | contig 12557 bp, 10 predicted proteins | sample 1518681 | NCBI WGS metagenome assembly OBLU01 (sample SAMEA3539304, study PRJEB22396) | soil metagenome | biome: tundra; feature: field; material: soil | place: USA | collected 2010-05 | depth 0.15 m | reverse complement strand
AGGCGCGAAAGAAGATCTTCGAAACCATCATCGGCGCCATGGAAAAGCGCCTGGGTGCAAACGCGCCGCCCAGAGTCGAGGTTGTCGGCGCGGCGGCCAAGGACGCGGAATTGCGGGAGGCGATGGAATCGCTGGGCGGAGGAGGACTCTGATGTTGGAGACTGTCGACCTGACGCGCAGGCTGGATCGCGACGCTTATGTGCGCGAGGTAACGCGGCGGCAGATTCAGCTTCGCGAGCTGGGATATCAGATCTATTTGCGGAAGCGGCCGGTGGTGATCGCATTTGAGGGATGGGACGCCGGAGGCAAGGGCGGCGCCATCAAGCGGATCACCGAGAAACTGGACCCCCGCGGCTACGTGGTCTACCCCATCGCCGCGCCGGGGGGCGAGGACAAGACACGCCATTATCTCTACCGCTTCTGGCGGCGGCTTCCGGAGCGCGGACAGATCGCCATCTTCGACCGGTCCTGGTACGGCCGGGTGCTGGTGGAACGTGTGGAGGGTTTCGCCAAGGAAGAGGAATGGAAACGGGCCTTCAAGGAGATCAACTCGTTCGAGCGTCAGTTGAAGGATTTCGGGACCATTCTGGCAAAGTTCTGGATTCACATCTCCCAGGAGGAGCAGTTCCGCCGGTTCGAGGAGCGGAAGACGATCGGCTACAAGGCCTGGAAACTGACGGAGGAGGACTGGCGGAACCGCCAGAAGTGGAGCGTCTACGAGGAGGCGGTCGAAGAAATGCTGGTGAAGACCAGCACCAAGACCGCGCCCTGGAGTCTGATTGAAGGAAACGACAAATACTGGGCGCGGGTGAAGGTGCTGTCGAGACTCGTGGAAATCCTCTCGGCGGAGCTGGACTACCAACCCGCGGACCCGCTGAAGCGAAGCTCCGCGAAGAAGGCCGCCAGACCGGCCACGGCCGGTAAGGCAAAGCCGGAACAGAAGTCCCCGTCCGCTCGCAAGGGGAAATAATCAGCGGCGGAAAGGCCTTCTCGGCTTGTGTCCATCTCAGATATCGGTTACCATTCCCCGAATCTATGCGCAGATACTTCGGTCTGGCCCTTCTCGCCGGCTCCCTCGGCGGCCTTCCGGCCGGCGCCGCTCTCAGCCGGCAGGTGGTAGCCTACCGCATCCACGCCGAGCTTGATCCACAGAAGAAAACCGTCACCGGGCGCGAAACCCTCACCTGGACCAACGACTCGCCCGACGCCGTCGGCGAACTCCAGTTTCACCTCTACCTCAACGCCTTCCAGAACGAGAAGAGCAGCTTCATGCGCGAATCCGGCGGCCAGCTCCGCAGCGACCACGCCACGAAAGGCAGTTGGGGTTGGATCGACCTAAAACGCCTCCAGATCGAAGGCGGCGCCGACCTGCTCGACGCCATCCGCTACCTCCACCCCGACGACGACAATGCGGACGACCGCACCGTCATCGCCGTAACCCTTCCCTCCCCCGTCAAACCCGGCGGCGCCATCACGTTGAACATCGACTTCGTCTCCCAGCTCCCCAAGGTCTTCGCCCGCACCGGTTACCGCAACGACTTTTTCCTGGTGGGCCAGTGGTTCCCCAAGATCGGCGTCTACGAAAAGGCCGGCATGCGCTACGCCGTCCAAGGCGCCTGGAATTGCCACCAGTTCCACGCCAACACCGAGTTTTACGCCGACTACGGCGTCTACGATGTGGAAATCGTCGTCCCGTCCGAGTTTGTAATCGGCGCCACCGGCGTCGAGCAAAGCACCACCGTGGACGCCCTGGCCAAACGCACCACCCACCGCTTCCACCAGGAGGATGTCCACGAATTCGCCTGGACCGCGTCCCCGCACTTCATCCGCGTGGAGCGTCAGTTTGACCCCGCGCGCCTGGTCGGCGCGGCCGAACTCGACAGCACCGCCAAAATGCTGGGTGTCGCCCCCGCCGAACTCGCGCTCAAGCCCGTGCGCATGATCCTGCTCATCCAGCCGGAGCACCGCGCGCAAATCGACCGCCACTTCCGTGCCACCGAAAGCGCCCTGAAGTGGTTCGGCCTCTGGTACGGCGCTTACCCCTACGACACCATCACGGTGGTGGACCCGCCCTATGGCGGTGGCGGCGCCGGCGGAATGGAGTACCCCACTTTCATCACCGCCGGCACTTCCTGGTGGCCCGGCCCCAACGCCGGCGTTCCCGAAGAGGTCATCGTCCACGAATTCGGCCACCAGTATTGGTACGGCATGGTGGGCAGCAACGAATTCGAGGAGTCGTGGCTGGATGAAGGCTTCAACACCTACTCCACCGGCAAGATCATGGACCTCGTGTACGGCCCGCGCGACCTGCCGGTGTCGCTCCTCGGCATCCCCGTTGGCCGCTTGTTCGGCCTGCCCCGCTTCGATTCGGACATCATGAACCGCACCGCCTACCTCTTCTACGGCAAGCACGACCCGGTGGTGCGCAACGGCTGGCAGTATTACAGCAGCGCCAGCTACGGCATCAATTCCTACATGCGTCCGGGGGCGCTGCTGCGCACGCTGGAAAACTATCTGCCGCCCGGCGTCATGGCGCGCGTCATGCGCGCGTGGTACCAGCGCTACAAATTCCAGCACCCCACCTCGCGCGATTTCGCCCGCCTCGCCTCGGAAGTCTCCGGCCGCGATCTCAACTGGTTCTTCGATCAGTTCGTGTTCGGCACCAACCAGTTGAACTACCGTGTCGCCGAGGTCGCGAGCGAAAAGATCGCGACCAGCCTCGGCTCCTTCCTGGAGAACGGCAAGCGCGTCGAGATCACGGAGAAGGATGCGGACTCGAGGAAGAAGAAGGGCGCCGAACAGTACCGCATCACCGTCAAGCTGGTCCGCGAGGGCGAGAGCGTGTTCCCCGTGGAAATGGATATGCTGCTCGAAAACGGCGAGTTGGTCCGCCACCACTGGGACGGCGTGGATCGCTGGGTCAAACTGGAATTCACCAAAGCGTCCCAGCCGCACGCCGTGGAGATCGACCCTGGCCGCAAAATCCTGCTCGACTCCAGCTTCGCCGACAACAGTTGGCGCGCCTCGACCTACCCTCTGCCGTTCGCCAAATGGTCGTCGAATCTCCTCTTCTGGATGCAGATGGTGCTGCCATGACGGTCTTCCACCAGGGCGCCCGATCCCTCCACCAGGCACGCCGTATGCTGCTGGTGTTCTATGCCGCCGCCACGCTTCCGGCGGTGATCGGAGCGGCGGTCGTGATGGCCGTGCCCTTCAATTCGCTCGGTCACAGCACCTGGGCCATCGCGCTCGGCAACAACCTGGATGCATCCTGGATTGCCGAGCTGATAGCCCAGTCCACCGTGCCCGCGTTCCCCATGCTCGCCGCGCTCCTGGGATTGGCCGGCCTGGCGCGCATCCTCCAACTGTTCCTGCTGGGCGGCACACTCCAGATCTTTGGCGTGGGCGAGCCCTTTAGCGCCGCGGTCTTCTTCTCCGGCTGCGGCCGCCATTTCTGGCGGCTGGTGCGGCTGGCGCTCTTTTCTCTCATCTTCTTCGGCGTGGCCGGCGCCATCGGCGCCGGACTCAACTGGGCCGGCCTCAAGATTTGGGGCGAAGGCTCCGCTGCCAGCCCGCTGGTTTACTGGGGCTGGTTCCGTGTCGTATTCCTCGCCTGCCTGCTGGGCCTGTGCAGCCTGGCCTTCGACTACGCCGCCATCCGCCTCGCCGTGGAGGACAGCCGCAAGAGCGTCCGCGCTTACCTGGGCGCCTTCCGCTTCGTCTGGCGGGCGCCGTTCCGCACCATAAGTCTTTACATCGTGCTCTGGCTGGTCGTTCTGCTTTTCCTCGCGGCTTACGCCGGCGTTTCCTGGTTGGTCCCGCAGACGTCGCTGGCTCTGGTCATCCTGCTCTTCCTGGTCCGCCAGGCCACCGTCCTCGCCAAGGTCTGGTGCCGGCTGTTGTTCTACTCTGCCCAATGCGCCCTCTATCGGGACCTGCGCCCGAGCCCGGCGCCCGTGGAGCCGGCGCCCGGACCTGAGCCGGAACCGGCGGCACTCCCGGGCCTGGAAATCGAACCGCTAACAAAGGAGCCGGCGCCCCCGGCCGAGCCCGGACAAGTTCCCCCGGCGACGGAGCCCGACCGCCCCGGCGGCGCCTTCGCCGAGAGCTGACCGCTGACAGGCAAATAGTTCCCGCTACGGTCAAGAAATCGGGAACCGCCGTCGATATGCATCAACGAGGCTTCGCTACGCAAGGGCGATCTCTCCGTGGTGTAACATGCAAAGGCTACTGGATCGTGAACTGACGGCTGATGAGCAGGCCCAGCAAGCCCGCATTTGGACGGCGTTCGATCAGCGGGGCGGAAGCCAGGCGATCCACGCCACCATCCGGGAGCTCGCCGAGCAGGATCCGGAGCTCTTCTTCACGGCAGCCCTCGCACTGTTGGAATCCGCGCCAGCTCCGCATATCTGCCCAAACCTTTACCCGACGCTGCTCGATTGCCCCCCGTTCCTGATCCAACTCATCCGTCCAGATCGCTTCAGCCGCGATCAGGTAACTGAAACGTGTCGCAACTTCATCAAGATCTACACGCGCTTGGATATTCGGCTGGCACGGCTGGTGCCGGGGCGGAGCGAGGACCAGTATCGGCTCGAAGTGCCTTACATTGTGCGGATCCTGGAGATCCTGAATGAGATATCGGCCGGTCCCAAGCTGGTACTGATCATGAACCACCTGACCCGCCATCCCGATTCACGAGTCGCCTCAAAGGCCCTTCTGTTGATGGGCCGGCGCATCCAGAACCGCAGCTGGGTAGAGCGTAACGTCAAATCCGAAGACCCGCGGAAGCGGGCCAGCGTGGTGGAAGCGCTCTGGTGCCGCAACAACGTTTGGTCGAGGCAGACCATGTGGGCAGCCCTGAAGGACGAAAACAATCGGGTTGTGGGCAACGCTCTGGTAGGGCTACATTCCTTGGGCGAATCCCGGGTTGGCGACCTCGTGAGGTGCATGTTAAGCGATGCGCGCCCGCACTTTCGATTTACCGCCGCCTGGGTGATGGGCAAGATGGGCGATCTGGAGTTCCTCGAGCCGTTGCGGGAGGCTCTGGCAGACCCGGACCAGCGCGTCCGTCAGGCAGCCCGGCGCGCCCTGGTAACCATCCGGCGCCCCATTGTGCGCCTACAACAACTGGAGATGATGGCGTTGGCGGAGAGCGTACAGGCCGAAACCTCGGCAACCAGGCTTCCCGAACTTCCGCCAGCCGCCGAACCAGCAGCCGCCGTTCCGGCGTCAGATAAGTCGGCCCCGCCGAAACAACCGGATCAAGCTCCCGCCGAACCCCGGGAAAGAAAACATCCGGACGACCCGGAGTTCAACCTCCATTTCGATGGCTCATATATTTCACCGCGCTAGGGTTGTGAGTGGGGCAGGCAATCTTGCCTGCAAGCCGCCTTTCAGGCGGCTTTTTCGCGCCATGCGTCAGCCTTCGATCCCCGCAAGCGCCGGCTGGAAAGCCGTCCCCGGAGGGGACCCCAGCCAGGATTGGCTGCCCCACAGTTAAATGGATACTCGTGATTCTGTTTGCCGCGGACCACTAGGACTTTCGCGCGGTCAGCCTTGAACCGACGTATTGGTGCAAATGAAAGTTTCGTAGGGCAGGCGGGCGACCACGCGTGCCGACGTTGGCGCTCTCCGCTAGTGAGTATTCCGCCCTTCGGGCGGTGGTTTTCAAGGCATTCACTACGCCGCCAGACGCTCCGTGCGGCATGTACTCGCTTTCATGACCAGGGGTGAGCGCGTCCAGCGCCTCGTGGCCTACTCCACAACCTTCCAAGTGTCGTCAGGGTTGAATTCGGTGAAGGCCTTGGCGATATCCGCAGTCTTCTCACCTAGATCTTTTTGGACTACCACGCCGTCCTGATTGATGAGCAACGACATCACCCCGGAATTGCGATATTCGGCAGGGTACGCCAGGATAGCGAATCCAGCGGTCATGTTTCCATTGACGATGTAATCTTGTGCCCCGCCTTGGGCCTGGCCGCCTTGTTTTGTGAGGATTCGGTAGAGGTAGCCGTGGAAGGGCTTAGATTCTTGTGTTTTGCCGTAGCCCTCGGCGCTCGCGGAGGCGGCCAGAGGTCCAAGAGGGCTCTCCGGCTGATTCTCCGCGGGCTTCCAGTAAAGACCATTCTGTTTGCCCTCGTCGCTGGTGAACTTCTGGGCGTATTGCTGCACAGTGGCGCCGTCGTGAGTCTGGCTGTAGTATTCGCCCTGGGCATCCGCCATGGCATACAGGACGTCAATCGCCGCCAGTTCATTGCCACCGATCCGGCGAGCGAGTATCTCTTCCTTCGCCGAGTTGCTGTCGAAATACCACTGTCCAGAGGCGTTCTTCAGCAATGGGAATGGGAAGGGATAGTTGTCCGCACCAACAGCGAGCACCAGTGCGCCGCCTTGCGTCGTTTCCCAACGATGCATCTGATCGTAGGACGTCGTGAATTTACTAAGGCCTGCCTGGTCCTGAACCGTGTCACCGGAGAATAGGAGGTCTTTGGCGTCCGGCCCGAAGATCGTCAGCAAGTTATTGCTGTTGCCGGCTTTCGCGACATCGTAGACAGCCTTGGATGCCTCTTCCTGGGTTGCGAACGTTTTCGGTCCGGCAGTAGTTTGCTCCGATCTGTTGCAACCCGGCGAGAGCCCAAGCATCACCGCTAGCGTAAGCAAAGCAAAAGTCTTCATCGCCGTAGGCCTGAATTGAGTCATGCCAACTCCTTCATTTCGCCGGCTGAGCTTTGCCGGAACTCTGTTCTCTGGTCTCATAGAAATTCGCATCGTGCTTTGCTAGCGACGAGATGCGCCTCCCTTACTGTTCTTGGGCGCCAGACTTTGCTTTCCACGTGCACTCTGCTGGCGACCTCCCGCGGATCCCGAGAATGCGTTAGGACGCGAGGCCGGTGTAGTACCTGCATTGGGTGTCTGGGGGCGTTGATAGCCGCGCAGTTCGTTAGTGCTTGGCCGGGTGCTCGGTGTCGTCCCGGCAGGTCGCGTACCCGGGTTTACATTTGGACGAGACGTTGGAGCGGGCAGTGTGCCGACGCTGGGCCTGGTGCCTGGTGCGCCCATGGGAGGGCTCGGCCGGTTGCCGGGGCCGGGACCCGATGGAAGAGTCGTAGCCGGTGGGCGATTTTGGTATGGCGGACGAGCGCCCGGAGGATAACTGGGCGGCCGCCCACCGTACCCGGGATGATAGCCAGGGTAACCTGGACGAGGGGGACCGTAGTAGCCGCCCCGCCAATAGGGATTCCCGACGTAGACGCTGCGGCGATAGATTACGGTGTGACTATGCCAGCTTGTGCCCCACGATCCCCAGCCCCACCCATAATAACCTCCATTTAGCATTGCTCCGACGGCGATGCCGACACCGAAAGAGATGATGGCGACAGCTGCTATGTCAGCGGAACTGTACCCGGGAGTCACAACCGGGGCTCCATAAATTACAGTCGGGTTGTACGTGGGCACGTACACGATCTGAGGATTCGCTGGTTGAATGATGATGGTCAGGGGACTCTCCTGGACCACCTTAATCTCCGCGCTCGATTTCAGATTGCCGGCCGCTTGGGCTTTTGCGCGCATTCTTTGCACGGCCGCCATCACGTCCTGCTGCTGACTTGCTGAAGCTTCGCCCAGTGCCGAGGTCCAAGCGAGATTCTTAGCCAGATTGTCGAGGACCGAGGAGAACTGGGTGAGCGCTTTTACCGCCGGATCCCATGACTGCTGATCTACGGCTTTTAAAAGCGAATCGCCCTTGAGCGTCGAGTTCTGCTTGAGCCAGACAACCGCCTCCGTTATTTCATATGGGAAAGTGGCGGCGCCCAGAACTTGCGCGACCAGTGCATCGGGATAGAGGGCGATGGGAGCGACGAGACCATCGAGTTCCTCGGGAGTCAGAGGCGCAGACTCCTCTGGGGATCCGGCGGGAGGCGTCGTCTGTGCGACTGCGTCGGCGGGAATCGTCGTAAGGACGAGAAGAAAACTCATCAACACGGCCACTGCTTTTTGTGAAAGAAACATCGTGTCTAACTCCCTGGCATTGCTTTCGTAAAGCCGCGCCGTCTCCGATCGCTCAGCGAGTCGCGAAGAGCAATACAGCGCCGCCACTGATTCCGTCTGAGGTTTTGTCGATCTAATTTATTTGCTGCACCTCTATGAGCGAGTCGCGACGCCCGTCTTTACAAGTGTTACTTTGCCTTACCGGTCAAAGCGACCGCACCGGTTTGGAGATCGTAAATGGCACCGACCACCTTGAGCGTCCCGGCTTTGACGCGCGGCGCAAGGATGGGTTCCATTCTCTGTAGCTTCTCGACACCAGTCTCCACGTTTTGGCGGATCGCGTTTTCTAACGGGTCGCCGGACATTCCTTTGCTCCTTGCCACGGCAGGTTTGATGAGTTCCACCAGGCCGTTGATGGCGCCCGGGAGGGAATCCTTGTCATCGATATGTTTTTTTGCAGCCTTGACAGCGCCGCAACCGCTATGTCCGAGAACCAGGATGAGGGGCACATTCAGTTCGGCAACCGCGTATTCGATGCTGCCCTTCACGGTGACGCCCGCACCTTCGATGACGTTGCCGGCCACCCGCACCACGAAAATGTCGCCGACGCCGACATCGAAGAGGATCTCCGGTGCGACGCGGGAATCGGCACAGCTGACTATCACGGCTTCGGGGAACTGCCCCCCCGAAAGGGCCCGAAAGTCCTCCGGGCTGCGTCGGGGCATCAGCGTTGCTCCGGCGGTAAAGCGGTGGTTGCCGGCGAGCAGATCACGCAGCGCCTGGTCCGCGTTCACAGGGTGCGGGTCTCGCTCCTGTTGTGCCCCCGCCATCAGGCGGAAACAGACCGGACCGAAAGCGGCAGCGAGCATAACGATCTCGCGGCGGGGAGTTCCTAAACGGTCGTTCATAACCACCTCACAATTCAGTGACCCCAGCGAATCGGAAAAGAGAGGAACAGGCGGCCCAACCCTCATGATTGCGATGATCCTGCTGCAAGCGTGTCCGACGCATTATTTTTTCCTGGATACGAGACTCCCGGAACTGGCCGGTCTCTAAGCGGTTTTCTGCCCTCGCCGGAGGGGAGCCAAAGAGACGAACGTGCTCCGAAGGCCGATTATTCGTTTGATCACCCACCGAACCGGGGAAGGTGAACGTCGTCCAGACAGTCCCGCCGCCGTGATGATTCTACTTTATGGTTTTCGGACCCATTTTAATTGCTGCGCTTTCATGGGTTATCCAGTCTGGTAGCCCATTCCAGTGTGCGCCTCTGGCAGCTCTTCGCGCGTCCGTTGGAGCGACGTAACGTATTGCGTGATGACGCCGATCTGGAGGTTCTCCTCCGAGCGCAGTTCGCCCGGCTTGGGTGGAAGGTACGGATCAGGTGTCCCCGGCTTGATCGGTGTCTCGATGGCAAGCGTCTTTAGGAATGCGCCTGCCGCGGCGGCCATTGGGTGAAACACCCAGGCGTGGGGGAAGTCGACCTGGTGTTCTTCGCGCGGGTCCCATTCGAGATTGTGAAGGTGCGGCACGTTGTACGGCGCCCACGTCGAGAAAGCCTGGTCCTGCTGGAAAAGGTGTGCCTTCCACTGGCGCCACTTCACCGCTTGCAGACGGTTGCCCTGGAAACACAAAATCGCGTCGCGCCCGGACGGCTCGCTGCCGCCAAGCAGGAAGTCGCGCATGTCCATGCCGTCGATCTGCCGGTCGTCTGGAACCTTCGCCCCTGCCGCGAGCACAAGGGTCGTAAACATATCGACCAGATGCACCAACTCGTTGCTGACCTTACCGGCCGGCACGTTGCCCGGCCAGCGGATGATGCAAGGCACCCGGTTGGAACCCTCCAGCGACGTAAAGTAGCCGCCCCGCCACGGTCCGGAGAATCCGTTCCATTGACCACCCAAGGGGTCAGGGTCCATCGCCGGCATTCGGTAGTTAGGATCGGCGCCGTTATCGGAGGTCCACACCACAATCGTGTCTTCGGCCAGTCCCAACTCGTCGAGCTTGTCCAGGATCATGCCGGTAAAGTCGTCCACCTGAGTCAGCAGATCGGGCCAGTTCCCACGCTTGGTCTTTCCCGCGTACTCGGGGTCGGGGGTCGTCGGGATGTGCACTTGTGTGTAAGGCAAGTACATGTAAAAGGGCTTGCCATCCTGCTTGGAGCGGCTCATGAAATCCATGGCCCAGCCGGTGATCTTGCGATCAAAGCCCGCGCGGAACTCGGCATCATAGGTGGCAATCACCTCGGCCTTGCCGCCTTTCTTCTTCGAGTAGATCGGTTCCGGCTCGATGGGGATCTGCATGTTGCCGGCGTACGGCGTTGCGGTCACGGTTCCCTGAGGAAAGTACGACTGCATCGTCCACAGAACTTCGTCCGCCGTGCGCGGGCTCCACACGGCTTCGTCGAAGCCAAAATCGACCGGACTGCGGGTTTCCGGATCGCTGCCCAGATGCCACTTGCCCCACATGCCAGTCGCATACCCGGCATCCGATAGTGCGTGGGCGATCGTCACCTCCCAGCGGGTCAATCCATCCGGCCCGCCCGTGATCGGCACGGTCTGCGTGCCGGAACGAATGGGATGGCGTCCAGTCAACACCGCCGAGCGGCTCGGCGTGCACTGTGCCTCCACGTTGAAGTTCAGCAGCCGCAAACCATCCCCGGCGAGTTTGTCAATGCGGGGCGTGGGCGCTCCGCGGAGTACCCCGCCTCCGTAGCAGCCGGGTTCGCCCCAGCCGAGGTTATCCCAGAAGAAAAATATGATGTTGGGTTTCTTGTCCGCCATTTTGATCAACTCCCTAACTTTGGGGTGTTCGATGCGCAGCGTTCCCGTGAAACGGTTCAGCTATAGCCCTTGAAGTCCTCGCCAACTTTGATGTTGGGGTATTCCTTTAGGCTGCGCCGATATTCACCGATGAGCTTGAAATTCGGAGCCAGCAGCCAACCTAAAGTTAGGTCTGAATAAAACAGGTTATTGTCCTCGTGAGGATCGCTGGTCAGGTCGTAGATCATAGGGAACTGCGGCGCGATGTAGGGTTTTTCCATGGCGGGAGCCTCCGTGTAGCGGAAGATCGTCTTGTAAATCTTCCACTTGATCGACATCAGTTCCCCGTCTATGCCGAAGAACATGTAAGAATCGCGACCGGTGGTCTCGCTCTTGCCCAAGAGGAAGGCCGAGGCGTCAACGCCGTCGATGGGTCGATCCTTTGGCACGAGTTTCGCTGCGTCCGCCATCGCGGCCAGCGTGGGCAGCCAGTCCACAGCGGCGAGCATCTCATTCGTGACGGCACCTGCCCGGACCTTGGCAGGCCAGCGCACGATAGCAGGCACCCGCATACTTCCCTCGAACGGCGTGTTCAAAAAATCACCGCGCCAAGGCCCGTTCATAACTGCCCCGAGTTGTGGCATGGCGCCGCCGCTGCCGTTGTCGCTGCTGAGGATGACGATGGTGTTGTCGTCGATGCCCGCTTCCTTGACGGCGTCCAGGATCTGACCGATGCGGTAGTCCATCTCGCCGATGATGTCCGCGAACAGGCCCCCGCGCTGGGTGGACTTGCCAACGAAATCCGGGTGGCCGATCACCGGTGGGTGCATCTCGGAGTAGCCAACGTAGGCGAAGAAGGGCTTCTTCGCCGCCGCATTCCGCTTGATGTACTCCACCGTCTTGGGGATGATGTAATCCCCGTCCAAGATAGGCCGCACCTTCAGGTCAAAAGGCATCACCGGCTTGGAGGACGCGCCCTTCTTTCCCTCCCAGATCATGGGCTCGGGCATGCCGCTCTCCTTGAACAATGGCCACGCGGAATAACCCGCCTCATCACAGCTGTTCATGTATCCCCACCACTCGTCGAAGCCTTGATCGTTCGGCAGCCGTCCCTGGTGGTCGCCCAGGTGCCACTTGCCGTACAACGCGGTGGCATAGCCAGCGTCGGAGAGGAGTTTCGCGATGGTGTATTCCCACGGCGCGAGCCCAGCCTCCCCCTCCCCGGGAAAAGGGACCCTCATGGTTCCCGAGCGAACCGGATGCCGCCCGGTAAGGATGGCCGAGCGGCTTGGCGTGCACTGGGCCTCGACGTTGTAGTTGTTGAAACGGATTCCTTCGCTGGCCAGCTTGTCGATGCGCGGCGTGGGTATCGTTCCGCCGTACACCCCGAAAGTTCCCCAGCCGATGTTGTCCACCAGAATAAACACGATGTTAGGCTGCATTGTTTCTCTCCTGGTAACTCATAACTTCCAATCGATTTGCCTGGTACTCCCGCGATGCCCCGTCAACTAAAACTTCTTGACAAAACTCAATCCGAGCGCCGTGCCCTGAAAACGGCTCGCCGCGGAGAACTCATGAAACCAATGAAAGTTCACTACGATCATCTGCTTCGGAATGGTGACACCGGCTTGTATACCCGCAGCCCACACCTTGTCGTGCACTCCGGGGTTGCTGGCATCGGCGCCAGTGTCATCCGACACCTGAAAGTTGCCGTACCCGGCGGGGCCCACTTCGGCCAGGATCGATTCATCCTTCTTTCACTCTTGTCCAAAACAGCTTTTGGCGGCCGCCCTTTTGGACAGGGGAAGCAGC
>OBLU010004515.1_pt1 | contig 12561 bp, 15 predicted proteins | sample 1518681 | NCBI WGS metagenome assembly OBLU01 (sample SAMEA3539304, study PRJEB22396) | soil metagenome | biome: tundra; feature: field; material: soil | place: USA | collected 2010-05 | depth 0.15 m | reverse complement strand
TCAGGCACAGCGACCCGATGAAGCGTCAACCACCCGAGAGCTGGTGTCGGCATGAATGCCACCAGCAATCAGGAATCCCCCGGCTTCAGCCGTGGGGAGGATGTCACGATCGCCCGGTCCCCATCCGGAGGGCCGGCATTCCCAACGAGGACCGCTGATGCCGGGTCTTCCTCTCCGTAGCCTCCCGGACCTGGTCCTCGAACTTCGACGGGGGGAGTCGATGACGATTAGCATCGTGCAGACAATGCCCGGCCCAGAGACGGACACCATGCCACCTGCTCCCCGATACCAGCCGCTATCTCCCACCCCGGAACTGCGTCGGTCGTGGTCGGATTCGTCGTGTACGGGGTCAGCGCACACCGTCGGAAATCGCATGTTGCAGGGGAACGGCAGCCCGCTCGCGATGCGTGGTGTCGTGCTCCTCGGGCTCGGCGGTCATCTCTGAGCATGCCCGCGTTCACCCAACGGGGACAGCCCTTGGTTTCTGTTGTCCTACCGACCCACGATCGACCAGACCGTGTCGGTGCGGCACTCGCCTCGGTCCTCTCGCAGACCCACACCGAACTCGAAATTCTGGTCATTGACGACGGATCGGCTATTGCGGTCGATGACGTAATCGCCAAGGTGGCTCGCGGCGATCCCAGAGTGCACCTTCACCGGATGCCGGTGAGCCGGGGAGCAGCAGCAGCCCGCAACTCCGGCATCCGCCGCGCCACGGGAGAGTTCATCGGCTTCATCGACGACGACGACCAATGGGAACGCGACAAGGTCACTCGTCAGGTACAATTTCTCGACGATCACCCCACTGTCGGGATCGTCTCCTGTGACGCCCTCCTTGTACAGGAAGGTCACGCTGGAACTGTCTACCTTCACCGCCCTGAACGCTGCACGGCTCAGTTGATCCTCTGGATCAACTGCCTCGGCGGCTTCTCTTCTGTGATCGCTCGCCGTGCTCTTCTCGGGGACACTTTGCAGCTCGACGAGTCGTTTCCGAGCGTGGAAGATTGGGACCTCTGGCTGCGATGCGCGCTCCAAGCGCCAGTCGGCGTGGTCCCGGATCCACTCGTACGCCACGTGTCCCACGGTGATCCTCGACTGAGCAATGTCGACTCGAATCGCCAGGGCCTCGAGGCCTTCTTCGAGAAGTACCGACCGACCATGTCGACCGCCTGCCAGGCATTTCACCAGGCGCACCAGGACATGGAGACCGGGCATGGATGGAAGAAACGGGTCCACGTAGCCCGTGCTCTCGCTACCCAGTCTCCGGTTGCATCGGGTGTCCTCCTCATCGAACAGTTGACTCGACAACTGGGAAGGGTGCGACGGGATCCCGGTCTCCCGGAGCGGACCCTTGCGAAGATTCTGGACCGTCGCTGATGGATCTTCGCAAGGTCGGCCGCCGATCTCCGTTCATCACTCACCTGCGAACCGGGAACCGGGAACCGGACACTGATGCAGTCGTGCTAGGGGATCACCACGATTTCGAGCGGCCACGGGTCACGAAACGATCACGTTTGCAGGCGCGAACGACCGACTCCTCGGGTTTCGGGCCGTAACCAGATGGCGCGTCTTCCTGCTGTGGATCTCCTAGGCGTCCGTATCGACAACGTCACCGAAGAAGATGTCATTGATCACGTCCTCTCCTGCTCGGCGCGTGGCCAAGGCGGCTGGATCGTCACACCCAACACGGACTTCCTACGACAGATCGTCACTGATCCCAACCTCGCGGTCCTCATCCGGCAAGCCGACCTCGCCATTCCCGATGGTATGCCCCTCGTCTGGGCGAGCCGTCTGCAAGGAACCCCATTGCAAAAGCGTGTTCCTGCATCGCTGCTCATCTATCCTCTCTGCACCGCGGCAGCAGAGCGCGGTCTTAGGATCTTTCTGCTCGGAGGTGAACCGGGTATCGGTGACGCCGCCGCTGAGGTGCTGCGCAACCAGACTCCGGGCCTCCAGGTCGTGGGGACATACGCTCCGCCGCTCGGCTTCGAACGCAACGAGCGCGAGATGGCGAGCATCGTGGAGCGCCTTGGCAACACTGCACCGGATATCGTCTTTTGCGCGTTCGGCTTCCCCAAACAGGAGCGGATGATGATGGAATTGAGGTTGCACCGCCCAGCGACATGGTTCATCGGCATCGGAGGAACACTCACCATCGTCTCAGGGCGTACGCCGCACGCTCCCCGTTGGATGCGACGCTCCGGCCTCGAGTGGTTGCATCGGCTCCGGCTCGAACCTCGCCGTCTCTTTCGCCGCTACATCATCGACGATGGGCCCTTCGCGCTCCGTCTGCTCACCGTGAGTGCGATGAGGAACGTTACCGGTCGTGCGAGGCGCACGAACCCAACGACAGATGCAGTCGACCGCCTCCCCGAATCAGAGTAACGGACGCTTCCTATCGTGCCCGTTCGCCAACCCGCTCTCCGTGTCCGTCTCGCCACATGGGACGACGATCCGCCGGTCGGCGGCCAGGGAGTCTATATACGCGAGTTGCGTTCGGCGCTCATCACGCGGGGCCTCGACGTGACTACCCTGGCTGGTCACGGCCCCTTCGCCGGGTCGTATCCCAGGGTGACGGGGATTGGCCACATCGATCTGTCTGTCGCGTTGAACCGTTCGACCCGACAGTTGTTAGAAGGCGGGCCAGACGTCGTCCATGCGTCCGGAGGGCCTGGCGGCCTCCAACTCCTTCGGAGTCTTCCGGTGCCGCTTGTCTATACGGCGTACCACACCTATGCGCAATCGCATCGCCGCTGGCGCCTGAAGCATGGCTATGGTGTCATCGAAGCATGGGGGTACCGGCGCGCCTCAATGGTGGCGGCCATCTCCCCATCGACGGCGCAATCCCTCCTCGCCATGGGGGTGCCATCATCCAAAGTCACCGTCATTTCGCCGGGGATCCGAATTGACGAGAGCCACATGGATGACAATGGCGATGGGGAACCCGGGCGGATGCTATTCGTCGGACGGCTCGAACCCGAGAAGGGCCCTCTCGACGCGGTACGGGCCATGCGCAGCGTGATCGAACAACTCCCCGGTGCTCACGGCTACGTTGCCGGCTCGGGGTCCCTTGAGCCGGCAGTGCGCGACATGATCGATGCGTGCGAAACCCGGCAGATCACATTCCTAGGACGGCTGTCCGACGAGGACGTGGCACGCGAATTCCGCCGGTCACAGATCGTACTGGTTCCCTCGGCTTTCGAAGGGTTGGGCCTGGTTGCACTCGAGGCGATGGCAGCCGGGTCCGCCGTTGTCGGCTATGACGTCGCCGGCCTGCACGATACCATCGGATCCCACGGCATCCTTGTCCCCCACGGCGACTGCTCCGGTCTCGCCACGGCCTGTGTCAGGCTTCTGACCAACAGCTCCTTCCGCTTGGATCTTGTCGCCGGGGCCCTCGACGCGGTGCGCAACGAGCGCTCGTGGGACCGCTGTGCTCAGGAATTCGACGAACTCTATCGCTTCGTCCTCGATGCCGGTTAATGCCCGGATGCCGAAGTGCCAGGTCCGGAACCTTTCACTGCATGAACGAAGCAGTACTGAGTCCCATCCCCAACGCTGCCGGCGAATTCGAGCCCACCCTCTTCGAGCGCACGCAAGAGGTCGACTCGCCGGACCGCCGATCCAAGCCATTCCGCGGTGAGGCAGCCCTTCGGTTGACGTCCGAATAGCTGGCGGATGCGTGTCCGGGCTGTCCGGTCCACACGATGTGCGTCGGTCCGGTGGATCTCAGGGAGCTCGCTCACCTGAAACAGCGCCCAGCCTCCCGGGGCGAGCACCCGCCCAATCTCTCGGATGTAGCCGTACGTGATGGCGGGATCGGGGATGTGTTGGAACACAATGAAGGAGTAGACGACATCCGCACTCGCGTCGGCAATACCGTCGAGGTCGCAACCGTTCCCGACCAGGAGTTCGACGTTGGGTAGATCGTGAAGGGCCTGCTGCGCTCGCTCGATCATCTCGGCGGAGACGTCCAGCCCGACAACGTGGCACGCCCGGTTAGCGAGGGGGCGCGTGATCCTCCCCATCCCACAACCGATCTCGACCACACGATCGGTCGGCTTGATCTCGAGACCGTGTGTGGCCAGCGTGCGATCGAGATTGTCGACTCCAGAGGCCCAGAATTCGGTTTCGTCAGTCTCCCGATAGTCCAGCTGTGAATGTATGAAAAACATGGCGTTTTCGCGGGCACGCGCATCCCAGTAGGCCCGCATTGAGCGACCTGGCCGGCTCGGCCCCCCACTTCGTCCGCTCGACCCCTCGTCACTCACGTTGCCTCGCTCTCCACGATTGTTCGTCCGCTCGCCTCACAAGAGGTGTACCGCCAGACGGAGTACTGGTGCAGATTCTCGCGCACTCGGGGGAGGGAGCTCGAATGTGTCCCCCGCGTGGCTGTGCATGCCTTATAATTGCGTCGGTGGGTGACTCTGACACCCGATCCGGGTACCGATGGGCAGTCCACCGCAACCACACGCGACGTTCCGCACTCCTGTGCTTGCCTGCTCAGTGATCCTCCTCGGGACTCTCGTCTTGTCTGCCGCCGGACCCGCCTCTGGCACTGCCGGCAGGCGAGTATCGGTGCCCGAAGTCGTGCCGGTGTCACCCATTTCCCTCGTGAACGTGATCGATCAGCTCATAGGCCTCGCTATCGGCCAGGGACTCACGGCCGACTATCCGGGGTCAACCGAGTTCTGGAGCCAAGTGGCAGCCAGGTTCGCCAATAACCCTCTTGGCGGCTTCGACCTTTACAACGAGCCGCACGACATCTCAAACCAAGTCTGATTGAATGGAGGAACGGTTCCCAAATACTCCATATTCCCGTACCAGACCACCGGCATGCAGCAGCTCTACGACGCCGTGCGAGCGACAGGAGCACGGAACCTGGTGCTTGTCAGCGGCAACAACTGGACCAACACACCGCCCACCACCCTCGTACGCGGCTCCAACATTGCCTACGAGGTGCACGGATACACCTGCCCGCACAGTCCGTCCCCTAACTGCGATTCCTCCGATCCCTACAGGCGCAATGCGTCCACCTTCGCTCAGGCCCATGGGTGGGGATGGATTGCGTGGGGCCTGATTGGGTCGGTCACTCCGGGAGGGACGGCGGAGCCGACACCTGCCGCCATGCCTATCCTCGCGGCCTTTTCGTCGCCGAGCTGAACCCGTCTCCTAAGATCTTCCGGATATGTTCGCTTCGACGTTCCAATCAGTTTCGAAGGAATCGGCTGCATTGTCCGTCGCCAAGTTGCACGGCGACCTCGACGCCCCCGCCGCGGTGGCGACGAGCGACGCATTTGACGTTGGCCCTGCCCCAGAGGTGTCCGTCGTCATTTCCACCCGGAACCGGGCGAACTTCCTACCTGAACTTCTCGAAGCCCTCTCGGCACAGACTTATGACACGGAGCGCTTCGAAGTGATCGCTGTTGACGACGCTTCGACCGACGGGACTTGGCAGGCACTCGAGGCCGCCGCACGCCAGACGAAGCTTAGGCTGCTTGCGTTACGGCTCTCGGCTCGGGGCGGGCAGGGACCCGGGCGCAATACCGGCATGGCCCACTCACGAGCTGCGATCATCGCTTTCACCGACGACGATTGCATCCCGGCACCCAGTTGGCTGGGGGCACTCTCTGCGACGTTCCTACCCGACCCTGGGGGCGTCCGACCGCACGTGGTGGCTCAGGGACGCACCGTACCGTGGGCGCTTGACGAACATGCCGCCGGGGCCTGGGCGCGAACGATCTGGGTTTTGCGCCCGACATGGCTCTTTGAGACTTGCAACATCGCGTATCGGCGCGCCGACCTCATTCAGGCCGGCGGTTTCCCGGGACCTGGCGACGCACTGGTGGCTAAAGACGGGAAGCTTGTCGGTGAGGATGCCCTCCTCGGATGGCGGGTTACCGGGCACGGGGCACGCCTCGTCTTCGTTCCCGAAGCCCAGGTGTGCCATCGCCACCTCGCCGCGTCGTATGCCGACTGGGTAATCGACCTCGGGGGTCGAGCTGTTTTCCCGGCGCTCGTCCGCCGAGACCAGCGTGTACGCCGTGCACTGTGGGGCCGCTACTTCCTGGCGCCCCGAACGGCCGCGTTCGACGCTGCCGTCGCAAGCACCGCCCTTTGGCTCGGAACCCGGCGGGTTCGGTGGCTGCTCGGAGCGCTCCCCTGGCTTTGGCTCGCCCTTCCTGAGGCGGCAGACCGCAAGGGGCGCCACCCCGCCGTCCGCCTGGCACAGATCGGCCTCGGCGACCTCGTCGGTCTCCAGGCGCTGTTGCGCTCGAGTCTCCGTGAGCACAGGATTGTGCTCTGATCACGGTCACCTACCAGGGCATGTGATGGCCTCAGGGCTGTTTTCCTCTCAGACCACGTTGCCTCAGCCGCGTCACCGTCGAACCTAGTACTCGAGATGCCTGCAAGCGCGATGGTCGGTCCCGGAGAGATGAAAGGCCTCGCGCTCCAAGCTCCGATGCGACAAAGGAATGGAGGTACTCGTTAAGTGACTCGGGATCGGCAAATGTGCGTTCCTCGAATGAGAAGTTGTCTTCCCACCAAAACGCTTGGACACGATCGTCGGTCGACAGGTGTGCGAGGAAGGCCGCAGGGAAGTGGGTGTCAGCCTTGCCGTGAATCACATGATGCTTGAACACGAACTCCACCCGACCGGGAGAGGTATCGACGATCCAGTGGTGATGACCCCAGCCGACCCAGGGACCCTGGATGCCATAGGTCTGCTCCTCGAGGCGCGAGGGGACTTCGATGTATCCCGCCTTCGCCACCCGGATGAGCTCCGAACACACCCACACCGGATCACGCACGTCTTCGAGCGTCTGCGAGCAGATAGCGAAGTCGATCTCCTTGTCCGCCAGGGGCCAGGGCTCGCGAGCGCACATATCCCACTGGATCCATGAGCTGGAGCTGAAACGCTCAGGACCTGGACCGTCGGAGCCGTAGAGCCCGCGCGTGGCATACGGCATGTAATCGAGCACCACATCAGCGCGGTTGAAGGGTTTTGCCCAACCCCCGACGTCGAGGACAATGGCCCCATCGTCGACGGTGGAGAGAATACGCTCCAGGCTCGCTTGGATCATTCCGCCCCCCTCACAGCCTTCCCCACCTCTTCCCCAAGATCGGGCATCGCATAGATAGCGCCCTGGGAGCGCCCATCGGCAGATTGTACTCCACGTTCAGCTGTCGGCAACGGGGGGAGTCGTGCCACGTTTCGACCACAAACGACATGCCGGCCCATCCAAACTGGACGTCGGGACCAACTGCCAGGGGCTGTTGCCGGCGGGACCGAAGTGTCCTCCGGGTTTGCGCGCGCAGCGAACATGGTCAGAGGAACCGGTGAACGATGCTGATTCGACCGAGTTCCCGGCTTGCCGGGCCACCACTGGGCGCAACCCAGTTGCGCAACCCATCCCGCTACCGGCGATAATGTGCTGTTGCGCCATCGTGGCGCCAGTCGCTCAAGGGGGTGTGTGGTGGATTCCAGCGAGCTACGTCAGCAGGTCGAGAGCTATCCGTGGTACCACACAATCGATCTCGGCGACGGAGTGATCACCAAGGGGATGTTCGACCACCGCGCCGTCGAGCGCCATTACCTGATACCCGAGGACCTGTCGGGGCTGCGCTGCCTCGATGTGGGCACGATGGACGGTTACTGGGCATTCGCGATGGAACGCCGCGGGGCGGCCGAGGTGGTGGCAGTCGACATGGACAATCCCGAGGATCTGGACTGGCCCATCTCGATCCGCACCGACATCGTGAAGACAATCGACGAGACCAAGGGAGAACGCTTCGAGTTGGTTCGAGAGGCGTTGGGTTCGAAGGTACAGCGCGAGCTCCGCTCCGTCTACGACATTGATGTCGACCTCGGCCAGTTCGACCTCATTTTCTGTGGAGACCTGCTTTGCCACATCAAGGATCCGGCTACTGCCGTCGAGCGCATCCGGCGTGTCTGCCGCGGCAGCGCCATCATCTGCACCCCGGTCAAGGAGCAGTTTCCTTATCGCCGCCGGCCTCTGGCCCAACTCGACGGCATCGTCGAGTTCGAGTGGTGGGTCACCAATATGGCCGGATTGGAGCGCCTCGCCTTGGCGGCCGGGTTCGCCCGGGTGGAGCGGGGCCGTCCGTTCAGCCTCCGCGCAGTAGGCGGTGGGAAGTGGAAGGGGCGGCGCGGTGTTGTTCGAGGGTACGTCGAGGCCTGATCCGGGCCACCAGCACCAACGATGTCATGGCAAACTGTCGGCCACCGGCGGCGAGAAGGGACTGAAGTGCGCACTCTGATTCTTTGCGGGGGGAAGGGAACTCGTGCGTACCCGCGGACCCTTGAGGTGCCCAAGCCGCTCCTCGAGGTCGGGGGGCGTCCGGTCCTCGCTCACGTGATGGAGATCTACGCTCGCCAGGGGTTCACCGACTTCGTACTGGCGGCCGGGTTCATGGCGAACCTTGTCGAGGAGTTTGCCGCCACCCTTCCCACCGAGTGGACCGTGGACGTGCTTGACACGGGGGAGGAGACCAACACGGGCGGGCGGGTCGCCCGATGTGCCCCGGTGATGGGCGAGACGTACTTTGTGACGTACTCCGACGGTCTGGGCAACGTCGATCTCCAAAACCTCTTGGACTTTCACCGGGGTCACGGGAAGGCGACGACGCTTACCACCGTTCCTCTGCCCTCCCCGTACGGGACGATCGAGACCGGCGGGGGCGGGAAGGTCGAGCGATTCCGGGAGAAGCCCCGCCTTCCCGATCACTGGATCAATGCCGGGTACTTCGTGGCCGAACAGCGAGCCTCCAAGTGGTTTGTCGGTGAGGATTTCGAGCGGGACGTCCTTCCCGCCCTGGGCGCGGCAGGTGAGCTTTACGCCTACCGGCATCATGGGTTCTGGAAATCGATGGACACCTACAAGGACGCGCTCGATCTCACGGTTCTGTGTGCCGACAGCGTGCCTCCCTGGACCGTTGCCGCCGACGTGTCAGCCGACCGGTGACGGATACACTGGCAAAATCCGACGCGAGCGGGCAGAGCGAGCGCGGCGCAACACGCGAGAGAGGAGCACCCGTGCCAGACGAATCGAGGTTGCCCCAGTCGGCCCGAGCACTGGTCACCGGGGCCACCGGTTTCATCGGCTCACACTTGGTTCGTCGATTGCTGGCAGACGGGGTCGAGGTCCATGCCCTCACAAGCACGGTCTCCAGCGTCTATGGAGTACGACTGGTCGACCTTCGCGACCAGATCACACTGCACGAAGGGAACCTGGCCGACCGCAGCGCAATGGACGCTCTCGTAAACACGGTGGGCCCGACTCACGTATTTCACCTCGGCGCCTACACCCACGTGGGCAAATCCTGGCAGCGGGTTGACGAGTGCGTGCAAGCGAACATTCAGGGGACCGTCAACTTGCTTCAGGCTCTTGACGGGAGCGGTTACCAGCGATTCGTCAACATGGGGACGAGCGAGATCTATGGCGACATCGAGTCGCCGTTTCAAGAGGAGAAGCCGGTGCGCCCGGTTTCGCCCTACGCGGCGAGCAAGTACGCGGCGGAGTGCTTCTGCCAGGTCTTCTTCCAAGGGCGCGGCTGGCCCATCGTGATGCTGCGCCCGTTCAACGCGTTCGGCCCCTGGCAGACCGCTGACCGCATCATCCCCGAGGTCATAGTGCGAGCGCTGCGTGGCGAAGAGCTCAAGATGACCCAGGGTCGTCAGACCCGGGAGTTCAACTATGTCGAAGACCTGGTCGATGGAGTCGTGCGGGCCGCGAGCATCCCGGGGATCGAAGGGGAGTTGTTCAACCTCGGCTGCGGTGAGGACGTGTCGATCCGTGATGTCACCACGCTCATCCTCGATCTGTTGGGCAATCCCATCGAAGCCCAGTTCGGTGCGCTCGCCGAGCGCCCGACGGAGATCTGGACGATGCGCTCGGACAGCACCCGGGCCAGGGAGCGGCTCGGATGGAAACCCCAACACACCTTGGGCTCGGGATTGGAGAAGACCATCGCGTGGTACCGCGAGGAGCTGAAGAATCCTCGCTCTCCGTTGATCGTGAAATGACTGCCCCGGTGCCGGCATCCGGTCGGCGCCCCCTTCGCCCCTGGAACATCCCGGGGCGGGCTGCCTTCCACCTGGCCCATCGCGTCGCCCACCGCGGGTTGATCGTCGTGTGGCGCACTCGACGGTGGCGCCTTGTGACCGGCATCAGGCTGCAGGCCTGGTGGCATCGGTCAACGGTTGCACTCGAAGTCGCAGGCGACCTGCGGGTGGGGCGCCGCCTCCGGGTGTCGGTCGAAACGAACACCGCCGGGCGGATGCGGGTGGGTTCGGGCGGGCGATGGGGGGATGGGGTCCGCATCGACCTACGGGGCGGCGAACTCGTCATCGGGGAGCGGGTCGACATCCGTCAGCATTGTGTTCTCCAGGTAAAGGGCCGTCTCGAGATGGTTGGCCCGAACCTCATCCAGCACGGGTGCACGCTGCACTGCGATGAGCGGGTCACCATCGGGGACCACGCGGTGCTGAGTGAGTATGTGACCGTCGTCGACTCCAGCCACCGTCACGGCGGTACCGCCGGATGGTTCCTCCATGACCTGAGGACGTCGCCCGTCACCATCGGGCCCGAGGTCTGGGTGGCGGCCAAGGCGACGATTGCACGAGGGACCGACATCGGGAAAGGGGCGGTCGTGGGGGCCAACTCGGTCGTCGTGCGAGACGTCGCGCCCGGGTCCCTGGTCTCAGGAGTCCCGGCGCGGGTGGTGGGTCAGCGCCCCCCGGTAGAGCCCGGTGAGGCGGTCTCGTGGGAAGGGCCCCCCTTGGAGTTTCCCGAACTTCAGCGGACTCCGAGACCGGAAGAGGGCAGGTGACCGGCAGCCGTGGATGCGCCGGCATCCCACCAGTCGCTGACGGGAAGGGGCCGACAACGCCAAGCACCCATGGCCCACATCGCGGATTACTTCGCGGTCTCCGAGACTTGTCTCTATCACAACCCGGCGGCTCGGGCTCCTCGCCGGTGCGCACACTGCAAGCGACGCGGCGAGAAGCTACGCTGGCCCGCACGCTCCACCGGACAGGCGCCGCGAGACGGATGTGGCGGCTCAGGCGGCGGACTACCAGGAGGCTTCGATGACACCGACCCGTATGACACAATGCGCAGACGCCCCGGTGCTCAGCGGCCTGCGCCCCTGCCGCCCTCTGCGTTCCTCTGGAACCCCGGGCAGGTGAACGCGGTGAGGGCGCCCCAGGTCGCTGCGGGAGGTGTGGCCGGCATTACGGTCGAGGGTGTCGTGAAGAGTTACGGCGAGATGCAAGCGCTAGGCGGCATCGACCTCCAGGTGGGGCCTGGGGAAGTGCTCGCGCTCCTCGGCCCGAACGGGGCAGGAAAAAGCAGCCTCATCCGCATCATTGCGACAGCCATAATCCCAGACGGGGGTCGCGTGCTCCTCGACGGCTTCGACGTGGTCAAGGATGCGCAGGCGGCCCGGCGCAAGATCGGCCTTGTGCTCGCCGACGAGCGTTCGTTTTTTTGGCGGCTGAGTGCGAGGAAGAATATGGAATTCTTCGCATCGCTGCACGGGATGCGGCGAAAACAAGCCGGTCCGAGTATCGACGCCGCCCTCGATGCAGTCGACCTGCTCGACATTTCCGATCGGAGAGTCGATCGCTTCTCGTCGGGCATGCGCAATCGCCTCGCTATCGCCCGAGCTCTTCTCGGAAACCCGACGTGCCTCCTGCTGGACGAACCCACTCGGAGCTTGGATCCATCCTCATCTCTCACCGTCCGCCACCTCGTTCGAAAGCTTGCGGATGAGCGCCACGTGGCAGTGCTCATCGCCACCCATGACCTCCACGAGGCGGCGGCGATCTCCTCGCAAGTCCATATCCTTGTCCGGGGATGCATTGCCACCCGTCTTTCCGGTGGGGAGAATGCTGAGGGCCTCGAAGCAGCCCTCGTCGCGGTGACCGGATGAGCGCTAACTTCAACATGCCGCCGACGGCCGGTGCTGAGGGCGATCTTCCCTCGCCGGTCCGGTCGGAAACCCAAAGCGAGTCCGAGGAGTTCCGGATCCGTCCGCTGTCCCTCCTCGGAGCGTTCCTGCGACGGGATTGGGGCATCGCATGGTCCTACCGGACGCCCTTCTTCTTCTCGCTCATCGAGACCCTCGCTACCCTGGTATTCATCTACTTCCTTGGTCGGCTTGTTGGACACAGTGTCGCGACCAGCACAAAGGGAGGGCCGCATATCCCGTACTTCAGTTTCGCCGTGATCGGCACTGTGCTTCTCGCTCTGTTCAACGTGAGTCTCACCGCCGTTGCTACACAGATCCGCACCGACCAGACAACGGGCACCCTCGAGATACTTTTCACCATGCCAACTCCGCCGTGGCTGAGCGTCGTCGCCAGCGCGACATACCGGATCGTCTACGCGAGCGTGACCGCACTCGTGACGTTGCTCCTCGCCGCGCTGATTTTCAGGATGCAGTACGACACATCGACCTTGGGCATCCTTGTGTCCGTAGGTACCTTGCTCGGCACGATCGCAGTATTCTGCTCGGTAGGGCTCGTCTTCGCCG
>OBLU010004514.1_pt1 | contig 12562 bp, 4 predicted proteins | sample 1518681 | NCBI WGS metagenome assembly OBLU01 (sample SAMEA3539304, study PRJEB22396) | soil metagenome | biome: tundra; feature: field; material: soil | place: USA | collected 2010-05 | depth 0.15 m | reverse complement strand
TGCGATTTCTCCACACTTCCGACCTTCAAATTGGGAAAACCTTCGGATTCGTCGACGACGAGACCTTGGCAATTCTGCGCGCCGAGCGCCTGGAAGTTATCTCGCGCGTAGGCGAGCTCGCTGTCTCAAGACAGGCGGAAGCCGTACTCGTAGCCGGTGATATCTATGAGAACGCGTATCCGGGTCTCGATATACTCCTTCGCCCGATCGAGCGCATGCGTCAGTTTCCCGGGATTGAGTGGCACCTCATACCCGGAAATCACGATGCTCACACCGCCAATTCACCTTGGGAACGGCTAGTCCGCACTGGATTACCCCCGAATGTGATTATTCATACGTCGACGGAGCCCCGGCCCATAGCTGATGGCTCCGCATGGATTATCCCCGCGATTTTGACTCAGCGCCACATGATCGGGGATCCAACCGGTCTGTTTGATAATGCCGAGACCCCGGCTGGCGCAATTCGCATCGGGTTGGCCCACGGATCAGTGCGGAGCTTTGGCTCTACTGAATCCAGCACCAATAACCTTTTGGCAGCGGACCGCGCTGCAACAGCTAAGCTGGACTACCTCGCGCTTGGCGACTGGCATGGCATGACCCGGATCGACGACCGAACCTGGTACTCCGGCACTCCCGAGCCAGACCGTTTTGACGCCAATAATTCCGAGGGCCACGTACTGCTGGTCGAAGTTACCTCTCTGGCGCTTCCGACTGTGACGCCACTGGTTTCAGGGCGCTTCACCTGGCACGTATTGTCTGCCATGGTCAATTCCGTTGAGGATGTGGACGCACTCGAGACGCAGATTCGGGGCCTCCATCCGGACCTCAGCCGCGTACTCCTCCAACTCAAGGTCAGTGGCACCTTGGACCTGTCCGCTCGGGATTATTTTGAACAGAGAATTAGTACATCTCTCGGGAGCGCGTTGCGGGCACTGCGACTAAACGCCGACGAGCTTTTTCTAAAGCCCTCTGCGGCAGAACTTGAGGCAATTGACCACGTAGGCTTTGTACGGGTGGCGGCGAACCAACTTTCAGGGCTTGCGCAAGATATCCAAAACCAAGACCGCGACATTGCGGCCGAGGCCCTGCAACGGCTGTACGTCCTGCATATGCGTCACACGGCGGCGCAATGAAGATACGTTCGCTTCGCATTGAGCATTTTCGTAAGTTCACCGATCCAATCATCCTCACAGGCGTAGCGGATGGTGTGAATGTCCTCGCGGAGGGAAACGAATTCGGCAAGTCTACGTTGCTCGCCGCAATTCGGGGAGTTCTCTTTGAGCGACATGTCTCAAAGGCTGCCAACGTAGCGTCCATGCAGCACTGGACCAATAAGACGTCGCCAACCGTGGAGTTAGAGTTTGAGCTTTCCTCGGGCCGATACAAAATTGAGAAGCGTTTTTTGCATAAGGAGCCATATGCGCGGCTGACGATGCCGAATGGCACCATTCACCACGGCGAAGCCGCAGAGGAACATCTCCAGCACATTCTGAATTTCACTCAGGCTGGCAAAACCGGCTCGAAGCCTGAAAATGTGGGCATGTGGGCGGCGTTGTGGGTGACCCAGCGAGACTCGGCAGATCAAGCAGACTTGAGCGATTCGGCCCGTCAAACTATCCACGGCTGCTTAGAAGATGAAGTGGGCGCACTTGCCGGTGGAACACGCGGGAAGATGCTTCTTGCTGATGTGCGAGCCGACCTCGCGAGGATCAGGAACGGGCTCGGCAAACCGGCAGGACGCTACAAACAAACGATTGAGGAACTCGAGCACGCGAAGGAGGAGTTGAGCGAGATCCAAGGGCGTCAGCAACGACTCGTCCAGGACGTTCGCTCTCTCCAAAATGCCAGACGAAGGCGCGCTGATGCGTTGGCCGCTGGCGAAGAAGAGCGCACGGACACCCTGCTTGCGGAGGCCGGACAGAAGCGAGACGTAGCGCAACGGTTTGAGGAGCAAGAACGCACGGCTGCGGCTACTTTAAGTCTGTACGAAAGCCGGGTTGCCGATGTCGTTCGAGATGTTGATAGCCGAGCCGAGTTGCTCTCCAGAATCGCCGCCGCAGAAGATGCCCTTACACTATTGGCCAACCAGGAAACCGCGGCATTCGAAGCCTACCATGAGGCGGAACTAGCGTTGACTCAGCAGCGAGAACTCGTTGCCGCTCTGAGTAACGATTATGACCAAGCCGCGGCCGGTGCACGCACCGCTCGAACCGTCGTCGACCTCGCTACAACATCGGCGAATCTCGTGACCCTCAACGAGCGCCTCATGCTTGGTGAGGCAGCGCAAACCAAGGTCAACGCGCTTACAGCAAAACTAGCCTCAGCCTCGATCTCTGAGGCCGACCTGACCAACGTTCGTTCCCTCGATAAAAAGTTGCGCCAGACCCAAGCTGTACTGGAAGCTCAGGCAACGCAGCTCACTTTCGTCTTGTTGCCTGACGCGATTGCGCGCGTCAAGGTCAATGGGCAACACCCCTCAAATGGAACGATTCCGGTTATCGAAGACGCCTCTATCGCAATCGAGGGGTTAGGAGACATCAAGATCCAGCCTGGCATCAAGGACCGCGAAACATTGCTTGCTCGCCAGGTCAGCGAAGCCCGCGCTCTGCGTAATGCGCTGCAATCGATCTCAGCCGACGACATCGAGCACGCCGAGGCACTCCTCGCCACGCGCCAGCAATGTGAGCGTGAACTCGAACAGACGCGTCTCGAAGTGGCAACCCACACTCCCGCGGATTCCGCACAAAAGCTGAAAGCGGGTCTGGAGAGCCTCCGGAATCATATTTCCGTTCTCTCGACTGCCCTCGAAGACGGTATGACTACTGCTGGTATTTCGGCGCTTCCTGAACTCGCCATGGCTAGCGAGGCCCTGAGAAAGGCAGTTAAGGAGGAATCTGACGCATCCAGCAAGCTGGCTATCGCACGGGCACCTATCGCTGACCTCGAACGCGAGCACAGTAAATTGCTCCGGCTTCATGCGCAGGCGGAAAGCCAAAAGGAAGCGGCGGTTGAAGAACAGCAAAGGCGCACGCGAGAGCGCGATCGCCTTCTTCTGCAAGAGACTCCAGAAACCCTTGCCGAGCGCCTCAAGACCGCAAACGTGGCTTTACTGGCCCAGCGTGGCGTTGTCGAGGAGATGCAAAGGAACAGACCGGAGGAAACTGTCGCCGGGATGGACGCACGCATTGCCCGGTATCAGAAAGCTAAGCAGATGTATGCAGACGACCGCCAGCAAACAAGTCAGGACATCGCGATTCTTGAAAGCCGAATCGAGCGCGAAGAAGGCGTCGGCATTGAGGAGCAGGTTTCGTCCGCGCAGCGACTGGTTGAATCCCTCGAAGCGACCTGTCAGCGTTTTGTGCGAGAGATAAAGGTTCTGGAACTGCTGTTGGAAAGTCTTGAGACTGCCGAACGGGCGGCCAAGGAGCGCTACCTGGCTCCTATAGTGCGTCGCGTGACTCCATATTTGCAAACTCTGTTTCCTGGCGCGGCCATTAGCTGCGACGATGAGTTCAAAATCACGGGCATCGTGCGTGAGTCCCAACAGTCTGAATCATTCACGGGCTTATCCGGAGGCACCCAAGAACAGATTGCCGTGCTCACGCGGCTCGCCTTTGCAGACGTTCTGAAAGAAGGCGGTCAGCCCGCGATGGTCATTCTGGATGATGCCCTTGTCTATTCGGACCCTGAGCGGATGGAGCGGATGTTCGACCTTATTTCGCGTGCGGCAACCCGAACGCAGATTCTGATTTTCACTTGCCGCCGGGAGATTTTCGCTCGTTTAGGCGGTCATCGTTTAAACGTTGTCACTCAATCCGCTTGAGGCACTTGAACGCTGCCTCAACGGCTTTTCTCTATTTAGACTTCTGGGACAGACCGTATCAGATGGAGTTTGGGGCAGCGTGACACAACGGTTACGGCATACAGTCATCGCGCACGGTCGACTCGCAATGCGCGAGATCCGACTCGCCGCGGCGCGGGAGCGGCGCCACGGCATGCAGATCATGACCTTTGAGCAACTCGCAGCGCGACTGGCCGGCGGTCTTTCCCAGCCCGTCGCTGAGGAGACCCTACGATATATAGTCCAGACGTGCTTGCCAGAAACGGAGCTTGGTGAGCTCGATGCCCTGAGAGTCCTCCCCGGTATGGTGGGGGCCGCCGTCGATACGCTACACAAGGCCTGGCGCGCGGGTGTCGATCTTCAGGCACGCGCCGCCGAGCATCCTCGCTTGGCGTCGATCGCCGCCCTCGAAAAGGCTATTCTGAACGCCATGCCAGCCGCTATGCTGCGTCCCATCGACCTTGTCGAGGCGGCTCTGCAGCGGCTCGACTATGCCGAAACGCTGTTCGGTCCAGTTGAGATTGTTGGCATCACAGAGTTGTCGCCGTGCTGGCGGCCCCTGCTACATGCGCTGGCCGAGCGCGTTCAGGTGCGGTGGAACGCCGGTCCGCGGTCCGTTCCTGATTGGCTCGATGGCGACCGCATAGAGATCGTTCGTGCGGAACCCCAAGCGCCGGCGATAGCCACCGTCAGTGCGGCCACTGCTTTTCATGAAGCTATTGAAGCCCTTCGCTGGGCGCGAGAGTTGATGGCATCGGGGGCGGCTGAACCAAGCGACATCGCCATCGCCTCCGTCGCGCCGGCCGATTATGACGACCACTTTCTGACATTGCGAGCCGACGCCAATATCGATCTCCATTTCGTTCATGGCGTAAAAATCACGGCGTGCCGGGAAGGGCAATCAACAGCGGCACTAGCGGACATACTGCTACGCGGGTTGTCGCAGACGCGGATGCGCCGGCTGTCGGCGCTCTTGAGCGTTTATCCTGGGCCGTTCCAGGCGCTACCGGAAGGGTGGACGCGCATCCTGCCGGCCGATGCCCCCCTGGCATCGCCTGAATCCTGGACGCGGCTCATTGGTCGTACAACAGCTACCGATTGGCCGGATGCAGTCGATCATGGAGCAGCTTTGCGGGACATTGTGTCGCTGCTGGCCCAAGGTGCGCAGGCGGCTGAGGCAATCGGTGAGGCGCTGCTGCACGGTCGGGCGTTGGCGATCTGGCGTAAGGCTTTGCTCGCCGGTCCGGCTGCTTCCTTCGACCTCACTTTGGAGACGTTGAGGCAGGATGACGGACTAGATGCCTGCGTCTCGCTCGCCTGGATGCCGGCGAGTTCACTTGCGGCTTCACCACGCCGGTTTGTTCGGCTGCTCGGCCTCAATTCCTCACGCTGGCCTCGAGGAATATCCGAAGATCGGCTGCTTTCTGACCACATCATTCCCACCGCGGAGCTCGATCCCCTTCCAGTTGGTGCTGCGGACCGCCGAGATTTCGCGACGATTCTCGCCACCACCGAACGGCAGGTCGTTCTTTCGCGGGCTCGGCGCGATACCGACGGCCGCCTCCTTGGCCGCAGCACGCTGCTACAGGGAGAGCCGATGGAAACCTATCTGCGGCGCAATGCTGTGCCTAATCATGCCTTCAGTGAAACCGACCGCCTGATGGGACGACCGCAGGAGTTTCGCGGCCTGCCTCAGGCGCTCTCGGCCTCCTCCTCCTGGCGCGACTGGCTGCGCTCGGAAATCACCCCACACGACGGGTTGGTTCGCGCAGATCATCCGGTGATGCACGCCATCCTCGGCCGCACTCAGTCGGCGAGTTCACTGCGGCAACTCCTGCGTAATCCGCTCGGATTTGTCTGGCAATACGGCCTCCACTGGCGGGCGCCTGAGAGCGGTAATGAACCGTTGGTGCTCGACGCCCTCGCGATTGGGGATCTCGTCCATTTGACCCTTGATCGGGCGCTGCACACCTTAGAGTCGGCGGGGGGGCTCACCACCGCTACTTCTGAGCAGATTTCAGCGGCGGTGGACTTCGCCGCCGTTGATGTCGCCCGTAATTGGGAGATGAAGCGTGCTATACCGCCGAGCGTTATTTGGGGGCGCACGCTGGACGATGCGCGGGAACTGAGTCGCTGCGCACTCGCGTTTGGCGATGAAGTGCTGCCTGGCGCACGTTCCTATAGCGAAGTCCCGTTCGGCGGCGAACAGGCCAAGGCAGACGTGACTCCGCCCTGGGACCCGACGGTAAGCGTCGAGATTCCCGATGCGGGCTTCCGGATCAAAGGCTCCATCGACCGCCTGGATATCGCTGGCGACGGCCGGCGCGCTTTGGTCCGGGACTACAAGACCGGGCGCAAGCCCAAGGACAGCATTGTCGTCGACGGCGGCAAGGAACTGCAGCGCTGCCTCTACGCCTTTGCGGTCAAGGCGATGCTCGGCAATGATGTCGAGATCAGCGCCTCACTTCTCTATCTTCGGGACGGGCTCGATTTAAGACTCGCCGATCCGGAAGCTACCCTCATCGAGGTTGCCACGTACCTCCGTGAAGCCAGAGCGAACCTTCTCTCCGGCGGAGGTGTGATCGGGATCGACACGGGAGGGCCTTATGATGACTTCGCGTTCGCACTGCCGGCCAACGCGAACGCCGCTTACTGCAAACGCAAAATCGCCGCCGCAACCGCGCGTCTCGGAGCCACGGCGCAAGTCTGGGCGGCTCAATGATGTCCACGCCGATGAAATCGCTCGCCGATGACGCTTCCCGCCGCGATGCTATGGCGGTTCATGATCGCGCCTTCCTGGTCGAGGCCGGCGCCGGCTCGGGAAAGACCGCGATCATGGCCGGCCGCGTCGCCTTAATGTTGTCTGAAGGCATAGCCCCCAAAACGATCGCGGCGGTGACCTTCACCGAGCTCGCGGCCAGCGAACTCATAATTCGAGTGCGTGAGTTTGTCGGTGAACTCAACGCCGGGCGCATCCCGGCCGAGTTGCGTGTTGCTTTGCCCAACGGCCTCGCCGATCGGCATCGGCAGAACCTCGCGGTCGCCAGCGAAACGATCGACGAAATCACCTGTTCAACGATTCACGGCTTCTGCCAGCGCTTGATCAAGCCTTATCCAGTAGAAGCCAATATCGATCCCGGGGCTGCGGTGATGGACCGCAACCAATCCGATCTCGCCTTTGTCGAGACGACCGAGACCTGGCTCCGCGAGGAACTGGCGGGCGACGGCGGCAGTCTCCTCGCCGAGATGGTGATCCGGGAGCCGGGCGAAACCGTCGATCTCATTCATACCATCCTGCGTCATCTCCGCGGACGACGCGTGATGACCGTCGACGAGCCGAGTGCCTTGGCGCCGCTGGTGAGCGCCTTTCGGCAGGCGGCCGATAATTTTTCCGCCTTCGTGCGGGATGCCACCGCCGATGAGCCGGAAACCGCCGCGATGGCTGCGCGTTTCTCCGAGATGGCTGAGGACGTCGCTTTTGCTCTCACCGCCGAAGCACCAGTTGATCTCGTTCGGCTGTTGATCGCGCGTCCGCACCCTGATCTTTGCACGGCCACCGGAAGCTTCCGTGCCTATAAGAAAAAGGGAAAATGGGGCGAAGCTGCCAAGCGGGTGGGACTCTCGAAGGCCGATGGCGACCGGCTGAATGCCGCAGCCGAGACTTACAATGCAAATTCCTGCGAGACATGGACAAGGCTGTTGAAGGCGGTTGCGGCGCGCGTTCTTGCTGACCTCGTACGCCTCGTGCAACCGGTAATGGACCGGTTCCGGGACTACAAGCGATCTGCAGCGCTTCTTGACTTCGATGACCTGATCTTCTCCGCCCGCGATCTGCTGCGTGACCACGAAGCCGTACGCCACGCGCTTGCCGCCCAGTTTGCGTATGTCCTCGTCGACGAGTTTCAAGACACCGACCTGCTTCAGACCGAAATCTTCTGGCGTCTTTGTGGCGAACCGCCGCCCGGGGTGGGTGGCGCCGACTGGACGGCGTTCTGCATTCGGCCGGGCGCGCTGTTCTTGGTGGGCGATCCCAAACAGGCAATCTATCGCTTTCGCGGCGCTGACGTCGCCGCTTATATTCAGGCGCGCGAGGCCTTCCTGGCCCAGGCCCCCGAAAGCGTGCTGCCGATCTCTACCAACTTCCGCTCATGTGCGCCGATCTTGAAGTACGTGAACGAGCGTTTTGGAACCCTTCTCTCGGTCGAGAACGGTCAGCCAGGCTTCACCCCGTTGGACGCTTTTCATTCCGAGCGTGATGAGGGTTTGTGCGTCGCTGCCCTTGACGTTGCGGTCGCGGACGAGAATGGCAACGCCTCGGCGGAGCAGAGGCGGGACGGCGAAGCTGAAGCCGTCGCCGATATGTGCGCACGCCTCATCGGCAGCGATGCGATCCTTGATCGGAGGACTGGCGAGCGCCGACCATGCCGACCCGGCGATATCGCCTTGTTGGCACCGACGGGAAGTGATCTGTGGCGCTATGAAGAGGCGCTGGAGCGACGCGGCATTCCGGTCTCAACCCAAGCCGGGAAAGGTCTGTTCCGCCGTCAAGAGATTCAAGATCTCATTGCAATCACCCGCGTCTTGGCGGACCAAAGGGATACGCTCGCACTCGGCGCAGTGCTACGCGGACCGCTCGTTGGTCTAAGCGAGGAGGAGTTGCTTGATATCGTCTGGGCGTTGCCGCGCTTGGAGACAATGCCCGACGCTCTGCCACGGCTCGATCTTGGCGTCGATCCCGAGCATTTAAGCCATCCTCTTGCTCGCGACATGATCGGCAGACTGCAGGTGTTGCGTCGCCGGATCAACGCCACTACGCCATACGACCTCCTATCGCAAGCGGTCGACGTACTCCGGATGCGCCCGATTCTCCTCGAGCGCCATCGCGGGCAGGCCGAACGCGCGCTCGCCAATGTCGATCTCTACCTGTCCCTTAGCCGGTCCTTTGCGGTGCGCGGCTTACGCGCCTTCGCCGAGACGATGACCGCGGCCTGGACCGACGAAACGCGTGCTATCGAGGGCCGCCCGGACGCTCAGGAAGAAGCTGTGGCGCTTTACACTATGCACGCCGCCAAAGGCTTGGAATGGCCGATCGTCGTGCCCATCAATACCATGACGCAGATCATGGTGCCGGAGAACGCCGTCACCGATCGCGCTAGCGGACACTTCTATTGTCCCGTCTTCGGCGTCAAGCCAAACGGCTATGAAACCGCGCGCGATGCCGAAAAGACCGAACTCGACCGCGAGCGGATCCGTCTCTGGTACGTGGCTGCGACCCGCGCGCGAGAGCTGCTGGTTCTGCCCAGATTGGACGTCGCCGCCAGAAGCTCCGCGTGGATCTCGCTGCTCGACCTCTCCCTTCCTGACCTTCCCAGCCTTGATGTCAGCCATTTTGCTGCCGACACCGGCGCCGGCACGACCGCTCAAGAGAACGGCCAGACCCGCGAGATCTTCGCCGCCGAAGCTGCGGCAATCGCTGCGCGGCAACGACACATCGTCTGGCTCGTGCCAAGCAGGGATGAGTTCGGGGCAGGGCCAGTGCTGGAACGAGAGGTCCCGGGCATATTGCTAGCTGATCGCGAAGGCGAGTCCGCCAAGGAAAACCCGCCGATCAATGTTCAGGGGGGCCGCGAGCGTGGCCTCTTGCTGCACAAGCTCATAGAGGAAGTCCTAACCGGAGAAACCGAAGAAACCGAGAAGGCGCTCCGTGCCCGCGCGGCTACTCTGATTTGCGCATTGAATCGTCCCGTAGTCGACGATCCGGCCCAGGGGCTCGCGCCCACAGAACTCACTACCACCGTTATGCGAGCGCTGGCCCTTCCGGAGATCGCGGCGCTGCGCCCAAGCCTGATGCCGGAGTTTCCGGTCTACGCGTCGGTCGTTACGGAACAACAGGAAGAGGCGACAGCAGGTATTGCAGACGCTATCGCGTTCGGTCCGGACGGTGCGCCACAGGTTGTAGTGGATTGGAAGAGCGACGTTGCCCCATCCGCCGAAATGATCGAGCGCTATCGCGCACAAGTTGGCGCTTATCTCGAAATGACAGACGTCGAGCGCGGGCTGATTGTCCTGGTTACGCCTGGAACCGTCATCACGGTAACGCGGATGCCGCAGACCTAGATCAATATTTCTAGCCGATGACCGGGCCGGATCGACTGGGCTCTCGGTTAGCATCGAATCGGGCACCGAAGGACGTTCTGAAATGCTGAGTTTCTTGAAACGGATTTTTGGGGTGACGAGTAGCCCTGCACCGCGTAGGCATGATCTTCCCGCCCGAAGCAAAACCGAAGCCGGCCGAAGAAAACCGGATACTGCTCAACAAGACTTGGGCCGAGGAACGTGTGTTCTGTCGGGAAAAGCCGCTGTCGACGAATACTTCAAGCTAAGCGGAATGATTGAGGAGGCCAAGTCCTCGGGTGATTTTGAGCGCGCTGTACGAGCCGCGCGAAGAACCTTACCACTAATGCCTGCTGTGGTCGCCGAGATGAAACGGGCATACGGAAGTTTTGACATCTCGACATCGCACGCCGTTCATACCGGGGGCACGCTAATGGCGGTCATAGGTGATCGGAGCGGTATCCGAGAGTTGAAGGAAACGCTGTTAGGTACTCCCGAACTGAATCAATGGATGCCTACTGCCGAGCAGGCCGACTCGGACTTGGTTCTTGTTGAAGGCATCGTGGCTGCTATTGAACGTGAGCCCGGGATCAAACAAAGCGAACTCAAGCAGTCTGTTCCGGGAGATGGACGCCGACTCAGCGCACTCGCTTCCTGGCTGGAAAAGGGGGGACGCATTCGCAGGGTCAGCCAGCCACCAACCTTTCGTCTCTACTCGGCGAGCTTCGACCTCAGTACAGTTGCTCCAGAGGAGCGACCTAGTTCGGGCGCTCCTTCGACAGGCATGAGTACAGTGACTCTGGCTAGGAGCGCGCAATCCCGAAGTGCTGCCCGGGCACGGCTACTGCAGGTAGGAAAGCTGCCATACATACGACTACCGAAGGCTCCCATAGGTTGGGAGGAGCGCGCCCGAACGGGTGATACTCCGGCACGTGCACACGAAGAAAACTCAGAAGCGCAGAGCAATCGGTCTGGTATGCCTCGGTTCATCGTTTCAGGTAGCGGATGGAGTTTGCTATCGGAGATAAAGTTGTCGGGACTGGACCGCCCAAATCCAGCTTATCGTCAAATGTTCGCTACCGTCGGCTCGACGGTTTGGCTCGATCCTAGAGGCAGGCGGGAGGATTTCCCGGAGGCACCTGCGGTCGCAATGACCACAAATAGTGATGGGGTGAAAGTGGCGGAGCGGGGATTGAAATACGATGTCTACCGAACTGACGTGAACGGAGACGGTTCTGGTGCCCTCTTCATGTCGACGGAAGGCATACTTCATGGTTATTCCGAACTACTCGAACCTATCATAGAAGAGTCCGTTGAGACTCTCCCCGAATACCAGGCACAGGCTAAACGGTTTGGCATCGCAGACAGTCAGTTGAAGAGTCACGTCCGCTGCGTGGCGCTCACCACTGATCGGAGAAGATATCTTCTGACCGCCGTAGACGAAGCTTGGTGCTATGACGTGGCGACCGGGCGACCCACCTGGGGCATTAGATTCCCCACTAAGGAAGGTTGGACGGAGGTCGTGTCAGAGAGGTCCGCAAGAGTTGGGGTGAGTGCTGACGTTAACGCCGCGCTGAAATTGATGGAGCTTTCTCTGCCAGTGAGTCCCGATGAGATCACGCGACGCTATAGAGCGTTAGCCATGCGTTGGCATCCTGATCGAAATCAAGGACGGCCTGAATTTACGCAGAGGTTTCAGGAACTCGGGGCAGCAATGGAGTTGCTCACCGGTCTCGACGTATCGCACCTATCAAGTTCCGAGGTGGAGGCAGTCAGCTACGAGCAGATGCTGCATCGCACCTCAGTCACTTTGAAAGACGGGAGGACAGTCACTCTATTAATGTCTGTCCAAATCGGAGGGGCATTTGGGGCCGATTGGATCTATGCTGCGAACTTCGCGAGGTCTGGACAAAACGCTTACCTCGCGGGGTATAGCGGACGGATTATCGAAGTAGACGCCAGGGGTGAGCCAGTGTGTATCTATGACGTTGGCGCAGTTCCGAAGCAAATAGAGGAAACACTTTCGAGGCGCTACATCCTTACAGATACTCGACTGTATGTGCTATTCGAGGGCAAGCTAGAGGCCATTGTTGATGTATTCGATCAAGGGAAGCTCATCATCGCAGATCATGGATTCGGGTTACTACAACCCAAGCACTTTCGATGGTTTACGCCCGGCGGAGGGGCTCTGGGAAGTGTTCAGTCCAAAGATCCAATTCGCCGTGTATTCCGGGGACACAATGGGCTGACAGTGGAAACACGCTCACACCGTGCAGTGATCGGCGGCGCTCAGGAGTGGTGGTAGGCTCGCGATCTCGCAGCACAAGGCGCCCCCGATTGTCGTGACTCGCTTACGGTTTGCCATGGTTTTATCAGGCTCAAGAATAACAGTATCCAGTCGACCCGCTTCTTGCTCCAATTTCGAGTGGCCCAGTATGATGGGAACTGGCTTCGCCAATACCGTATATGCCTTCCATAGACGACATCGAGCGTGAAGACGAGGAGTTGGCCGATTACGAGGTCGGCTTTCAGGATCGGCTGGACTGTGCCGCCTACGAGGGACGCACGGACGAAGAAATGCTTGAAACCAAGAGCACTACCGTCGCT
>OBLU010004513.1_pt1 | contig 12563 bp, 7 predicted proteins | sample 1518681 | NCBI WGS metagenome assembly OBLU01 (sample SAMEA3539304, study PRJEB22396) | soil metagenome | biome: tundra; feature: field; material: soil | place: USA | collected 2010-05 | depth 0.15 m | reverse complement strand
CCAGGCTCTGAGTTCGCTGCTACAGGACTTACAGCATACCTCCGGCACCAACGTGGAGCCCTTCGAGGCGTTAATCCAGATCAAGTCTCTTCCCGGCGGTTACGCTGGTCCGAAGGTGATCGCGTATCGAAGACATGTCTCAGGACCTTGCAAAAACTGAATTGTTTTAAGAGCTTATCCGTAAATAGTGTCGATCTTGGTTCTCGATGGCAAACAGCACGTATTGAGAGATGCAAACTGGGCAAAGATACATTCCAGGATGCCTCAGATTAAGTCATGGACTGTCACGGCAGAGGTCGCGGGTTCGATCCCCGTCGTCCCCGCCAGATTCCAAAGGACTTAAGTCCTTTCTGGCATGTGACATCAAGGTACAAAAAGGTACAACGATCGAATTTCATATTTCCAGAATTCCACATCCGCATTCTTTTTTACAACGTGCTCCAGGCCTAGCTTGTTGATCTTTTTGCTTAGGCTTTCATGCTTCTTCATGGCCGAGGTGCGGGCAGAACAGATGATGAGCCTGTTTGGGGTTAGCTCGATATCCGCGCCGTCGATGAAGCTATCTAGAAGTCTCTTGTCGAGGCGAAGGCCACCAAAGGAACGGCCACCTTCAAGGCTTATGAGCGCGATCTGCGCTGGTTCCGGGAGTGCTGCTCGAAACGCTTCGTCTCAACGAACGAGTGTCTTAGTTGCTGGATAGTCTTGTGATTGCGGCATCGACCGAATTCTTCATTGTGCCTAACCCGTTGTTCAGTTCCTGCCGCAGCAGCCGGTATTTCACGAGCGACTCCTGTTTCTTGCCGGTTATCTCAAACAGGTTTGCTTCGACGAAGTCATGGACCAGAGAGTCGCTTTGTCCATCCCTCGGTTTGTTATCGAGCCAAAGATAAGTCTTCCAGGCTTCATCCGGAGGGACGGCGGAGAGGCATTCCAGGAGTTCCCCATGATCAGTAATTATGGGATCAAAGCAGGTATCCAGGATGGACTTTCTGTAATGGTTGTCGATTGTCTCATTGGACTTTCGCATGTCATTTGCGATTTTCATCAGTTCTGTTCTGTCCCCTTTCTCGTCGAGACCGATGAGGCCGCCGAGTTGTAGCGCTCTTACGAAGGGGCGCGCTTTGCCGGTAGAAACAGCGACATTGAAATGCTGAACAGCTTCGGTAAGGCTGCCACCGTTCTGGAGCATCCAGTTGCCCAACATTCCGTTTGCGTAAACATTCGATGGATCCGCGGTCAGTGCTGAGCGGAGGTCCTGTTCGGCAACGGAGCTGAATTCCCTTTCGGCTATTTTCTGGTTGAGCCAATGAGCCCAGCCGATGTGCGCCTGCACATCCGCGGCCTGCGATCCTTTGGTTCGAACGAGGCCGAAGTCAAGAATGGCCAGGATCTGGTCCAGTGCGGGGGCGGCGAGTTCGGCCGAGTTCTGATCCGATCGAGTGGCAACATGAAAGTCTTCGACCCATAGCATGGCTGTGTTCAACTGTTGGTCAAGGGCAGGACGATACAGGGCATTTGACTTGAGGATGTCTGCCAAGGTTTGGACAGAGGCTTGATACTCTCCTTGTCTTGCTTGTGCTTGTGCCAGCGCCATTCTCGCCTGTCGTTCGACCGCTTGCTTGTGGTGGCTGACAAACCAGGTGACTCCTCCAGCGATACTTGCGAACAGTCCGATAAGCGCAGATACGCCGCCGACCCAACTGATTACGAGAGGCCATGCCCTCTTGACGCCTTGCTCCGCATTTTCGATCTCTCTTCCCATCGAGTTATCTCGGGCCTCTTGCCATGCGCATCTCAAAAGGATACCTGAAACACAGACGTGCGTGAGCACAAAGGCATCGTCGCTAAAACGGAGTCGGACCCATAATACGAAGTTCAGCGTCTTGCACGGTATCCCCAGTCAAGGTGAGTCCGGAGAATGCTTGCTCGAACTGACTGAGCCCGATCCTCATGCTGCCGCGCTGTAAACATGATCGGTGAAGCCTCCCGCAGAATCGAGGGCGAGGATGCAATGAAGTGTATTTTATTCCAAGATATTGCACATTCGTCACTACGGCATGCCATCACTCATGAGTTATACTTTGCTGCATGTAAACGTTCGACGAGAGTTACTTCCCCCTTAGAGAAACCTATGACCTCGGATCGTAAGGCAAACTATGATTGCGAGTACATCGTCGTTGGCTCCGGCGCAGGTGGGGGCACTGTAGCCGCGCGCCTAGCGGAGGGCGGGCACACAGTAGTGTTGCTCGAAGCGGGTGGTGACCCTAAACATCTCACCGGCAGCGACCCGATCAACTCGATTGACGATCGCCTGCCGACTGACTACGACGTCCCGTGCTTCCATCCCTTTGCATCGGAGAATCAGGCGATGAAGTGGGATTTTTATGTGCGCCATTACGATGACGATGCCAGGCAAGAACGCGACCCTAACTATCGTGAGATTTGGGATGGAGAGCGAGTTAACGGAGTACTCTACCCGCGAGCAGGCACGCTGGGCGGTTGCACGGCGCACAACGCAATGATTTTTCTCTATCCGCATAATGCGGATTGGGATGGAATCGCGGCTCTAACGGGCGATTCGAGCTGGCATTCCAGGCACATGCGGAAATACTTTCAAAGACTGGAGGACTGCCATCACCGAGGCATTTACCGCCTCCTCAGCAAACTCGGTATCAACCCAACCCGGCACGGCTTTAAAGGATGGTTGAGTACCGAGAAAGCAGTTCCGATGATCTCACTGACGAACATCGATCTGATAGACACACTTATTGAGTCCTCGAAGGCGGCGATCCAGGATATCGGTCATTTGTCAGAAAGAATTCGTTGGTTGGCCCAGGGAATGCTTGATCCGAACGATTGGCGAACTGATGAGGAGAATTCGTTCGGAATACGATATATGCCGATTACAACCAGGAATCATGCCCGGACCGGCGCCCGCGAGCGGGTTTTGGAGGTCGCAGCGGCACATCCGAAGCAGTTGAGGATTGAACTTAATTCGCTTGTTACATCTGTTCTTCTTGACGATAGTTATCGCGCAATCGGCGTTCAGTATCTGAAGGGCGAACGGCTGTATCGAGCGCACGGCCAGCCGAGCGTCGATGCTGGAGAGATGAGAACGCTCCGCGCATCTCGCGAGGTAATTCTGGCTGGGGGGGCTTTCAATACCCCTCAACTTTTGATGCTCTCGGGAATTGGACCACGCGAGGAACTTGAGCGCCACGGCATTCAAGTGAAGATCGATCTACCGGGTGTCGGCAAGAATCTTCAGGACCGCTATGAAGTCGGCGTAGTCAATCGGATGAACTTCGATGAGTGGCATGTCTTCAAGGGAGCCAAGTTTAGTACCAGCGATCCGCAATACAAGCAGTGGAAGGAGTTTAGGAACGGGCCTTATATTACGAATGGGGCAGTGCTATCCATGTTCAAACGATCGGCGCCTGCCCGTCCGCTTCCGGACCTTTTTTGCGTCGCGTTTCTGGGGCGTTTTCAGGGATACTTTCCGAATTACTCCAAGCTTTTCGCCGATAATCACAATTATCTGACGTGGGCGGTTTTGAAAGCACACACGAACAACCGCGCAGGCGAGATCACTCTCCGTTCGAACGATCCACGAGACGTACCTCAGATAGACTTTCACTACTTCGAAGAAGGAACGGAGGATGGCCAACAGGATCTGGATTCAGTCGTGGACGGAATTCGCTTCGTCCGCAAACTGGCGGAGCCGCTCGCAGCTCAGGGACTTATTGCGGAAGAGGTGCTGCCTGGCAAGCACATCCAGACTGACGAGGAGTTGCGAGACTTCGCCCGCTCCCACGCCTGGGGCCATCACGCCTCATGCAGTTGTCAGATTGGGCCACGCGAGCAGATGGGGGTGCTGGATAGCCGCTTTCGTGTTCACGGGACACAAGGGCTTCGGGTCGTGGACGCGTCGGTGTTCCCGCGGATACCAGGATTCTTTATCGCGAGCGCGGTATACATGGTCGGCGAAAAGGCGGCCGAGGTGATATTGGAGGACTCAAAAAGCGCTTCGAATTGACCTTCCGTAACGGCCTTATTGTTGGAAGGTCCGGATCCCAACGCCCCTCAAATTCCTTCATTGACAGGGGTGGCAGAAGCCTTCATATTTGACTACACCGCTCGGGGCCGCGATCACAATTCCCCTTTCCGTACCATGCGCTCCCGAGGCGACAACTCATCGAGGAGGTTTCAAAGATGACTTATACGTCGTCGCAGCTTCTGGGGCTCTCTCAGCAGGAACTTGACGATCTTTTCTCGAAAAGTCCCGCAGGCGACATACCGAACGGCGAAGGGAACGGCACCGCCATCATCGCTCCCGGCACCGTGTTCAGCGCAAAGATCGCGTCGCTGATCAATATCTTCGGCTGGCAGGGGAAGTCCTTCGATGCCGCTCATGGGACCCTGACAAATCGCATTCTTGCCTTTGGTTTGAATGCAATCGTGGCGGAGGTCTATAAGTCCACGAGCTGGTTTGATAACAAGGAGTGTATTGTGCTGGACTACTCGAAAACCTCATTGGTGGCCGAACACATACGCGACGAAATCCGTGAAATCGGCCCCGGAACTTATTTGGGTCTTGTGTATTGGGACAGGAATAAGACGATTCACTTTTCGCTTCAGTTTCCGGGGTCATGAGATCGGGCCTCGGTGCGGTCTATCAGAAACGTTTATGCCGCCTCGCATTCCTGTGACTATGAGATTTATTGAGTTGTCGATTTCATCTGCTCCTGCATCCACGCCTTAAGCGCGGTCGCCTGCGGATCCGAGAGAGGGGCATCCGCACGCGGGTCGCGCGCATGGTCCCGGAGCGCGGGATCAAAGAGGACGGATGCGGGATCGTCGATCAGTTCCTTCCTGATCCGCGGGATCAGCACATAGCGATATACCAGACTGTCCAGCAAGGATAGGTTGGTGTCGGTATTGATCTCAGAGAATAACTCGTCGGCGTTAAATCGCGGGTCTTTTGCGCAGTTGGTGTAAAAGGCAAGCAGTGGCCGTATGTCTGTCGTGTGACCCTTCGAGGCGGTGAGAATCGTTGGCGCCCGGTCCTGGCCGCTGGAGCGAGAAATCGCATGACAAAGAGCACAGTTTCCAGTAACTCGGACGTAGCCGATTCTCTGTTTTGCGAAACCGGCCGGCATCTCCTTACCTTCCTCCCACGACATTCCAAGCGCAGCGTACCCTCCAGGCCCGGGCATGTATTCGGGAAAGAGGCGGGGTATGGCCAGCCAGATCCAATAGGGCAATCCGGAGGCTCTGCCCGAACCCACCGATCCGTAGAAGTAGTTATCGCGCGGATCGCTTTTGATCGATGCGGGCTGATCAACGACACGGTAAAACTCGCTCCAGGCCAGAACGCCGGATAAAGTGGCGAGCAGCACAACGGCGACCAGGATCTTCATCATACGCATTTTCATAACGCTGTCCTTACCGAGTCAAAAGGTCTTAAGGTACTCGAGAAGCGCGCGCTTCTCATTGGCCGATAGGGCGGTGCCGTAGGCCGTGCCCTCGTGCCCTTGATTGCCATTTCCTCGCTGCGATGTGTCGAAGCGGAAGAACTCTCGGCCTCCTTGCGCGGCTATATTCGCGATGAAGCCGACGTTCTGCGGATCGAAGACATCGTTGCCGCGGTAAAAGATCTTTGTTCGCGCTGAGGAGGGCTCAAGCAATTCACGCAGGTTAGGCACCGAGCCATTGTGAAGATATGGAGCGCGCAGCCAGATTCCGTCAAGCGGCATGTTGGCATATCCGTCTGTCTTTTTGAAGGAGTGGAAACGTTGGGGGTAAGGTGGGTCGAAGCCCCAGTCTTTCTCAAATCCGGCATAGAGAGTGCTTTGGTTCACCGCCAAAAGCCACGTATACGAGTTGAGACGAGAAGGATCAGTGCCGATTTTATCGATGGGAACTACGGTGCCTACGCATTCCGCATCGCGTGCGGTGTTGGAGCATTCCACGCTGTCAGGCGGTTGGCGGCGAAACGGCGGATGGGGCTTACCATGGCAACGGGCGCAATATTGCTCGAAGATTGGCTGACCCTGCGCGGCAAGTGCGCTGTCGATCGGATAAGGATATGCGGGCGGCTGCGCGGTTTCGAGGTACTTGGCCATGCGCAGGACCCTATCCGTATCGAGGATCGGCGGGTAAGCGCCGGTCCCAAACGCAGCCGAGAGGTTGCGCTCATCCACGGAGGTATTGTTGCCGTCCCAGTGGAGATGCATCCCCTTGCGGGCCCCCTGATTCCATACGGAAGGGAAGTCGCAATTGCCCATCAATTCCTTCGCGTCCGCGTGTTCCATAGGGAAGTTGAGCAGTGCCTTTGGTGCGTTGAATGTATCGACGCGCCCTGGCCCCCAGGTGCTGTTATCGATGAAGCTGAGCCGTTGGCCCAACACCAGAAGCTTGTCGCGCATGAGATAGACGGCATAATAGCGAAAGATCAGCCGGTCGATTAAATCTGGCTTGGGAACGAGGCGGTGTGGGTCGTTCTGCATTGCATCAATCTGGTCAAGAATCCGTTGCGGCGTGAATTTCTGGTCCTTGGGGATTGTGGTTAGAAACTTTCCCCAGGCACCCAGGTCGAATTGATGGGCCGGCATTCCTGGCACCCAGCGCTGTTGCGACCCGGGAGCATCGCGATAGGTCCCTGTATGGCATGCGGCGCAGTTGAGATAAACCACGTCGAGCCCACTTACATTACGCCGCGACATGCCGAGCGGCAGTGCGTAACGCGGGTCGTTCCCCGCTTCGTAGATCAAGCCGAATACTGAGTAACCTTGTCCTGATTTCTTGTCGGGCAGGTACTCGGGAAATATCTCGGGGAGCGTCACCCAGATCCAATAAGGAATCCCGTCCATCCGCTCCCCCCCGGTCGAGCCGCGCTCGAAGAACATCGCGTCATCGGCGTAGTCCACGGGAAGATTTCGAGTGAAGCGCGCGGCCAGGTAGAGCACGGAGAGTATCAAGGCAGCCGAGACCGCAAAGCAAGCGAAACTAACCCACCTCTTTCTTTTTTGGGATGATCCCGCGCAGAGGGGGGAAATCGCAATGGTGCTTTCCGCTTCAAGGGGGGCGGCTGGAATCTCGCTGAAATACTCTGACAGTCTTTCGAGAATATTGTGCTGTCTTTCGTTGCGCTGTGCACGGCTGTGGGCGCGGCACTGGACACTCGCCGGATAGACGACCTTCCGGAGGTCGGTAAGGAAGCCGTGCGGTTGAAATCCGCGGCCTGCCACGGGTTCGAAATGTAGCGCCTCCTGGTCGATTTCAATTTCCTGCTCGAAACGGATTTCTGCAATTGGGACAAATGGCTCTGCTGCGGAGCCAGCCCGCTGAACTTCGATGCGGATCACCGCGTGTCTGGCTACCGCGTCGGTGAGCTTCTGCTCCCGATCGCTGCCGTTTTGCGGCGCCCCCAGGTTCTGATCCCAGTCTGGCGTCAAACGGACCCAAACGTCGAGCTTGCCCTCGTCAATCCGATATGGCATATCGGCGGAGAACACATTCTGGAAATAATCGAACTGGTGAAGGCCGTACATTCTGCCGCCTGTTGAGAGATTCACCAGCAGCTTCCACAGACGATCTCCGCCAGCCGTGGCCAGCAGGTCCAGATCCTCGCCCGGGCGACGTTGCAGTCGGATCTCGCCGGCGTTGGAAGCCGTAAAGAAGCGCGATGCAATGCTTGGCGCATCTGGAATTGAGTCTGCCAGCCAGCGCGGCATGCCTCTCTTCATTACGCCCATGCCGATGCGCATCAGCACTGCACCACTCAGACGATCGGCCGCCTCGGCAAGGCTCGCATCCGTCGGATGGAGAGACCGCACGGCGCCCAGAAAAACCCTGCCATCGGGATGAAAGGTCCGCGCATTGCGAGTAACTCCGCTTACGAAGGCGATGAAGCCCGCTGTCCACCTGGCGAATAGCGGGACCTGCCCACTGCTATCGCCGCAGAGAGCGTCTTTGCGCCATGCAGAAAGCGTCCAAACCAGGCCACCGACGTTCAGCAGCGAAAGGGCCAGAGTCAAGCTGGCTGGGAATTGAACTTTCCACCACAGAATCACGACGACAATCGCCACGAATAATCTGGTCAGCAGCGATGCGAACGCGAATCCATCCGTCTTGAGGCTTCCTCCCACAACGAACAGCATTCCGACTCCGCCCATCAAGAGCCCTGCCAACTGGAGATAGTCGGGCCCAGGAATCGAAGGAGTCGAGAGATTGAGCAAGGTCTCAACAAACAAAGGCGCAACCAGGGTGATGAACCCCGCGGACACACAGAACCAACCGAACAGTTCCACAGAACGGGCTGCGCGGCTTTGCCAGCAGAGTCCGGGGCCGCCAATGTTTTCGCCGTGCAGAAGGTCATCCCGCCACGCAAATGCAGTCCACAGGAAGCCGCCGAAATCGCTGATCGAGAACGCAATTGCGATCGAGCCGGGCAAGATTCCCATTGACCAAAGCACAGCCATAATCAATGGCACCAGCGGCCTGTCCAGCAATGAAGCCACCGTGAAGCCTTCCAAATTCAGGCGCCCGCTAACCACATAGAGCATGCCAAGCGCGGCCACAAGAATGCCCACCAGTCGTAGATAGTTGGCGCCCTGAATTGAAACAGCCGGCAGATGGAGCAGTGAAGCGCTCAGAAGAGGCGCAATGAGAATGATGCACCCGAGTCCCAGGTCCAGCCATCCAAAGTACTCGACGGAACCCGCAGAACGGGTCCTTTTCCCGGGCTTCAATAGACGCCGCAACATCGCAGCTAGCGAAGGAGTCATCGTAGGTTCACCTGAACATCGAAGTCTTCCGGCCTTGAAAACGAAGGTGAGAGGCAGAGTATTTCTCCAGATCTTAGCCAGTCAAAATGCTCCTGCGGGGCCTAATCGTTACATAAACGACCTGGCTCAAGCCGCTCTAAGGGCAGTACTCTCTTGCCAAGAGGTCTTCCTGCGGCTCTTCCGTTGGGAAAGTTGTTTGGTCTGCCGCAAATATCTGTCCAAGGCCTCCCTAGAAAGTCTTGAGAAACTCGATCAGTGCGTACTTATCTTCATCACTCAGCGCTGGCTCCCCTGCGAAGTAGCTAGTGCCAAAATAGTGGCCGCGATTGACGACGTAGTCAGGGCACTTGCTCAGGGCGAGTAAGTCGGGCACGAGATTCGCAAAGACCATGTTCGCTTGCTCATCTGTTGCGTTCTGCGGAAGAGCGGCAAGATCATGCTGCATTTTAAGCAGCAGGTCGAGGACTTTCGCCTGGTGCGCGAGTTTCTCGGCTGGACTGATGCCTTCGCCAAGGACATCCAGATTCGCCAATAGACCAACCGGAGTGCCTTTCGGAACTGGTCCAAGGACCAGTTCTTCATTTTCAAAGAACATGGGAAACAGTCGCTGACCGGGACTCAATAAGGGCTTCAAGTAGTCAGGAAGAAAACCCGTCGCGATGCGGATGTAACTTGTCTCAGTAGTCCGATCAATCTTCCCAGGCAACTTGTCGGGCAGCAGGGAATCCTTATCGCGTTTTTCCGGCCAGAGCATCTGTTCAATGGAATTCTGGAAGGAGTGCATTCGACTCCCTACCGACGGGTCTGGATCGAAGGCACCTACGCTGTTGTTAAGCAGAAATGGAGCGGTCGACCAGAGGCTGATGAGTGAAGGTGGACGTGTGTATCCGCGGCCTCCGGCAGGCATCACGTAAGGGATGGGATCACCCGTGAATGGATGATAGACGGTAATGGTTCCAACTGAAGGAAGATCCTTGTAAGTCTGCGAAGAGAAGTTATCCCAGATATTCCCGCCAATCGCGTTTGTTGCCAGCGGACTGCAGGCGTTGGTTTGAAGCAGGGTAACTGGAACGCGCTGGTCGGTGGAAAGGTAGTTATCGTCAAGGAAGTCCTTCTGGTGAACAATCGCCCGCATCTTCGCTTTGAATCCTTCCGTTTTCGTCCAGTCCCAATACTTGTTCCAGCAACTCAGATAGTCCTTGCCTGAGCAGCCATCTGGGTCAAGGCCCGCTGCGGGTGCCGGGACCTTGCTGGAATGGCATCGCGCGCATCGCTCGGCAAACACCGTCTTGCCGCGGTCAAGCTTGGCTGTATCCCTGGTCAGATAGCTCTCTCCTCCCGGTGCGTCCTTGAGTCGATGAGGCGCAGTTGACTTGAGAAAAAACAGGGCCATGTCAGGAGTCTGTTGCTGGGTGGCTTGCCAGTAGACAGAGTTTTTGTTTGCAACGGCAATCTCAATCGGCGAGACCGCCAACCCGCCAACCAGCGGCCGGAAATGCAAAAGCCACTCTTCGCTGAACAGTCCGATGTTGAGATACACGCGATTGAGCGCGCCGAGGACCCCAACTGAATCGGAACCATCCTTCAGAACGCGGGGCGTGCGAACCGTGGCCGGCGCCTGATAGTACTGGGTGAGCGTGCCCGTGTGGATGAAGTCGTTCAACTGCTTGTTATTGAGGTTTCCGCCGGCGAGGGTTTCCTTGCCCCATCTCAGGGCCACACCCATGCGTGTAGGTAACGCGTAAACAGCATTCATCGTGCGCGGGTTGTTGATGTTGTCAGACGAGATTAGCGACGTATCAAGTGTGCCCGGTCGCGACGTGTGGAATAGTTGCAGAGGAAAACTGCTCATATCGGGCTTCCATGCAAGCACGCGTTCCACCCAGAAGTACTGCGCACCCACATTGGAACTCAGGTTCTCCCACTTTGGATTCTCCGCGTCGGCCGGGGGCTTCACCGGGTTCGGCCCAACATGGCAGAAGGCGCAGGACATGCCCACACGATAGGGCCTGATCAGTTTCTTGTCGTTGTAATAGGTTGCGTCGGTGTAAAAGCGTTTCGCGTCCCATTTCTTTTGGGCGGCTTCATCGAAGTCGGGATTCGGAAAAAGCCGGATGCCGACGATTCCTGTGGCATACCCGTAATAGGAACCAGCAGGAATGTTCCTGCCGCGCGCCCCAATTTTTACACCTGGATACTTGGTCTCGCTTTCAAAAGGATCCGGCTGACAAGTGGAATCGCGTGTATCCAGCCACAGCCCATAGCGATCCGGATTGGGTCCTTGCGCCTGTTTAAAACACGGTTCGTTGACCACTCCTAGATAGTTCCAGCGATTAGAACGCTGAGCAAGCATTCCTGGGTACGAGGAGATTGCCTTTAACAGGTCGAGCGTGCCAACGCTCGTTACTGTCAACGTGTTCCACATCTTGTCGTCTCCGCCGGTCCAAAGCAGCCACATATTGCGGCCCTTGACTTCATCGGAGGTGAGCGAGATGGCACTATCCATATCGTGGAAGTAGTCCTCGTCGGCGGCGGGAAAGGAGGATGCACTTCGCCCGCTAAGCATAGCTTCATCCTGAACCTGACCAGGTACTGGACCATTGTGGAACAGACCGTACACCCAATAAGCAACGATCCCACAGACGACAACGCAAACTACCAGGGTGCACCAAAGCCCTACCCTGCTCCTCAGCTTCATCATGGGTTTCGCTCCTGATCTTCAATTTGTTGCTCTAGATTGCTGCAAGTGAGGGAGGATGGAGGCAATGACCGCAGCACTCATCGCTCCCCGGGGATCACCGCAGTAGCTAGACATAGCACTCGGCTACTTTTTCCAAATGGGGCTATCTTGCGTACCAGGCGCGGCCTGCCAATTGGATTCGACAATTGTGCCACAAACCATAAAGGATGCGGAACGTTTTTTTCTTTTCCATGACTTCGACGATACGGAAACCCGTCTCGGGTTTGGATCTGTCAATAAGGGTTGACTTGAACGGGAATTACTTTGTTTTGAGTGGTCCCATTGCCAAATTCGCCGTTTTCTCCCGAACCCAGGAGCACACGGTGTCGTCGGGGCAAATGGCCAGATTGCGAAAGTTGCGCCAAGATTCAAATCGCACTGCAGAGTCCCTGGACCCGATCCGGCATCCAGGACTCGTGATCGAACGTACCCCAAGCCACACGGTCGAAAGCCAGCGCTGTTGTGTTCTCACTTTGAATTTGTATCGGGTCGCAGAGGTGCTGTAAGCGGGTACATTTCCTAAAGAGGAAATCCTGGACAACCGGCAGGTAGTATCCACCGGCGTCTGCAACAAAGGTACAAACAAAGGTACATTTGCAATGCCGCTATGCTCTATAAAGGACTTACAGTCTCTTCATGGTTCCTGGAAGATGCTGTAACTCTATGATTCTTATAGGGCTTGCAAGCTGTCACGGCAGAGGTCGCGGGTTCGAGCCCCGTCGTCCCCGCCATAAACCATTAAGAATCAATGGTTTATGGAAGTGACAATTAGACTATTTGGTTTCCGAGGGTGCTGAAGGGTGCTGAGTAGACCTCCCTTCAAGCAGACCCAGGAAGACCAGGTTTTGAGCCTGTCTCTTTTCTTCAGTCACTGCCTGCTGGTATATGTCCTGTGTGATCCGACTGTTGGCATGACGGAGCAACTCCCGCGCCGTTTTAATGTCTACCCCCTTTTGCCGCAGCATCGTGGCCAGTCCAAATGAGTTGGCCGGGTTCGCCCGGCGCTCATCGGGGCGGCTCAAGAATCTTCATTC
>OBLU010004511.1_pt1 | contig 12564 bp, 12 predicted proteins | sample 1518681 | NCBI WGS metagenome assembly OBLU01 (sample SAMEA3539304, study PRJEB22396) | soil metagenome | biome: tundra; feature: field; material: soil | place: USA | collected 2010-05 | depth 0.15 m | reverse complement strand
GAGCGGCGCACCAACTGGCGCGCATGCTCGGCGAGTTCGCGCCGGCGGATGGCACTGGGATGAGAGATGACCTGATAGGCGTCGGTGGTGCTGCAATAAATCACCGCGCGATTGCCGTCAGGCTTGAGCTGGTGACGGGGCGTGTTTTCCGCGCGGCGCAATGAAGCCAGGAATTTTTCCTCATCCCAGGTGCGCAACAGGACGTAATCGCCCCATTCGGCGTCCGGGTCCGCAACGCCGTGATCTTTCAATTGCGGACCTTGTTTGATGGTCGCGGCGCTGGGGACATAACAGAACCGGCAGGCGTGGGAACAGCCGACGGCGACGTTGAACGACCAATTCGACAGACTCTTGTAGATGAAATTATTTGGTGCAATGAGCGCGGGAGCGCGCCAGAGGCCGACGGGATCGTTGCCAAAAACTTGTGTTTGCAGCGGGGTGGGATGCAAGACTGGAACGTTTTCTTGGATAGTATCAATGTGTTTAGAGTTCATAACGGTGGTGGAGTTGAATGGTTGTGTATTTAGGTTTCATCCGGGCTTTTGAAGTTTGAACGGCTTCGTAAGCCATGTCTGGCAGTGGTATGTTCGCCATTGAACCGGCGGCCGTTGCTAGATGTGTGTTCATGGTGCTGACGCCAGTAGTTGTGAATCACGGCACTCGCGCGGCCCAGCCACTTTGGATCGCGCACGCAGATTTCAATTTCCATTCGGGCAAAATATTTCGGCGAATTTCGCGCCGGACGCCCCAGTGGTTTGAGCAATCCTTCGGCTACCAGAATGGGAATATCATGATCTTGAAAACCGAGCAGCCAGGAAACCTCCTGCGCATTGAGGCGCGCAGGAGGGGTGGCGAGGTTCAAGAATTCTCGTTGTTCCGCAGTCATGGGGACGAGGGTTCAACTTTTGAACTCGCGGTTGCGGCGGGTTTGGTTGCTGGCGGTTGCTGGCAAATCCACGAATGCGCCTGATCCACCACTTTGGCGAGCATCAACAGGTCACTGCGGCCGAAACTCTCGCTGGACTGCCAGTGGTCGTTGTCAAAATAGAGCCGCGTGAAGGTCACATTGAAGCGCGGACCTTTGGTGGTGGTGTTTTTCCAAAGCGCGGCCTTGATATGGCCGAGCCGGATTTCATGGACAGGTCTTTGATTTGTGTTCATACGATTATTCTTGGTTGTTGTGTTTATTTAACGGGATTGAGGGAAAGGAGTTGCCGGCCATGAAAATCCGGGCGGCAAAGTCACCGTTCTGGAGGCGGTGGGGTCACCGAACGGCGATGCCTGCCTGGTAGTTTCTGTTTTCGACTCTGGCAGAATGCGCCCGCCAGCGACACGCGCTTTCAAGCGGTCGAGCGGCTCATGCAAATAGACATAGAACTGCCCTGCGGGCACATGCACATAGAGTCCGTCGCGCTTGATGGCCTCCAACACCTGTTGCGCATAACTGTTGAGCGTCTGGCTGGTGGCATTGAGTCCGACGTTGCGGGCGGTGTTGGGCAGTTGTTGAAACCCGAAGGTCGTCGTGGTTTGTTGCTGCATTCCCGCCGCAATACCGGACAGCGTGGTAGCCAGGAACAATTTGATTTCATCCAGCGACGAACTGCGGATGATCTTACCGGCGAACCCCGGCGTGCAATCTTCCGGTCCCCATGACCGATTGACGGCATCGAAGTCGCGCTGCATGGCGATGCCGGATACGACGAGTTCCTCGCCGGTTTGCCACACCACCACCCACCGTTCTTGGGACGCGATGCGGTCGCGAATCCGATCAAGCTGCGCGCGACCGTGCAATTCGGTGCCGATGGGCAGAACCAGTTCGCCATTCCACCACACCTCCTGCGCGACAAAGCCGATGATGGGTGTGTCCGGCATGGCCGAATCCAGTGCGCTGACCAGTTGGCAGGGGATCAGCCGTCCGGTCGGCAGGTATGGACCGTCGGGAGGAGCATTTGTGTCCGCCGGTGCGTGGATGGTCAGCATGAGATTGGGCGGATTGGTGAACAGGGAAAGCGCCGCTGGTGCTGAGGCGAAGGTCCGTGAAATCATTTCACGCGGGTGTGACGGCAGCACTTCCGGCGTTTTGCGCGTGGCGATGAAATGCAGGTTGGTTGCGGCAGGAGCGAACGTGGCGAGCAGTTCCGGGGCGGGCCCATGCCGGGCGACTTTCCAAGATTGGGCGATGCCGATGGCGATGGCGAGTGCGAAAAGCGACACGACCAGCACGGGTCGCGCGCGGACGAAATCAAGAAAACGGGAGAAGTTCATGGGAAAGGAATGTGTGAAGTGTGACGAACTGGTTTCGCATAGGCCGGGTATGCCGGCTGATAACTCGACACCGGCACCAAAGAGGACTGCGGGGCCAAATTCATCGGTTGAACGTCAAAGTGAAACATCAGTGACGAATTGGTGTAACTGCCATCGGTTATTGAATTGCAAAACAGAAAGAGATCGAATGAATCATGAACCGTTAAATTGGGACGGTTGCCGGCGGACCAAATGGGCAAGTTAAGGGTCATTGGCCTTTCCGTCTCTGGTGAGATAAAGGCCTCTCCGGCATAGGCACCAATTAAAAAATCCCGTCCATTCACGCGCACCCAGGACTTGGCCGAAACGAAGGGCAGCATAGAGGACGTCTTGTTGTGAATGAGAACCTTGAGCACGAGTTTGTCGGGCGCTTCCGTTTGAAAAACTTCCTCGATCCGCACCCAATATGCGCCGTGATCATACATCGTCATGGGATGAGCATACTGGACTACGTTGGCGGGTTTTGAGATGGTGGCCGGCGGCGGTTCCGCCGCGACTGGCGCTGGTTTGGTGGGCGGAGGCCGCGTGAACTCGACGATGTAAGCCGGCTGTCGCGACTCGAATAATTCCAAAGCGAAAATTTCGCGTCCCAGGATGACGTTGAGATTGGCCGTGACGTTGGTGGCCAGCGCCCGGAGCGAAAAATAACGGCTGCCAGTTTGATAACTGAGTTGAAAGCGGGCCAGCACCGACGGTTCCTGGCTGATGAAAGCGCCTTCCAATCCCGTTATCGGGACGGGGAAACTAACCGTCGTGACGCGGTCCAACGCGACGGCAACCCGAAATACAGAATTACTGTTGAGCGCCAGATGAGCCACGCCATTGGGGTTCTGAGCACGGCCCAAACCGGCTGCCAGCAGAAGAATCCAGATCAGCAATTTAGTTCGCGGGTTCATAACTCAATTTGAAATCCACGACGAGGACCGGTTGCTGTTGCGCGCGCAAATAATCCGGGTTGAGCTGGAACATGAGCAACAGTTTGAAGGGAACGACTTCGCGGAAGGGAAGCTGCTGCAACAGGCCATCGCGCTCCAGCTTGCCGGTGATGACGACCAGCACCTTGTCCGGACGCGTGTCCAAAGCTTCAATCCGGCCCGGCAAAACTTTCTGCGAAATCGCCTTGTCATGAAATTCGGTGGCTTCCGCCGATTTGAGCGCCATTGCGGCGTCGAGAGCTGGCCGCGAGAACATGGACTGGAGCAGTTCGGGCAAATCGAAATCTGACTGATTGCGTTCCAACAGCGCGTGCGCGGCGAGAATGGACTGTTCAACCTGCACCTCCTTCGCCTCAGCGAAGGTCCGGCCGCGTCCGCCATAAGTGTGGCCGGCCGGGTCCATCGCGTGGAAAAACGGTGGCTGCGCAGCTAGATGAAAAATCACGGCCAGTTCGAGCAGATGACCCAGGCCGCTCAGGCACAAAGCCGCGAGCGACCAGCGCGCGACCCGATCCTTGTTGGCGAAGAAGGCCGGCGGACCAGGCCGGGTTGCTTCGCTGGCGACCTTTTCCTCAATCGGTTTCGATTTGAATTTGTTCATGGCTTCAGGCAAGGCCGGTGAGGTTTTTCAATTCCGCATTCGCGGCGAGTTCGCCCAGGGGATCATTCGGGTTTGGCTCGTGGTAGAACTCGCGTGCCAGCGGCGTGAGCGTGGGTAGCGGCGTATCCACTGGCATGGACGGGACCGGTTGGGTGGACGATGGCCTGCTGGACGAAGAATGCGAAAACCGGGACACGATGGCGCCGGCAAGTGTGCTCACGCCGAGATTGAACGTGAGATCGTTTGCGCGAAGCAACGTCGCGGCAGCGCCGGCTCCATGGCTGACGAGGCGCTGAATGCAGAGCGGCGCGACGATGGAAGAGCCGATGATCCAGACGGCGAGCACCGCCAGCGCCAGCAGGTTGTTCAAGCCGTAACCGATGGTCCCAGCCACGCCGAACTGCTTGAGAAATGAATCGTTGACCATGCCATTCAAGATCCCCTTACTCACACAGGCGGCCAAACTCAGTCCCAACGGCCAGAGCAAAATTCCAATTATCCGGGTTAAATGCCGCCAGGCGATGCCGGCCAAGGGGTTGAAAACAAACAGCGGAAATAACAGAGGTGTTATTGTCCAGCATGCCATTAAGGAGACCTTCATTATGATGAAGATGAAGTAGTTTACCGCCATGGCCGCCCAGGCGATAAGCATCAGAACGGCATAGATGATGGCCTCGAAGAAACTGGCGCTAAACAGCCGTTTGAAAAAGCCCTTGTTCTCGCGGTCTTTGGCATTTTGCGCGTCATCGAGTTTCTGCTGGTAAAGTTCGGCGATGTTCTCGGCGCGCGCCGGCACATGTTGCTCCACGAAATTGGCGATGATGACTTGGGTGTCGTTGATCAAAGCGTGGCTGCGCGTGATCAGAATAATGATGAGAAAAATCTTGGTGAGGAACAGGACCGTCTCCGGCCCATTCAAGGGCCCGTGCCAATACGCAAAGGCGAAGGCCAGCACGAGTAGCGCTATGGCTACCGGCACCAGGGCGGCATGCAGTTCCGCGCACGCGGAGATAAATCCAGGCAGGACGAGTTCAGTAGAGCTATTCATGGTGAAGGGGCGCCACGGCGTGGAAGCGCGTGGCGCATGTGGTATTTTGTTTTATGGACAGGCTCACTTTTGGGGTGCGGGAATTTGTAGTGGTTTGCTGTCTGGTTTGAGGAAGGCGGCCAGCTTGTCGCCGGCCTCCTGCAGCGCGGCGGTCGTGTCTTCGAGGCGGGCCTGTTCCTGACGTGCCGTGTCGCTCCGGTTGAGAATTTCCTGCACCTGCACCCGCGCGGCGGCGGCGGCGCGCTCACTATCAATGGCGCTTAGTTCGACACCCTGCGCCACCACGACAGATTTGAGTTTGTCCACCTCGGCGGCCGTCAATGCCGACTGGTTTTTGGCCATGGTTTCCTGAATCTGTTGGCGCAACTTCGTGCGGCGCGATTCCGTGTCGTCATCGACCTCCTTGTAATTGTTGACCGCCTGAAGCAGAGCGGCATATTTGCGATAATATTTCTCCAGCCGTTCAATGGTTTTTCCGTCCACGGTGGTGGTGACGCCATCCACCGCGCAATAGATCCCGTTGGCGGTGTCGGCGAGCGCCTCAGCACCGTTGGCGGCCTGTTGAAGTTTGCCGAGCGTGCGCCCGACTCCGGCGGTGCCAAGGCTGTTCATCAATTGCGGCAACCCCGCTAATTGTTGGATGGCGGCGGGATCGCCTGCGCGCGCCAGTTCGATGATCTGCTGTGCGATGACCATGGGGTCTTCAACCACCCACTGTGCGCTGGCGCCCAAGGGGAGCAGCAGCCCGATGAGGAGGATTATTTTTTTCATGATGTGTTCCTTTTGTTTGTTTGTTTGTTTGTTTACTTCACTGGGCTTGTGGCGTGCGTTGGCGCGCCTGCAAATCCCAGTAAAATTCCTTCGCCGCCTGTGCGCGGCCGGTTTCGACACCTTGCTTGAACGCTTTGTCCTTGGTGTTGTTGGCCAGGGCCTGTCCGCCTTCGGCGAGCAGCGCGCCCGCGCCGGCACTGGCGGCGGTGATGAGCGGATCGCCGTGGCCCAATTGATTGCCGAGAAAACCGCCGGCGGCAGCGCCGCTCGTGTCGAGCAACGCCCGGCAACCGGACACAAGCGGCAGCAGCAAAATGACAATGATGATTTTTTTCATGGGAATCATAATTCGATGGAAGGTTCGGTTTGGGTTGGTGACGACTTCCCCTTCGGTGGCGCAGCGAATTCGAAGTGGCGAACCGTGCCGCACACGGGACGGTTCGGGTCCACGTAAAAATAGGTGAACTCCGAATACTTGCGGCCCGCCAGCTGGCTGGGGCGGACGTAATGCAAGATGGTTTCCTGCGCGACACTGGACAGGCCGATTTCCTTGGCCAGCAGCGCCAGGTCCGTGCGGTCGCCCGGATTGAAAATGATATAGTTCATGGAATTACCGATGATGGCGGCACGCAGGGCGGGATCGGATAGCCGTGAAAATATCTGTAAAATTGCTATTACAAGTGTATTGGTTTTTCTCATCTGCTCATAAAGTTCACGCACCAGTTTTTCAGCGCCTGGAATGGTTAAACAACGTGAGAGCTCTTCTAAAATCAGCATTTTGCGCTGATGCTTCGGGAGCGTGATGAGGTGCTGGCGGATTTGATTGACGATGAGAAAGGCGATCAGCCCTTTCAACTCACCCGCCGATTCGGGAATCTGACCGAGTTCGAAGTGAACGATGCGGCCGGTCAGGGAGACGTTGGTGGGGCGGTCAAAAATCGCGCCGTAAATGCCGTCGCCGCAGTAGGGTTCGAGTAGCGTGGCGATCTGCCGACACAACTCGGCTTCCGGCCCGATGGCATTCACCATCAGAGAATCCTTGAGCGCGGACAGGCGCAGATGTTGATCCGGTGCGAACGTGGTGTATATCAAGTCGCGCAAAGTGTCGGCATGGCGGCTTTCAAATTCCCAAAGCGCGGAATCCGAGGTGTCGCACTTGGCCATTCCCGGCAGATGCGCTTGCGCGGGCTGGTTCCGACGCCATTCAATGAAGGCGTCCAGGAGCGAGAGATTTTTCTGTGCGGCCAGCCCCTGGATCGTCATGGCTTGCCGGACAAAATCGCGGCGTTGTGGCTCGGACATCCGGTTGAGGCATTCGTCGGCAACCTCGCACCGCAGTTCGTCAATTTTCTTCCCGATGAACGCGAGCCGATGCCGCGCCTTGTCTTCATCCGCCGGGAGGCCGGCCATTCTGGCAACCAATCCGGCGGCGCTCGCCTGATGCGAAGCGCTCCAAGGCAATCCCAGCGTGTCGAGACAGTTCAAACTCTGCCTGCCGTCGAGTCGCCAAATGATTGGCTCGACGCCGAAACTTCGGGTGAGTTCAGCGTGACTGAGACCTTCTTCGATGACAAAGTAATATTCATAAAGTGCTGCCAATTTTTTGGTTAGGCTGAGGATGAGTCTGGACTTGCCCATGCCGGGTCCACCAATCACGAACACGTTGTTGGGCATGGTGTCAGCGTCTTGTCCCGAGCAGGTGGAAATGCCGACGAGATTCTCGTTGCTGCCCGGACAGATCACCTCCGCTTCATCCAGCCGCCCACCAAATGAACTGCTCAAGGGCAACATCGCCGCCACGACATCGTCCTCGCCAAATAGTTCAAAACCGCGATGCTTAATCCACGAGCAACCCGGCAAGCTCTTGTAAAAGCAGTTTTTGCTAAATGCCGGCGATCCTTCGGCATATTCCGCGCCGCCCAGACCGTGCAACGCGCTCTTGATGGCCTGCATCCTTTCGGAAAGTTGTTCAGCATTGCGTGCCCTGACCATAATGACCAGTTCGGTGCCGAGCGGCACCTGGTCCCCGCGTGTCAGGTGCTCAATGCGCCGTTCCAGTTTTTCCCGGGTGACCTGCTGCCGTGCGTCCGGCTTGGCCGCCAGCAATGTGTTCAACCGGTCGAGCTCCTTTTGCGTCGAGGCAATCAGGCTCGCGGACGGCAGCGGCCTGACTTGCACGCTGATGGAGTAGTCGTTGAATGGCAGCAAGGTCAGCCGGTAAATAATTGTCGGATAGACCTGGGCCGGCCAGCGTTTGAGCACGAGCACACCATGTTCATATTCGTCGAGCCAGAATCCGCGCGATCCCCGTCCACGCAGTTGGCTGTGAAAACAGTTATCGAGGATGGACCGGCTCGGATCGAAACCAGGCAGCGGATCGTAGCCGTAACATTTGGCGATGGAGGGATTCAGCGCGTTCAGAAAAAGCCGGAAATGATCCGCGTCCGTCATCGGCGTGGCACCGCCGGTGACATCAGCAAAAAGGCTCTGCAAATTACGCCCCAGTTCGGCAAATTCGCTTTGCAGCGCAGCGAGGCGTTCGCCGTAGTAGTTCTCGGCCTCGCGCCGACGCCAGGGCGCGCCTTTTGCTTTTTCGACTTCACGGCTCAGAAAAATGGCGACGCGCTGCCGCCGGAGCTCACCGCGCTTCATCTGTTCAAGGAAGTGCAGGAACGCGAAGTTGTTCTCGCGCTTCGAATCAGCATTGTCGGTCTTCGCCGTTTTCTGATGTTGCCGAACCAGCGTCTCCTTGTAATCCGAATCCACCCACCACAAAACCTGCAGCCGGAAATTCGCGGGCACGAAGCGTAACAGACGGCGCACTTGATCGTGAAAACGGTTGCGTTCCTGCGCTGAAGCATGTTGCAGGTCCGGGACCTCCAGCGAAAAGCCTTTGGCAACCCAGCCGCCCGGCCCCAGCCCGTTAAACACGATCAGGCCATTGACAAAACAGCCATCAGTCAGCAAATCCAGCCAGGAGGAGCGCTTGAAATCAGTCGGAGAGGGTGCGACGTCGCCGCCCGTCAGCACACTTTCAGCGAGGTCACGCGGATGACTCGGATGCTTTTTCTGGAACAGCCAGACGAGCAGCAGGGCAAACACCGCCGCTGGCACCAGCACGACCCAAAATGCCGTGGTCAGACCCGCGCCGCGTTTTGCGGCCAGCGCTGCGAACAGCGCCAGACCGCAAAACAAAACGCCAATTACCCAACGGAACAATGACAGCTCGACGCCGAGCAACTGGCCGTGGTGCTCCTGGGCTGAGTTCGTTTGTGCGACGTGAAGGGATTCTGGATTCATGGAATCAAAAAGCTGGAGTCGTTGTGATGTGGTTTAGAAACCGAACAGTGCATTGACAATAGGCACGGCGACCGAGCACAGGAAAGCGCTCACCAGCGAAAGGACCGCATCCCGAATTTTATTCTCGTGGAAACACCAAGCAGACCACACTGCCAGCCCTAAAGTCGGAAGTATCAGCAGGTGTTGGGCGAACTCCAAAAAGGACTTCAAGGGGCCGTCAATCGCGCCGGAGTTGATATCCGCAAGAAGCACCAGAGACTTCGAGCCAAAAAGCATGTGCGGCATGACCTGCGGAGCTGCAACAACCACGGTCGGCACAAGAGCGACCACGACGACTACCAGCATACGGAATCGAGTTTTCTTATTTAGTTTTTCATTTTTGGTTTTTGATGTTTCTCTTTGCGGTTGGCCGCTTCACTGCTTCTTTCGCGTTGGTGGGAAAAAGCATCTCATTTTTTTCGGAGCAGCCGCTTAGGGTGAAAAGGCAACCCAAGCGAGCGGAGTATTTTGACGCATCGGAGCTTTATTCTCGTGGCGTGGATTTACTGCCTGCTGGCTTTGTATTTTGATTTTGCTCTTTTTTGCGGTGATTCGCATCCAGTGTGATGTTCCGCCTGGCGGAAAAATCCGTCGCACGTTTCTTTGAGCGCAAGCTAACCGCCCGCAGCGCGAAGGGAGCCAAAGTCGGCCGCATTTTTTTAAAAGCGCGCGAAAACCGGTTGGCAATCGTGCTTGGTTTCCGTTTTTCCTGCTTGGCAAGCTCCACGCAGGTATAGCCGTGCCAAAAGCGGAGTATGAAAAATTTGCGCTCGCGTGGTCGCAATTTTGCGAGCGCCTTTCTGACCGCACTCGAAAGCTCCTTGCCAACCTTGAGTGGCTGGGAACTGGCGAACGTGACATCGAACCCATCCGCCAACGGAACTTCTCGCCGTTCTCTCGCGTATTGCGAGCGCAATGCTGAGGCGATGCGGCGACGCAGGACTTTGCGAAAGAAATGCTCAAACTGACCCTTGTCGGAATCGAACTTCCGCAGCACGGCATCCATTGCCTTCGAGGCGGCCAGGGGGAAATCGCGCACACCCTTGCGTCCAGTGCGAGCAACTGCGACGCCCCAGTGTGAATCAAAATATTTTTCGGCGTTCAGCTCAAAACGACTCCTACCGCGAGCGGATTTTGCTGGCATGGGAGGCTTTATTCCGCAGGGCAAGGCCAGCTTTGATGAAATGGCGCCATGGTGAGCCGGTGGGCAGGCTCGATCCCGGCGGCGATGCGGTGGCGGTGATTGAACAGCAGCCGCGTCGCCGTGATGTGCTTGATGCTGGGCCTGATTCGAGGTCGACCCGAGGAGCACGACCTCAAAGGTGCTTGCTTCGGCAAAGGTGATGGGAATCTTTTTCATGGTGACCTCTCTGATCAAACTGGCGAATTGATGCTGAAGACGGCGGCGAGATGCTTGAACCAAATCAATGCGGTGGAAAACACCCCCAGCTTGGACAACACGCAAATGGCTCCGGTGTATCCGACCGCCACAACCGAATCCTTCATCAGGCGCAGCCTGGTATAAGGCGAGGCGCCTTGTTGACCAAGTGCAGATGGCCCCCAGATGCGCATCAACAAAATTCCAACGATGTTTGTTGCGATGTAGGCGACGGCAACGGTTGGCGCGAATGCCGGACGATAAATCTGTGCAGCGATGCATCCAATTCCAACCGCGATTGGAATGTTAAGAATCGGGTCGAGCGGCACGCCCGGCGATAGCAACAAGCCAATTAACGCAAGCACACGGGCGATGCGACTCGGTTTGCCCTGACGCGGCCCTGCGGTTGCTGAATTGGTGCCGTTGGAAGCCTGGCTTGTGGGATCACTGCTGCGACAACCGTCGAGAGGGTTGCCGCCGCATCCGAGAATGGCGACGAGTTTCAAGTTTGCTGTTTTCATGTATTGTTTGTGTTGTTTGATGCTCGGGAATTTTGAACCGAGCGCGAGCCACCCTATACTGCCCCCCGCGCCGCCGCTGGAAGCATCCGGGAAGCAACGAGCGGAAGAGCCACATTGATCTGACAATTTTGGAACGCGAGCACTCCGAGAAACCGAAAATGTATTGTGTTTACTGGACGAAAATACCTTTGGTGAAATCAGTCCAAAGCGCCGTTTACAACCGGCTGTCCATGGCCAAATTCAGCAATGTCATCCGGGAGAAGTGCCGAAAAAATACTAGTCAGCAAGCACCGGATGTGCCGATTGAGGCAGCTGCACCTGCTGATCACTCCTTTGGAATTCACTGCGAAAGCAATTTGTATTCGCTTTGACACAGACCGCGCGAGAACGGGAGGTCGGTGTTGCACATGAGCGATGATTGTGCGGGAAAAAGAAAAATTGATATTTAATACTTGATTCTTGGATGGGCATCCGAGAAAAAGAAAGTCATGTTACGGAGCGACGAACCAACGGGAAGTCCGAGCAAGCTGCCACTACGAGAATTCAATTCGCATTTGAAGCGACTCGGCGAAATACTTCGCCGTAATGGTCGGGACGTTGCTTTTGATGCCCTGAGCGAGGGCGATAGGCTACAGCTTCGAGAATGTATAAGGCTGCTTGAGTTCTTCTTGTGCAAGGTCTGCAAGCACGAAACGCGCGATCAGCAGATATCGGCCGCTGCAGTGATGCAAACGCGACATGATTTGTTGGACCGATTGGAACAGGAGGACCGGAGCTCCTTTTTGAAGGGTTTTGCCGCCGTCGTCACCAATGCGCTGATGCCTCGGAATGTGTGGCTTTACTTGCGGGCGAAGAACAATGTGCTGAAACTGGAATCCGATGAGGGAAAATTGATTTCCTCGTTGAAAGATTTCGGAAGAGGATTGCTTGCAGACGGGAAAGAGGATTCTGACGCTGCCTGGGCCAAGTTCGCTGCGGATCACTGCCCCCTGCGAACACTACGACGCCTGGGGCGGCGGCGCCGAACTTGGGAACTTGGGATCGCCAGGGATGTTAACGGATTGACCCCTGACACATATTGCCGCCGCGCGTGCGATCTGTTGCTGCTGTTAGAAGTCTGCTTTACATGTTCTCAAATGGCCAAGGTGTTTGGTATCAGCGCTTCCACCGCATCCGATCAACTTAAGGGAACTTCCAAAAACCCCTGCTTATCCCGACTAATAACTTCCATAGGCTGAGCGTAAACGGTATAACTTGCCGGCATGAAAGCACCTGGCGGATATATCCAACCCGTCGCCTGCGGCTTGTTTGACGGCCACCACCGCCTGGAACAAATCCAAGGCTTGGGCGACCCGCTGGCCGACTTGAATGCCGTCATGGACTGGACGATCTTTGACGCCGTGCTGGCCCGCATCCCGCGCGCCGAACCCAAGGCCCCAGGCGGTCGCCCAGCCTGTCGGCCGCTCACCTTGTTCAAAATTCTGGTCCTCCAATCGCTCTCTGGGTTGAGCGATGAGCCGGCGCAGTTCCAAATCCTCGACCGCCGCCGTTTCCACCATTTTCCCGGACTGACCGAAGCCGACCCGGTGCCCGATCAGAACACGATCCGCGAGTTCCGCGAAAAGCTCGCGCGGGCGGAACTCTTCACCGAACTCTTCGCCGCCTTT
>OBLU010004510.1_pt1 | contig 12564 bp, 14 predicted proteins | sample 1518681 | NCBI WGS metagenome assembly OBLU01 (sample SAMEA3539304, study PRJEB22396) | soil metagenome | biome: tundra; feature: field; material: soil | place: USA | collected 2010-05 | depth 0.15 m | reverse complement strand
ATCGGCATCATCGTCGCCATGGTGCCGGAAGGGCTGCTACCGACGCTGACCTTGGCGCTCGTGCTGGCCACCCAGCGCATGGCAAAGCGCAACGTCCTCATTCGTTACTTGCCCTCGGTCGAGACCCTCGGTTCCACCACGGTCATTTGCACCGACAAGACCGGTACACTGACCCAGAACCACATGGTGGTTCGCCAACTTTATCTCGGGGAAGCTTACGATTCGGCTGTTGCGGTAAGACAGGAACTGGGCCTCGCGAAACGCTACCGGCCTTTCTTCCTGGCGGCCCGGATGTGCGAGGATCTGAAGGAAACGGAGAATCAGGGATCACCGGCCTTTTTGGGCGATCCGATGGAAGTCGCACTGGTAGATATGTCGCTGCGCTTCACTGCGGATCTTCCGCGCTATCCCCGGTTGGACGAGATCCCGTTCGACGCTGACCGTATGCGGATGTCCACCGTGCACCAAGCACCTGAAGGACTCGTCCTTTACTGCAAGGGTGCGCTTGAGTCAGTTCTTCCTCTCTGCCAACAGATTCTAGGCGACGAAAAGATGCAGCCGCTTGGCGTTGAGGCAAAAGCGCGCATCGTGCAAGCGCAGGATGCAATGGCGCAGCGGGGCCTGCGGGTGTTGGCCTTCGCTTACAGAACGCTGACTGTCGGTTACGACCGGAAAAGGCTTGAGGAGGACCTGGTCTTCGCGGGGCTGGCGGGGCTGGAAGACCCGCCCAGGCCTGAAGTGCCAGAGGCACTCCGTAAGTGCCAAGAAGCTGGGATCAAGGTCATCATGGTCACTGGCGACCACCCCCGGACCGCTACGGCGATCGCCCGAGAAATTGGGCTGGTGAAGTCCGATAATCCGACGGTCATCACCGGCGGGCAGCTTAGACGGTACTCGATCATCCAGCTTCAGCTTGCCTTGGACGCCGAAGAGGTCATCTTCGCGCGGGTCGTCGCTGACCAGAAGATGCGAATCGTGGAGGCGTTGAGGGACAAGAAGCAGATCGTGGCCGTGACCGGCGACGGCGTCAACGATGCACCGGCGCTCAAGGCTGCGCATATCGGTATCGCCATGGGCATAGCCGGCACTGACGTTGCTAAGGAAGCCGCCGACATGGTTTTGCTAGACGACAACTTCGCCAGCATCGTGAGCGCAGTTGAGGAGGGACGCGCCGTATTCGAAAATATCCGCAAATTCCTGACTTACGTGCTGGTCCACAATGTTGCGGAGTTGATTCCTTACCTGGGCTTCCTGCTGTTCAAGATCCCCTTGGCGCTGACACCCGTTCAAGCGCTGTCCATCGACATGGGGTCCGACACGCTTACCGCACTAGGGCTTGGTGTTGAAAAACCCGACCCGCAAATCATGCGTCGTCCCCCTCGGCCGCACGGCGAGAGGCTCATGAACTGGCCCTTGGCGTTCCGTGCGTATCTGTTCCTGGGCCTAATGGAAGCGGCTGGGGCCATGGCGGCCTTCTTCTTCGTGCTCAACATCGCTGGATGGAAGTATGGGCAGAACCTGGCAGCGAAGGATCCCGTGTACCTGCAGGCCACGACCGCCTGCTTGAGCGCCATCATCGTGATGCAGATCGTGAATGTGTTCCTATGCAGAAGCGCAACCCGATCCCTGTTCTCAACCGGGCTCCGTGGCAACAGGCTGATAATCATCGGGGTGATATCGGAAATTACCATCCTTCTGTTGATCGCCTATACCCCTTGGGGAAACTCTCTTCTCGGAACCGCGCCCGTTGGAGAAAAGGTCTGGCGGATCATCATTCCCTTTGCGATAGGCATGTTTTTGTTGGAGGAGCTGCGCAAGTGGCTAGCTCGCAGGAGGCTGCTCAGCCTTTCTTCCCGCAGCGATGCCTGAGAGCTTCTTGCCTTGTTCGAAAAAGGCGCCCACCGATTCAGATGACGGATCCGGGTGCCTTGAATGCAAAGGCGAAGAATGCAGCGACACCGAGGAAGGCAAATGCCACGAGATAATTCCAGGCGAGCTTCTCTTTGAGGAAGAAAATCGCAAACACGATGAACACCGAGATCGTGATTACCTCTTGAATGATCTTGAGCTGAAATCCTGAGAACTGGACAAAGCCGAGGCGATTGGCGGGCACCGCCAAACAGTACTCGAACAGTGCGATTGCCCAAGAGACGAGGATTGCTTTCCAGAGCGGCCAGTCGTGGCCGTACCTCAAGTGCCCATACCAGGCGAAGGTCATGAATACGTTCGACAGCATCAATAGAAAAATGGTGCTCATAGGTGCTCGTTGAGAAAGCTTTTTTCTCGTGTTTCTGGCATGAAGAAGTAGAGAATGCTGAATGCCGTCGCTGCGATTGCGGCAAGGAAGAGGAATCCCGCGTCGAAACTAAAATGATGCACAATCGTACCGGCGATCGTTTGACTGAGAGCAGCGCCGATGCCGACTGCCGTACCGACCGCTCCAAGGGTGATATTAAATCGACCTGATCCTTGTGTCAGGTTCGCAATCACGAGAACTGAGATCACGCCGAATATGCCTGCCCCGACGCCATCGAGGATTTGGATCGCGACTAATGCAACCGTATTGCTGGTGAGTGTGTAGAGAACCGCTCGTATTGGCAGTACGCCGAAAGCGATCAGCAGCAGCGGTTTCCTTCCCCATGAACCCGCTTTTCGTCCGGACCAGGCGGCGATGATGGTGATGACGAACTGCGTTGTGACGACGCACGCCGATATGAACAATGTGCTGTCCACGCAAAAGGCCTGCTGCGAGTTTAGCGGCGAGCGCTCTAAATGCTCGGTCAGGCATGCAGCGCGGTCGCACTGGGTGCGCGACGCCGCACAAATGCCGCCTGTCCCGCGTAGACGGCAGCCGCTCCAAGGTTCTCCTCGATTCGCAGCAGTTGGTTGTATTTCTCAATGCGTTCGCCGCGACACGGCGCGCCCGTTTTGAGGTGGCCGGTCGCGAGCGCTACTGTCAGATCGGCAATAAAGGAATCCACAGTTTCTCCGCTGCGGTGGGACACCATTGCACCCCAGCCTGCGGAATAGGCCAGACGAACGGCTGCGATGGTCTCGGTCAGGGTACCGATCTGATTGAGCTTGATCAGCACCGCATTCGCAGCGTTCTCCGCAATGCCGCGCGCGATACGCGTGACGTTGGTGACAAACAGATCATCGCCTACCAGTTCGATTTTATCTCCCAGTTCCCGATTGAGGATTTTCCAGCCTGCCCAGTCGTCTTCGGCAAGTCCGTCTTCGAGTACCGCGATCGGATACTTTCGGACCCAGTCCGCATAAAGTGCCACCATCTCTTCCGCGCCGACGGAACGCCGCTCGGTGCGCAACTGATAAAGTCCATTCTCGAAGAAACCGCTCGAGGCGGGATCGAGCGCCAAGACCACGTCATCGCCGGGTCGATAGCCGGCGGCCTCGATCGCGCGCAGGATGAGGTCGATCGCATCCTCGTTGCGCTTTAGGACCGGGGCGAAACCACCTTCGTCGCCGACGCTAGTCGATAGGCCTGTATCCTTAAGTACCTTTTTGAGCTGATGATAAATCTCCGCTCCCCAGCGCAAGCCTTCGGCGAAGTTCGGGGCTCCGACCGGGGCAATCATGAACTCTTGGAAGTCCGTACCTTGCCAATTGGCGTGTGCACCGCCATTGAGGATGTTGAACATCGGCACCGGCAAGCGATTTGCAATTGTTCCTCCCAAATATCGAAACAGTGGCAATTGAGATACCGCTGCAGCCGCGCGAGCAACGGCGAGGCTTACGCCCAAAATAGCGTTGGCGCCGAGCTTGGCTTTATTGGCGGTTCCATCCGCAGTGCATAGCGCGCGATCCACGGCGGCTTGATCGAGCGCGTCTAAGTCTTCGACGGCTGCAGCGAGAGCGCCGTTCACGTGGCCGACGGCGTGCTTTACGCCTTTTCCGCCATAACGATGCTTATCTTCGTCGCGCAGCTCGACAGCTTCATGAATTCCGGTCGAAGCACCCGATGGCACGGCAGCTCGACCCCGAATTCCGCCGTTTAGCGTGATGTCGACCTCTACCGTGGGATTGCCACGCGAGTCCAATATTTCACGTGCGCGTATCGATCGAATTCGGCTGTCCATCCATATCTCCTGCGAACTTGTCATGAGTCGTACCGCACGCGGTCTTCTGACACCCGACGGCGTTAGTTGGCCGCCGAGTTCGATTCGCAATGGTAGCGCGTGCGCCTCGCCCTGTTGCGGCAACGTTATGGACGGTGTTGTATCGTCAGTGCTTCTCTGGAAGAATACTGCCTTAGGAGATGGCATGCCTCCCCGAACCGCCGCGCTTGCGGCTGATGATGCCTACGCTTTAACCGGCCGGTTGGCGTAGCTATTGCGCGACCTGTCCGCAGTACGAGGACAGGTGCCGCTTGAAATCAATTATCGCTATCTTCGTCGGTGCAGGCTTAGGAGCGTTGCTGCGCTGGTGGTTGGGCCTGACCCTCAATAGCTATTTACCGAGCATCCCGCCCGGTACTCTCGCTGCCAATCTGATCGGTGGCTACATCATTGGGGTGGCCGTTGCGTTCTTCGCTGCCTCAACCGCGCTCGCGCCCGAGTGGCGATTATTCGTCATTACGGGATTCTGCGGTGGTCTGACCACGTTCTCAACCTTCTCATCCGAGATAGTGATGTTGCTGCAACAGGGCCGGCCACTCGGCGCTTGCGGCGCCGCCGCATTGCATCTGTTTGGTTCCGTGCTGATGACCTTTGCGGGTATCGGAACGGTTCTTTGGGCGAGAAGCTGACGGACGCGTGCTGTGCCAAATCCATCACCCTGTCCGCTTTGCAGTACTGACAACGCGCTGGTGGTTAATTCCTTGGCTTACGTGCGGCTGGACAAAAATCCGGTCACGCCGGGAGATTCACTCATCATACCGCTAAGTCATAAACCGGACTTCCTCGCTGTCCGGCGCGACGAAATCAAGGCGATATGGACCCTGGTAGGCGAGGCGACGATGTTGCTAGACGGCAAGTTTCACCCCGGTGGCTACAACTTGGGCGTTAATATCGGCGAGGTGGCCGGCTGGACCATGGGACACGCACACCTACAGTTGATTCCGCGTTACCTTGGAGATTTGGAAAATCCGCGCGGCGGCGTGCGCGGCGCGATACCGGTAAGACAGCAATACGAACCCTAAACACACGGATCAAAAGAGGATGGCTCGATTATGAACGGTTCATTTCTGCGATTTTATGTGCACGAGGGTCATCGCCATCACCATCACCTCGTATGGGAATGGTTGATGCAGCAGGCGAATAAACTCGGCGTCCGCGGAGGCTCGGCGTTTAAGGCCATGGCGGGATTCGGACGGCATCACACACTGCACGAGGCTACCTTTTTTGAACTGGCGGGCACGCTCGCGGTGGAGGTTGAGTTCATCGTCACCGACGAGGAAGCACAACGGCTTTTGGCGCTGATTCAAAAGGAGAACATCCGGCTCTTCTACGCCCAGATCCCGGCGCGCTTCGGCGTGATCAATCCCGACTCCGACGATCCCGTCAACACCGGCGTCACATGAATAAGCAGGAACCGTCGCGATGACGCAGATCCGAACGAGGGTCACGCTTGGGAAGGGGCGCTGGGAGACGCTGTCATGACTGAGACGTGGCTGCTTGCGGCCCTGTGGCTGGGTCTCGCCCTGGTATACCGCGATCGCCATTTGCGTGGCTGCGGCGACCTCTGGACAAAAGCGCGAAAATGAAATACTTCGATCTGTTGCAGAGCCCTGCAGGGGAAGCGAATTCCCATCAGGATCTATCGTCGCTGTGGAGCTTCTGAATTCGATCATCGAGTTCGCCAATTGTCGCCGCAAGCGAATTCGCATTGTCGCGAATCTCAGTCCGTAACGTGGCGTGGATCTGAGCCATTCGATCCGCCAGATGTTCAATTTCATCGTGCATCACGACACGTAACTCGGTAAAGCGCGAGGCCTCGGCCTGATCGGCAAGGGTTCGCTGAGCGGTCAATTCCTTTGCTTGGCGGCGAAACTCGAGCAGTATCGCGCTCCAAGAAACGGCGCTATAGATTCCAAAGGTGAGTGCAATCAGCGTGAGGATCCCAAGCATCACCAGTCCTATTGGCACCTCGGCGCTACTAAATACAAAACTGAATTTCGCGGACGCGGCAAATACAGACCAGTTTATGGCTAAGAAGGCGGTAATCAACAGCAAAACTAGAACGAGGAGTAGTGTTCGTGTCCGCATCGGTAACCTCCAATAGGTTGGCGTCACGGTAGGATAGTCTTAAGCCTACTCGATGCGCGAGTGGCAACGACATCTTCTACCGACTGCTTGTAGCGACAACACATTTCTCGCGGGATACGGTGCCGCTGATCTCGTCGAAATGCCAGACACCGTTTGCGAGATACCTCTCCAACCTGTTGGCGCGACACCGCGTCGAAGCTCGGTATTTAGTCCAGTTGAACTGCATGTTTCCGCCGATTCGGATATCAGGTCGACAGCCGAATGCGAACGAACCTACGCCGCTGCGGGCGAGATCTCTCGCGCAATGCGCTTGGCGTTGGCAATTTCCGCAACGCGCAAATCATACGCCGTCTGAAGATTCAGCCAGGAGCGCGCATCACCGCCGAAATACCTCGCCAATCGCATGGCCGTGTCAGCGGAAATGCCGCGCCGCTCACGCACTACTTCGTTGATTCGTGGGGCGGGCACATTGAGTGCTTTCGCCAATGCGTTGGCTGTGATGCCGAGTGGCTTCAAAAAGTCCTCTCTGAGGACCTCCCCCGGATGAACCGGACGCATTCCATTCCTAAACATATTCGTTACCCTCTATGGTAGTCCACCAGCTCAACGTCAATAGGTCCATCGGCCGTCCAACGAAAGCAGAACCGGTAATGGTCGTTGACCCGAATACTGAATTGACCTTTACGGTGGCCTTTCAGTGGTTCCAGCCGATTACCGGGCGGGGACCTCAGAAATTCGAGAGTCTGTGCGGCATCGAGTTGAGCCAACTTCCGCGTTGCGACTTTGGAAATCGCGGAAAACCTCTCGCACTTTCCGCTCTCAAAGAGGGCCTGCGTGTGCGCGCAACGGAACCCTTTTATCATCTGAAGATCGTATAACGGATAACGTTAAACATCAAGTCAATGAATAATCCGAGACGGTCGACCGGTCGGTCGTAGTCGACCTCTACCGAAGGCCGACCGGTTAGCGACGTCCGACGAAATAACTCGCTGGTTTTCATGACAAATCCAACTTCAGCGCCGACTATCACCAGCAGCATCTGACCAGCAGTCTTGGGGATTATCCTCGGGTAAAATGAAAAGTCATTATTAATCACTGCATTAGCGTTGCCTGGACTCGGATCGGTAGAGAATCGGTAGACCCCCGACGTAACGCCACCCAGTTCCACAGGGCTGTGTTGGCTTGACCTTCGCCATGTCATTCGATATCTTTCGAAATATGAAATCGAAAGATGCCATTGAAAGCCTCGCTGCACTGGCTCAGGAATCTCGTCTTGCGATCTTCCGGATGCTGGTGAAGCGAGGTCCCGACGGCTACACCCCAACCCAACTCGGCGAGAAACTCAATGTGGCCTCACCGACGCTGTCATTTCACCTGAAGGAATTACAACGAGCCGGACTGGTCGATGTGCGCCGCGATGGGCGGTTCCTCTATTACCGTCCGAATTTCGCTCACATGAACCAACTGGTCGGATTTCTCTCTGAGAACTGTTGCGTCTTGGCCGATCAGGGCTGTGGTCCGGAATGTGCCCCGGCGGTCGTTGAGGTTTCATTAACCAAGAGGAAACGCGCATGAAGCGCTTCCACGTGAACCTGTCCGTCGAGAACCTTGCCGAGAGCATCCGCTTCTACACAGCACTTTTTGCGATGGAGCCGACGGTGCGGAAAGACGATTATGCGAAGTGGCTGCTGGATGACCCGCGCGTTAACTTCGCTATTGCGCAGCGCGGCCACGCGCCAGGCGTCAATCATTTGGGATTTCAAGTGGATTCCGCTGAGGAACTCACCGCGATGCGCGCGCAGCTCACGCGGGCCGATCGCGCATTGATCGAGCAGACCGGGGCTTCTTGCTGTTACGCGAACTCCGATAAGTATTGGATCACGGACCCGGAGGGAATCGCGTGGGAGACGTTTCACACTCTCGACGCGATACCAATCTACGGTGACGACACCGAAATCACGCCTAAATCCAGTACGTGCTGCGTTCCCTTGAAGTCGACTGGCAATGCAGCCTGCTGCGAGCCATCGGCTAAGCCCGTGACCTCCTGTGGTGCATGAGCGCCGTGAGCACACTTCTTTGCAAACGGTCGGGATCTGGCCATGGCAGAGAAAGTTTATAACGTATTGTTTTTGTGCACGGGCAACTCTGCCCGGAGCATCCTCGCGGAATCGATCATGAATCGTCATGGCAAAGGGCAGTTCCGCGGCTTCAGCGCGGGAAGTCATCCGAATGGTCGAGTTAATCCGTTTGCAGTCGCCCTGTTAAAGCAACTCGATTTTCCAACCGAAGGTCTGCGCAGCAAGAGCTGGGGTGAATTTGCTACTCCCGACAGTCCACACCTCGACTTCGTGATTACCGTTTGTGATAACGCGGCTGGCGAAGTGTGCCCTTACTGGCCCGGTCAACCGATGACGGCTCACTGGGGAATCCCGGATCCTGCCGCTGTCGAAGGCACGAACGTAGAGAAAATGACGGCATTTCGGCAGGCCTTCAGAGCAATGGAGACCCGGATCCAATTGTTTCTGAGTCTCCCGATTGCGAGCATCGACCGAATGCGCCTGAAGGAGCGCATGGATGCCATCGGCAAGACGCCGCCCGAGCCGCCATCGGGATGAGCGCCTTCGAGCGCTACTTGACGATCTGGGTGTTTCTATGAGTGCCGTAACCAAAAAACTCTCGTTTCTGGACAGGTATCTGACCGTCTGGATCTTCGCCGCCATGATGCTCGGAGTGGGCCTTGGCTTTTGGGTGCCCGGTATCGAGGACTTCATCAACAGATTCCAGGTCGGAACGACCAATGTTCCCATTGCAGTGGGGCTGATTCTGATGATGTACCCGCCGTTCGCCAAGGTGCGTTACGAAGAATTGCCCGACGTTTTTCGGGACAAGAAGGTGTTGGGACTGTCCCTTGTTCAGAACTGGATCGTTGGGCGACCTCATTGATTCGATTGTCTGGGTTCATGTTGAGCTGCCGGAGGCCGATAAGTTTCGCTGACCAGTTTGGACAGCTCGACAAAGAGTCGACCGATCCCGCTAGTGCTTCCGCAGATAATGTCTATTCGTAGTGAAGCGCTTCGATCGGATTGAGGTTGGCAGCCTTGCGAGCCGGATAGTATCCGAAGAAGATTCCGACCGCAGCCGAGAACGCAAAACCGCCGAGGACGGCGGTGAGAGAGACTTGGGTCGGCCAATGTGCAAGCGTGGAGATGATGTACGACACCAGCAGCCCAAACCCGATTCCGGCCACGCCGCCGGTGACACTCAACAGCACGGATTCGGCCAGGAACTGGAGCAGCACCTGCAGGCGACGTGCTCCAATCGCCATCCGGATGCCGATTTCCCGGGTCCGCTCGGTGACTGACACCAAAAGGATGTTCATGATTCCAATGCCGCCGACCAGCAGCGAGATGGATGCAACCATGGCCAGAAGCGCAGCCATGACCTGGCTGCTACTCTCCTGCGCCTCTGCGATCTGACTGAGGTTGCGGACGCTGAAATCGTTAAGTTGCCCGAATTGGATATGGTGGCGCCGCGCAAGAGTCGCGGTCACCTGACTGATCGCGGTGTTCACCAGGTCGGCCCCTCCGGCTTGGACGTAGATGCTGTTGACATAGCCGGTCATGCGGGGGCTGATGCCGAAGGCGTTTGGCGCCGGTGGATAGTTGGTGCTAACAAGGTTCTGGGCCGTTTGCGGCGCCGCGACCCCTAAGACTTTGCGCTCGGCCGTACTGAACGGGATCATCACCACGTCGTCCTGATCCTGTCCAAAGCCCGTTTGCCCCTTGCTTGCGAGGAGCCCAATCACCCGCATGGGAACGCCCTTGATCAGGATGATCGCGCCGATGGGATCCTCGCCGGGCGGAAATAGGTTCTGATAGACGGTCTGGCCGAGCAAACAGACGGTCTCCGCCGCGTCGTTTTGTTGTTCGGTCATGGAGCTGCCGCTGGCGATGTGCCAACTGACGATGTCCAGATAGCTTGGCGTCACGCCCTGGATAGCGGTGCTCCAGTTCTGGTCGCCGTATTGCACTTGGCCGGCCTGCCGGGTCAGGTAGCTGACCCGCTGGACGGCGGGGTCGTCGCGCAGGATCGTCTGGGCGTCGACCACGGTGAGCGTTGAAGCGCTGCCCGCCCCAGCGCGAACGCCGCCGGCGGTCGTAGCGCCCGGCAGGACGACGACCATGTTCGTACCCAAGCTTTCCAACTGCTTCTTGACCGCTGCGCTGGCGCCATCTCCCACGGCCACCATGGCGATGAGCGCGGCCACCCCGATAAATACACCCAACATGGTTAAGGTCGAACGTAGCTTATTGCGTGCCAGGGCCTGCAAAGAGGCTGAGACAATCATTGACAGGAAGGCCAGGCGAAGGCCGGAGGCGTCGTCAGGATTCGCGGTGATGTCCACCCTGGCTGCGACCGCAGCCGTGGCGCTGGTATCTGGGCGGTCCGGCGTCACGACGGCGACCTGATGCGTATCCGAAAGGATTCGCCCATCGCGCATCATGATGACCCGATCCGCATATGCGGCGATATCCGATTCGTGGGTTACCACGATCACCGTGACGCCTTGCTCGCGATTTAGCCTGCGAATGATTTCCATGATCTCATGGGAGGTGCGCGTATCGAGGTTGCCGGTCGGCTCGTCGGCAAGCAGTACAGCGGGATGGTTGATGAGCGCCCGGGCCAGCGCAACGCGTTGCTGTTGTCCCCCGGAAAGCTGATTGGGCATGTTACGGGCGCGCTCCGCCAGGCCGACGCTCGCAAGCATGGCGCGGCCGAGATCGTTCCGCTTGCTCGAGGTCAGCGCCGCCGCTGCCCCGTAAAGCAGCGGCAATACGACATTTTCGAGCGCGCTCGTGCGAGCCAGCAAATTGAAACTCTGAAACACGAACCCGATGTGATTGCTGCGGATGTTAGCGAGCTCCGGTTCCGACAGCCGCGCCACATCGCGCCCCTCAAAGACGAATTGGCCGCTGGTCGGCCGGTCGAGGCAGCCAATGATGTTCATCATGGTCGACTTACCCGACCCCGACGATCCCATAATGGCAACGAATTCGCCGCGATCGATTGAAACGCTGACCCCCTGCAGTGCCCGAACTTCGGTGTCTCCGAGCTGGAAGGAGCGAGTCAGGTCGACTAGGCGGACGACGGGGTCGGTCATGCCGGTCGTCCTTCTACAATTTCAGCGAAGGGGTGGATGACACCTTAGCCGTACCCGCCGTAGCCTCGGATGTGACGACCTGATCTCCGAGCTTGAGATTTCCTGCCTTGATCTCGGCGAAGGTGTCGTCAACGAGCCCTACCGTGACAGGGATCGAGACCAGCTTGCCGGCCCGTTGCACCCAGATTACCTGCTGCCCGGATTTTACGGTTGTGGCGAGCCCAAGCTTGGCCGCAGCGGCCGGCGTAAACCGCAGCGCTTGCGATGGGACTCTGAGCACATTCAGCGATTGGGCCGTGACGATCCTAGCGGTCGCCGTCATCCCCGGCTTGAGCGCCAGGTCGGGATTATCGACCATGATCACCACATCATAGGTGATCACGTTCTGCACGCTGACGGGGGCCTGCCGGACCTGGGCCACGCGTCCCTGGAAGGTACGCTTAGGGAAGGCGTCGACGGTGAAACTAGCGTTGGCGCCTTCAACGGCGCCGGCGATATCGGATTCGCTGACGTTGGTATCGACCTGCATCTTGGTCAGATCGGTGGCAATAAGAAACAAAGTCGGCGTTTGGAAGCTCGCGGCCACGGTTTGACCGGCAGTGACATTGCGCGACACCACGGTGCCGTCCACCGGCGAGACGATGTTGGTGTAATTCAAATTGATCTGAGCGGCCTTCAGCGCCGCGGCCTTCTGGGCGATTTGAGCGACGTCAAGGTCCACGAGCGCAACCGCTTGGTTATAGGCGTTGAGCGCAGCATCGGCGGCATCGTGGGAGGTTGAGTCTTCGCTGAACAGAAGATCGGCACGCTCGTGAGTGATCTTCGTGTAGACAACATTGGCCCGGTCCTTGACGAGTTGCGCCTTGGCAACTTCCAAATCGGCCTGGTCCTGATCCACAGTAACTTGATAGGGCTTGGGGTCGATCTTTGCGCACAGCTGACCCTTATGCACGCGTGTGTTGTAGTCGCAGCTGAGAGTCTCAATAGTGCCCGAGACATAGGTCCCTACCTCGACGATAACCACCGGATTGACCGATCCACTGGCGGTGATGGTGGTGACGACATCTCCCTGTGTCACCGCCGTCGTCACGTAACTCGGCGGCGCGGCGCGGTTCGCTATCCAATAGATGACCGCGCCGCCGACCAAAACGGCCCCAGCACCCAAAAGCCCGATCAGTT